>Ga0208450_1000175_pt1 | contig 41541 bp, 55 predicted proteins | sample MalvireepMed_908_FD_184249 | JGI IMG/M metagenome (GOLD analysis project Ga0208450, IMG submission 184249) | Marine viral communities from the Global Malaspina Expedition - Malaspina viral metaG DeepMed_908 (SPAdes) (version 2) | ecosystem: Environmental > Aquatic > Marine > Oceanic | place... | reverse complement strand
GCAAACGTGCGCCGCGGTCGGCTGAACAAATCCCGCTCAAAAGCCATCGAGCGCGAATGGGCCAAGGCGCTGGGCACGACGCGCATCACCGACTCCCGCGGGACACGGCAGCCAGATATCCGCGTCGGCCCTTGGGATGTCGAGGTCAAGTCACGCAAAGGCCACAAGAACCTCGTCGGCCTGATGGATGAAGCGGTCGCCAAGGCGAAGAAGGGTCAGACGCCGGTCCTCGGGTTAGAGATCCGGCAGGGAAACCCACATGAGAGGCTGGTCATCATGCGCCGCTCTGATTGGGTGGCGTGGAACATCGGCACGACCGAAGACGATGCAGCGGATCAATAGCCGTAGCGCCGGTCCGTCCCTGCTGGCACCGGCGCCGGGGAGCGTTTGTCCAGTTCGTCCCACACCGCCCGGAAGGAATCACCAATTTGCATATGCTCCGCGTTGATCATCTGCTGCTGGTCGTTCAAGATCGCCAGCCCGATTTCGCTCTCAGCGAGGCGTTCCTCAAGGTCGGCGACGCGCTCCTGGGCAGCGGCCGCCGCGGCCTGTGCGCCGGACGCTTGGCTTTGCAAATCGCTGATCCATGCCGAGAGAGCCATCGCTTGGACGACAACGGCAATCACGAGTCCGATCGGGAGTTTTGCATCAGCGATCCGGTCCATGCCAAGAACTGTATCGCATGCGTGGTGAGGGGAAGTAATGCAAGCCATTAGCCTCTTCAGCGGCGTGGGTGGGTTTGAGCTCGGCTTTGAACGCGCCGGGATTGAAACGATCCTCCAGGCGGAGCAGGATGAAAAATGCCAGCACGTCCTAGAACGACACTGGCCCAACGTAGAAAGAGTGAACGATGTCCGAGACGTGGGTCAAAAAGCGACGAGCGTCGGACGGGACGGAGAGTTGGGGCACGGGGCCAGCACCGACGCTGAACGCGAACGACAACACCGGATCGGTGCGGGCGACGGTCTTGGCAACTGCGACCTCATCTATGGGGGATTCCCCTGCCAAGACCTCAGCGTGGCCGGTCGCCGGGCCGGTCTTGGGGGCGAGCGCAGCTCTCTCTGGTTTGAATTCGCGCGCGTCCTTGACGCAGTACGGCCCCGCTGGTGCGTTGTCGAAAATGTTCCCGGGCTTCTCTCCTCGGCTGGCGGACGTGACTTCGGGATCATCCTCCATGACTTGGACGAACTCGGGTACGACGTCGCGTGGGGAACTCTGGATGCACAACACTTCGGTGTCCCGCAACGCCGCCGCCGCGTGTTCGTTATCGGCGGTCCTCGTGGACCAGGCCCCGCCGCGGTACTCGCTCTCGCCGAGGGCGGCACGGGGGATTCTCCGGCGGGCGGAACGGCGGGGCAAGATGTTGCCGGAACCCTTGGTGGAGGCGCTGGTCGCCGTGACTGGGCCGACGACCTTGACCGAGCCACATTCATAGCAACCGCCATCACCGCCTCGGCCGGCCATCACGGCCACTCAAGCCCACGGGACGATGGGGCGGATAACCCCGTCTACCCCACAGTCACGGCGAAATGGGCAAAGGGTAGCGGGGGGCCGAGTGGTGATGAGGCGCAGAATCTTGTAGTGGCAGACGCTCCCGGCTCGCAGGAGAACAGCAGCGCGACTATGGTGATGGAAGGGCGCTATACCCGGAACGGCCGCGGTGGACCAAGCGAAATTGTCCCAGCCCTCCGCTCACAAATGGGAGGGACCGGCAAGGGCGACTCGATGCCGCTGGTGAATGGCGTGCGGCGCCTCATGCCGATCGAGTGTGAACGCCTGATGGGGTGGCCCGACGATTGGACCCGCTGGGATGCGGACGGCAACGAGATTGCCGATTCCCACCGCTATCGCATGTGCGGCAATGGGGTGGTGGCGCCGGTCGCCGAATGGATTGGGCACCGCCTGGTACGGGTCGATAGCCTGCTCGCATGACGGACGGCACCTTTCTCCACGCTGACGCCCGCTGTCTTCCGCTTTCCCCCGAGAGCATCGACGCAATCGTGACCGACCCGCCCTACGAGTTGGGGTTCATGTCCAAAACCTGGGACGCCTCCGGGGTCGCCTATGACCGCGCGACGTGGGCAGAAGCTCTACGCGTGGCGAAGCCGGGCGCGCACCTCCTCGCGTTCGGCGGCACCCGCACCCACCATCGGCTGATGGTCGCGGTGGAGGATGCGGGCTGGGAGATTCGTGACGTGCTGATGTGGCTGTTCGGTAGCGGTTTCCCCAAATCAAAAAACGTCGCGGGAGCAATCGATCGTGGCGAAGGATTACCGAATCGCGGACATGCCGTCGCACACGCAAGCCACACGCACCCCACTACCGGTGAAGCATTACTCAGTGGCGAAGACCTTCACGCTTATCAGGGACAAACTGAGCGGTCGCGCCAATGGGAGGGCTGGGGCACCGCGCTGAAACCCGCCTACGAGCCGATCGTGCTGGCCCGCAAGCCGCTCATCGGCACCGTCGCCCAGAACGTGATGGCGTACGGCACGGGCGCGCTGAATATCGACGGGACGCGGATCGAGAGCGAAGACGGATTTGAGAAGGCATGGGATCGCCCCGTCACAACGAATATCTCCGCAGCCCCACAGAACTACGGGATCGACGGGGATGCGACACACACAGTCGATCTAACCAAATACAAACCAACTGGCCGATGGCCCGCCAACCTGATCCTCGACGAAGAGGCGGGGCGCTGCTGGATGCCGAGAATGACGACGGTCCCTCCCGCTTCTTCTACAGCTCAAAGGCCGGACGGGCGGAGCGAGAGGCGGGGTTAGCAGGGTTCGCACCAGAGCGCCGCAGCGATGGCCGTGCCAAGGACATCGAGAACCCGTGCCTTCGGACGGACACCCGCCGCAACGATCACCCCACGGTCAAGCCGATCGGCCTCATGCGCTACCTCTGTCTTCTGATCACGCCGCCCGGCGGGACCGTGCTCGATCCATTCTGCGGCAGCGGCTCAACCGGGATGGCGGCGCTGGATGCAGGCTTCGGCTTCATCGGCTCCGACCTCGACCCGCACTACCTCGCCATCGCCCAGCAGCGTGCGGCGTACCGGCACGACTTCACCGCCGCGCCGGTCGTGCCCACGACGACGAGCGACCAGGGCCGCTTGTTCTAAAACCCGCTCACATCACGACTCGCGCAGGTGCTCCCGGAGGCGGGAGAGGCTCGCCGACAATGTGATCGCGGTCGCCTCGAGCTCGTCAACACGAGACTCCAGCGCCGCTAGTTGCGTTTGTGGTGCCGCCGCAGTCGCAGGCACGATCGTCAGCTTGGGCCGGGCCGACTCGGGCATGCGTGTGCCGGTCGCCACTTCGCCGACGGTGCGCCACGGTGCCGATTCCCCACTGAGCAGATCCGATATATCAGCACGGAAATCGGCGAGGTGCAATGCCGGCCCCACGTCCTCGGCCCGGGTCCATCGGTCTAAATCTGCGTGTTCAACGATCGCGTCCGCAAGGTGGGGCCACTGCTTCACGAGATTGCCGACGAGCAGGAGAAGCGAGATGCGCGTTTCCTGGGACCAATGCGCCGAGGCATTCATCACGTTCTCGATGCCGATGACCCCGATGTCACCGCGTTTCCCCTCCACGTCCGGGTGGGTCGTCGGCCACGCTTTTGAGGCAGCCATCCGGTATTCCTTGACGTGGAAGGCGAGCTGCTCGTCCGGTACGCCGTCAAAGACCGTGCCGTCGGCATCGATGTAGTAGTGGATGCTGAAGGAACCCGTGCGGTCGCCCCATTTCAGGGCGTCGAGCGCCGTGTGTGGGTTGGGGTTGCCGTCCGTGTGCAGGCAGATCGCCCTTGGTATCCCGGTATTGATCACCGGGAAATTCTTGAACTCAAACTGCTCGATCGGGTACGCGTCCCGCACGGCTACTTCTCGCCCCGTTTGACGAGGCTGCGGCCGAGCACGAGAGCCACGCCGGCGGCGCCGCTGCTGATGACACCCTCGGCTTCCAGGTCGCCGACCAGGGCGATTGCGGCGACGCCGATCACGGCCAATGTCTCCGTGCGAAGCAAGCGCGCCAGCAAGCTGTCGATCGCGGCCTGTGTTTGCGGAAGGAACGTGCGCTGTTTCCGTGGCATGGGTTATCTCCCTAAATTCCTGTGCCGAGCCAGCTCAAGAAAATCGTGACGACGATCATCGCGCCGCTGACGACACCGATCGCTGTGAGAATGTGCGTGGTCATGGTCAGGCTCCCGTGGCGATAATGGCAATGAGGCTCGCAATCGCTGCCCCGCCGACCCCGAACATCGCCAGGAGTAATTTGTCGAGGCGCTCGCGCAGCATTTCGATCGACCGTCGCTGCGCGTCAATTTCATCATCGAGGTGCTCCAGCATGACCCACGTCGTCGCGCGAAAGGTATCGCCATTGGCGTCGGGCATGGCCGGGCGTCTCGGCATCTAGCGCCTCCGCTTCGTCTTGCGCACCTTTGCCGTCTCCACGGCCCCCAGTTGCCGGACCGCGGCCTTCCGGGTGCGGTGCGTCCCCAGCGTGCGGCCGCTCTTGGCGGTCACGACAAACTTATCGCCGCGCTTGCGGATCACCCGGGACCATCGAAGTAGTCGGCCAGTGCGCCCTTGATCTCCGCCACGGTGCCCGCGCGGGACAGGGCTGCCTTGACCACTTCACGCGGCGTCGGGGGTGGCGGCGGCGGGATCGGGTCGGTGATTCGCTTGGCGCGCCCACGCGGGTCTTTCTCGCCGTCGGCGACCTCAACCCCCTCCACCTCACCAGGGGCATAGTCGTGCGCGGCACCGATCTGGTCCGCCCACGCTTGGAGATCAACCCTGAACTCACCGTCGCGATGTTTGCTCGCGGCAAACCATTTCTTCCCAACTTTGGCATAGCGCGTAGACATATCAGGCCAACTCCTCGTAGGCGAACCATGATCCTTTTAGCAACTTTGTATCGCTGGCGTGTGCTGAAGCCTGCGCCCACTGGAGTTTCACAAGACGATTGGTCCCATCGCAAATCAACATGCCGGTAGCGATTGCCGAAACGGTGCGATGCCACGACCCATCGGTAAACACCGACGTGACTTCCCCTTCCCACTTCATCTCCCCCGTGAAGGTTCCCCCGGTGTTCGCATACGTCAGCATGTAATCAGCCGCGCCGCTCGACGCCACATCGATGTTGAGCTTGAAGTCCGCACTGGAATTACCAGTGACAAGTAGCGCCATCGTGAAGGCGTAAATCTTGTCCGCCGTCATGGTGAAGGTCAAATCGTCGTCGTCTTGAAGCGTGACTGAATTATTGACCGTTTCGTCAGCTTCTTTGACGAGATAAGTGGCACCACCACCAGCAGCAGCGGGTCCATAGAACGGCATGGGTTTCTCCTAACTAATCGAGTAGGGCACGAAGCCGTTTCAGTTCAGCCTCGCTCAGTGGAGCCTCTGATGGCTCTTTCGGTGGAAGCGAAACAAATGTGCCTTTTCTTGGATCGCTCGCGCGATCGACCGCCTCCAGCTCCGCCGGGTCCATGTCTAAGGCCTTCGCGATGTTGGCGCAGTGGTTCTCCGGGGGGATCTCCAGGGCGCTGCCGCCCCACTCCAGATCCTTCACCCACGCGCCGGTCGCCTTGACTCGCATGTATCGCTTCTTGGTCATGATGTCGCCACCGTAAAGACATGCATATCGTCGCAGGAGCAGGTCGTGTCTGAATTCGCCCCATTGTACGTCAAGGTGATTGATGTAATATCGGCCGTTGGCGCGTCAGCACTGTAGGTGGGAACCGTGGGGTTCCCAGAGCCACCGAAGGCTGACACGGCCCGGAGGTAATTGGCCGACCGTGGCGGAATGTAGATGGTGGTACTCCCCGCCTGGGCGCTCGACGTTGACAATGTGGCGATCCCGGTCGCCCCACCGGCTTGCACAACACCCGTGCTATTCAACTTGAGGCCATAGCTGTAATTGTCACTCGTGCCGGATGTCTTCCGAATCGAAGCCCGAATGAGAATCGGTTTCGTAGCGGCGATCGAGAGGGAAGTGACTGAGATCAGGTCCGTCTCACTGGTCGCATTGGACGAGGCCTCGGTGAGCTGGGAACCCTCGTGCGTCAGCGCCCCGGTGCTCGCGGCCCACGCGAAGTCAGATGCGTCAGCCGCCATCGTGAGGACGGTGTTCGCCGCACCCTTGGCAAGGATGGCTGCGGTGCCAGAAGAGGCACCTTTGAAAAGGCCACCGGTCGTGATCGCCGAGGCATCGAACTCCAGGCCGCCCGCTTCATGCTTGAGCAACCCAGCCGCCGTGGAGGTTGTGATGTTGGACGACCCCAGCTCCAGCGTGCCACCCACGTCGAGATTGCCGGTCAGGGCGGTGGCCCCGATAAACGCCACGTTGCCGTCTGAGTCGATGCTGCCAACAGTGACCCCAGCGGAGTCCTGAATACGGAACTCCTGCGTCCCGCCGGCGTCGGGCAAACGAATCGTGAAATTGTTGCTGCTGAGCACGCGAAGGAAGTAGGCCAGCGTGGACCCGCTGTCGCCCTCCAGATGGTCAATAATCTGATTGAACTGCGTACTGGTTGCCGTCGCGTTGGCAACGGCTCGTGTAATTGCCATTTAGGTGCCCCATCCCTTCTCGTCCCAGGCGTCCTCGTCCCAGGTTAGGGGGTCAGGATTCTCCGTCGTCTCCGAAATCTCAATCAGGCTCACCGTATGGAACCGCACATCCCCTGACTGTGCGGGGGCGGCACCGGCGCCGCCAATATCCAGTATCCGAACGATGAACGTCCGGTTATCCCGATCATAGAACGTCACGCGCTGCTCAGCGGCACCAAAGAGGTGTTCCTCGGCTGAACGCCCAGCTTCGCGCAGTGCCCCGCCGCCGCCGCGTTGGTTGGTCAGGTTGCTGATCATCAGATCCAACTGCCAACTGCGTTTGCGCGGAGGGTTGAGCGTCGTGTTGAAGATCCACCCCAAGGCGCGGGGTGAGAGGGTGTTATCCGTGTTGCGCCCTTCGATAATCCAGCGGATACGGTTGAACTCCACCTCATCGGTGACGATCGTTTTTTGCGTGCCGGCCGCGTTGGCGACCACCAGCGACGTTTCCGTCCCGTTGTTGTCGATCTCATACGACAGTTCGATCGCCCGCCCACCCGTCGTGCTCTCGGACACGATGCGGCCCGCGTTGAGGAACTTGCTGAAGAGCTGCGCACCGACCGTCATCCACGGGCCGTACGCCTTGTTCCCACTGTCGCTGATTTCAAAGCGGTAGTTGCTGTCGTCCTCAGGCCGCATCCCCGATCGCGGCAGAATCACGTATCGCACCGCAGTCCCGTAGCCAAAAACCAAGCACGGGTTGCTCGTCTCCGGCGTCCCCGGCCCCAGCACGATCATTGCGCCGCAATCGTTCGCGCCGAGGTACACGAAGGGGTGCCAGCCGGTTTGGGGGTTCCCGTCCCATTTCTGGAGGTAGGTGTCCCCATCGCTGTTTTTCGTCGCAATATAAAGAAAATCCCCATCGCCCGTAATCGCCGTGATCTGACCGTTGACGACCGGGTTCCCGACCGGAAGTCGCGGATAGACGAAGGTGAAGGAGGGATTGCCACCCGCCGCGGCCTGCGGGTCGAACTGCATCAATCGATCGCCGTACGGCACGTAGATCCGGCCATCATTCCAGAGGAACGGGTTGGTCCCGTTGTCGGTCCGTTGCATCTGCCGCCCGCCGGTCCACACGTCCTGCGGAGTGGTGCCGTCGAAATCCCAGATGCCCTCGACTTTGAAGAGATGAATGCGGTCATCCGCCGTCAGCAGGCGCTGCACCGTTTCACCCGCCACACCCAAATGCGTGCTCGCCGACCATGTAGTCCCGCCGCTGCGGGGCGCTTGCGTAACGCGAATCTGTCCAGCGGTGTCTACCGCCCAGAGCTGCGGCGTGTTGCTGCTCTGCCCCCGCACCGTGAAGTCGATGTAGTTCTTGTCGTCGGCGCCGGAATCGGACCACGTAATCCCATCAGTGGAATAGACGTAAATGTCCGAAGCGCCCGTTGCGGCGACTAAAACGGCCGCATCATTCGACTCACTGAACTCCACCACCCCACCCGTGAACGCCTTATCCGCGCCCAGGTCGTGTCGCTGCGTCCACGTCGTCGCGCTCAACTCGTAGAGGTAGCGGCCGGCGGTGACGAAGATGCCCAAGCTGGTTTCGCTGAAGGCGAAGGGCGCCGCGGCGACCCCGCTGGTCGTCTGCTGCTCCGGCGAGAGGTAGAGCCGGTTGGGCCAACTGAGATCCAGCCCCTTGGCGTAGTTGTAGCGAAGGGTGGCAATCGGTGTCTCACCAGGACCAAGCCCACTCTCGGCACGCTCCGTCCCGGCACCCCCACGGAAATCCTCAAAGGCCACGGGGATGTCCACACGGGGGTCTTCGTGCTCGTAGGAGAACGGCGTCGTCCGCTGCTGTGGCGCCAGGTCGGGAGCCAATCCCGGACGATATCCCGCGATATTGCCCTCCGGGCTGTTGACGAGCCGGTAGCCCATCTTCACCCCGCCCCATTCGAGGTAGATATCAGCAGTGCGGCTGTCGAGTGTGGGACTGACCATACGCTACCCCCACACGCTCCGCGCCTGTGGCGTCGCCGGGAGGGTAAAGGGCCACTTCACCGCGTACTCCCGGCGCCGCTCCTCCACCACGCCCACCCGCTGCAATACGGGGTTCTGGTCGTCGACCAGTAGACCCTCATCTTCCAGCAGGATGCGTGCGGCCGTCGCCAGGAGGAGCTGGCTGCTCGCGTCATCCACTTCCATCGTGTTCGTCACCTGCGAGCTTGCCGTCGCGCCCAGGGCGCTCAGGGTGGTGCGTCCCACCAGCCGCAGGTTGATCCCCCGCGGCGGGGTGGCGCGCGTCTCAAACGTCTGTGTCGTGTCGTCGCGGCGAATCCGTTCCGGCACGCGGTCGAAGTAGATGTCCCGCACGCGCGATGCCGAACCGTAGTAGAGCCACGCCCGGTTCCAATACGCCGTAATGGGGTTGGAATCGTTGTCCACATCAAAGACGGCCGTCAGCGTCGAACTGTTGTTTTGACGGATCGTCTTTTCCACCGTCAACAGTTCCCAGCCGCGACCCTGGTGCTGCGTCCCGCTCGTCGCGCCGCCGTCATCGAGGATCTGCAAGCGAATTTTGTCGGCGAGGTTGGAATAGACCCACGCCGCGAAGGTCATCTTGCGTCCCGCGGCCCCACTGGCGCTCGCATCATTCGCCATCGATCCGACAACCTGGCTGTACGTCCCGGCGGTCGACGCCGCGACAACGAACTTCGTGCAGTCCTCGCGGTATTTGGGCACCTCGAGATCGGCATCATTCTCACTGACGATGCTGGCCGTGATGCTGCTTGCCGCCCAGTTGGTGACGACATCGCCGCGCGGGTCTTGAATGAAGTTCCACGCTGGTTCCGGGGGGACCGCGTTCTCTTGGAACACATAGGCCGGTCCCTTGCGGATCGTGGACGGGATGGCAAAGGTCTGCGTGCTGCCGTCGCTAAAAACCGTGTCGTCATAGACGATCTGCGCTAGGTCGGGATACCCACGTAGACGGGCCTTGTCGAGCGCCGCAAACTTGCGTGCCGGGTCAAAGCGGTGGAGATCGTACGTCTGGCCCGATGGAGCCTGCGCGGCAAAGGGGGGCGATACCGTGGCGGTGCCGGTGGCATCCGCAAAGCTCGTGATGCGCCGAATCGCATAGGGGTTCGCCGCGCCGGTTGGGCGCAAATACCACCCGCGAATCGCATCATTGCCAAAGCGGCGCAACCCCGTATCAATCAGGGTGCCCCCGCTGGATGCGCCGGCCGACGTTGTGGTCGACGACCAGTCGTCATTGAGGAAATCCGATAGGGCGGATAGGAGTTGGGCACCCGTACGGCTCACAGCATCTCCCTCGCAACAGGGTTACGGACTGTTCCGATAGACCATGTTGACAACGAGGCCGGTCGTGGGATCGGTATTCCCTGTGGATGTCGTTGTGCAGGCGTAGGTGATGGCGTTCTCAAAGAAGATTCCGGCCCCGAAATCCTTGTCCATCGCCCCGTCTTTCGTCCCGTCCCCAGCAGGGACAAAGAGACTCTGATTGGGCGTGGTCGAGCCCACAGTGACGCTCCCGGAGGCCACGTCGAACAACTGCAAGTACGCATCTGCGGCGTTCGGGTTGCTAGCCTCCACTGAGAGCAGCCAACCAGGCCCGGCGAAGGCAACCTGGGCGGTGTTATCGCCGTCGGCGTCAAACTGCATCGTGGTCTTATAGAGCGTCATCAGCCACTTTCTTCCCGCGCGACGCACTGGCGCTTACGGCAGCCGGTACGTCGTCAATCTGTCCCTTTTTCGCCAGCTCCATGATCGCTTCCAGCATTTGCTGGTTGCCATCGCGCTCCGCGGCGCGTTCGCGTGCCGCATCCTGCTCGCGAACAAAGGTGTGAATTCGAGTGTGCTTGGCGCGGACGTGCTGTTCGACATCCTGCGCCGTCGCGAAGTACCCGGTCTTGCCACACTTCGGGAATCCCTGGCCCACGAACTCCTCGTAGCGCGCATGGTCCGGGTGCAGCCAGCACGGCCATTCCCCAGGCGCCACGCCACTCGATGGCGGCGAGGTCCGAAAGATGCGCTCCCCGGTCGCCTGGTCGCGCTTGCTCAGCATGTGGGCCAACGTGCCGTTGCCCTTGTACTTGCGCACCAGCGAGGAGACGCCTGTGCGCTGGTCGTAAACCACGGCGTGATCGCGATCGATGGCGTCGTCATCGTGCATGGGACGCATCGGGAGATGCCCGTTATCGAGTGCCCCATCCTCGTCATCGATGAGGGCCTGGATGTCCATGTCCGACAGGTCGACCTTAGGCATTGCGTTGGACCTTTCCCAGCGGGCCGAATTGACTTCGTGCCGCTTTCCATGCACGCAACAACGCGTTGCGCTCCATCAGTTCGTTCAGGTACGCGGCGCCCGTCGCCGGCTGGGCTTTATGCCGAACCGGTAGCAGGTGCCGTTCCCGAGCAATATCGAAACACTCCCCCACCGTATTCCACTCGCTGGGGTCGTCCCCGACGCTGGGAATATCAAAGGGGTGTGCCGTAAAGGCGTCCTCCGGACCCATGTCATCGACATAGGCGCGGAGAACGCCGTCACGATTGGTCTTGACGATGCGCCAGCGACGACCGTCCTTGTTCCGTTCCGCGTAGATCCGTGCCGGATCGTTGGGACGGAGCAGGAGAGTCGCGTTGTGCACTTGCGCCAGATGCGCTTGGGGGTCTGTGCAGGCACCTAACTCCTGACAGGTGCTGTCGGAGCAGGCCAACGCCTGCGCAGACCCCGTTTGCGCGAATCCGGTTACGGCGACCATTAGGTCGCACTGCCGCCGATGACGGCAAAGTGCAGCACGATTGCCTCACTGAGCGCGCCTCCGGAGGCGTTTGAAACCGTCGCCTTGAATGAGCCCGAGGCCACAGCGGAAACACCGACGAGGTACGACCCCGCCGTTCCGGCCGAACCATGGTTCAGTACAACCACATCGGCTGCACCCACCGTGGAATTCGTCACCGTGAAGGTCACCTCTACCCCCGCAGCCAAGGCCGCACCGTTCATGGTGATCTGCCCGGTGTGCGTATTGAGGGTAACCCCCGTGCTCTTGCTCGACGCCTGTGTGATGGTCCCACCATCGCTGAGTTTGACATCGCCTGGGAAATCTTGATTCCCCGAGGTGTCAACCGTCGCTGCCACAGTGCCGGCAACAACCGTCTGGAGGGTGCCGTCAGTTGGACGCCACATGCCGTACGCCGTGGGAGGAATTGGTCCAGCCATGACTCCTCCTTAGTTGGTGCCAGCGGTGAGCTTGCGAATCTGCACGGCCACAACCGCGTTGCGAGAGTCAAGACAGAACGTCGGTGCCAGCACCGTCCCCGTTGCCACCGCGGAAGACCGCGTGTGCAACACGCCGTTGCCGGCGTAGGTGTAGTGCTCGCTGGAGTCGATGTCCCAAATCTCGAACGTGAAGTCACCGTCGCTGTTGTTGTTCGTCAGCCGCAGGCGCTGCCAGACATTGTTGGAAATGTCGTTCGCGCCGGTCAGGGCCGTTTGCGCCCCATCCGTGTCTGCGTTGACGCTAACAGCCTGCCAGGTCGCATCCTGCTGACGCTCCATCATGAACCCCACCGCGTTGGTGGCGTTCGTCTGAAGCGTGCCGTCTTCGTCTTCAATCGGCACTTCGCCCGCGGCGTTCTGATCGGTAAACCCGATAAACAACGCCGCGGCCGCGCTCGCGTCCGTGACGGCACGCACTTCACAGTCAAGGAAGTACCCCGCGTTCTCGTCCACCTCAAACGCGAGGGGGCCGATCAGTTGGGTGATGCCGTCTTCTTCAGCTACACAGGCCAGTTGCAGGCCGCGCCGGGGCAACCCCGGATCAACAATCGAACCGCCAGCCGATCCGGCGATATGCACGTTGTAGTGCACGATGTGGCCGTTGTCGACGTAGGTGCCACCGAAGTCCGATGGGTCTGTGAGCTGGAGTCCATCATTCATAGCCATGATTTTTCTCCCTTAGCTCGTTGGCGCAGTGGCGTCGAAGTACTGCTCCACGCCGCCCGAATCGAATCGTTCGGCGTAAATGTACTCATCGAACATGAAGATCGCATCCGCACGCCGACCAACAAGTCGCTCTGTCTCAGTTTCCAGGTCGTGGCCTTCGACCAGCACGATCGCCATCTTGGCAAAGGTGCCGCCCTTGAAGTCTCCACTGCTGTCCGCACCGACAACGGCATCGAACACAATGCCGGCGCCACCCATCGTCATCTCCACGACGCCATTCTTGATCAGGTCTTCGGTGAGGCCACCGTAGATGCTGATGTTGCCAATCGGCGCCAGTTCGGCCGACAGGTCGCGTCGCTGGAAGGGGTGATGCACGGAGAAGAACGGCGCGACGCCGTGCTCCGTTGCGTTGCCCTCGATCGTCACCACAGCCGCTTCGATGTAGCCCTCAGCGAAGGTCGTCCCCGCGCCGCCGAATGACGTGCTGAATTGATCGAGTTGCGTGATGCCGTCTTTGCCCTTCGTGCGCGCCATTGAGCTGCCAGCCAAGCTGCCAGTCTGCGCAAACACGTTGGGGGAAATGCGACGCCGCACCCGGTCGGTCATGATGATCTCAAAGCCCACCTCTTGTGGGGTGGCTTGGAGAAGCTGATCGACCAGTTGCTGCGGCGCGTTGAACTCTTCACCCTCGCTGATTGGCTGTGCGTCATTCAGACGGCTCAGCGCGACCTCTTCCCAGGTCAGCCCTGTGCCCTCGGCGAGCCGCTGCCGGTCCACGAGCTGGGGCATACGCCCCTCTTGCTCGCGCACGATGCGGGCGGCCGCCTTGATGACGGGTAGTGAATCAGCCAGAGACGAAGTGGTAGTAACGCCTGCTGCCATGATTTATCTCCGGATGTACCCCGTGTCCAACATCGCCTGTTTCGCTTCTTCAAGCGAATGCGAATTAGGGTCGTCCCCCCATTCGCGGATAATGGTCAACGGGTCTTTGGATTTTGCCGGTACTGCCGCAGCGGGTGGATTGGCCCCAGCCGCTGCTTTCCGCCGAGCCAGGCGCCCATTGCGTCCGTCTTGATCGTCAACCCAGTCACGGGCAATATCCACGGCCTCGAACGGGTTTTCTGACTGACTCCCTTTTTGCCATATTTCGGCGGGAATCGTCGTCGGGTCCACGTTCTGTGACTGGGCGTAACTCACAATCCGTTGCTGTGCTTGCTGCCATTCCGGCGGCAAGGGCGGCTGCTGAGCGGTCTGCATCTCCGAGCGCAACTCATCCATCATGGCGGCGCGGTCGGATTGACTCTGAAATGTATCGATCAAGGAGGCGACACTGGTCTTCGACTGCTCGTCCAATACATCGGAGGTGGAAATGCCCTGAGCGAGCGCTACAAGGAGTTGGTCGCGGTTGTCCATACGAGTGAGAAGTTCCTCGACCCGCTTGGACCCCTTATCGACTTCACTCTGTAACCCACCCACCCGGCCCATCGCTGACTGGAGTTGCATCACCCGATCAGCATTCAGGCCGAGTTCGTCGAGCCGCGATTGCACGGGGTCGGCGACTACCTCAGAGGCGGCTGCATCGTCTTGCTCAGAGGAAGGGGCGTCTACCTCGGTAACCTCATCGGCTACCGGCGCATCCGCTACTTGCTCCGGGGAAAACTCCGCAGTGGCCTCTGCGTTTTCATTCTCTGGCGGCATAGTCTTTCTCCACCATTCCTTTCAAACTATACGGAATCCTTATTGATCACGCCACTTAGTACCGGGCACGGCGTGCCCGTGGTGCGCGACGTGTCTGACCAAACCGTTGCCGAATGCCAGACTCCACCTCCCCAAGCGATGTGTTGTATTCCGACGCGAGTTGGGAACCAAACGCGGCACGCTCATTCGGCGTCAGGGAACCCATCAATCCCGGCGTCGGCATCCGGAACCCAAACTCCAGCGGGGCGGGTCGCTGCCCAGCAAGGACATCGCGCGGCCCCGGCGGGAGGAACGCCCGCTTGCGTTCGACAATGCCCGCTTGGGTAAACATCGGCGGCACGGGGAAGTCGGGAATCGTGTAGTTGAACCCGGTCAGCGCGTTATACCCCTGCGCCGTCGGGTGAGGGTATCCATGCTCCGCACGTGGTAGGCGCCCAAACTGTGCTAACCGTGCCGCGCGTGGCGACATCTGGTTCATCGGGATGACCTTCAGTGGCGCGCCGGTGGGGTTGAGCACGAGTTCCGGGTTGGGCCGGCCGAACGAGGAATCTCCCGTAATCAGCGCCCGCGTTCCGCGCGTCTGCCCCCCGTATTGCAGTTCAGGGAGTTCTGCATCAAACCCCGAAAGCCCCTGGTCGCGCAGTCTCCGAAGTGTATCTGCATCAAAGCGGTTTCGAGCCCACGCTGCTGCTTCAGGTGTGCCGTATTGAGAAGGATCAAAGGGGTCGTCAAACATTCTTTCCGGGTCAGATATTTCTAGATCTGCGCCAGCACCATCTGGCTGAATCCAACCTGAACCCGGACCACCGGGCGTAATAACTCTGGGTGGAGGAGGGGATTCGTCAAACTCTGTTTCCGGGTCAGGTATTTCGTCGTCAATCGGCGGCTCGTCAATCGGCGGCTCGTCAATCGGCGGCTCGTCAATCGGCGGCGGACTCCACGGCGGTGGCATCTGTGGCAGCGGGGTGGAGACAGGCGGCGCCGCTCCCGGCGGGTAGATCCCAGCCGCTTGATCAGCGAGGAATGCCTGAATGTCGGCGAACTGCTGTGCCGATTGATTGAGCAGGTCCGCCTGGGTTGTCTGCGGCCACCACGGCGTCTCTCCCCGTGCCGTCGCCATGCCCCATCCCACATCGGCCGGGTTCCGCAGAAGCTCGGCCTGCTGCTGCGTCTGCTGCAACGCCAACTGACCGAACTGCGGGATCAACCCTGTGAGCTGCCCGAACTGCTCAGTACCCGCCCGGATGTTCGCCTGGCGCTGATCCTCAAGAAGTTGCCGTGCAAACCGGGACTCAAGCCCTGCCTGCGTAACGTCAAACTGGCGCACCGTTTCGGGGAATTCCTGCCCAAACTCCCACGCCCGTTGCCCCTCGGTCACCATGCTCGACCGCACCGACTCGGCCAGCTCTGCATTTCGTGCAGCCAGATTGCCGATATCCGCCGCCGACATCGTGTTGTGACGCGCCATCGAGTTGGCAAGTGAGCCCTTCTCGTACGCCGACATCTGAGTGAAGTTGCGGTCGGATTTCAACCAGGCGAGCGCGTCGACCGTGGGGACTTTGTAGGTGACCCCATCGATCGTGATGTCTACGAGATCGGCCTGCGTCAGGGCGTAATCGAGCGCCGTCTCTGTCCCTACCTGAAAGTCTTGGTCGCCGAGCGCGATCGTGTGCAGGGTTGGGGCAGCCTTATAAATATCGATCTTGCCACCACTCTCCCCCAGAACGGCATCCCGAATACCTTGGGAACCCTCGCCGCGAGCCAACGCAGCGCCGATCGCCGTTGTAAGCGATTCCAGTGTCACGTTTCCGTAATCAGTGAGAAGTTCTGGGTGGGCATTGAGGACCGCCTCGGTCGCTGCCGTGGCATCCTCCGTCTGCGAACCCGGAGGGAGGAACTCCGATACGTTGACCTTGTACACATCCCAGATCCGCTGGGAAACCTCTGCGGCATCACCACCCTGGTCGAAGGCGGCGTACACCAACGCCGACAATTCCGCCTGATTCGTCTTTTCCGACAGGCCTGGATTGCTAGCTAGGAGTCCCGCTGCATACGCCGATGCGGATGTTTGCTCCCGGCTCGGACCACTCGGACCCGCGGCGGCAGAAATGTCAACACCAGTCATGCTTTTGATCATCCGGGCAACTTCGGCGTGGTTCCCATCACGCCCAAAGACGCCCCGGATCAGCGTTTCGAGGTCTACAACGCCTGCATCGCCGACCCACCCCGCCACCTCGCCCATCTCCGCCGCCTGCCCACCTGTGGGCAGAAGGCCGGGAATCTGCGGGAATCGGTTGATGATGCCGGCCGCATAGTTCGCTGCGTCTTGCGGCGACGTTCCAGGCTCACCCGCCGTACCCGTAAGGAGGTCAAGCCAGCCCTCCAGATTGGACGACGTAGTACCCGTCGCGACCGTTTGAGTAAGGAGGGCGGGGAAATTCGCTATAGCTTTGGTTTCAGGACGTGCTATATAGAGGGCCTGCCGAAGCTTGGTAATCTCGGCTTCGTCCCATACGGTCGTGGCCTTCCAGTCGAACAACTCTTTGCCGGTCACCGGATCAAAAATGGCTCCGGCACCTGCGCCGCGTTGGACGTAATCGACTTGGTCGGGAACGGCTAGGGGGCTGTAATACCAGCCGTCTCCGTGACGGGCCTGGCATCTCGCGTCTTCATCTTGGATGCCGCCAACCTCGTCCGCGGGTGGCAAGAAGGTTTGCGGGTCTTTGGGTCGGTCACTTACGCAGGCTCCGGCCATCAGTTACTCCGTTCCCAATGTCCTATAGATCTCTTCGAGTTCTGGGCCAGTGAGATCGAGCAGGCCATAATTGTATGCGCGCTGCGCCAAATCAGGATTTGCTTTGACCCAAGCACTCTCTTTAGCATTCTTCCTCCGAGAATACGCCGCCGCGTCGGGGGAACTCATCACCCGATTCCTCGCCTCTTCCAGTTGTGTATCCCGGCTGAACCCTGACCACGCAGATTCTCCCTGCACATCCAGAAGTCGCTTTTGCGTTCTCCCCCAGACCCAATGTACGAATGTATTCCGCCACGGCACGGCGTCTGGAACATCCTCGTGGAAATCCTCATACAACTGCTTGATACGAAGTGCTTGCTCCTCAAGGCCGGGGTGGGCCAACAGCAAATTTTCCCACGGCTTATCCCGAGTTTTCCGATAGTAGTCCGTGTCGCCAAGCGCATCGGTCACCTCGCGGTAGTCGTACATCGCGTTGGCAACCACCTGGTTGTCCCACTGCACCCCCACGAACGTGCCTTGACCGCGGCCTGTGATGTACTCCTCTGGGGTCGACCCTCGTTCACGAAGGCGTTCCATCGCCGCCGGGTCACCCTCAATAGCCGCCACGCCCTCCGCCACGATGCGATCACGCTGGAGGTCGCGTGTGTAGTAATCAACGATCTCGGTAACCGGATCTTTAAGCACCTCTTGGCTATGCCACTCCAGCGCATATCGATCCTCAACGAAATAGTCCTCCGCACGTTCCTCGGACTGCGCCAGGATGTCGGGGTTAGCAAAGATAGCTGCATAGAGCAGCGCCTTTTCCTGCATCAGGCCGCGCAAGAGTGTGGCTTGGCTCTCTAAAGACATGCTAAGGTCCAGGGTGGTCGCTACGATCCCACCGGGCATCGCAGCGACCTCATCCGTGGTGAACGCTGTGCCGTCTGGGCCTATGAACCCGGCTTTCAGAAGTTTGTCTGCTACCTCCTGCTCTGCCAGGGCCATCTTGTTATTGACAAGGTTGAAGGAAGCAGTCGTTTGTACATCGAGTGGTATCTCGTCGCCTACATCCCCAAATATCTCTTGAACGGCCTCAGATGCAAAGACCTCTTTCCTCTGGTCGACATTCAGCTCGACGAAGCGGAACGGTGTCCCGTCGTCCTTCACCAACTTATTCGCTTCTTCCTCCAGCACGTCACCCAGCGCCGTGTACACGCCCACCCCGACGCCGGCGACCACGAACGGCGCCGTGGCTAGGCCGGTAAGCAGCCCCTCTTGCTTGATGACCTCCCACAATTCCTGCACGGTGATCGGCAAGAGATTGGACTGCGCCAACCTCGCCGCAGTTATCTGCTCCCCACTAAAGGTTTCCCCGGTAACAACATCAATAAGGAATGCCGCCTGTGGAGAGAGCTTCGCCCGCGCAAATCCGGCGACTGTTTTTTCTAGGGGGCGTTCCATTATTTCGCCGGTGCCGGTCCGGATGCTTTCCCCTGTGACGAGGGCGTGGATCGTTCTCATCAGCCCCGCCTGGCCCGCTGACATATCCAGCCGAAGATTGCCCAGCTTCATCACCCCGAAATTTGCATGGCCGGGATCGAGTTGCACCTCAAACCCAGACAGTTTTGCCAGGCCGAGCCCCGTGCCCCACGCCACGTAGTAGGTCACAAGATCCTTCGCTACTTCCTTCCGGAGCTGCCTGCTTGCAGCCGACCTGCCAGGAACCAAGAGCCCCGCCGGGGAAAACGTAGGATGGAGCGGCGCGAACAACATCTGAAGTCGTGATGCGAGGAATCGCGGAGAGAACATTGTGTCGGAAGCGAAATTCATCAGGCCCGGAGGTATTTCGCCAAAGATCGGCAAGCGCGTCTCCCCGCGACCGGTAATCACGTTCACCCAGCGCGCGAGATTCTTATAGTCATTCGCGGTCACATCTGGAAGACCCCGGAAAATCTCTGCTACGTGATCGAAGTATTTCGTTCGCAGCCAGTTGCCCGTATAGACATACGCCCGGTTAGATGCCCGAATGAACCGCAGGCCCTTAATGAAGGGGAATTCATCAGCTAACTCGCTCCGGAATTCTTCCGGGGTATGTGTCCTTGATGTGGACATCCCTGGATTATCCAGCAGGTCAAGCTGCCCGCGAGCCGCTATTGCAGCCTCATCCATCCACTCAGGTGCTATGCGCAACTCCGCATCAAGCTGTCGTGCCACATCATCGCTTCGCATGACTGGCAGCAACGAAGAGAGGTGCTCCCGATAGAAGTTTCGCGAGATCAGCGGGAGCCCCTGGCGCATCAACATGCTGATATCCGTGGATGCCATGATGGCGCGAGGGAAGTTCACCGCGTCCATAAGGGTAAGCCACAGTTCCCGCCCAAGGCTTGTGAACTTCGCAACAAGCACGTTTACTGTTTCATCCCCAAGCGCCTTCCGTAGATCTTCGAGGCGTCGCTTCCCCGGCACCCGGCCACGCAACACCAGATCATTCAGGGCCTCCATCGCGTGGAATGAATCCCAGAACTCGCCACTCTGAATATGCGCGACAAGATCTTCGTAATCCCCCTCATCCATCACCTTGATGAGAGCCCCATCCGGCAGCTCAAGCATTTCTTCAGGAATGTCCCGACCTTTGAATGCCGCTCTTACCTCTTTCGCCCCTGCGGCGGTGCCCAGTTCTTGAAACGGTTCCGCAAGTGCCCGTTTCTCACCGACGCTCCTTGACCTCGCTAAATTGGCCAGAGCGCGTAGCTCCTCGGGTTCAACCGTATCCAGCATCGTCTGGAATCTAGCGACCGCGAGAGGCATTGTGGTCGCGCGCGCAGCCACAATCACCTCGGCAACCTCCGGGGTGATCGGCTTCAGCGTTTCGACCATCTCGGGAGTGAGCCGGTTAGAAATCCTGAAGTCACTAACAGTTTTTGGTACAACGCTACGGATTATCGGAACCTTTTCGATCGCGAATTGCCCCGCGTACGCAAGCCGCCCCAAGAGAGGGCTGTCAGCCAACTCCACGTCCCTCGCGTAGGGAGCCGTCTTGCGCGCCGCGGCCGTAAGTGCGGCCTCCACCGCATCGTCGATCGCCGTTTTCGCTGTTACCGCCGCACTGCCAAGGCCAAGGTCAACAGAGATGCTCCCTGGGTGAAGGCCCACGCCTTGCAGGCCCTGCACGGCACTTTCTGCCTGTGCGCGGGCAGCAGCAGCAGCTTCAGCCACGCGCTCCGCCGGCGAGAGACGGGGTGGGTCCACGCGAGAAATCGCAAGAGGGTCGCGAATCGGGGTCGCCGTCGCCAAATCGCTCGCGTACCCCCCAGGCCCACCCGGCCACGGCTGGTCTGCTGCTGCCTCCGCAAGCGCCCGCTGTTGCGCAGGGCTAAAGGCGAAAGGACCGGGCGCGTCCGCTGCCCAGGAGCGCGTCGGTACCTCACCGAGTAATTGTGGCGGCCGGAGAGTGGAAGCGGGGTCTAGGCGCTGGAGTGCCGCGGGGATGCCTTCGGCGGCAGCGGCGTACGCGAATCGCGCCGCCACGACGGGTGTTACTCCGAGTCGTACCAGGGCTCGCATGAACGATTTGGGATTCAAAACCACCAACGCCGTACCGGCGGCCACCCCAAGACCTGCCGGGAGGCTGCCCGTTTTCTCACCCGCTGTGATACCGGCAGTCCCAATCAATGTCTCCGCGATGATTGCCACAACGCGCCGTAGAACAGGTTTCCCCACAAGTTTGCTGCCAAGCACGATCCCTGGAGCGGCGCCTCCTGTGAGCCATGTAATAGGAGCCAGAACAACATCGAGGGTGGTATCAACAAGTTCATCCCCGGTATTCACATCCACTACAGGCTGCGTCACCGCCCGAACCGTCTCGACCGCAGACTCTTTGGCAAATTGCCAAATTTCGCTCGTCACTGCCCCCAGTACATCGAAAACCCCAGTCGCCGGGTCGAAGTACTCCTTGAAGTAATTGTCTGCGATGTTGAAGGACGCCGCCTCCTGCATGTCAATCCGCAGGGCTGGGTCGTTCTGGAGGATGGTCCCTACACGGTATTGTGTCGCTGGATCTGCCGCCTGTAGGCCGATGATGAACTGTTTCATCGCGTCGGGTTGCGGGGGAACGCTAACGCGCTCGAACCCCACATTCGTCTGAACCGTCCGCTCGCTGCCTAGTGTCGCCTCAATGGCTCCCCGGAGCTGACTCTCAATAGCACTCCACTCACCCAGCTCTCGCTGCGGCGCGTCTAAGGACAGCCCTTGTTGTAGATTGAATGGCGCTGCGACCCGCAGTCGCTCTTGGCGTTCCAGTTCCGCAGCGTTCCGTCGCCGTTGCACCGCCTGCCCCTCAGCGGCCCCCATAAACCCCACGCCGGGTTGTGCCGCGAATGCCGTTCGCTTCCGGTCCTGTGCCCGTTCCGCGTACCGCTCAAAATCTTGGAGTAGCCTCTGACGAGGGTATTGTGACCGCACCTGCGACCAAAATCCGGCCTGGCGTTCCAATTCCGGTTGGAGCGCCTGCCGACGCACTTCTTCTTGGGCTTGGTCGCGTTGCTGCTTCTGCCTTTGTGCATCTTCAAACCCAATAATCCCCACCCCCGGCTGCGCCCCCATCGCCGCTCGTTGCCAACCGCGCGCCTGTTCGTCTCGTCGGTTCTGCAACTGTCGGCGTTGCTGCTGCTGGTATGCCTCGATGGTCCCGCCAAAACGCACCCCAGGCGATACCGACATCGCCAACTGTCCCGCCTCTCGATCTCGCTCAGCCAGTCTCCGCAACTGCGTCCGCTGATCGCGTTGACGTGTAGCAAAACCCTCGCGCTGGATCGTTTCCCAATCTCCTGAACGCCGAAGATTTTCACGTCTGATCGCTAAAATCTCCGCCAGCGTCTGGTTTAATTGATTTGGCGCGTCAGCCCCGAGACTGAAGCCCGACGGCCCGGTATAGAGATTTGGCGTCACCATCGGATTAGCCTCTCAGCGCCGTCGGCGGTGGTGGCCCCAGTGGCCGCGGGCTGCCTGCTTGCGGACCCCCAGGGCGCGGGCCAGCCGGCCGAGCACCCTCTGGTCGAGGGGCAGCCGTTCGGGGACGGCCCGGTGCGCCACCCGGTCGTGGACCCCCCGGCGCTCCACCGGGTTGCCCTTGCGGTTGCTGCAATTCCGTAATCAAGCGTTGGGCGACTTGCTGCATCTGATTCGCCATCACCGAATCATGCTGCCCGCTGTCCAGCCCGGCTTGGATATCGGCGAGGAGCTTGGCACGCTGTTGGCCCGGCGTCGTGCGCCGGTCGTACGCATCGGCGATCCGTCCCAAGACCCGCGCTTGCCGTGCCGCCGCCCGCGCCGCCACCCCGATCTGCCGTTCGCTCAGCTCGCCACTCACCGGAACGCCGCCGCACGCTGATCTTGGAGCGCGTTCATACGGCCCTCGGTGACGGCCGCGGCGGCGGGATTCCCCAAGCCGTCCACGCTCGTGAGCATGGCCGCGTCCCCCTCCGTGGACGGCGGTGGTGTCGGCACGCCGCCCCCTCCCTGCATCTCGCGCATCGCATTCGCAGCGAGCATCTGCCCGACTTCGCCCATGCCGGTCAGCGCCATCATCAAGCGCGCCATTTGCATCTGCGGCGCGTTGGTCGTGTTCTCCACCGCGCGTTCATCCATCTCCTCCTGCGGGTTCGGAATCCCGGCCTGGATCATTGCCGTCTTGGCACTGATCGGGAGGGAGCGGAAGAGGTCGGACCAGAGCCGCGCATCCCGCGCTTGAATCGCCCGCTCGTCGCTCGTGGACAGTTCCACGAACGTGTGGTGGTAGCCCTTGATCTCGCTCGGCTTGATCGTCACTTCCGAGACGTCGGTGGACGTCGCGGCGTAGACCGTGACCGGCACCTCGAAGACGTGTTCAATGTCCTGCAAGATCGTCTGGTTGGTGCGCATCACGATCCGGCGCATGGCATTGACCGGCCCCGACAGTTTCGTCGCCGCGTTGCGCATGTTGTTGTCGGCCTCGGTCGCCGTATCCACCCCGCGTTGCGCCATCCCGCCGAGGGCACCGAACTTCGTGCTGCGGTCGAGGTCGTCAATCATGCGGCCGACGAATTGGAGCACCGTGAGCGGCGCCTCGCCGGCGGCGGCGTAATTGATCGTCTGGCCCTCTTTGAGATCCTTCTGCTTGCCGGGGCCGAACTCGAGCGGGTCTTCGTCTTCGTTGTCCATCCCCGTCGTCAGGATCAGCGGCCAGACGTGCATCCGCAGCCAGGACTCCATCGCGGTCAACTGCCGGTCCTTCGCCGTGATCATGGTGCGCAGCGGACGGAGCAAGCCGACGTAGCGGTCCTCCGGCCGCGGCTCCATGTTCGCCGTGGTGTTCCAGCCCCAGTCGGGGTCGGCGATGAAGTACGGCACGTAGCCCGACCAGTTGCCGTCGGGGTCGATCCAGGAGTAGGGGTTGTCCTGATCCAATTTCAGCTCGTGCTCGATCCAGATGCAGTGCTTGCCCGGATCGTCGCGACCGGGACGCGAGTAGTACTCGATCAGTTGCACTTCACTGGTCGGGTCTTTTGCGGCCAGGTCGGCATCGTCGGGGAACATGCGGGCACACGATTGTGCCAGCACCGTCTTCTCTTCAAAGACGTAGGCGGGATTCCAGGGCGTCTCCAGATCCTCGTAGACTGTGAGCGGTGGCACGAGCTGGTAGTTCCAGATGAAGTGCTCACGCCCCACCCGTTCGACCGCGCGCCGCCACTGGTCGCGGTCACGTCGGTCGGCATCGGCCGGCGGGGGATCGGGCAGCAACTCCCAGTTGATCGTCTTCTTGAGGATGAGCCGCCCTTTGATGATGTGTTTGCGCCCCTTCCCGAAGGGGTCGCCCTGGTCCTCTTCCACGCGCCGCCACCAGAGGTCGAGGAAAATGCGGAAGCGTTCCGCCAGTTCCTCCGCGGCCTCCTTGGAGTCCTTCATCGGGCGCGCCGGGACCGAGATAAGCGGCGTGGTGAGAATGTGGTTGGCGGCGTTCTCCACGGCGTCGTAGGCGGTGGAGGTGATAATCGCCTCTAGCCCCTCATCGTCCCAATCGTCGGGCAGGAACGTGTCGCCGTAGTCCCCGGTCACGTACCGCTCGTCCTTCTCCATCTCCGTCCGCAAATCGCTATAGAGCGCCTTCGTGCTCTCGAACAACTGCAACAGGTCATCGAGTTCAGGCACGGACCATCTTCCCTCCCCGCAAGACGCGCCGACGGCGGCGGCGGTTCTTGCCGGTAAATGTCGCATAACTCTTCGTCGGCGTATTCGTCGTCACCCGTTGGATGCCGAGGTAGATCGCTAACGCAGCAGCTTGCACGCAGTCATCGTAGTACCCCGCGGGGTGGTCGTACCGCACCCCACCCCCCGGTAGGATGGATGCCTCCACCATTTTCAGTTCCTTACGCAACTGATCGTCCTCGGCGGCGAAATGCACACGGTGGTGTTGCATCTCCGCGTTGAGTGAGCCCAACAGGCGCGCTTTGGATTCGTTCGTGTATTTGAACTCCACGACATGGCAGCCCATACGCCGCAAGTGGCCGGCCGGTCCTGCGCCGACGCCGGTCACATCCATGTGCAAGACGCGGCAGTGGTAGTCGCGGTAGATCCGGGCGACGTGTTCTTCCACGTCCGGGTAGTCCAACTTGTTGACGCGGTAACGGTAGACCAACATCTGGTCCGTCACGTCAAAGATGTAGGCGACGGTGAAGTCGTGTTCCTTGGCAAGGTCGAGGCCCATGTAATAGCGGTGCCCCGGCTGGTAGTCACGGAACTCCCCATCGAAGCACTCATCCACGTTGCGGAAGACGGTCCCCTCGATATCGATCCACGCCGCCATGATCTGCTGTTGAAATTCGTCCTCAGTCAGCTCCTTGCGCATTGCCTCGATCTGCGCCGTGCTGATCGTCGGGTTGGCCTGGGAGGGGACGCAGGCGGAGTAGTAATCAATCTCCTCGGCGTCGCGGTTCTCGGCTTGCTGTCCGAGGGCGTAATAGGAGCGGAAGCGCCCCTTGCCCTTCGGGATGCCGAACGCGATCAGGCGCCCCTGGGAGTCCAGCAGCGAGGGGATGAGCCGGTTCCAGGCCTCCTCGATGATGTCCTGTGCCTCGTCGGCCAGCACCGCGGTGACCCGATCGCCCTGCACGCTGATGGCGTTATCGGCCGACTTGGCCTGCGCACGAGCACCCGTCTTCAGATCGACAAACATGCGCTTCTTGTTGCGGTCGCGCACCAGCTCGTCCAGTTCCGGGATGAAGGTGGACTCCCAGAACGGCTCCCAGATCTTCATGGCCAATTCCTGGGTCGGCGCCAGCACGTAGACGAGCGGGTTCTGTTCCTTGCCGTGGACGGTTTTCGGCGGTTGGAGCAATTCGTCCCACGTCGCGGTGACGCCGGCGGTGGACTTGCCCGAGCGACGCCCACAGGGCAGGATGACCCGCTTCTCCTGCCGCGCGTGGACATGTTTCAACTGCCAGTTGAACGGTTGGTACGGCTCGCCGCGGTTGAGCACGTCCCAGGCGAAGCTCCGAAGGACGGCCTGCTTCGTCACTCGTAGTCCTCGTCCACGATGTCGTATTCCACGGTCTGGTAGAGGGCGGAGCTGCCATCGTCCCGACGCGCGAAGAGCGCCTTCAAACTGCGGGTGCTGGGGTTTGCCCGGTTTTCTGACGGTTTGCCATACCCGTGGATCAGGGCCAGTTCGACGATCTTGGCATTGGGTTTGCGGCCGACGAGTTGCTTGACCTTGGTGCCGTCGTCGTTCGTCTGCCATTCATAGATGGGATCGCCCTTCATCCCTTCATCGATCGCTTCCAGGATCTGGGGCAGCCGCGATTGCATCGCCTTGCGCATCATGGCCTGGTCGTACTGCTGGCCGTTAGGCAGCACGATGGGATACTGGGGGTCGGGGTCGGGCAGCTTCGCCGGAAGGCGACTCTCAGGGACACCGTTTGCCATCGCTACCTCCCGGACCGCGTTATTGAGGGCGTACCAGCCGTTCTGGCGTGCGTGGGCATAGCGGCGTGCCGACCGCGGTCCGCGAAACCGACGCGTCGTCCCACGGGGATGGGCCGCATGCCAGCGTCCGATCGCGGATTCCGTCGCTCCAACGCGCGGCATTCACTGCAACCGTGGCGGCATCCGTCGCGCCATGCGACCCGCGCCCGGCAGGATGGCATTGGCCGGCGGTCCGGGGGCCACCGGGCGGGCAGCCAAGGGGTTCAGGGGGTTGGCGGTTTGCTGGGGCGCCACGGGGAGTTTGGTCGCGTCCAGTTGGGCACGCAGACGGGCGTTCTCTTGTCGCAACGCCACCAGCTCCTGCGTCTGGGCGTTGGCCTTGGTTTGCTTCGCCATCGCACACTCCTTGCACCGATCGAGATGGTGGACCGATCCTACTCGGAAATCGAACCAATTTCTATCGAAACGCCGAAATGATCACCCGCGTACACCGATGTACACCATCCACACCTATTCCCAGGCTGGATAGTACGAGAGATACGCAGGGCTGTTACCGCTTCCGTGCTGCGTTTTTCTTTTCCACCTTCTTGGCCTTGGCCTTCGCGGCCGCGCGCCGACCCTTCTTCGTGTACGGATATTTCTTGCCACGCACCATCGGCATTACTTCGACTCCTTCTCTTTTTTCCACTGGGCCAGGACATCCGCCCACGTGCTCGCGTCCAACATGCGATCCGCTTGGTCCGGCACTCCCCGTTCTTTCGTCTTCGCTCCGCGCCTGTCCGTTCGCCTGCCGGCCATTACTTCGATCCCTTCTTGCGATTCGTCTTGCGAGACACCACCCGGAGATTCTTCCGCGCGTTCGTCCCGCCCTTACTCAACGGCCTCCGATGATCCACCTCTTTCGGATTCCCCTTTTTCAACCCCGCCGCCCGCCGCGCCTGGTTGCGCTTACTGCGCTTCGCCACCTGCGACGGCTTCCCATGATACGTCCGGTATTCCCTCTTGTAGTCGCGTGCCATCCAATCTCCCCTCAGAGAAATCGCACACCCAGTTCCCAAATCCTACCCTAGACCACAGGGGATTGCCGGCAGGGGGGGGGTATGCCCCCCTCAGAATGCCGTGCAACCGTGCAACCCCTCCCCTCTGGGCACCCACTTTCCCGGCCCCATGATGGTCCATGCGCGGGTGGCCCCATAGGGGTATACGAAGCGCGCAGGCCGCCGACCCCCGGACCGGGCATAACGACAGGCCCCAGAAACTGCTAAGGCGCCTACGCACCTACATACGATCACATGCCTGATCAGTTAAGGCGCCTATGCGCTTGCGCGGAACGCATGTTCGGAACGCATGTTCTGGAAAACAAATATTCTGCCGGCGCCGGCCAGGTCGCAAATTTCAGCGCCGCGAGCCGGCGACCTATCACCCGCCCCTATCACGTCCGAGCCCAACGCCTATCACGGCGAAACCCTGCAGCGCAGCCTGCCCCTATCACGGCGGAGAGTCGCGCCTATCATTTTTTTGCCCCGCCCCTGGCGCCGAGGTTTACGCGCGAGCGGCGCGAGACACGATCGCTGGCAGCTCAGGGTAAGCAGTGAGCAGCACAGAGCTCGAGCAGTACGAACAGAGAGCAGAGAGCAAGGAAGCGAAGCGCCGAGCGGCTCGGCTGGAACCGCCCGCCCCCCGCCCATTTACGGTAGCGTCACCACGTGTGGACAGCGCCGCTCTACGCGCCTACACTGCGCATGACGGACTTAGGGAAGGCTCCCGAGCCGTAATCAGTAGGAGTAGATACGACATGACCAACGCGAACGTAATCAGTCACGACCGCTACTGGATCGAGGAGGAGATTACCAACGAATTGAACGTAGAGCTGGAAGCAGCCCGGCGCGCCTACAGCGCGACGATGGGCGGCGCCAACGAAACCAAGCGGGCACACGATCGATACGTGAAAGCGATCCGCAACGCGGAAGCGTTCGCCGATATCCGCCACAACGGCGCCGATATTCGCCGAGCCGGCGCCTAGTCCCACCGCACCGCAACAACGAGCGCGCCCGCCCTGGGCGCGTTTCCATTCTCAAAGGAATACCGATCCCCAATGCCCACACAATCAATCTCCAACAAGCGCACAAATCAACGAGTAGTGGAGCGCCTTATCGATCGCGCGCCGGCGAGCCTACCCGGCGCGCTCGGGCGCGCCCTCACCCTGCAGTATGTCCGCCAGCAGCTCGAGCAAGGCATGCTCGATCAAGCCAAGGTATTTGACAGTGAGCCCGCCGGCAGCCGAGCCCAGGCCCGCGCCGGCGGCGCCTATTTGGATCTGGCGGCACAGGCCCTACTCGTTGGCGAGCTGATGACTACCGAACAACGCGAGCGGCGCGCGAGCGAGCAATCCAATGCCTGAACCCGACTATCTCGCCGATACCCAACCAGACCACGATCTGAAAGCCTTTGCTGCGATTCTCGCGCTTGAAGCGCAACTACGGGATACCGATCAACGCGCCGGCGCCGCGACGCTCGACATAGAGCAGCGAAACGTCTACGGGCGCGAGCTGCTCTATGTCGTGGGCGCGCATGCTGTCGCGATCCAGGATCTGACGCAATCAAAGAGCGTAAGCCGGCGCGCGCTTAGTTGTCTCCTGACCCTCGGATTGTCGCTGCGATGCAGCCATTCAGGATGCAGCCGAGCGATTACGCGCGACACGATCGCGAGCGCCGGCGCGATCTGCGACCACGGCGCCTAAGCGCGCCGCCCTATCACCAAACCTCACAACGAAACCAAACCCAATGCCCACCGCTACCGCACAACGACAAGACAAAATCCGCGCCACAATGGACAAGCTCGACCGCGGCTTAGCCGATCTGACAGACGGCGACGCCTATAAAGAATGGCTACGCGCGTCCAAACAATTCCACTCCTATAGTTTCAGCAATCAGATCCTAATCATGATCGCCGGCGGCTCGCGCGTCGCCGGTTTTGGCGCGTGGAAGCGCCTAGGGCGCCACGTTCGCAAGGGGGAACGCGGGATTACGATCATCGCGCCGCGGCGCGTGCCATATACCGACGATGCCGGCGAAAAACAGATCCGGCTCGCCGGTTTCGGAACCGCGACCGTATTTGATATCTCACAAACGGACGGCGAGCCGCTGCCGCCCCATCCCGCGCAAAATCTCGCCGGGATGGCGCCGGCGAACGCCTACGATCGGCTCGCCACTGTCGCGGCCGGCGAGTCACTCACAATTACAATCGAACCCGCGATCGGCGGCGAGTCCGGCTATTACAAACGCGCCGCGAAACAAATCAATCTCTCGGCCGGCGACTACTCGCCCGCGGATCGCGTAAGCACGCTAACGCACGAACTCGCGCATCATTTTACGGCGACCGATTGTACGCGTCCCGACGGCGAGATTATCGCCGAGAGTGTGGCCTATATCGTCGCCGATGCGCTCGGTCTGGACAGCGGCCGCTATTCCTTCGGCTATGTCGCGACCTGGGCGAGCGGTGATCTTTCCAAAATGCGCACGCTCGGATCGTCAATTCAGAAAACCGCAAACACGTTGCTAACGGCGCTCGAGAATGGCGGCGCCGAATGAAAGCGCCGGCGAATACCAATAGCCGCGTAATCGCGCGCTGGATTGACCAAGACGGCGCGCCGCTCACCGTCACCGTTACGGGCTTAGAGCGACCGAGTAAGAACGCGAAAACCGGCGATATGCTGCAGGTCGCAATCATGCGCGCCGATAAACTCCCGAGCCTAGCGGCGCGAGACGGATCGGGAGACGATGCCGCGATCTGCGGCTCGTGCAAACTGCGGCCATATCTGGGAAATAAAATCCGCTGCTATGTGAAGCTCTGGAGAGGCTTTGACCAGATATTTCGTTCTGTGATCGCAACCGGCGCCGCGGTCACAGAATCGATCGGCGAGCTACTCGAGCCGCTGCAGCGTTGCAACGAGCCGGGCGCGAAACATAGCCGGCGCCGTTGTGCGCACAAAACCGGAAAGCCACTAGGCGTTCGCCTCGGGTCATATGGCGACCCGAGCTTTATCGATATCGGTCTGATACGCGAGCTATGCCCAACCGATCGCCGACAGATCCGAACGGGATATACCCACCGCTGGCGCGAGATACCGATCGCCTACGCCGATTACCTCATGGCGAGTATCGACCCTGAAACGGACCCTAATCGCGCCGCGGCGCGCGAGGAAGCGAACGCGGCCGGCTGGAGTACGTATGCCGTACTCGAGCGCGGAGAGGCGCCGAGTGAGGGTAGCGTGATCTGTCCGAACTCTACCCATGGGATTGCGTGCGCGGATTGCGGCTTATGCGCCGGCGCGTTGTCATGGAGCGGATCTGGCAAGCGCCGGGCGCGCCCGATAAATATCGAGGTTGTCGCGATCTAACCGCGGCGCCGCCAAAACGAAATGGACCCGATCGCGGGTCCATTTTCAGTTAACGCGCCGGCGCCGCCCAAACAATCCCGCGATCGATCGTAGGCGCGCCCCAGGGCGCCCCAGGATCGCCGTAGCGGCGCCTAACCGTACGCGCGCCGGCTCGCGAGCCTGTAGGGCGGAACGATCGCGCGCGAGCCGGCGCCCGACAATCTCGCGCGCGAGCTCACAACGAGCCGATCGCGCGCGGGACCCGACAGCGGATCGGATCGCGCGGGACCCGGCAGCGAACGATCGCGCCCGCGAGAGAGCCGACAGAGCCGATCGATCGCGCGCGATCGGCCTGAGCGACGGCGCCGGCGCGCCCGCGCGCCCGTCAGAACGAAGCCAATCAATTGATAAGGTGCTTATGCAGATGTTATGTAGAAAGGTATAAGCGAGTGATCATTTCTTTGTGAACTCCGTCACATCCACATTAATTGATCACCCACTCAGCCTTTGGCGCCGGCGCCCCCTATCACGAGCACGAGACGCGCGCAGGCCAAAATCCTGAACCGATCGAAATTCTGCGCGCCCTGGCGCTGCAGCCGCGGCGCCCCACGCTCGAGCCCGCGCCGGCCAACACGAGAAGTGCGCAGCCCCCCTGCGTCAGAACGCAGCACGAGAGACGCGCCGCGCCCCAGGGAAGCACGCCTGCCGCGCAGCCACCGACACGAGACGCGCGCAGAGCAAACAGGCGGTATAAAAAATCGACCGGTTGACACGCCTGAACACCACACCTACCGTTGACGAAACGCCGCAACCGGCGTAAGCACATGAGCAGAGGAGCAGACTTGTCTCACTACTACATCCAGCGATTCACGATCGACATCGCCGTGCCGGGCTACGCCACGCCAGTCGATTGTTCGGCAGATATTGTGAAGGCCATCAAAGCCCTCCCTTTCGCCACCTTCGTCGATATGGAGATTGACGACCTGATCCACGTTGACGGCGACGTGATCACGCTCTCCGAAAACGCCGGCACCCCGGCGAACGAGGAGGAGGCGTGATGTCCACCATGAAGGACAAGCTCACGGCCAGCGTTGGGCGGTATGCCGCGGAACGCAGCATCACGCTCGCGGACCACGAAGAGACAGCGGTTTCAAAAGAGACGCACCACGTATGGCTTGACGCGATTGAATTCGTCTGCCGCAGCTCCCTGGTCACCGCCTACACCGTCGGCTTCCGCAGCACTGATTGGGATGACGGCCTGTGGGTGACGGACATCCCTTGGGGCGCCGAAGCCGCAGCAAAGCTCAGAATCAAAGCGGACTCACCCTTGCTTGATCCCGCCCACTCTTCGTTCAATCCCACGCGATCCTTCCTCGACAAAGAGGAGGCGGTGGCTTACGCACGACACCTTGCGGAGGCGCATTCCATCCCGTGGCTGAACCGGCCGATGGACGAAAGCGCGCACGCGAATCACACAGGAGGAAGCATGATGACCTGGCATTGGCCGAGTGCTGCACAGTTGGCCGACATCATCAGAACAGCAGAAACATCCACCCTGGACGAAGTGCTGTCCGTCGTGACGAAATCCATCGCGGACGAGATGGATAGCACGCGCAACCACATCGCTCGGCTTGAGAAGGAAGTAACCGACCTGCGCGATCAGATCGCCGAGCTGCGGGAGAAAGCGTGATGCCCGAAGTGACCGACAGCACGAACTACATCGAGCAAGCCATCTACTTGCTCCTGAAGCAGACCGAGCGCTACGCCTCCAACGGTGAGCCCTACGTCTCCGACATTGAGCGCGCTGCGATTGAAAAGGTCTGCGCCGGCCTCCGCGCGGACAGTTACTACATCGAGAACTCCGAGAACTACTTCGCGTACAAGGCAGAATTTGAAGAGCGCATGGGCCTCACCGAAGAGGAGTACGAATCGGCCAGGATGAGCACGCCAAGGGGTGAGGCGTAATGCCGAAGAAACGCACGAGGAAAAAGGGGTTTGAGATGCCCCCGGACACCAAACGCCTCCTCGAATCGATTGCCACTAGCGGCATAGCAGAGCAGCGGCGGCGTAACGAACAAACGGACGCTCTGTACAAGGCTGCCATTGAAGAGCTTCTCACTCAGGAACCGCCACCCGCTAGCGGTGTTGACCAGATCATCAACCAAGGGCTGGTAGACGCCCTTGTTCAGCGATTTGCCGAAATCCTCGTCGACCGATTCGGGGTCTATGTGGCAAAGCAGCTCCAAATGGCTACGAGTGAGGAGCAGCGGAAAACGCTCTGGGAGGTGTTCGGTTCTAATGGAAAATGAAGCGCAAGCCATCGAAGCACTGATCGGCAAGCAGCAATTGACCGAAGCGGAACATGCCCTACTCCAGCAGCACCAAGAAAGAAAGGACGAACTCCTCTACCAAACTGCCCTCGCGCAATGGGGCTCGAAGCGAGGCTTCCATGGCATCAATCGCATGGTCGAAGAAGCGACAGTCGATATCCTCGTTCGCCGCTTCGCCGAGAAGCGCGCTGACCGAATTGCCAAAACCATGGACGGCAATATGCGAGCAGCCCAGGCCAAACAAAGGAAGCCCCCGCGTGACCGAAGGGCCACCGTGTCAGCCGCCATACGGACACACATCATCGAATTGGCAGAGCAGGGGATGTGGGCTTCTCACGTCAAACTCGAACTGGATGCGAAATACCCCAACTTGATGCCGAGCTACAGCACGGTGCAGCGCCTAGTCCGTGAGGTACGCCCACATGCAAAACACTGAAGCCGATGAAGCCGCAGCCATTGAAGCACTGATACTCGAGGCTGGATGCGACGACCGCGAGCAAGCCATCCTGCGTCAGCGATACATCGGCGCCGAGCCGCGGTCGCTAGTCCAAGTGGCCGCACCCTTCGCTATCACGAAACAACGCCTGCAGCAGATTGAAGCTGCGCTGATCTTGCGGCTGGCCCGCAGCGGCCTTGACCTTCCGGCCACCGTTGCCGCCACGGCGTTTGAGGGCCAACACCCCCTCGCCCAGGCGCACCACCGCCGGCGGGAAGCAGCGCGGCGCCGCTGCGTGGACTGCGGTGAACCCACGCGCGCGCAGTCGCTCTACTGCCAGGACCACCGCCAGCTCGTCCTGCCGTGCTCCGTCTGTGGGACGCCGTTCAAACGAAACCGCGCAACCCACCAGCGCCGGGCAAACGACGCCCGCTACGTGACCGGCGAGGTCTTCTGCTCGAAGCGGTGCTTCGGCAGCGCCCTGGGCCGCGGCGACCTTAGCGCAGCGGGAGGGAAAACCCCATGAGCCTCGAGCATGCCGCCTTGATCCTTTTGACCGCCTGCGTGCTCGTGCTGCTCTGGCGTGAAATCGACTGTGACCTGTAACAGAGCGCCAGCACGAGAAGCACGCCGGCGTTGACCGCGCGCCCCCACTCCTCTACACTGCATGTGCGATGACCACCCAAATCTTGAGCACCTCGCCGATCCCCGATTCCGACGGTCATCGCAATCACCGTCAGGTTGATTCCACCGAGGGCTGGCGGGCTCTGCGACGGGGGAGGGGCGGTCTTTACGGGCCGTTCGGGTCGTCCCTCCCCCTCACCACACGGGATTGGGGCTGAACGGCCCACCGCGGCATCCATGTCCGACCTCATCTGCTCCGATGATTTCGACGCGCGGTCGTTTAGCCCCACCCCACCAAGCCACCCCATTTCTAGATTGCGAGTACCCCATGTCCAAAATGTCAGAACGCCACCCGGCCTTCGCCCTGGAACCCGTCTGCGATGCCTGCCACTGCGCCCAAGCGGATCATGCCAGTGAGGAGCGGCGCATCGAGGATGCGATGGACGAGTTCCCGCCAGAAGAAGGGGCGGCGATCTCCATGTGCTCCGCCTGTGATTCGTGCTACGTCGAGCCGACAGAATTTCGCGACCACGCCGGTATCGCCGCGTATCACCCCCAGATCGAGCAGGAGATGTTCCGCCTACGGCGCCGGGAGTCGGCCATACGCCGCATCAACGGCCCCTGCCACATCGCCCAGCAGATTTTAGGCACCCTCCCGCAGGCCGGACGCCTCGTCCTCCACGGAGGCGACGACACTCACCCCGCCTTCGTCGCCATCCATATCCCGGTGACGACGGATGGACAGCGAACCTATGCCCAGGCACGCGCTGTTTACGCAGAGCTGGAGCGGCGCGGGTTCGAGCATGATCAAGGCCACGATTTCATTAACGATCTGGATCACTCTAGCCGCACACGGCATCGCCACCCGGTCACCGGTTACGAGCTGGAGGTAGTGCTCTACCAAGAATCACCCCCCGAAGCACACCCCCCGTTCACAGCCGATCAGGTCAACGAGATTCGCGCGGATTTCTTCCAGCAACTGAGCGGCACCGGAGCGTCGTCGTGACTGGCGGCGACTACCCACCGGGGATGACCGCGCGGCACTTGGACAGCCACCTTGCTGAGCGCCCAGTCGAGTGGCCGTGTGAGCGGTGCGAGGCCGAAGCGCCTCCCCGCTCCCTGCTGTGCGACCGCTGCCGGTTGCAAGAACTCGCAGTCACAGACCGCACCCACACCGAAGGGCACACCCGTGACTGACCTACCCATGTCCATGACCGACGAGGAGCTGGCGGAAGCCGCCACGAACCACCGGGTCTACGACCAGGACAGCTACGAACTGGCCGCGAGCGCGCTGACCGATATCAAGTCGCAGATCCGCCTGCGCACGGCGGAGCGGGACAACGAATTGAGCCCGCTCCTCGTCAAGCTCGAAGAGGCCAAGTCCCGGCACGCGATCTGGTTGCAGCCGCTTTTGGCGGCCGAAGCCGCCGTCAAGGAGAAGATGGCCGGGTACGCCGACATCGCCAAGGCGAACGGCGTCGCCGTCGAACGCGCGGCCGGCACCACCACGCGAACCGTGTGGAGCGCCGAGGTCACCGACCTGCGGACGCTGATCGAGGCGGTCGCCAGTGAACTCACCGAGTCGCGCTATGTAGTCGCTGCACAAACAGTACTCAATCAAACAGCCCGGGCAGAGAAAGGAAAAATGTCTATCCCCGGCGTTAGAGCCGTCAGTGAAACCATCATCTCAGCCACCTCGCACAAACCAGAAAGTCGCTAAACCATGCCTGACACGACCGACAGCAGCCTGACCGTACGCAACGAGCGACCCTACGCGCTCATCACCACCACCGGACCCGACTCGCCACTCGCGGTCGTCGCGGTCAACCTCGGAGGCTCGCCACTCCGCATAGACAAGCTCACACGGGTCACAATTCCTGGAGGAGAGGGCCGACAGTGGGTGATCAAGGGGCTACGGGGTGAGGAACGCATCGACGAGATCGTGGGAGTGATCGTACACTCGCAAACCAGCCGAACGTATTACGCCGAGGCGTATAGCGGTGGCGGATCACCCCCGGACTGCTCGTCGAACGATGGGATCACGGGATTGCCGGGAGTGGCAGGGGTCACAGCGTGCGCCCTCTGCCCCATGAATCAGTGGGAGACAGCTTCGTCTGGGAGGGGGAAGGCCTGTGCAGAATATCAGCAGCTTTATGTGCTTCAGCACCAAAAATCCCTCCCAATCGTCGTCCGTATTTCCCCCGGATCGCTCAGCGCCCTCGACGACTTCATGCAGCAACTGAGCAGCGAGATGCTCCGCCGTGACCGCGTTGAGATCGCGATTGGTCTGGAAGACGGCGGCGGCTACTCACGCGCGAGCTTCCGCCTGGTCCGAGAACTCGACGCGGACGAAGCCTCGAACATGCAGCACTATATCGAACGCTTCGGTGCCCTCGTGCGCGGGACCGCCGCACCCCCGGACATCGTGGTCGATCAAGGCGTGGAGCCAGCGTACGCGGACGACGAGCCGCCCCCGCACACCATCGCACCTGACGACCTTCCCTTCGAGTAACCCGCCCGTCGGCTGGAAAGACACAACCATGTCCAACAACGACATGGCTCTCTACTTCTCGCTCAGTGCAACGGCGAAGGCGTACATCTGCGACAGGGTTGTGGCGCGGCTGAGCGCGGGCACATACCAATGCAAGGATGAGGACGACGCTTTGGCCCGAGTCAAGGCAGAAATCGGGCCTGAACTTAGATATGTAGCTAGGCGCCACAAAAATGACCCATTGCTACCGATGCCGGCGGGGTTCCACCTTCAGGCGTGCCGCTGTCGCGCTGTCGTGTACGCCAATGACATCTCGCTGGTGATCCTCAACGCCATCACGCTGGCGCGCCATCAGTGCCCCACCGTACCCATGCGGGAACCCGCTGCGGCCGTCGAGGCACGGCGCCGACACCAGCAGCACGAGAGGCAGGCGGGCCGCAAAGCCCTCGCCGCGACACGGAAGCCGCGCCGCATTGGCATCGGAGGACACCATGACAACGGTGTCTAAACCCGTCACCGATCTGAGCGACACTCGGCATGTCTACACCTGGGAGGACATGCATCTCGCGATCACGCTGGAGCGGTTCGCCGAGGAGCGTGGGGGGCTCAAATGTGAAATCACGGTGTGCGACACCGAGAGCGGGCAGAAGCTGATCCCCACCGGCAACTTCAATCTGTCGTCTGCCATCGGGCGCAAGAACACCACCAACCGCCTGAAGGCCCGCACGCCAGACGAAAGCCTCGATTGGGATCTGTACCTTGACTACGTGACGGATATCAGCCAGTCCCGCTATAGGACGGGCGATAGCGTCATCGAACTGATGTCCGTGCCGGTGGCCGAACGGCCACGGTTTCTGTTGCAGCCGTTCATCGAGAACGACGGGGTAACCCTGATCTACGGCGACGGCGGCTGCGGTAAGAGCCTCCTGGCGCTGGCGATGGCGATGTCCGTTGCCAGCGGCGTCCCGATCCTCGGCATGACCCCGACCCGCGTGGTGCCGGTCCTGTACCTCGACTGGGAGAGCGCCGCGAACGATCACGCGGAGCGCGCCCGTGCAATCCATGCCGGCACTGGCACCGATCTCGATCCGCCAATGTTCATTCACTACCAGCGGCAGGTGGCGAGCTTGGCAGAGGGGGCGCCCAATATCTCGCGAGTCCTTCAGGATCTGCACATTGGCCTCTGCGTCGTAGACTCAGTGGGTATGGCACGGGGTGGCGCTCCTGAAGCCGCCGATGTGACCATCGCGTTCTTCCGTGCCGCGCGGAGCCTGGGCGTCCCGGTCGTCGCCATCGATCACGTCTCACAGGAAGCCCGGAAGACCAAGGATTTCTCGTCACCCTTCGGCTCTCGCTTCACACACAATTTGGCGCGCCGAAGCTGGTCCGTCGAGAAGCGTTCGGATGAATCCACGCCGAGCGAGCACACCGTCCTCATGGCCCTGCAGAAGCACAACAACACGGGCGCCAGCGCCGCGGAACGCATCGCCTATCACTTTGGTTTCCAGACCTCGACGAGCGCGGTTCGCGAACAGCACCTTGACGCCATCACCATCCGCGCTCAAGAATGGGACGACGCCGTGCAGGAGACGCACGCAATCGATCGGATGTCGAAACGGGACCAAGTACGCTACGCCCTGCGGGAGGCGAGCGACCCACTCTCGGTACTCGACATCCGTGACTGGCTCATCTCAGAAGGAGTAACCGTCGGCGAGCAGGTGATCCGAAACAGCCTCGGCCGCAACCCCGATTTGTTTGTCTCCGACGGCGGAACCGGACGGACCAATCGATGGAAACTGCGGGAGGTGAGCCAATGAACTCATCCAAACCACGGTTTACAAACGATGGTTTGCCCGTAAACCTGCGAGGGAGAGACCCCCTTAAGGGGTCTCCCGAGAAGTTTGGGTTGATGGGTGTGGTGAAGAGATGAGGGAAGCAGCACGAGAGGCGAGTGCGCTTGCCCTGGAGCGCCACACCGCCGCCGGCCGCGTCGCCACCCATGAGGAGCAGGTGCTGGCGGTGCTGCAGGCCAACACGTCCGGCCTGACGGCTGGCGAAATCTATGACCGGCTCGTCGCCCAGAACGTCCGCTTTCAAGACAACGTGGTCGAGGTGCGCCGTCGGCTCGACGGCCTGCACAAACAGAAACTTGTGGAACAGGGTGACGCCGCCGTCGCCCGTGGGGGCCGCGCCAAGGCGACCGTCTGGTACCCGTCGAATCCGCTCCAGCCGAAGCTCCTATGAGTGAACACGAAAGGCCCCCAGCATGACGGAATACACCGCCGAAAACCCGCTACGGGTGCTCTCGTTGGGTTGGGGGGTCCAGTCCTGGACGCTGGCAGCGATGAGTGCCCTTGGGGAATTACCACCACTCGACTACGCGGTCCACTGCGACACCACCCATGAAATGGCCGCAACGTACGAGCACGCTAAAAAGTGGACGCCGTGGTTGGAAGAGCGGGGCGTGAAGGTCGTAACGGTGTCGCCAAGTGGAGAACGGGCACTCGCGGTATCAATGAAACCCTCAAACTGGGTCACGATGATCCCGGCTTTCATCGGAGGGGATAGAGGGCAAGCACGCCGACAATGCACCGGGGCGTGGAAAATTGCTCCGTTTCGCCGATTTGTTCGGAGCGTAATTGGACCCCCGCGCCCCGGCATCGTTGAATCATGGTTAGGGATCAGCATCGATGAATGGTCCCGAATGCGCACAAGCGACGTGGGTTACATCACGAATGTGTACCCCCTAGTTGATCAAAGAGTCAGCCGTGCTAATTGCGTGGGGTGGTTAGAAAGCCATGACCTCGACGTTCCCACCAAGAGTGCCTGCACCTTCTGCCCGTACCACTCGGGGCCATTTTGGAAAGCCCTCAAGAAGAACGGCGGCACTGATTGGGATGAAGCCATCCAGGTCGATGGCAACATCCGTAACGCCTGGTCAGAGCACGAGCTGTTCTTGCACCGCTCGGGCTTACCGCTAGGTGAAGCCATATCAATTCCAGAAGATGTCGGAGCAGAGCAGTTGGAACTCCCCTGCGATTCCGGCCATTGCTTCACGTAGCCGTGGCCGCCGACTGCACCTGCGAAGGCTGGCCGCACTTTTATCTGTGCCCGCGCTACAAACCCTCCAGCTTGCGTCGCGGGTCCGGCCTGCGGCGTGAATCGAAGAAGCAAGCCGCCCGGCGACGCAAGCTCGCCGCGCTGCGGAAGCAGATGGTCGAGGGCGGCGCCACCCAGTGCGTAGTGCAGTGGCCCGGCGTCTGCACGGGAGCCCACCAGGGTTTCCATCACCTACAGAAGAAATCGGCCGGCGGCGGCGATGAGGCCAGCAACCTTGTCCTCTGCTGCAACGCCTGTAATACAGCCATCGAGGACCATCCCGCAGAAGCACGCGAACGAGGATGGGTCATCCGTGCTTGAGGGCGTGCTGCACCTAACCAGCGTCGAGGTGATCGTGGAGACGCGCCGGGCTGAAAATCGAATTCGCGAGGAGATGAGTCAGCTCAGGAGGGACTACCAGGAGTTGGATCTGCGCTCATCTGCGATCGAGCGACCCGGCGAGTACCCGCGGCTCATCTCGATCTGGGACAAGAACCGCCCGGTGACAATCACCGACCTGATCGCGGCCACCAACTTGCTCTATAAGGAGGGAGCCCCCGATCAGGAGCCCGAAAACGCCTCAAACGCTCCAGGATCGACGTGACGGCGTTTTTTCGACCCCCCCGGTACGCTGGCCTAGGGGTGGTGGTCGCGTTTGCCCTGTTTTGCGGTGCGGCCAGCACTAATACCGCCCGCGCGGACGCCCCCTTGTCCATGATCCGGCAAGTCGCCACGATCTACGCCGCGCCGACCCCGGCCGGTAACCCCTTCGACCACATTCTGACCGAGGTGGTGCGCCAGAACGGCTACGCGGGCCACTGGCGCTGGAACGACATGCAGCCCGATCAGCCAGTGCGGTGGGAAGGGGCCTCAGTCCAGACCGTGCTGCGCGCCGTGATGCGCTGTGAGTCTCGGTTCGACCCGTGGGCAATCGGCGACAAGGGCAAAAGCCGGGGGCTGTGGCAGATCCACCGCGGCTACAACCCGACGGTGACGGATGAGGAAGCCTTCGGCGTCCGGTCGTCGACCCGGTGGGCTGTGCAACGGATTCTGCGGGGCGAGGGATATAAGTGGTCGTGCTTTAGGAGAATGCAATAATCGTGAAAGGAAATTCTATGAAATTGGAACTACGGCGAGTAAAGGGTGCAATCCTCTTCCTTGCCTTCATCGCCACGGTCTACGGCGCAAACTGGTCCCTGACCGAGTTTGGTTTCGTGTCGGTTGGCTTTGGGCTGCTTGCCCCTGCCGGGGTGTTCTTCGCCGGGTTGGCATTTACTTGCCGTGACCTACTGCATGAAACAGCCGGCCGGATGTGGGTGCTTACCGCCATCCTGATCGGGGCACTGCTGTCGTGGTCACTTGAGGATGCAGGCCGGATCGCCTTGGCCTCTGGTGTCGCCTTTGGGATAAGCGAACTCGCAGACTTGAGCATTTACGAACCCCTGCGTCGGCGCGGATGGCTTCGGGCTGTGCTTGCATCCAATGTGGTCGGATTCACCCTGGACTCCATTCTCTTTCTCTGGATTGCCTTTGGGTCACTCGCTTACATCGAGGGGCAACTCCTCGGCAAGGGGTACATGACACTCGCCGCAATCGCTGCACTCTGGAGCATCCATGCTGTATCTGTCCGGGTGCGTGCGGCCTGAGTTCCGTCACCCAAATCTCGGGTTCATGCTGGGTCCGAATCAAGGGAACAAAATTCCCCCTGATCGATTGTGGGCTGCCGACAACGGTGCGTTTTCAACCGCGACCCCCTTTTCATGGGATCGGTTTGAGCATTGGCTAATGCAGAAGTTGGAAATCGCTGGCGAGCAATGTCTTTTTGTCGTCTGTCCAGATGTGCCCTTTGATGCCGGTGCGACGTTAGAACGATGGAAGAAATATCACTCCCGCATGACGCAGTTCAATCGTCCAGTGGCCTTCGTCACCCAAGATGGGATGACCATAGAAGACATTCCGTGGTCCGATTTTGAAACGCTGTTCATTGGCGGAGCGACGGAATGGGCGCCACCCACACGCATACGGTCAGGGCCGGGATCTGGGCCGTTCGTATCGGAAGCGCGCCGCCGAGGGAAGTGGGTTCACTTCGGACGTGTCAATTCCCTCCGCCGGCTGCGTGCCGTCGCATCAATGGGCGGAGACTCGGCTGACGGGACGTTCCTCAAATACGGCCCTGACAAAAACTGGCCGCGACTTCACCACTGGTTAGATTCCCTTGAAACCCAGCCCTCGCTACTACTCCCCCACCCATGATTGAGGAGACTCTATGAA
>Ga0208450_1000172_pt1 | contig 42540 bp, 49 predicted proteins | sample MalvireepMed_908_FD_184249 | JGI IMG/M metagenome (GOLD analysis project Ga0208450, IMG submission 184249) | Marine viral communities from the Global Malaspina Expedition - Malaspina viral metaG DeepMed_908 (SPAdes) (version 2) | ecosystem: Environmental > Aquatic > Marine > Oceanic | place... | reverse complement strand
GGTACCATATGGCGGGCCGAGGAAATCGGGGGGGAGGGGAGATCAGCGATAGACAGGCACTTTTATAAACCAGCTTTTATAAACCAGCTTTTATAAACCAACTTTTATAAACCAACTTCTAAAAATCACTTACATATGACACTTACACACGAAGATAAGCAGCAGGTAGCCCGTCTCGCAGGTTTCGAGATGGGAAGACGCAGTTTCCAAAAATTTCTACCCTATGTTCGTGTGATCGAGCCTGGCACCGGCATGGTCGAACTCCGTGACTGGCCCCACCTACAGAAGGCCATATCAACCATGGACGACTCCCGCATGGTCATATGGGCCAAATCACGCCAGATAGGCATAACCACCATACTATCGGCCTACGTCCTCCACCATGCCAGCTTCACGCCCAACGCCCTGGCCCTCGTCTTCTCGAAGGGCGAGAGAGACGCCTGGGAGTTCCTGTCCAAGTCCCGTGCCACATACGAGTCCCTGCCCGCCGAACTCCAGCAGCCCCTGGTCCAGCCTGACAACAGGGAGCAGATGACCTTCCAGTCAGGCTCCCGCATAATAACCATGCCCTCCACCGAAGCAGCCGGACGTGGACTCAACCCCACCCTCGTAGTCATCGACGAGGCCGACTTCCACGAATACCTCGACGCCTGTTACAACTCCGTCAAGCCAGGCCTGGACGACAACAACGGCCAGCTCGTAGTCACATCCACCGTGAACCCCTACCACATGGGGTCCCTCTTCCAGCAGCTCTACCAGAACTCCCCCCAGAACGGCTTCGCCCGCCTCTTCTTCGGATGGCGTTCCAGGCCGGAGCGGGATCAGGAGTGGTACGACGAGCGCAAGGTCCAGTACCCCGACCAGGCCCTCTTCCAGAAGGAACACCCCGAGACCGAGGAAGAAGCCTTCGCACCCGCCCGTGCCCTTGCGGCCTTCGACATGGACGTACTCACCCTTATGAAGCAGGACACCAGGGAACCCGTCGAGCGCCTGACTCTAGGAAACGGCGTACAGGCCAACATCTACCAGCCCTTCCAACCTGGCAAGCGATACGCTGCCGGAACGGACACATCCCACGGAACAGGCAGGGACTTCGCCGTAACCGTGGTCCTGGATGCCGTAACAGGCTACATAGCCGCCGACATCTACAGCCAGGTACTCAACCCAACCGAACTATCCGTAGCCTCCGTAGACCTCCTCAATCGCTACGATTCCCCCATATGGGCCATAGAGGACAACGATTGGGGTATACTTACCATAACCATGGCCCAGGAACTCCGCTACAAGCGCCTGTACCATAGGGACTCCGACCATCCAGGCTGGCACACCTACGACACCGCTGGCATGGCCGGTGGGTCCCGTTACGTCCTGTGGGGAGACCTGATAGAGGCCATACACTCCCGTGCCATCACCGTGCCCAACGGCGAGGGCCTGTCCCAGTTCTTCACAGTCATACGCAACCCCGACAAGCGTGGACGCATAGAGGCCCAATCAGGCACCCATGACGACTACCCCATGGCGGTGGGCATAGCCTGGCAGATGCGACAGTACGCCCGCCCCTCAGCCTCGGAACGGGGACGCCGTGCCGACACCCAACGCCGAAGACGGAGGAACTGGTCCCGATGGAGTTAAGTCATGCCCTTTAACGGCTTTGAAGACGAACCCGACGCCAACGTCATAGACCAGTACCGCTCCCACCTGAAGGAGGTGTGGACCGGCGCTCACCGTAACTGGGAGAAGTACGACTCCTACTACTTCCGCACATACTCGGTATGGGACGATGCCGAATCCCACACCCGCCCAGGCTGGCTCAAGCCCGCCCGTCCCACATCCCTGGTAGATCATGCCGTAGACCACCAACTAGCGTCCGAACCCACACCCCACCGCCATCCCGTGCGGCAGAGCGAGGAGTCCCGGTCCAACGCCGACAGGGTGGAAGAGGGCTTAAAGGCCATCCTAGACGAGTCAGCCCTGCTCGAACCCTCCCTCACCTGGAAGCAGGAGGGCAAGAACCTGGTACACCTGGGCTACGCCATACACGAACTCGGCCTGGACTCCAACGTCCTACAGCGCCGTGCAGACGAGCCTTCCCGCAATGGCGACTCGGAAGAGGACTACCGCACCAACCTGCGACTCCACGAACACTACCGGCGCACCGCCATGCCGTTCCGCACCCGTGCGCCCCACCCAGCCCGCATACTACTGGACCCCTGGGAGAAGCGCCCCCGCATAGCCATACGACACGCCCGCCGTTTCTCACAGGACCTCCACGAACTCACCGTGTCCCGCAAGGGCAGGGGACGCCCAGTGGACGTGTGGGAGGTACGCAACAACCGGCCCTTCGAGCTTATCCTCACCGACGAGTACTGGACCGAGTGCTGGCATGCCATGATGGTATCCGGCTACGTCACAGGCACCGGACGTGAGTACCGCACCATGAAGCGACTACTCTTCACGGAGAAGAACACCTGGGGCTTCGTACCCTACTCCCACGCCTATGCCGGTTTCGGGCAGGAACCCACCAACTCCGACAGGATAGACCCCGCCAACCTGGCCGTGGGAATACTCGACTCCGTCATATCCGATGTCCGTGCCCAGGCGCAGGCTGTATCGGGCCGACACAACGCCCTCATGGACGCCACCTTCAACCCCATCGGCACACGCATGGGGGCCGAGGAACTCCGTGATCAGCTCGACCAGGGTGACATAATAGAGATGTCCGACAGGGGTGATGTCTGGCGCATGGACATACCCCAGCTCCCCCGCTGGATGTTCGCCACCGAGGAGTGGCTGTCCCGAGACATAGAGGAAGGCACCTTCTCCCGTGCCCTGGCAGGGGTCCGTGAGCAGGGCGTCTCCACGGTAGGCCAACAGGCCATACTCTCCACGGCAGCGGGCCGCAAGTTCGTATCTGTAGCCCGCCAACTGGAACACCTGGCCACCGTAGCCTCGTCCCAGATACTCCAGCTCATCGACCTGCTGGACCTGGACCTGACAGTAAGGGGCAAGCGCATACGCCCTTCCTATATAGAATCCGACTACTCGGTCAACATCAGCTTCGACCTGGTTGACCCCGTACTCCAACTGCAACAGCGCCAACTGGGACTCCAGGAGGTTGCCGCAGGTCTCAAGTCCATGGAGACCTACTGGTCTGCCGACGCCCACCTGGAAGACGCATCCGGTGAGCGCAAGCGCCTGCTCATGGACTGGGTACGTAAGAACCCCATGATCCACCAGGCGATGGCCCTCGAGGTAGCGAGGGAAGAGGGCATAGAAGCCCTCGTCGAAAGAGCTATAGCCATGTCTCAGGGAGGAGGGCAGGGCGGCGGGGCCGCTGGCGGCGCTACCGGTTTACTTGGGCCAGACGGTATGCCTATGGAGCAATCCATGGGGCAGACTGGTGGCGCACCCGCCGCAGCCTCCCAACTCCGACAGGGACTGACCCCCAACACCATGGCCCCAGGCCGAACAGGAGGGAATCTAGCCGGATGAGCAAGACCAACGAGTTCACCGACGCCGTACTACTACTCAAGGAGCAACTCAGCGAGATGCGGAAGACCAAGCCTGTGGGCGTACCCTTCATGCACGAGCGTGTAGCCAAGCGCCAGACCGCCAGGAACCGCTTCCAGAACATGAGCAGCTTCGAGCGCCAGCAGTACATAGACCAGCACGGCACCGAGGCCATGATAAAGGCCATGCAAGGGGGTGACTCTGATGGCCACATGGCATAGGCACCCTGGATACCTTGTACATGAATCAACCAAGGTACACGGTAACAACATAGCCTCAACCAAGTTACACAGGGACGTTAAGGGAGAAACAGAAGAGTGGCCAAGTGAAGCTGTAGCCAATAGGGATATTGCTGGTAAGGCTGCTCAGGAGGGACTTCGAGAAGTATCAGGGGAACAACAGGTGTTCACACAAGAGGACGCTAGAAACCAGGTCATTGTTCTCCCCGGTCTTGGCCAGAAAAAAGACGCAGACATTGTGAAGAGCTGGGAATATCCCGGCTATGTGTACTCGGCGGCTAAGGTTGCAGGCTTCGATAAGGACGAGATAGAACTTGTCCCGGTTGATAGGGAAGTTAATGGGGACATCCAAAGGGAATGGAGCTACCGCATACGAAGCCAAGATGAGGTGCGCCGTGCCCGAGGTGCAGTAGGGGACGTAACACATAAGATACAGACCATAGAAGGTAAGGAATACCTCGAGTTGAGTCGAGGCGGCATCCCATTCTCCTTCCAAGAGTCAAAGGGTGTTACCTCAGAGAGTATAGAACTCGTAGAGAAGCCGTCACCTGGTAACCCTGATAGGATCACGGGCACCGTATTATCCAACGGCAAGGTGATAAGCACCTACAGCTACGAGAAGGACAAAGACCCCTCCCTTCAGAAGACCTACGTTCAGGCGCTTAACAAAGGCCGAGCGCTTGGCATACCCGATGGCAGGGTAGATGTACGCACCCAGGTGGTAGACGGCGAACAGTGGTTCTATCCGGCCCTGAAAGAAGCCACTGCCGATATTGAAGCCGCTGACACACACACGGTAGACATAAAGGGAGCCGATGGTAGTAGTGAAGGGACCCTGGTACTACATAAGGTAGGGGACCAGGTAGGTCAGTTCTTCCTGCCCAACGAAGGTAAGAAGGTACAGAACACCTTCCGCACCGCTTCAGGTGCCCATGTCGTCTACACCGATGGCTCGAGCGAGGACATATCCCTAGACCAGTTCCAACTAGGAACACCCCAGAAGAGAGGGGATTCCTGGTTCCTTGAGACATCTCCAGGTTCGTTCTCTATCATGCCAGAGTCTGCCAAGACCTACTTCGACTCGCAGATGCAGCAGTGGGTAGTCAAGCAGCCTGATGGCAGTATCGAGTTAGAGGACCCCGTCTACCAGCCTGGCGTGATACAGGCCGGAGATAGGGAGTTCTTACAGCAGAGGGCTGGTGATTGGACGGAACTGAAACCCCAGTTCGACCCAGGCATAGTATCCGCAGGCGATATGTACGGCGTGGAGCAACGCCTGCTCCAACAGCAGACAGGTGCCGTATCCCAGATAGCGCCCCCAACCATGGACCAGATCATAACCCAGGCCCTGGTGGACGGCGACTTCGACAAGGCTATGGCCTTCCAGGACTTCGTCCAACGCCCCACCGCCATGGAGGCCTTCCAGGCTGCTGTAGCCTTCGCCCGCTCTCCAGCCGACCAGCAACTCATATCGTCCATAGCCCGAGGCGAGACACCCGTAGCCCCGCCTCCCCCAGGCACAGTACAGCGCATAGGCCCCGCTCCAGACTTCCTGGTGAAGGAGTACAACACCTTCCAGCAACGCCTAAGAGCTGGCCGTCCCCCTACAGCCGCCGAACAACAGCAGTTCACCCAGCGGTACCAGGAGGGTCGTAGTCCACTAACGGATGAGCTTGAACAACAGAACGCTCAGATGCAGGCTGCTAGTACCCAGCAACAGGCTAACTTTGAACTGCGGATGACCAAGTTAGAGACTCAAAGAGCTACCGAGCAGGGTGAGTGGCAGGCTGCTATGGAGAAGTCTGCCCAGAAGCTGGCTGAGAGTAACAGGAAGCTGGCCGAGGCCCTAGAAGCTCCACCCCTTCCATCTCCTGGACAGCAACGGGATACGACAACAGGTGTAGCGGCTGACACTCGAATACCAGATGGAGATAGAGACTACCGGGGTGATAAACCACACGCTGCGCCTACAGGAGTACCCTGGACAGACGCCAGAGGCAAAACCAGGAACATACCCATCGGACAGTGGGTAGCCAACGAAGCCAGTAGGCTGGGTATAACACGGGATATATCTCACGGTTCCGACTTAGGCATAATGACTAAGAAAGGCGCTGTTGAGTTCAACAGGGTACTTGGTCGTGGTGGCAGCATGAAGGAGGCATTAGACGCTGTAACTGCCGGTCTGCGTTCAGATGATCTACTCAGCCCCCAGACCGTCATCAATAGGGATCAGCGGCTTGATATGGAAGCAGGAACCGCTGCTGCCGCCACTAAACAAGCCGCCCTTACTGAGTCAGGTCTAAACTTTTCTCCTGGAACGGTTCTCAGTCAGGGGGTTGACAGCCCTTCTGACTTCTTAGGCGGTAACCTACCTGGCCACACTCCTGTAGAGAGCGGTACCGGTCTAAACATTGTCAGTGCGTATAGCCCTATGAGTCAGGTAGAAGGTACTACACAGATAACAAAGGGTATTCCTACAATCAATGCGTCACCTGGCTCTATTGATAGGAGCCAGGTTGATACTGGTATCACCCCCTCTAACGAACCTATACCTGGTGTAGGACCAGTAGGATATTCGGCGGGTGGCGGTCCGATACGAGGATTTGCTCAAGGCGGTCTAACCCAGGGCAACAACCTCGAGATAGTAGGCGAGGAAGGCCCCGAACTGGTAGACCTCCCACCAGGAACCTTCGTACTGCCCATCAAAGGCCTCAACCAGGCCGAGGTAGCGAGGGCCAAGGCCAACGGCACCAGGGGCTACCAGAGCGGCGGCATAGTCTTCCAGCAACTACCCCTGGGCCTACGCCAACTCCAGTCAGGTCGTGCCATATCCCAGCCCCGAGGCTACCTATCCCGTGCGGCAGGACTAACCCTCCCATCCGCACAGGCCTTCCAGAACATAACGCCCGAGTCCAGGGACATATTCATGGACCTGGCCTCCCAGGCAGGCATCCCGCCCAGGTCATTCGAGCAGGAACTTAGACTACCCATACCAGGTGGAAGGCGTCAGCCTACCGCCCGCATCCTGCCACTTAGCCGCAGAGGTATACGCTGATGGGTTTCGACCTTCCTATACAGAGCCGTGCCAAGAAGAAGCTGATACCCGACGTACAGGACCTCGGCTTCGGTCCTACCAACGTGGTACAGCCTCCGGCAGCTCCTCCACCCACGGTTGGCAGGGGAGCTGTTCCCAGACCCACTCCTACCCAGGAGCAGGACCCACTGTGGAGGAGGGTGATAGGGGCGACTGAAGGCTATACCCAGTTACCCTACGAGCCTACGGTCCAGGACCCCTGGGCTGGATATGCCCCCCGTGTACAGGAGGCAGCAAGAGCTGCCGGTATAGTAGACACCTCAGCCGATAGAGAGAGGCGAAGGCAGGAAGTAGAAGAGGTTGTCAGCTTCGCCAAGGAATTGGAGTCACCCTACAACCAGACCAACTATGTGGAGAACCTGGAGAGGGAAGCTCAGGGACTCACCCCCAGGATGACAGGTGGGAGTTTTGAACACTACGATGCCACTATATCGGGCCTTGCCTACGAGCTGATACACAAGGCTCAAACACTCATACCAGGTGAGCAGGAACTTGAGACCCGTATCAATGAGATGACAGGGTCTGCTGGTATCTACGACGAGGAAGGATTCGAGCGTGAGTTCGTTATAAACCCCAATACGGGAGAGAGAGAATCCAGGATCATATCCCCTAACCGCCATATGCGTATAGCGGAAGAGGAGAAGATACTACCCTGGTACGTTGTCGAGCCTGTCAAACTAGGTATAGAGATAGCGTTAGACCCCCTGGAGGCAGTATCAGGTGGACTCGTCCGTGGGGCCGTCAGAGCGGCTAGTGGTGGCCTGGTCAAGGTAGGAGGTGCTGGTGTAAGAAGACTACCAGGTACTACCCTGTTCCGTGCCCCCAGGACAGCAGGTGAGAAGTCAGACCCATTCTTCTCCGGCCCATGGATGGAGAAGGTACCGGAAGCAGCCGCTGCCCGAGGAAGGCGTGTTACATCCGGCGAAGGTATCATCCCAGGCTTCCAACCTGGAGTTATCCGTGGTGGCGGTGTAGCCGAGATAATCTCTCCTGATAACGTCATGGTCAAACCCCCCGTACTGGGGGGTAAGCACTTCAATATCAAACCCGCTGTAGCAGGACTCACCCCCGTCGAGAAGATGGCAAGGTTCGTTCAGGTCACCATAGGTGCGCCTTTCCGTAACGTCATCCCAGAGGACCCCTACGGCACCTCTGTTGGGCGTCTCAGGTCTGAGAGTATGCTACAGGTCAGGCGTGTTGCCGCTGCGGAATCCCGTGGCCTCTCTTACCGTGTAGAGTCCAACTTCGACATGAACGAGTTTGGCCAGATCAAGTCCCTGGCCAGGATGATAGATGACTTCCCCGAGCAGGAATCCTTGAGGCAAAGGCTCAGGCGAAGTACCGATGAGGATATAATAGGATTCGCTCCTACCATCCAGGACCTTGCCGCCCGACTCCCACGCTACTGGGATGAACTTACTGTAGAACAGCGGAAGGTCATGGAGGAACTCAGGGAGTATTCACAGCGGTATGACGAGATACTGGAAGATGCAGAGATGCCTGTTACCGCCGTGCGCTCAGACATCCAGTTGGATTCAGGCAATACCAAGGTGCCTGGTGGATTCTACCTGCATAGAGGCGATGCTACCCTGGTCAGAGATGCCCCGCAGATAGGCCCTGTCCGTGTACATCCCATGTTTCGGCCAGAGAAGAAAGTATCCCTGGGGAGTGCCTACAGAGGACAGGTATCCCACCGTAAGTTCGACAAGATAGCATCCATGTCCGAAGGTATACAGGGTGTAGCAGACTCAGACGGCGCTATCAAGCAGTACCGTTACCCCCATATCCGTGAGGCACTCAGGTCATACACTGAGCAGGTGGGTCAGGATATAGTAGATGCCCACTCTGCTAACTTCCTCCGCTCCCTGATAGACCCCGACACTGGTATCCTTATGGGCAGTCAGCTATCGGACCAGATAAGTAAGCCTGTAAGGCAGCAATGGAATAACCTCAACCGCAGGGTACAGTCCACCAGGAACTCCCTGAAGAGACTATATGGTCAGTCCCCGGTACTAGATGCCGAGTTGAAACGTATACAGGTTCAGTTGGACCGGCAGACAGCCCGCAGCGCATCCAGACTTGGAGAAGCGGGTTCCCGCTTGGGAAGAGCCGAAAGGAACCTGCTGATGCGAGACCGTACCCTACTCCCTGATGAATGGGAGATAAGGGAGGTGATAAGTGCTTGGGAAGGTGCCCTGAAGACCGCTCAGGATGCAAGGGATTTCATCTCCTCCCACATAGGACCCTTCAGGTCAGAACGCCGACTCTCCACCAAGAAAGAGTTGAAACTAGGCCGCTCCCTACAGAAGATAGACCGTCTGATAATCGAGGTGAGCAACCTTGCCGGGAACGACAATATGCACCTGTGGCCTAACGTACTGGAGCAGGTGGCAACCAATGACCCAGCTCGAACCGTAGGCAACACCACTGCCGCTGTACTATCCCGCAAGATGCAGGAGATAGACGAGCTTTCCTCGCTGACGGATGACCTGGTGGAAGAGGTCGAGTTCATGTCTAAGCGGGTTGAGGATATGGAGGGAGATATAGATGTCGCCCGCATTGCTCAGGCAGAAGCTAAGTTTGAAGCTAGAAGCCATAGGAACGCACTCAAGGCGCAGATAAGACGCCAGCACATGGTGGGCAAACTCGAGCGGGACATCAGCCTGCTGCGACTGGAGGAGCGCAGGATCACGAAGATACTCAACCGAGAGCTAACTCTATCCGGTAAGCAGCTATCTGATGCCGAGGTCAGGGTTCTGAAGAATGAGTGGTCTAAGGCCAAACTCGCTGACACCCTTATGGAGCGTGAGAAGGAGCTGGCCGAGTTCAAGGATGTATGGAAGTCTGCGGTCCAGGGGTCTACCAAACCCCCAGAAGGCAACGCTATCATACCCCTACCTGGATTAGGAGGTTACTACTGGCCCGATGCCATGGCCAATGCGGCCCGCAAGTACATACAGAGAGAGCCAGGTATAGCAGGTCCAAACCCGAAGGCCTTCTACGACAGATTCAACTCCCTCTACAGGGGAGCTAGGGCTACGCTGGACAACTCCCTGATGTTTGTACAGATGCTGCTGAGGTTCTACGACAACCCCAGGGCCTGGCAGCGGGTAGCCAGGTTCACATGGCAGCTCTGGGGTATACCAGGCTCACAGAAGGTGGGTATCGTGGAGGGCAGAGGTGAAAGTGCCGCAGATGCCTTCTTCTACCACTTCGACGATAAGGCGGCTGAACATGGCCACCTCACTTCCAGTCAGTGGGCGGCTAACGGATTAGTCATAAATGGTAGCGATACAGAGTTCGCATTTGGAAGGGGATTCGGTATAGGTCAACTCCCTGGGGTGAAGCAGGCTAACCGTGCTTTCGGTGTTGGTGGTGATATGGCCAGGCTGGAATGGGCAGACGACTACCTGGAAGGTATGTTGAAGCACCACACCCTGGAAGAACTGAGCCAGCGTGGTGACCTGGAGAAGATAGCCAATGCCATAAATGGGGCAACCGGCTGGTCTAAGGGACGGACAGGTGGCGATCTAGGTGACCTACTGGTGTTTGCTCCTCGCTTCCTCCAGTCCCGCTTCGATACCCTCGCCCGTGCCATCATGGGTACTCCATCCGTGGTCACTGGCTGGAGAGGTCCGTATGGCCCACAGAGGGGTGGACCTCTAGGCAAGCTCACCACCGCTTCTCTCGAGAAACGCATGGCAGCTAAGTCCATGATCAAGATGATCGCCATCGGCACCTCTTTGACCTTTGGTGCTAACTACGCCATGGGCAATGAGACTGACCACAGGCCTGTAGTCAAGGTCAGGGAAGGTACTAAGGGTGAACACTGGGTGAGGAATCCCAACTTCATGCGTATCCTGACTCCATGGGGTTCAAACATATCCCTCTTTGGCACCTGGGATAGCCTGGTTGGTATGATGATAACTTCAGCCCTGGTCACTGAAGAGGGTGGACCCCATAAGGCTATGAGGAGTATGTCCTCCGGTACGGTAGCTAACATCTGGGACTTCTGGACCGGCAGCGATGCCATGGGTAAGCCAGTAGGAACTCGGGGTGAAAGCACCGATTGGATGAAGGTGATGGGTAGGCTGGCCGAGAACTTCGTGCCGTTCATAGAGGACCAGGTTCATGAAGGAGCCAAGGGCATAGCGAAGAACCTATCGGATAATGACATAGGGAGTGCGGTTGGCCGGTCCATAGAACTTATAGGGTTTGAGGCCCATGGTGGCAAAAGCAGTCCCATGTCCCTGACTGAACAGCGCAATGAACAGAGGCAGTACCGTGGCCAGAGGCTCCTCTCCACAGGTGGCTTCGACTACAAGGAGATACACGTCCCTGGACAGAGAGAACCAGACGTTATTAAGCGTTCCGACACTGAGATAGACCTCATCGAGGAAGTGCTTAATGAGGGCATATGGACGTTCAACCCTTACAAACTACCCGCCGATGTACTGAGGTTCATAGATGATGACCCCACCATCCAGCGCCTCACCGAAGAGAGGGAGGACCGCCAGAGAGAGCGGGGGGATGAGTTCAGGTCCTACGCCGACGAGAAAGATGAGTTGAAGGAGACCCGCACGGACGCCTTAGAGCAGGCCTGGGAGGAAGCGGGACGGAAGCCCAACCGTGTTTACCGCCGTGCGGTAAGTCAGATATACAAGGAGTACGCCACAAAGGTCCAGAGTCTTGAGAATGAATACGAAAGCCTCATGGCTTCCCTGGAGCGTACCTCCCCACCGGAAGCTGCTCTAGGAAGGGCTATTGATGATTTCATGAAAGTGATGGAGAACCCCGACCTGGACGATGCACTGGGCCGACGTGACTTCGACGAGCAGGATCGTATGCTGGCCGAGCTGGAAGACAGATGGGCCGCTGATCCAGATTATGGCCCCGACATGATGTCCCAGGTAAGGTTCGAGATTGGAAGGAACGCCACTGAGGGTGAGAGGCAGCTACGGCAGAACAGAGAGATACTACGACCTCTATGGCGACAGTCTGACCTGGTGGAGGATTCTTTCTACCAGAGCGCTGACTACACCGACCAGGAGAAGGCGATACTAGCCCGTTTCATCCAGGCGAAGAGCAAAGACAGCTTACATCTTCAGAGGCTATGGCGGGGATTAGCTTCCGAGGCAGGCAGTGACATCATCACCGATTATGAGGGTAGGGTAACTGGTATCCGAGAATGGATGCGTACCCCAAACCAACCTCCTGGGTTCCCTGTCTACGAAGATGCTGCTGAGACCGATAGGGCTTACATAGACAATGAGATAGGTAGCAGCGCAAAGAGTGAGGAGGGTATAGATGCCCAGTGGGAAGCTATCATGAATCAGCTAAACCAGTAGCACCCCGTAGACTTTTGAATCATCTTATGTATACCATCGAGCTGTGATCCCTCCCATAAAGGAGCATCATGCAAGAACAGGTAGAGACCACTGAACAGGAACCATCGGGGGAGGCCCCCCAGGAAGAACCCCAGGAAGAACCCGATTACAAGGCGAGGACCGAGGAGCTGGAGGCTCTGGTCGATAAGCTACAGAATGACCAGAAATCCAGGGACGGACAGCGCCGGAGAGAAACGGATAGGGACGCAGAACTAGCTGGTTTGAAGGACGAGCTATCTGCTATGCGGAAGGTACTCACCGCCACCATGGACCAGTATGTCACTGGTGGCAGTGGTGAAGACTTCCAGGCGCAGATAAGTCAGATAAACCAGGAAACAGCCCGCAGCCAGGCAGACCGTGCCTGGAACGCCAGGTATGAGCGGGAACAGGCCCGTCTCCTATCCACTGTACAGGATGAAGAAGGCAATCTCCTCATAAGCGAGGAGGACGCCACCAAGATTCAGGCCCAGTGGCAGACCGCCTGGCAACAGGCGCAGCAGGGCAACTATGATGGTGTGTATGACGCCCAGATAGAAGCCCAGCGCATGGTCAACCAGCAGGAGAGGAACAGCGCCGAGGTCGAGAAGAAGGCCCTCCGAGAGGAGGCCAAACTAGCGGCCAAGAAGGCCCTCGAGCAGCACGGTATCAATGACCTTGACACAGGTTCTGCCATAGCTGGCGGTAGCGAGGAACTCCACGGTGCCGCCCTCATAGAGAGGGGTCTGAGGATTAGACAAAACAGACTCTAGGAGACCGATATGCCAACTCTGTCTGAGTATCAGAAGTTGGCCAACGACGATGTCATTGCTGGTGTCTTCGACAACATCATCACGGCATCTGAACTGGCCCCCTTCTTACAGTTCCGTTCATTCTCCGGCAACTCCCTGGTCTATAACCGTGAGAGTACACTGGGAGCCGCAGCCACCCACCAGGTAGGCGATACCTGGTCCGACACCGAGCCGACCTACACCAAGAAGACGGTGTCCCTGACCACGGTAGGCATCCAGCACCCTCTCGACAGGTTCGCTATCCAGACGGTGGACAACGTACAGTCCCAGGAAGCCGTGCTTCTTGCGAAGATGGCCAAGTCCGTTTCCAGGAAACTGGAGGACCTGCTCGTCACCGGCAACTCCGGCTCCGTATCCACCGAGCCGGAAGGACTCACATCCTTGCTCATCAGCGACACCCGCCTGCTCATGATGGACGACGGCTCGACGCCCTCCACCATCGCTGGCGACGAGACCGAGCTTACCCTTGACCGCCTAGATGCCATGATAGACATGGTGGAGCAGGGCAAGCCCGACTTCCTCATGATGAACAAGACCATGCGCCGCAAGCTCACCGCCCTGGCCCGTGCCACCGGTAGCGGCGTGGTACTCAATTCCGCTGAGATGTTTGGACACCAGTACATCCTTTACAACAACATCCCGGTGGTCATCAACGACTACATAACCAACAGCGAGACCTATGAGAACTCCGGCGGCTGGGCATCCTCCTCCGCTACCACCATCTACGCTATCAAGACGGGCGAGGAGAAACAGGGCTGGACGGTCATCCACAACGGAGCGGTACTTGAACCCGACGTGCAACGGCTGGGCACCAAGTTCGACAAGAACGAGGATGTCTACCGTATGGCGGTCTATCTGAACGCCGTGGTGTACTCGGCCAAGTCCTGCGCCGCTCTCGCTGGTATAGACTCGGCAGCATAAACGGACATCCCTCCTGTTGAGCATAGTTCCGTAATTCGATGATAGGAGAATCCGATGGCTGATCCTTATGTCAGACACGCTCAAGATGTGTTCTCTGCGACCATAGGTTCCACGGCGGTAACCGCTGGGGATATGGTTTACTTCGACGGCACCGACTGGGAACTCGCAGACGCATCCGCTCACACGTCCTTCGCTGAAGCTATAGCGGTCAACACCTACGCTTCCGGCGATGTAGGCGTACTCTGTACCGGTGGTGTACTGGTTGATATAGATGCCCCCTATACCCAGGGAGCTGCTATGTATCTATCGGAGACCGCTGGTGACATCACAGCTACTATCCCGACGACCAATGCTGCACTGAAGCAGGTCGTTGGATTCGCTGTATCCACCTCTACGGTTAGGGTCAATGTTCGTATGCCAAGCTACCAGAACCAGTTCTTCCCTGTGAGTGCCTATGACACTTCCGGCGAACCTGGTCTGGGTGTGGTGACGGACGGGTGGCCTGGACCTGGACTGGATGCCGCCTCCGAGACTGCCTATGTGGTAGGACGTTTCCCAGACAACTTCGTTGAGCTGGAGATGGCCAGGGTCGTAACCAACAACACGGCGGGTTCCGCTGTGGACTATGACTTCACCGTTGCAGCGGGTTACGACAACGCATCCAACGCTCAGGACACCGGCACAGCTATCACGGCCAGTACCTCTGAGACAACCCCTGCCGACAACCTACTGGTGACATTCGATGTCTCCGCTATGCTTGACGCAGGCCTTCAGGGGCCAGGTCGTAACTTCGCCATCCTGATAGACCCCGATGGTGTGGGTTCCGGCGAACAGCAGATACTAGGTCTGAACCTGGGCTGCTTGGTTGTCTAACCTTGGTGGGTACGAAATACATCCGAGTGGACCTGGGTGGCAATACCTGTGTCCATGCGGATTTGGTGTGCGGGCAGGTTGGCTTCAGCGTCCGTGAGGAAGGGGCCAACCCATCTCGTCCACCCAGGGCTGATTTCTGGTTGACCCCTGTCAAGCTGGCAAAGCTGCACAACATCACGAGTCAACTGGTCCCCCAGCCCGATCCCCCTGCCAGGCAGGGTCCGGTGCGGGATAGCAGTTCTCCCTTCCTCCAGGCGAATGTGGATGCTATCCTCAAACACCAGGTAGGTTCCATGAGGAAGGCACCCTGGTGGCTCCGGTGGCTATACTCTGCGGTGGTAACCAAGGAGGCTTATGACAACGACTGAACAACTGGTATGCGGCTGTGGCAAGGAAGTAAGTACTACCAGGGCCATGGCCATGCACCTCACCAGCAAGGCACACAAGGCCTGGGAGGAGAAGCAAGTCTCCCCCGAGGTACCATCCACCGAGATGGACGAAACCCTGGTGGCCGCTCTAGCAGCAGCCCGAGCCGGGGATGACCCTCGAGCTGTGGCCAAGATGGTGCGTTCCGTCTTCAACCGTCTGGACTGGCCGGACAACAGCCACACCGGCAGCGTTGCCGATTGGCTAAGTGAACATAACATACCTATCCTGACCACCCCGCCGCACATAGACCCTGACGACTTCAGGCAGAACATAGACGGCCAGCTCAGGCAGTTCAAGGCTGACGGCTATGGGACCGAGCGGTGGGAGATCAAGGAGTAACCATGGCTGAGGTACTTCCCAAGAAAGACGACATAATCCACGCCGAGTCCCTGGCCTTGGGTTCCTCGGCTGAGACCCTGGCATCTGCCGGGGCTACCATACCCCAGAACACGGGGGACATAGTGGTGGTATGCCCATCGGGTGACTCACTGCACATGGCTCCCTCGGTAACGCCCACATCCTCACTGGGGCAGCGTGTAACCCTGGGGCATCCAGGGCGCATACCCCACGCCCAGCAGAAGACGATGCAGCTCATCTCCGATGACGCTTCCGACGTGACCTGCGTACTCATCTACTACCGTGGCGGCGGGCGTCAGGACCTGTCCTACACCAAGACGGAGCCTTTCTGATGCCAGGGCAGAACCGCAAGGGTAAGATACAGGCCAACGTATTCAAGATGATAGACGCCAACGGCATCACGGCGGGCACACCGGAGAACGTCTGGGTGCCCACCAACGACAGGCGTGTGCGTCTCCTGGGCTGGTGTGTGTCCTCGTCGGCCAATGCAGCCGTCGAGTTCGTAGCGGCCTCGGCTGACACCACGGTGCTGGCCCAGACCCCACTGCTGGCCGCAGCCGGTATCCATACCTCTCCCGACCTGGGGGACGGTATCCTGCTGGCAAGCAATGATGACCTACAGATAGACGTAACCGGCTCTTCCACCATCTCGGGCATGGTCTGGGGTGTAGAGGAAGGGGCGGGCTACTAGGAGGCCTTGAATGGCTGGTGCAAGATTCCATCAGGATGGGTTCAATACGCTGACATCCACGGCAGACTCGGCTGCGTCTCTGACCGTCAATGCCAGTACGGCCCACCGCATCTGGCTCTACGAGATCAACATGGGTAACGTGGGCACCCCCGCCGACCTGACCAGCATCTACCTGATAGGTCAGCTTACGGCTCCAGGGTCCAGTGGTGGGGCGATAACCTCGACCAATGTAGCGGATGCAGCCGACCAAGCTGCCCGCTCCGTGTTCCATTCCAACCTGACCAGCGAACCCACTTACGTCAATACGTCCACCACCAGTGGTCTGGCCGTTGTAGCAGATGGGGACCTACTTCGTGTCCCCCTCAACCATCGTGCCACCTACAGGTGGGTAGCTCCCCCAGGTGGGGAGTTCGTGGCACCGGCTACCACCACCGATGGCTTTGGCGGCAAGTGCGACCACGCTTCTGCTACCACGGACTACATGATAGGGTTCCATTGGGTTGAGTAGCATACACTCTGGGTCCAGGGAGGGTTATGCCCTCATAACGGACCCTTACACCCCGCTGGTAGAATCCAGCACCTTTAACTGCTGCCACTGCCAGTACCTGGTCCACGTCCACTTAGGATCAGGTACTAAGCGGGGGTACTGCTTTCTCTGTAACGCTGCCACCTGTGGCAAGCCCTCCTGCAACAAGGACTGCTATCCCTTCATGAAGAGGATAGAGGAGGCAGAGAACCGGCACAGACTCCGCAAAGCCATGGAGCGTGGCTACGACAGCGCATAGGAACTTTTCACGGAGAAGGTTCCACTGCGCCAGTGAGGCACCCAGAATCTTGGCGTAGTGGCGCAGTGGCACATAGGAGCTTTTCATGGCGAATGAGTTTCAACACAAGGACCCTGGCACCTCTCTAACCCAGGGTGAGTACATAGCCTCGGATGGGACAGGTCATACCTTTGACAGTCAGGCTTCTGGCGACATCTTGTATGCTTCGTCCACTACGGTTCTGGCCCGTCTTGCCAAAGCTACTGACGGCAATGTCCTGGAGTTGGCATCGGGGCTACCGGCATGGACAGCCAGCCCGACCATCGGCTCAACCAGTTGGGCTAATGCGAACCACGCTCACGCAGCCAGTAACAGCGGTGGAACGCTTACTACACTTGGTACTGTAACAACAGGTGTTTGGAATGGTACGGCTATTGGCTCTTCCTATATAGCTGCTGACGCAATAACTGCTGCTAAAATAGCTGACAATGCGATCGACTCAGAGCATTATACTGACGGCTCGATAGATAACGCGCACCTTGCTGATGATGCTGTAGATAGCGATGAGATAGCCGCTGGGGCGATAGATACCGCTCATATAGCAGATAACCAAGTGACTGCGGCTAAGTTAGCTGACGTGGCTAGAGGGAGTATTCTCTATGGTAATGCTAGTGCAGCAACAGCAGAGCTTACTAAGGGTAGCGCAAATACAGTTTTAACAAGCGATGGAACGGATATATCCTGGGCTGCTGCTGGCGGTGGGAGCTTAACGCTTATCAATACTGCCGCAGCATCCAACAGTGCCACTTTGACTGTCACTGGTTTGGATACGTCTGTTTACGATACTTTTATCATTGCCCTCTCTGACCTAGTACCAGCGGATAATAAAGACCTGCGGTTCCTGATTGGCGACAGCGGTGGCATTGATGATGGTAGTACAGATTATGAATGCCACACTCAAACAGTTGCGTCAACTTCCACAAGTTACAGCAGTATAGCTAATACGTCTATTGGCTTTATTCCACTTTCATCTGATGTTGGCAATGATGCAGGAGATGGATTGAGTGCATTGTTGGTGCTAAATAATGCTGATAGTAGCACCATGAGGCCCACCATTTCGGGTACTGTGGCGTATTTAACTGATTCGGAAAATGTAGTAGGTGGGTCTGTCGTGGGTCAACGAAAAGCAGTAATAACAGTTACTCAAGTACAAGTTAAATTTTCAACTGGCAATATTACGACTGGTAGGATGACGGTTTGGGGGGTAGCCCATGCCTAGATTTCATAACATAAATGGAGAAAATGTCCAATTTACTGCCGCAGAGGAAACTGCCCGTGATGCAGAGGAAGCCCAGTCTGACATTGATAAGGCCGCAGAGCGAACGGCACAGGCCAGGAAAGCTACTCTAGATGCCAAGCTGGCGGATGACAGTATTACGTTCGACGAATTAAAAGAACTGATGCGATTCTAGACTGATTACAAAAGGGATGAGTAACGGAACTTCCTGACAGAGAATGATATGGGATACCCACTCACGATAGATAGTGATGATATCGTTGCATAATGGCAGAGCAACCGGACATGAGAGACGAGCTTCTGGAGGCACGGGAGGAATTAGAACGGCTAAAGGCAGCAACAGAGGACAAGTCCGAAAAAGTCCAGATGACCAGCGGCGATATTGTGAGATTGGTGATTGCCGCGCCCGTGGTCTTCGTATGGTTGTTCCTGGGAAGCCGCATAATAATCAGCGCGACCACATCGACTGCCGTATTGGAACAGATAGAGCCTCTCTTATTGGCCTTATCCATCCTCACCATTCCAGTCACGGCCATACTTGCGAGTCTATTCAAAGTTGACGGTAACGGTAAATGACGCTATTTGACAAGATATGCAGAATGATTGGAGACCGGCGAATCCCGTCTCCCAGGATGCCAGTGTTCAGATTGCTTCGGGTGGGGTTCGCCAACAAGCATGTAACGACGATCGTGGTGATGGCGATCATGGTTAGTGGCGCGGCTGTTAGCGTTGGCCTTTATTTCGCCGTAAAAGATGTGGTATCCAGCACTTACAACTGGCCGGAGCCAGCCGAGTATGTGGTCACCGCCGAGGGACTCCAGACGATGGGTGCGAAGAACCCGGACTACCCGGACGGCACGGAGTCGCAGACCTTATCTATCCGGCTCGGTGACGGGAGTCGCATCTCGACCTTGAGGATAAAAGACGTTGACCTCGGGAGGGCGGGTATCGCACGGTCATTGGACATCAGCCCAGTGACCACCGCAGTCACAGGGTCCGCGGCTTATCTCTGGGTGGGAAATCTGACGGTCACCAACTCGTCCTTTCCGACTTTCAAGATGGAAACGTCCGACGTTGCCAATTTGACCACTGGCCTATTATGTGACGGCCACACGATGGCGGCGACTATCAGCAACACGGTCTCCGATGTGGTGCTGGAGAGCGAGAGGCTCAGTTCGGTGTACGAGGTGGACGGGTCCATCGTGGACCGCATCCAGATTCACATAACTGGAAATTCCGGATCATTCGTGGAAAATCTGATACTGGACAATGTGGACGCATGGAATGGTGAGATGTATCTGTCCCGCATGAAAGTGGGTACTATGACCATGAATAATTCCAACCAGGTGGGAGACGGGAGCGGAGTGGACTCGGCCTCTTGTTCGTATGAGTCTTCCGTGAATGCCCGAAATGTCACCAACACCATTCAGGACCGCCCGATCAAGGTGCAGTAGTGAGACATCGATGATGAGGCTGATACTTGTAGCATTTACCGGAGTATTCCTAGCGGCCTGGATCATAGCAGGGTTATCACTATGGCTAGTGGCTGGTCCGTGGTGGGTAGGGAAGTTCCTAGCCTGTTCTCTCGGGTGGCATGGGCGAACTACTTCTGCTGTCAACCCATCGAATCAGAACACAGAGATGAGATGCACGTCATGCAGCAGGTTCCTGCCCTACAGCCGCCGTATACCAGTTGTGGATTAAACCACGATGGATGTGATAGAACAACCGGAAAAGCCCTCAACCCTGGACCGCTACTGGCGGGATAAGTCCTTACGGGATGTGGTGGAGTGTGAGCTGTGCGGTGGTGAACTGCTAGACAGGTCCTGCAAGGTCCGGTGTCTGAACTGCGGGTTCACGAGAGACTGTAGCGACCCATAGAGGTGGTAGTGAAGTTATTACGCTGGTTCTGCTCCAGAGGACTACACTGGTACATCGAATCAGGATGGGCCGAGCGTACCTGCTCCTTCTGCCATAGGGTAGAAGTGAACCAGTACCGGGAAGGCAGTGCCGATTGGGTAGAGAAGAATGGGTAAGCGGTACTCCTCCACTAGCTACCTCATCGAGAGGCTAGACAAGTTCCTGTCCAACGACTGGGTACACATGGCACAGAAGGTCTCCGGCCTGGAAGCCAAGATGCACCTGGTACTAGCTCTACTGACGACCCTGGTGGGTCTGATGGTATATGTGGTGATCAGATGATAGGTAAGGTCAGACCCCAGATACTGGTGGCCATCCTGTGTGCCACCATATTCTCCATGTATGCAGCATATCTTGGGGCAAAGCTCGAGGCGGTAGAGATACTAACTGCCATCGTAGGGGGCATCTTCGGCCTGCTAGGCGGGGTTTCCCTACGCATAATAGACCGTGAGGGCGACGAGTAATGCCTAGTTACGTCCCACAGGTAGAGACCTTCCCCTACACCTTCCCGTTCACATTCGGCCAGTCAGACGGCATGGCCTTCATAGGGGACTACGAACCTGTCCTACCCATAGAGTACCGCTATACCCTGCCCAGCGTATTCTTCTCGGAGGAGCCTTCCCACTGGCTGGGCTTCATAGAGATACTCCAGGGCCTGGAAGAACTCCTCATGCCGATCTGGCCCAGCGAGGCCATCTACGGGGATATACACAACTTCCAGTACGTCTTCGGTGGCACCACCCTGGACCAACTGTTCGACAAGGACATCTCCTGGTGGTTCAACCAGCCCACCACACTGATGCCGGAACACTACCAGAGAGACCTGCATGGCCTCTACGATGTGGGTATGTCCGGTGGCAGTTGGGTAACCATGCAGATATCAACCCCCACCTTCCTGCCCAACGGCACGGGGGCTGCATCTCCCACCAGTACGGTATCGGTCAACTCGGGCCAGACCAGCACGGAGCCTGTATAATGCCAGAAGAGACTTTCTACATAGGCCAGAACGACACAGCGTCACCAATAACCCGTGACCTGAAGGATGCCTTCGGTGCCCCCGTGAACCTGACCGGGGCTTCGGTGAAGTTCTCCATGAGGGTCAAGCCAGCGGGTACGGTCAAGGTGGATGGTGCCTCTGCCACGGTGGTCACAGCGGGTATAGGCAGGGTGCGCTACACGTTCACTGCCGCCAACACCAACACCGCCGACGAGTATGAAGGCGAGTTCGAGTGTACCTTCGCAACCGGCGAGGTGCAGACGTTCCCCAACCGGGGCTATATCCCCATCATAGTGCAGGATGACATAGGCTGATGGCTACTACCACCAGAGCTAACCTACGCAAGTCCCTCTCCCAGGCCATAGGGGACTACAACACGTTCACCACCAGTGCAGACGGCAACGATGCCAAGACCAGCCTGGTGTCCGACAGCCTGAAGAACTACCCTGGGGGCACCGATGACGGGGCCTTCGAGGAGCAGTACTTCCTGTCCACCTCCGGTGCCAACGAGGGCGAGTCCAGGCGCTGCCTGCTCTACATCTCCGAGGCCTCCGATGGTCCTACCGTCATCCTACAGTCTGCCCTCTCGAGCCAGAGTGCCAGCAGTGACAGCTTCGAGCTGCACCGCTACGACCCCGAACTCAAGCACGTTGCCATCAACAGGGCCTTGGCAGAACTCTTCCCCACCCTCTACCTCTCCATAAGGGACGAGACCCTGATAGTGGACAACGTACTGGCCAACTCGGACTTCGAGGACTGGACCTCCGGCTCCGCTGACAACTGGACCGAGGTCAACTCCCCCACCCTGAGCCAGGAGACCAGCCGCATATTCCATGGCTCCAGCTCTGCCAAACTGACAGGACCCTCCGGTTCGGTGGGCCAGCTTACCCAGGCACCCGACATCAACATCAACGAGATCGCAGGCAAGACCACCCAGTTCAAGTGCAGGGTCTGGACCAACGGCGGCTCCCAGGCCCGACTGGCTATAGACTGGGACGGCTCCAGCGTGGAGTACGGCGACTACCATGAAGGTGACTCCGAGTGGCGTCTCCTCTCCGTGGATGCCTCCGTCCCTACCACTGCCACCCAGGTGAAGCTGGTACTCGAGGTTGCCGCTGAGACCACAGCATACTTCGATACCTGCTGGGCTGCTGTTGACCCCCTCTACCGCCTCACGGTGCCCTCTACGGTCATCAGGGGGCCGTTCAGGGTCTACCAGCAGTACTCCGAGAACCTGATAGACGGACCCTACTACCCACTCATGCCGGGGCAGTCCCCCACCAGAGGCCGCATACTCCGGCTGGAGGGCATGGGACTTCTCTCCCGCCCCACCAGCGAGTCCGGCACGGCAGAGATAGGGGAGCCACATCTCAACCTGGCCACTGCCTACGCAGCCATGGTGCTGTTCCAGCAACTGTGGACCAGGTCTGCATCGGAGCAGCGGGACAACCTGGCCCAGAACATAGCCCTCTGGCAGGGCGAGGTTGCCAGGCTCTCACAACAGCCGGGGATAAGGATGCGTACCCTGGGCGCACACCGGGGCCGCAACTCCTGGCACATAGAGGAGGACAGCAGCGGGCGCTACCTGCAATTCGACGTGTCCAGGGCGGGTGCCGCCAGCTTCAGTAACTGATATGCCATCAGCCGGAGTAACCCACGACCTCGTCCTCGAGGACTACGATGCCCGCCACCGCCGTGGCTTCATGTATGCCAAGGGCAGGAACGGCAGGCGTCCCTTCGACAGCAGGGAAGCCCAGCCCATAGCCCCACGGCAACTGACCATGGGTGAGCTGACGCAATCGGAGGACCCACCCACCATAGCCTTGACCTGGTTCCAGGACACCTGGATCAAGGGAGTGGGCGGCAAGGACTTCCGCAGGCCCGAGGACCGTGGCAAGCTGGCAACCGCCAAGCGCATAGAGACCTACCCCTACGGCACACTGCGCCCGGGCAGGGAACTCCGCAGCTCCACCCTCTCTGCTGCTCCCGATGCCTACGCCCCTTCCGGCTTCGCAGTGGCTCCCAGGGACACCTCGTCCAGCCTGACAGGGGGCTACGAGGAGACCGAGCTGTGGGCCTTCGTAGGCGGCTACACCTACAGCGGAGGCGATGACAACTGGACCAGGGAGACCCAGCCCCAGGCCAGCATCTACTACAAGAACGGCACCAACTTCGGCAAGTGGGTAGTGGCCCCAGGCTGGTGGGGTGGCACGGACATGGACGACATAGCCATGCCCTACATCTACAAGGAGCCAACAGCCGCCGCCTGGGTAGCATCCACCCTCGCCCAGGGACGCTTCAAGCACTTCGCCGTCACAAAGAACAATGCCGGTAACGATGTCCTCTGGGGAGGCAACAACGTCACCGATACCGGCAAGACCGTGAGCGGTGCCCACAACAACAGCACCACCACCATCACGGCCAATGCCGACATCTCCGGTGATGTGAGCGTGAACGACATCATCATCTGCGGTGTGGGAGCAGACGCCGAGCAGGAACCAATGCTGGTCACAGCGGTCTCCACAGCAGCCATGACCGTGATCAGGGCCTATGGAGACGGTGCCATAACCTTCGAGGGCGGGGAGAAGATACACGTCTACACCCCCCACGGCATACGCTCCAGCTCCGACCCTACCAACTCCGGCTCCTGGTCCTCCACGACCACCATCGGGGAGAAGGAGTCCCCCATCGTGGGGCTGGCGGTGGAAGAGGATACCGATACCCTGCTCATAGCCAAGACCAACGGCATATGGCAGCAGTACTACGAGCCACTGGAAGAAGGTGGGCGTCTCTTCATACGCAACCTCACCATAGACTGGCGAGGCTCCGGCCACCCAGGCAACTTCATGGGCATCCACGTCTGGAACAAGCGAGTACTAATGCCCATGGGACAGGGAGGCCTGATGGAGTACGATGTCAAGAGTGGGGTAGCCAGGGACATATCCTTCCGGCTCACCGCACCAGAGGCTACGGACCTGCACGGGGTGGTACTGGCCATAGCCTCCAGCCCCTCCACCGTCTACCTGGCACTGAAGGACGCTTCGGACCAGGTCATCCACATCCTGGCAGGCCATGTGATAGACGTTGACGGCCAGACGGATTGGCGCTGGGACATGATAGGAGAGGTTGGGGCAGGAGCCGCCATCACGGACATACAGACCGCCCTCTGGTACGACTCCACCCGCAACGACCACTCCCGGCTGTGGATAGGGTTCACGGAAGCTGACATCGACGAGGTGCCCCGCTTCCTCCCGACTGGCAATGCCGGGGATGACAAGACCGACGGCTACACCAACGACACCGACTGCGAGGCCGTCTTCACATCCTATGACGGCAACCTGCCCAGGGTGAGCAAGCACTTCTCGGAGATGGAGGTGGAGTCCAAGAACCTGGGAGCGGGCGGGAGGCAGTGGGCCTTCGACTACCGGCTGGACAACGACCCCACCTGGGTTAGCTGGGACACCGTATCCATATCCCCCTTCCAGACCATCTCGTTTCCCCCCGGCACATCTGGTAAGATACTGGAGATCAGGGCACGTCCAGCTATGACTTCAGCAGGAACCACGCCTCCAGAGATAGTATCGGTCAGGGTCAAATGCCAGCTACATCCCGACCCTACCAAGATATACCCAGTGACCCTGTACCTGGCAGATAACCAGTCCCTGTTGAACGGGGCAGAGGGAGGAAGGGTGAAGGGAGACCTGGGGCAACTGGAGACCTGGAACTCTTCGGCATCGGACATCACCTTCTCCACACCGGACGGTGTGAGCAGGGCAGTGGTGTTCCTGCCAGGGTCCATGCAGCGGCAGGAGTCGTTCAAGGAGTTGGGGAGGAGACCGGAGTACCGTGTGAGCTTCCTTCTAGCTGAGGTTGGATGATGCTGAGGTGTGAGAAGTGCGGGTACGAGTGGACCCCCAAGGACCCTGAAAGCCCTCCAGACCAGTGCGCTAACCCTCGGTGCCGTACCTACTATTGGGACCAGCCACACAAAGGGATGAGCCACTCTCTGGAGGGACGACAGAAAGTGGCCCATTGAGGAGGGAGAGTGATCCAGTTGCATTATAGGAGTACGATATGCCAAAGGTCAAGACAAGCAGCGGAGTGAAGCATTACCCCTACACCAAGGCGGGGAAGGCAGCAGCAGCCAAGGCAACTAAGAAGAAGAGGTAGTGGATGACACTGGAAGACGTACTGGAGGAGTTGGACGAGGGAGGGGAAGCCCAGCTACTGGAGCCTCGAACAGACTTCGACTCCTGCATTGCAGGCCTGGGGGTAAGGTTCCACGACGGTCCCCTGGCTGTGTACGATGTGGACCTGGTGCTACGGCACTTCATGGACCGTGGGTTGTCGGAGGAGGAAGCCCAGGAGCATTTCGATGTCAACGTAGCCGGGAGCTGGGTTGGTAATGGGACTCCCATGTTCGTTAGGTTCATCGACGGTTAAACCACAAAGGGGCTGACTTTCATCAGCCCCTTGAAGTATCCCTCCGACCTTGATACCATTCATGATGGCATCACATTTCTCCTTTAACGCCGCCGTACGGTCTCCACACCAGGTGGCGTTTTCGTTACCTGACGCCGCCCATGCATGAAAAAGCACTGGCGGCGTTTGGGTTTTAGCTAGGTTAACTGTAAGGTGGTAAGAACGTACTCCAGGTGGAATCACCTTCGCAGTGTTCAACTCTCATATGTTCGGGTATCTGGTCTTCATGTACCAGGCGCTCACCCTCCCTGCCATCACGGGTAAACCTTACTACCCATTTCTCCAAGCGGTAGTACTGAGCGCCACCACCGGCCCCATACTTGTGAATCCGGCGAACCAGCTCTGCTTCTTCATCTGGTCCTTCCATATCACTAGGGCTTTGATATATGGTTATCGTGGCCATTACCCCCTCCTGTTGGTAACCAGTTCTTCGGTACCTCACACACTCCCCGCTTCTGGTGATCAGGGCAGACCGGCTTCCCGCACCTGGAGCATGTCCACACCGTCCTTGCCTTACAGATGGGAGTCCCCCCAGCCTGGCAAAGCTGGAGGGAGTCATTAGTCGTGTACTTCTGTGCCATCATTTAACCAGGTCTATCCGAACCGTGATGCGGGACTCGCCCCTGGACTCCTCTTCGCACTGCTCGATGATGGTGCCCAGACTGGGTACGGAGACTGCCAACCTCTCCATCAGTAGCTCCTTGAACTTGGACATGGTGGCGGCACCCCTGGCTATGGTCCGGTTGATGACTATGCCGTCCACTTCGTACTTGTCCACCTCACCAGGCAACTCGTCCAGTATGATGTGGATGATCTGTAGCTGCTCCTGCTCGTCCTTATGGATGTCCTTGACGGCCTTACGCCTGGCCATCACAGCTTTGCCAGCCTCTGCCAGGCCGGGATGGTCTATCACTATGGGGTCTATCGCTTTTACCATGTCACTCTCCTTTCTCCTGATATGGGGGTGGCGGGCGCTCCTATCAAAAGGGGGGTGGTGAGACCCCCAGAAACTACCCATTATCGCCCTTATATACCCGTAAGCTTTCCCGATGCAACGGAGGCCGTGGGAGGGCGAACCACCCTTATCCTTAGACTAGCACATCATCATGTTGCGGTCAATACCCTGCTTTCCATCTCTGCCCAGTTCTTCCCCGCCTTGGCCTCCACCAGCACAGGTACGGACAACTTCACTGCCGACTCCATGACCTGGGAGGCCCAGGATATGAAGCCGTCCACGTCCTCGTCCAGCACCTCCACCATGATCTCGTCGTGGATAGCCAGGAGCCATTCCCAGGGTATGTGGCCGTGGGGGTCACTGAGGTACATCCTCTGCATCTTGGCCATGGCCAGCTTGATGATGCCCCCGGCACTCGACTGCACCGGCATATTGATAGCCTGCCTCTCCCCTGCCGACCTGTAGTTGTCCAGGGGGCACAGCAGTTCCGGCGTGTAGCGTATCCTGCCAAACATATCCCTGACATACCCGTCCCTGCGGGCACCGTCCTTTATCATCTCCTGCCACGCTTTAAGCTCCGGCCTGAGCCGGTAGTACTCGGTGATGAACTCCTCGCAGCGTGGTGCGGTCCAGTCCTCCAGCCCTTCGGACACCATCTGGTTGTGCAGGCCGTGGGGGGTAAGGCCATAGATCACGCCGAAACCCATGGTCTTGGTGGGGTACCTGTGCCGGGGTGTCACGTCCTCCAGGGGTATCCCGAATATCTGGCTGGCCGTCTCGGTGTGGATGTCCCGCCCCTCGAGGAACAACTGGGTCATGCTCCGGCACCTGGCCAGGTGAGCGGCTACCCGCATCTCTATCTGCGAGTAGTCGATAGCCACCAGGGATGTGCGCTTGTTGGACGTGAAGGCCTTCCTTATGGCCTTACCTAGCTCAGTGCGTGAGGGTATCTGCTGCAAGTTAGGGTTCTTCATGCTCCACCGGCCTGTCTCGGTCCTGGTTACGTTGACGGTGGGGCAGATGCGCCCAGCCTGGTTGACCTTGTCCGGCAAGGTATCGCAGAACGAGTCCTTCAGGTGCGCCAGATGCTTGTACGCCTCTATCAGGGGCACGGCAGGGTGGCTTATCTTGGCCAGCTCCTCACCTTTGACCGAGGGCAGTCCTGTCTCTGTGTACCTGGTAGGCTTGTAGCCCAACTCTTCGTAGAATATCGTCCTGAGCTGGTCATCACTGTTGGGATTGAACCGCTTACCACCTAGCTCCTTGAATATCTCCTCGGCCTTAGCCTCCATAAGTTCCAGGTAGTGCCTGCCCAGGTTGCGTAGGTAGTCTACATCCAGCCGGATGCCGTTGCTCTGCATCTCCAGGGCTATGGGCAGGGTCCCCCGGTCCATCTCGTACACATAGTCCAGGCCCATCTCGGACAGCATGGGCTTCAGTTCGTTGTACACCCTGAGTGTGGCATCGGCATCCCTGGCAGCGTAGTGTATCGCCTCTGCCCTGGGTACATCAGCCAGCGATGCATCGGGCATGGGACCCAGTGCCTCCTCCACCACGGCCCTCTCCCTGGCATCTATCTGGTGCCACCTGGTCCAGGCATCCACCGGCCCGCTCTTCAACTCCTTGCCGCCTACCACGTCGGCTATGATCCTGCGAATCTTCTGGATGATGGGCTTTGGGCGCTTCGACTGGGTGACTAGCTTGTTCTCCTTCTTACTCCAGCTCACATCCTCCAACAGCGGTGGGGCTGGCCACTCCAGCTTCGCTGCTTCGGTGAGCCATGCCATGGCCTTGGCCTTGCGGTGACCTCCTATGGTATCGGTGTAGCTGGCCATCTCCATCCCGCACAACCGCCACGCCAACTCCTTCAGACCCTGGGGCAGTCCCAGTACATAGGCCATAACCATGGTGTCATCGGTGCGCCTGGGTAGGTCCATCCACTGGGCATCGTACATATAGTTATGCACTATCCCATGCTCCCCTGGGTCCACCTCCCACTTCTCCACATCGTAGAAGGCCGCTTCTCCAGGGTTGGAGCTGCCCTGTATCGACCACAGCTTACCGTCCACTGTCTCTGTGTCCCAGGCAGTGGTGGTATCACCAGCGTTGTGTAAGCCCTTGATACCGCCGGGGTTACCCAGGTAGGGGGGCCTGACTATCCAGCTACCGGAGGTGAAATGGTCTGGTATAGCCTCGTTATACAACAGCTCGACGTCCCAGTCAGTATCCTGCCAATCATCCACCGGACGCTCAACCACCTCACCCCTCACCAGCTTGCCCAGCACCTGGAAATCGGACTGGATGGAGCGCATCAGCGTGGTGTTGTGCAGCCCCGCTGCTGGGTGGTACACAGGCAGGATGGTGTAGCCCTTACCCTGTATGGGTATGCCGTGGGTATGCTCCACCGTGATGCTGCCCAGGAAGTGTTCGATGGCAACCTTACCCATGGGCACTACGATGTCAGGCTGGTGGTACAGCACCTCCACGTCCAGCCACCGGGATGCACAGTGGGTTGCCTCTGCCCTGGTTGGAGTCCGGTTCCTGAGAGGTCTGCACTTGACCGTGTTGCTTATGATTACGCTGCTGCGATCTATCCCTGCCGACCTCAGCAGTCCGTCCAGATACTTCCCCGCCTTCCCGGTGAATGGCCTGCCGTCTACATCCTCGTTGGCACCAGGGGCCTCGCCTATCAGCATCACCCTGCCCTGCCCTACCGCCGGTACCGGCCCCTTGCAATCATCCCTCAGAGAGCAGGAAGTACACGCTCTGTTAGCCTCATACAGCACGGCTTACCTCCTGCCAGGCTGCTTCATCGGCCTTGCCCCTCTCCTTCTGTAGATGCCCTCCACAGTTCTGGCATACCCATATGCCGTGGTAGTTATCATCCCTGTCACTGGGCCATAGCGGGCGCACGGTCCCGTTGCCATGGTGCGCTGGGCACCATACGAATCGGATGGTAGTATCACTCACTCCAACACCTCCACGATCTGATTGCTTATGCCTTTGCCTATGCCTTCTATCTGCTGCCATTCCTCAGCGGAGGCATTTATCATCTTCCGCACCGAATCCCAATGGTTCTCCACCGATAGGCTCCTCTCCCAGCCTATCCCAGGAAGCTGGTGAGCTACCCGCCGGATGAGCGTAGGGTTGTACATCAAGGCCGGAGTAGGCTGGTGGAATTGCTTCAAGCTCTGATGGTCAACATTGGAGAAATATGTATGTAGTCCTCTGATGGTCTCGGCGGTGTTACGCACGTTGGTTGACCATAGAACGTACACGCCAAGCTGATAGTGCAGGCTGTTGAGGTAACCCTGGAACCTGGTCCATGGCATGGAGGTTGAGGCCCAGTTAGGCCCCGTCCTGTACTCGACGTTGCCCTCCCGGTTGCGCCGCATGATGGCCTCGATGAGCAGGAAGTACCTACAGTCCACCTTCTGGTAGGCACCGTAGGCACCCCTAACCTGATTGAGCAGCCTGCCGTCATTGATGCAGGCCAGTAGGTCCGTAGCCCGCTTCCGCTCCCCTACCGCCACCACCTTGCTGCCCGAATCAGACACACCCTCGATAAGCACATCCCCGAATCCTATGGGTACCTCAACCGCCTCGCTCAGGGACTTGCGTAGATCAGCGTCATTCACTGCGCTGGTTATGTAAATCACGTTGCACTCTCCCGTGCCAGGGAGGAGTCAGGTAGTAGACGTGGGAACACATCATGCATACCCAGCCGGGGTAGTCCCCATCATACCGGACCATTCCCTGGCATCTGCTACACTTCAGTGGATGAGGTCTAGGAACCTTGTCAGGTCGAGGCTGTGGGGTATCTGTCCCGGTTGGGATGCCCGCCCCTGAACCAGGGTCTGGCCCATGAGCGTCATCTGCCTCCGACATGACATCACCTCCGCACTGAACACAGGTCCTGTAGGCGAGTTCTCCCTACTGGTTCGCAGTGTGGTCTGTACCTGGAACGGCACGTCCTTCCAGCCCTGAAATTCCAGTTCCCCGGTGTGGAAGTTGTTCCCCAGCTTGTGCAGGAGGATGAAGTTCATCTTGCTCTGGTACGCCACCCTGCATATCTCTCGCAGGTCCTTGTAGCAGTTGGCGTACTGATGCGGCTGTACCTGGGCCAGCTTGCCAAAGTGGGCTAGTCTACAAATCTCGTAGGCCTCACCGAATGTATCTATCACCAGGGTGCCGGACTCCAGCTCCAGAGCCTCTGCTATCCTCGCCTGGATGTCCTGCCACACGGCCTGGAACCTGTCTACGACCTGGGACTGGGTCCCCAGCTTGGATGGCTGTTCCACCTGGTACAGCAATATCTCCCGCTGTGCCATCATGGGTTCGATGACTCCCTCTGTGCCGATGTCCAGGTCCAGATACACTATCGGCTCTGGGGCAGTCATGGCTAGATGACTCTTACCGCTCTTGTCCAGTCCCTCGATGGACATGATGGAGCGTTTCGGTGACATCTTGATGACATCCTGCCATCCTGACTTTTTAAGGTCCTCCAACGTGGTCATATTTCCTCTCCCCTCGTATATTTCTTAGCATCTCCCAATTCTCTACCAACTCCTGCACCTCGAACTGGATCACATGGAGGTGCAGTTCTGCATTCGGTGGCCCTCGCCTGGGCAGATAGAGGATAGGCATCCACGCTACTTGCGTGAATGCCATCCTACAGTACGCCTGCACCTGGGCCATGTAACGCCAGTTATCTCGTGGATCGCTGGGGCTGCTGTGGCGGGATTTTACCTCCACCACAGCTTCCACCCCAGCGTCCGAGACTAGCAGTCCATCCAGGCTACCAACTATCCCATCGACCTCACTCACAACCTGGGGAGTGAACCGCCAGCCTCTCTTATCAGCTTCCCTCTGTACGATGGGCCGGACCACGGCTTCCGCTATCCGGCCCAGGGCCATGATGTTCCAGCCCCACTGGGTTGGCTCCCCATCATAGGCCTTGCCGTTGCCGATGATGCGTACCGCCTCGTTGACCAGGTGAGAGACGTGGTGCTTGGTATCGTCCCGCTCAACCGGTGGGTCAAGGAGGTCTGCCGCCTCCGACATCGACAACTCGACACTAGAGATCAGTTCCGACAAAACAGCTCCCCATCCATGTGTATCCCGGCATCGGCCAGGGCCGTGACGAATGCCTCTTCGTAGATGACGTTCATCAGGGCGAAAAGCTGGTCCTCTGAGTACTCCTCTCCCCGCATCAGGAAGATGTTGGCGTTCAGCTTCTGCCTGGTGGCCTCGCCGGGGCTACTGGCTATCATCTTCTGCACCGCCTGTACCCCTATCTGGAGGACATCGGCCCCCGCCGGGGCAGGCTCCGGTGCTGGAGCCGGGGCAGGGGCAGGGGCAGGAGCCGGGATGACTGCCCCATTGCTGGGGGCCTGGCTACTCCCTGGGAGGTTGTATATCTCCAGCGGCCAGACTACTTTATTACCGTTGGGCTGTGTGGTCTCGTCCCAGTGGGCTACCAGACCCACCAGCATCTCCTGGATGTTGGTGATAACGATCCGGTCCTTGGGGAAATCGACCTTTAACAATTGCGCCATGAACTTGTGGAAGTTGCAGTTCTTGTTGATCTGTGGACCATCAAGGGTGAGGCCGTCTGTTGTGTACAGGCTTGGTTGCCCGATACTAAACACCTGGGGCCTCTGTAGCGTGATGCCACTATCCATGTTTTTCAGCTCCAGGATAGCAGCCATCGATGGGGCCACGTTGCCCTCGCCGTAGCTGCTCTTCACTGGATTGCCATCCTTGTCCTTGTACTCCCAGATACCGAACCGTGCATCGGTTATCTGTAGGGTACCTCTGGGAAACTCTCCTCCATCTACATGATCATCTGGGTTTAAACTCAGTGGTGACATTTGCCCTCCGTTATTTAATTGAATGGTATAGGTATCCGGTCATTGGAACGTGGGGTCACTCTCTCAGCGAACCACCTGGGTGCCAGATGCCTGTTGCGGGGCCACCACCATTTCCAGGTATCGTCTACGATGAATACCTGGCAGCGGTCCTCCGCACTCCTGGTGCCTCTCCCCGCTTCCTGTACCAGGGTCTCCATGGCCAACTGGCTTGTCCAGCTTTGGTCCTCCGCTTGCCTGGCCTTGATGACGGCTCCCCTGGTGTCTGGGTAAGGGACTTTTGCCACGATGATGTAGCTGCACTCGTCTCCAGGGAAATCGTAACCTGTGGTGACGCTAGGGCTGACCAGTATCGCTGGTGCATCTGCCCGCTTGAATGCTGATACCACCTGGGCTACGTTTCTGGTTGTGTGCTGCATCATCAGATGGCCATAACGTGAATGCTCTGCAAGGAATGCAGCTCTCTTGTAAGAAACCGTGAAAATTAAGCCTTTCTGTTTCTGCCTGGACTCTATTATCTCGTCGATGCGGTCAACCCACTTCTTCAGGTCATCATCATCAGCACGGTGGTCTATCCTGGCGGTGTTGATGTGCATGACCGGGGTATGCCGCACCGGGAATGGACTGGGACTGTCTAGCCAGGGTCCCTCAGCTCCCAGCCGTTCCATCATGGGCTTGGTGAACATGGCTGACATCAGCAGCACTTTCGGTACATTCCCAAAGAGGAACCGATTGTACCTGCCTGGCCAGACCGGTGTCCAGACGCATTTTGCGTATCTGCCGGTCCCCTGATATTCGCATATCCAATCCCGGCAATGCTTCACCAGCATATTCAGCTTCCTCTCCAGGGCACTCAGCCGCCGCTTGCTCCTGGACAGTTCCTTGGACACATCGGAGCCTGGTTCGTTCTCCCTTATCTCCTGCTGGATGGCCGCTACCTGGTCCGGTATGCGCCTCAGTATCGGGATGCAGGCCCGAACCCAGTCAGCGTACTCCCAGTCCTCCTCCCAAGGTATGGACTCATGGTCCCTGGCGGTGAAGGTGAAGGACAGGAAGGACTCCAGCGCCCGTCCGGCCAGGTGCGCCTCGTCACAGATCAAGAACGAGGTCTGGTTGATTATGGACCGAACATCCCCCTTCTCATCCCTGATTATCAGGTCCAGGCCGTCCCTGGTGTAATTCTCCTGGGCCATCCAGCAGGCGTAGTTGGTAACCACCAGCCTCGACTGCCTGGCCTCTCCCAGCGTCTTGTAGTAACTACATCGAGGTGTGTCCCTGTCTGGACAAGCGTAGCCGTCTGTGCAGGGTGCCTCGTCGGCCTGGAGGTCCGGCCACCGGTTGCAGACGTACTCGTTGCGCCCACGGATGTCCACCAGCCCCGCCGGTTGGAAATCCGACATCAACTGGGTTTGCAGTGCTTTGGTGCTGGTCAAGAACATGGCCCGCATCCGGCTGTTACGAGCAGCCAGCATACCAAGGAGTGATTTGCCGTAGCCAGTAGGCAAAGCAGCTCCCAGGAACCTCTCCGGCCCCCTGAGCCATTCTGCTATCTGGTCGCACAGGTCCTCCTGGCCTGGGTACCACTGGTTGAATTTGGGTATGCCCAGTATGTCCCCTGGTGTATTCATACTGCCTCCGCTGGGTCCAGGGAGACGATGCCCTGGGGCCGGAGGTGGGCGTAACGTGCCAGCTTCTCCGTAGACATATCACGCATCTCCCCTTCCGGCATCTGGTCCCGTACAACTATCATGTTGAGGTACAGCCGCTGGGCATCCCTCGTTCTGCCTCTGGTCAAATGATTCTCCAACACCACCGCCGCATCATCGAGAGCCGTGAACTGCCGCTGGTATTCAGCTTCCTGCTGGACTATCTGAATCATCATGTCAGTGAGGTCTATAGGGATGGAGCCTGGATCGGTCTTTGCCACCTCCCTGGCCTGGGCATATAGGGCATTGCGTCCAAAGTCTGAGACCGTCTTGTAGTGCTTGCTCCACTCCCGGCTCTGGACGATGACCTGAATCTCACGCATCTGCTCCGGCGATAGGCGAACCGTGAAGGTGTGCGAGTGGCCGTACTTGTTCGCCGCCGGGGGTATAGTCAGTTCCAATTTTCCTCCCTCCTATAGGATACTGTATTACCGTACTGTAGTATTTTGTCATACGTCATACAGCATACAGTTAAAAACCATGTATACATATACTAATATATATTGAACCACCGCTTCCACCAGGGCCTGGTATCATCAGGGAATATGGACCACAGTGCAGTGAGGCACACATTACTGCAATACCGCCGCTGGTTCAGCTTTACTCGCCTACCATTCTCGTCCACGCCATGATAGACAACTACGATCCGGTTGTTACCTAGCACGGTCTCGCAATGATAGCACCGGCCTGGTCTACTGCTCTTGCGCGTCTCCTTGTCTGCCGTGATGGTCCTGGGTCTGCCTATGCTACCAACCATTCCTCTCCCTCCTTGCGTTTGTATGGGCACCTTGGGCACCGTATGGGATTAGTCACCCTGGGAGGCCAACTGGCCTTGCACTTAGGGCAGGTATACTTGCGTATGGTTACCATACGTCTCCTCCTTGTTGGGATAGGGTACCGTTATTCGCTATCGCTCACCTCCTCGCTATGCCTTCCAACGATGGTCCCCTGGCCACTTGCCTTGACCACTAGCCCAGCACTCAGAGCGTGATAGCTGCATATCGCCGTACCTGACACTAGGTACTGGGCAGGCCTGTCGCAGAGGAACTCTGTTGACTCGTGTATCGGGCATCTATATTCCATGGTCATCCCTCCCATAGGAATGGCCCCGCATATCGCTCTGTAAGCCGATATGCGGGGCCTCTGGTGCTTCCAGGGTAGTTATGGACTAATTGACGCTGCCAGCCGGTACTAGCAGGTCCCAGGCCGTAGCCTTCATCTCAGCCCCGGTTCCGAACCAGGCAGCATTCAACCGCTTGGCCTGGTCCCCGCCACGGTGGTGGTCAACGAACTCTGTGACGGCGTTCAGCGCATCCCAGCGAGTCTCCCCCTGGTTGCCCATGCCGTTGTAGAAGAGGTCTCCCACCCTGTCCATCTGATTCCTGATCCGCACTCCGATGTCCTGGGGATTCTCCTGTACCCCAAACAGGTTGACCAGGAACTCCTCCAACTGGGCCTTGTCCATCGACTCCTGGGCCAGCCTATCTATCCCTAACTGGAGCATCTGGGAGTACGCCTCTTCCAGGCCTAGAATCTCCCTGGCCTCGTTGACCCTGCCCATCAGGTTGACGGTGTGCTTGCCCCGGAACTGGAACCCACTGTTACGGCCTCCCACTATCCCCTGGATGGTGTTGCAGCACCGCTGCCGCACGGTCATGAACCGCACACCCAGTGAGGAGCTGCCGTCGAAAGAATCGGTGACCAGTATGCCCCGGTCCAGCACATCGGTGTTACTCACCTGGAGAGTGCTGGGGAGCTGGAGGTATAGCCACCGCCTGGCCCCACCGTTGAGGCTCCCACCGGAATGGAAGACGGCCTCGTGATTAGCCACCAGACTAGCGGGGAACTGCCCAAACTCCTGTCCCGATAGTGGGTTATATCCCCTACCGAACACGCCGAATACCTGGCCAGTGTCCCGGCGAGTGCAGGCGAACCGCCCAGGTACCTTGTGGTATCCCCCATCGGTGCGCTGGATGAACACGTCCTTCATGGCCACCTCAAAATTGAGTCCGGCCTTCTCGATGGCCTCGTCCCAGGTCACAGCCCCCTCAAGGCTGTGTCCTATCCCCTGCCAGGGAGCGTCCGGCGTGTACATCATGGAGTCGATGCCGTAGCGATTGGTTGTGGTAGTCATGGTCTCTCACCTCTGCTAAATTTGGGTCCACCTGAATGATATCATGATGTTGCCTGGCCAAGCAAGCTCTACACAAGTAGTCTCTTAAACAGCCTCACGTCCCCCTGCTTACCGTTCTTGGAGAATACCCCTGTGTAGTAAAAATTCTTGGTGCTGCACCGGACATGGGAGCTGTACACATAGGTGTCATCCCCATCCACTACCTCGACCTTTAAGGTGTATTTCCGCTCGTCATAGCGTCTGCCCGATGCGTTGCTGGCCGGGGTCCAGAAGTAGCTCTTCTTGAGGTAGTCATGGATATCGATGGCCCTCTTCACGTCGGATATCTGGTCACTGGTCATATCATCCCTCCTAAGCTAGTAGCCTTAGCTACTGCCCAGGTACCAGGAACCCCGCTCCCGGCACCGGCGGCAATGTCTAAGGCAGGTCCATGCCGTTCTCATCACACGGCGTGATAGACATGACACACTCTGGTTCATGACAGGACTGATTAGGGTCCAGGGATGGAATCCTGGCGGTGGCCTCGCCGAATACCTCGTATGCCTCCTCTGCCTCCTCGCCGTCCCCAACCTCGATAACATACTCGTGCAAGGTGATTACCTGTGTGGTGATTCTGTAGAACATAACATCTCCTATACTTCAGCGTTACTTCACCGTCGCTAGCGGGCCTAAACCTACTGCTCCCTTCCTTCTCCCAAGACCTTCCGGTACAGCCTCTGGCCCGCTCCTGACATGGTTCTTACCTGGCTCTTACCTGGCTCTTGTTTGGACACTTGACCCAGGGGGCATGGGGAAGGGGTATCAGCCTAACACCACACCAATTACATCGGTCCTCTGTTGGGCCTATGAACCGTCCACAGCAGCAATGTGCCATTACTCGCATCCCCTGGCCTTTGGCACCCTGCCATCCCTGGAGAAGGCCGCTACAGCCACTCCCCCTGCCAACGCCTGCCCCCTGGAGCTAGGCCTCTCCTGGCGTAGCTCCTCTAGCCACTCATCCACGGTGTACCCTGGGCAGGTATACTCCCCCACGTCCCCCAGGACATCGGTTGCCAGCCCGAATGACCGCCACCTGTCCGGCGTGTAGCTGTTCAGATGCACTATGGCGGTGAACTGGACGCTCTCCCACCGCTGGCCGGTAGGGTAGTCCCAGATGGCCTCTATCCTGCCGTCATCGTACCGGAGCATATCCCTCATGTACTCAGCCGGGGTACTCTGGAATGCTGCCCTGCCCCTTACTCGTATCCTGTCCATGGTTACCACTCTCCTATATTCAACGGCTTGGCCGTTGTCCTGCCGCCAGGAACCGTGATGGCTCCTGGCGGTTAGACACTGGTCAAGCTAGTCCCTGAGTGCGTCCTTGATGGCATCGGCCAGTATGTCCACTGGATGCCAGGCTTCTACGATTACACTCTCATCCCCTATCGACAGATTTAGGTCAAACAACGTGGAATCGCTCTCTATGTCATGCTGGGCAAATATGGGTGTGTCTAGACCAGCGTGCCCAGCGGCTATGGCGTGGTTTAGATAGTCCAGAAAGTCTCCAATTGTCATGATTCTTACTCCTATTCCCTGATGTAGCCTAGCCTACTTGGCTGGCCCTGGCTGCCCACCACCAGGACGGTGGCAGGCAGGTGGGTAGTCAAGCTACGGTTACCGGCACCTGGAGCGCAGGTCTGCTTCCGGTACATCGTAGGCCTGTGCCAGATGCACCATTGTCCTGCAATGCAGCATCAGCCCCCAGGGATACGAGCGGCTAGGTTGCCTGATCTGATTGCAGCAAGCCTGCCGCTCCGATGCGGAGGGGTACCAGCGGCCACCCTTATCCAATTTGCCATCGGGATGGACCTTCCGGCTTTGGCGCTGGTAGTACTCCCCGGCGGCACGGCTCACCCTATCGGCAACCTTTGCGCTCTCAGCAAATGGTATCGCCTCTCTCTTGGTCCTGGTGGTATGGATACCCAGTGGCATCTTCACCTGCCACTTGTACCCATCCTTCCAGATGTCACCGGCTTTGACTGTGAGTTCTTCGACCAGCCCTTCCTTGTTGACCCTGTGGACGATAGTCATGATTCTTACTCCTATTCCCTATATTTGGGCTTGGTCTGCCCTGGCTGCTAGGGAGACTGGCTCCCTAGCAGGTAAGCGGCCAAGCTATGGTCTAGCTGTACTGCATATCTGATGGCAGGCTATCAATGGCACTCTCAAGCTCACCCTTGGCCGTCTCTATGGAATCGACCAATTCCTCTAGCCGCTGGAATCGTTCAGTCTCGCTGAAGTGTTCTTCCATGTTGCCCTTTATCTCGTCCATCTCCTCCCATAAATCCTCTAGCACGTTTACGGCCTCAGATACCAGTCCCTCTACCTTCTGTATGGTCTCCTGCCGCCGCTCTGTTACGCCCTTTCGTCCTGCCATAATCACCACTCCCATTCCTAATGTCAGTGGTTCAACCACTGCCTGGGCCACACCACCTGGGTGATGTGGCCAATGGCAAGGGTCAAGCCTAGACTGTGGACCAGAGGACGGTGCGGTCCAGGTCCATCACGGTCACGTTGCCGTGGTCTGATACCTGGACTATCACGCCATCATCTGGGCACGATATGCCCTGGCTTGCGTCGCATTCTGCGATGTTGACTATCTCTTGTATGGTTTCTATGTCCGGCCAGAATCCAAAGTCTGCGCCGTCGCCCTCGATTGCGCCGAAATATACAAACGGAGGGCAACATTCCTCCAATGCTTGTGTCAAAGATTCCATGTCCCATCCGGCTTCCTCAGAATTCCAGTAGTCGTCGTCGTCGTCTATAACAGATACATTGTCAGCTATCTGAGGTATGGTAGTTACGTCTATATATTCCAAGCGGGACAGACACTCCAAATCCCCGGGAAGTTCTTTACCTAGTCTATCTAAAGCCGACATGAAAGCTGGAATCAAATCCTCCGTTCGTAGGGTGCCGGTGCTGACTGAGCCTAGCTGGAATTGTGCCATCTTGTTTACCATCCTTATCCTATATTTTGGGCTTGGCCTGCCCTGGCTGGCCACCACCGGAGTGATGGCCAGGTGTGCCGCCAAGCTAAGGTCTAGCTGAGGGTTATACAGTACCTGATACAGCCTGTGAGTAGTCGAGGTATTCTATGGGACCGCCTATGCCATCTGGGCGGAACCGCTCAACAAAGCCTGAGCCTGCAACGTAGAATGGGCCGGACATATCGTTGCCTACACCGCTGGCCAGTGGTATGCCACGCTTTGCAGCCTCTTGGGTCATGTAATCCTGAACTGCCTTCCTGGTGTCAAAGTATTTTGTAGTTACCATGTCTCTCACCTTCTCATAGATTTGATATAGCTACAGTTTAGCTACCAGTTGTTGAACTCATCGTACTCGCCGCTGCCCTGGATGGCATCCTCGCAAATGATGCAAAGCCCGTCCAGGGTACTGCCATGCTCATCCATGACGATTGAGACGAGACGCTGCGCCCATTTGGGATTCATGCCGCAGTCATCTATATCCACCTCGAATCCTTCACAAAAACCGCTCTGGCACGTTTCGGTGTACGTTGCTGGGTTTGTCACCTTACCGTCTCCTTATGTTTTATTGCCTGGATAGAACAAGGTACCACGTCATCATGATGTGTTGCAAGCACCCTAACTAGGCTCCCGCCGGATAGCCCGCCTGGTGTAGGTCTCCCCGGTCCCTGCTACGTAGTTTCCCCGCTCCAATGCGGGGGCCATCCCCCGGCCATCCCACCGCTGGCCACCATAGGTCTGAACGTAGCTAGTCGCATGGTCACGCTGCCCACAGTTATCGGCCTGGTGCTTCTTACTCCATACCAGGCGGCATCCCGGACACATCCAAGCGTAGGAATCATAGCTAGTTTCCCGGTATAGCAGGCTATCGCCGGATATGGCATAGGCTTCCATAGTCTCCGGTGTTATGCGCTCCATCCTGATAGAGCCTATAGCGCAGCAACTGAGGCCCTTGCCCTTCTCCCAATCGGCCAGCTCACCGGGGAGAATAGTCTCGCCGCAATCCCGGCAGGTACCAGCATATAGATTTAGCTACTATTAGCTTACCGCCTGGGAATTCAATACCACCACGCTCTCGCAATCCCACCCATACAATTCAAAGGTTGTGGAGTCTAGCCCATTAGATGTTAGATACACCACGTCTACGCCACGGTTCGCCATATTCTCCCAATCGGGATAGCGGTATAGCCCATCTTGCCGCCAATCGAGCTTGCATAAATCAGCCTGGGAATCAATCACAATGGCATTCTCAAGGCTGATATCGAGACTTACCCCTACAGCTAGCGTATCAATCCTAAAATCAGATTCCCTACACCATTGGGACCAACTACGGCCACTATTCACCGGAGAAGCCCACAGTGCTCCAAACGGCTTGGTATGTGAGCCATTGGCCACCGTGATTGGTTGCAATTCCCAGGCCGGATTGCTTGTGTAATGTATGCATTCCATATCAGTCACCTATCCTAAATTTAGCTGCTAGCCTACTTAGCGCCGGTGATGTAGACGGTATCGGCATGGTCCACTACTCTCCCGCTTTTAGCACTGCGGATAGACCAATTTCCAGTGTGTAGGTTCCGATAAACTTCAACTTGCATGGTGTCACCTATCCTAAATTTAGATCGTAGATTGTAGCTGTAGCCTAGTGCTTGTGGTAGGACACGTTTTTGACGGTTGAATCCCAGCAAGCTCGACATTCTCCACAGGAGTTATCTTGGAATCTAGCGGGACACGTTGCGTCGTCACTAGTCACTACTGTGGATGTAGGCAATCCAATCTCCGGAGCGGGTCCGTCTATCATATGTCCAGATAATCGGACCGTGAGATTCTCCGGAATGGTGCCACCATTGGCCAGGAATTCTTTCACCATGCGGTACTCTCTCGTGGGAATCCAATGCTTTGTCTCCGGTGTACGCCTGGCAACTTCTGCGATATTGGCCAGGTGCCAGGAGCCTTGTAAATCTCCGGAATCATGCCAGCGGAAGTATTCTTGACGCCTAATCAAAGTAGTCATCGCAGCAATCCAAGGCTCCGGAGTGTCTTTGGATATCATCACGGCAGAATAGCGTTTCTCGAGTGCAGGTTGGACGTTTGAGAAGGTATAGAAACCTTTCATGGCATAGCATCCAAAACATACGCTGCCTGGTACGTTTTGAAGCTTGCTCCCGGTGTGGCATTTACTGGCCGGTGTACTGGTACCTTTGCCTGGCATCTTGCTAGGGTTTGAGAGTGTTCCCGCCGTCTCTTGGGCTTGCCTAATCGTGATAGTCATTTGGTCTCACCTGTCCTATAAATTTTGTGCCTGGCGGCTTGTTACTTACGCTGGGCCACTGCGCCTTGTGGCCTGTCAAGCGTAACGACACAACATCATGATGTCAACATTCTCTCAGGCGTGAATTTTGCGAGTTTTTATGAGTTTTTGACGGTCCAGGCGTGGGCAGTCTCTCAAGGTAGCAAGAGACACCCCCCCCCAATGGCGTGGTGCGTATCAATCTGATAACTGCCTGTGGTAGCGTCGAGCTATGTTGACCGTCAAACAAGAAAGCTTTGCCCAAGCTGTAGCCTCTAACATGAGCCTATCAGATGCATACAAGGCAGCATATGACACCAAGACAGCCAAAGCTTCGTCTATCTACCCAACAGCCTCTAAATTAGCCCACAAGCCTAATATAGCCACAAGAATCAACGAGCTTAGACAGGAATCAGCGATTGATTCTAGCTGGACTCGTGAACGGTATGTGCTTGAGCTTTGGCGGCGTAGCCAGGCAGCACATCAAGCCGGTCAATTTGCGGCCTCGATCAAGGCAATCGAGTTGATAGGCAAAGCTTGCGGCATAGGTGGCGGGGATAGGGCAGATACGGACAACATGACAGGCTATGACGTACTCACTAGACTTGCTAGATTATCCATGGATCAACTCGAAAGTCTGGCCAGGCAGCATAGCCAATTAGCCCAACCTGGCACAGTCGAGGGTGAGGCTAGACTAGATTGATTGTTACCTGCAATCAGTCGCAGAAGATAACTAGTAGCCACCCCTGTCATGCCTGCAAGACGGCCCTGGGGAGGGGGGATGCCGACGGTACCATATGGCGGGCCGAGGAAATC
>Ga0208450_1000167_pt1 | contig 42905 bp, 38 predicted proteins | sample MalvireepMed_908_FD_184249 | JGI IMG/M metagenome (GOLD analysis project Ga0208450, IMG submission 184249) | Marine viral communities from the Global Malaspina Expedition - Malaspina viral metaG DeepMed_908 (SPAdes) (version 2) | ecosystem: Environmental > Aquatic > Marine > Oceanic | place... | reverse complement strand
GGCGGGGGCGCGAATTGATGGAAGCGCACGGCCTCGGCCACGCGGTGGACCGCCAGATCCGCCAATTATCGAAGGGCATGGCGCAGACCGTCCAGCTGCTCGGCACGCTGGTCCATCGCCCGCGTCTTGTGGTGCTCGACGAACCGTTCAGCGGCCTCGACGCGATCAATCAGGGCAAGCTGGAAGTGATGATTCGCGACCTCGCCGCCGACGGCGTGACGGTGATCTTCTCGACCCATGTGATCCACCATGCCGAGCGGTTGTGCGATGATGTCGCGATCATCGCAGGCGGCAAGGTGCCCTATGCCGGATCGGTGGATGCCGCGCGCGATCGCATTCCCGCCCAGGTGCGGCTGGAAACGCGCCGGGCCGAAGGCGCATGGCGCACTGCGCTGCCCGACGATGCGCGGCACGATCCGAAGACGGATGGGAGCCATTTCTGGTATTTCCCCCTGCCCGCGGGCGGGATCGAGGCGCTGTTGAAACGCCTCATCGAAGGCGAAGCGGGCGTGCTGTCGCTCTCCATCGAGCGGGCCGGGCTGCACGATGCCTTCGTCGAAATCGCAGGCGCGGCAGCGGCGAAGGCGATGAAGGACGAGGTACCGGCATGACCGCTTCGCGTCTTTCCCTGTGGCAGGCCGCCTGGGTGATCGCCCGGCGCGACATGCGGGCGATCCTGTTCAGCAAGGCCTTCCTCCTCTTCCTGCTCGGCCCGATCTTCTTCGGCGGAATAAGCCTCGGCGCAGGCATGCTCGGCGCGAAGGCGGCGGGCAGCGCGGAACCGGCCCGGCTCGCAGTGATCCTGTCGCCGCAGGAAACCGCCGATCTGCGCCGCGCCTATGCCGAACTCGCGCCACTGGTGGACCTGCCGATCGTCGAGGCGGTGCGCGCGAACGATACGGAGCCACGTGCGCTTTTGAAAGATCGCGACCGCAATTTCGGCGCGGTCCTGACCGGGTCGCTCGCCGCGCCGCGCCTTACCGGAACGCCGGACCAGATCGAGCGGTGGCGCGGCCGCGTCGCTCTGCTGGCTGCGCGTGCCATGGGTGACAGCGCGACTTATCCCAGCGTCGTGCTCGATCCCACCAGCAGCAGCGTCGCCAGCGCGCGCACCGCGCAGACCGGGACCGCCACGGCAGGGATTACGCTCCTGTTCCTGCTCACCATGCTGCTGGCCGGAATGGTGCTGTCCAATCTGGTCGAGGAAAAGGCCAACAAGATCATCGAAATCCTCGCCGCCGCGATTCCGATGGATGCCGTGTTCGTGGGCAAATTGTTCGCCATGCTCGGCGTCAGCTTCGTGGGTCTGGCGGTGTGGGGCGCGATTGCAGGCGTGGCCATCCTGCTCGGCGGGGCGGCGATCCCTGCGCTGGTTGCGCCCGCCGTCGGCTGGCCCCTCTTCGTCGCGCTGTTCGTCGTCTATTTCGCGCTTGCCTATCTCCTGATCGGGTCGATCTTCCTCACCGTCGGCTCGATGGCGGCGACGGTGCGCGATGTGCAGACCCTGTCCATGCCCGCCACCATCGCGCAACTGGCGGTGTTCTTCCTGGCGACCTTCGCGATGACCGATATCGGATCGCCGATGGAGCTGTTCGCCTGCATCTTCCCGCTATCCTCGCCCTACGCGATGGTGGGCCGCGCGGCGCAATCGGCGGCACTGTGGCCCCATCTGCTCGCGCTGGCCTGGCAGGTCATGTGGGTCGCGATCTTCGTGCGGGTGGGCGCGCGCCTGTTCCGGCGCAAGGTGATGAAATCGGGGCCTGCCGGCCGCAAGCCGAAAAACAAGGGCGCGCCTGCCGTCTGACGCTGCGGGGACCGGATTGGGTTTTCAATCGCAACCCTGTTGACACCCATGTCAGTTGCGGCAGGATGCGAAGCTAGGACGAGCGACCGCCAAGGAGTCGCCGCCGATGGAGAGAGAACATGGCCACCGCCCCCATCCAGCGGCCGCAAGTCCGCCGCGAACCGAGCGCCTACGAAGCGCTCAAATCGCATTTCGATCAGCATCCCGAGCACCGGCCCAGCCATCCGCACAAATGGGATGTCAGCCGCAGCGACATCTATGCCGAAAACACCTGGCATCCGATCTTCCGCGAAATGCGCGAGGCCGGGCCGCTGCATTACATCCCCGAAAGCCCCTTCGGCCCCTATTGGGCGGTCGTCGGCCATAAGGCGATCCAGCATATCGAGGCCCTGCCGGAAACGTTCTCGTCGAGCTGGGAGCATGGCGGGATCACCATCCTCAACCGTCTGAGCGAGGAGGAATTGGCCGAGACAGGCGTCGATCGGCGCGAGCTGCCGATGTTCATCGCCATGGATCGTCCCGAACACACCGGCCAGCGCCGCACCGTCGCGCCGAAGTTCACCCCCAGCGCGATGACCGCGATGGAGGCCGAGATCCGCCAGCGCACCGGCGAAGTGCTGGACCGCTTGCCGCATGGCGAAACCTTCGACTGGGTCGATAAGGTTTCGATCGAGCTTACCACCGGCATGCTCGCCATTCTGTTCGGTTTCCCCTGGGAAGATCGCCGCCTGCTGACCTTCTGGTCGGACTGGTCGGGCGATACCGAACTTGCCTCGGTGCGCGAACTGGACAAGATACGCTGGGAAATCCTCCACGAAATGGGCGCCTATTTCCAGTCGCTCTGGGCCGAGCGGATGCAGGACCCCGAACCGGGCGACGATCTCATCTCGATGATGATCCATTCCGAAGCGATGAACCAGATGCGGCCCGAGGAATTCATGGGCAATCTGGTGCTGCTGATCGTGGGCGGTAACGACACCACCCGCAATTCGATGAGCGGCTTCGTCTACCAGCTCGACAAGAACCCGGACGAGCGCCGGAAATTCGAGGAAGACCCGTCGGTCATTCCCAATGCGGTGCAGGAAATGCTGCGCCTGCAGACGCCGCTCGCGCATATGCGCCGCACCTGCACCGAGGATACCGAGGTGTTCGGCCAGACGATCAAGAAGGGCGACAAGGTCGTTCTCTGGTATCTCAGCGCCAATCGCGACGAAGACGTATTCGAAAATCCCGACGCGCTCGACCTCACCCGCGACAATGCCCGGCGGCATATCGCCTTCGGTTACGGCATCCATCGCTGCGTCGGCGCGCGGCTGGCGGAATTGCAATTGAAGATCCTGCTCGAAGAAATGCACAAACGTCGCCTGCGCGTCGATGTGGTGGGCGATGTCGAGCGGGTGCGCGCCAATTTCGTCCATGGCTTCCGCAAATTGGAAGTCCAGGTCTCGACATTCTGACGTTCGGGGGTTTTCGGGCGATCAAGCATGGGTTCAGGCCCGTTCGTTTACGGTGACGACCATGACCAAGACCAAAACCTTCACCACGCATCGCCGCGGCCTGTTCGGCATTCTGGGGACCGGCGCGGCCACCGCCGTGCTCGCCGCCTGTGGCAGCGATGCCCAGGCCAAGAGCTTCCCCGTCGCGCGCAGCGAAGCGGAATGGAAGAAGCGCCTGACGAAGGCGGAATTCACCGTCCTGCGCGAAGAAGGGACCGAACGACCCTATTCCAGCCCGCTGAACGAGGAAAAGCGCAAGGGCGTCTATGCCTGCGCGGGCTGCGGCAACGCGGTCTATTCCTCGCGCACGAAGTTCGAAAGCGGGACGGGCTGGCCCAGTTTCTGGGATGCGATGCCCGGCGGCGTCGGCACCAGCCGCGATTTCAAGCTCGGCTATCCGCGCACCGAAGTCCATTGCGCCGATTGCGGCGGACATTTGGGCCATATCTTCAACGATGGCCCGAAACCGACCGGCAAGCGCCATTGCATCAACGGCGTGGCGATGGATTTTCGGCCCGCTTGATTTGGCCGCCTGATCGCGCTGCGTTCAGTCCGACAGCAGAACCGGGCTCTGGATCGATGCGGCCATGCGCGCGAAATCGGATAGCGAGAACGTGTTGTCGAACACCAGCCCGTATTCGGGCGCGCGCCGCCAGCGGACCTTGGCGCGGATTTCGGGCAGATCGCCGCTGGTCAGTTTAACGGTCTGCGCGATCGCAAGGGGCACGTCGCAATCGATGCACGCGCCCTGTTGAGACAGGTTGCGCGTGATCGCCTGTCCGCGCCCGGTCAGGCAGGAAACCTCGATCGGCATTTCGATATTGAGGCGTAGCTGGCGCTTGGGATAATCGGGCGCTTCGCGGATCAGTTTTTCGACCGGAACGGGCGTCAGGAAGGTGAAGCTCCCCTCCCGCCCCTCGGACCGAACCTTTTGAAGCTCGAACGCATCGCCGTTCGGCAATTCCAGCGCCATACGGTCCCCGCTCGGCAAGCGGTGAAAGGTGCGCAGCGAAATCCCGGTCGCCGAAACGTCGCGAATCACGCAGACGAATTCTCCCGAACCGCAGATGAGCTTGGCCGAGCGAATCAGCGAGGTGTAGCGAGTCGCGCCGCGCTGATCGCGATTCGGCGTCTCGACCTCAGCCTTTTCAAAATTCGCTTCCGGATAGCCCATCGCGCCGCAAGTCCTTGTTTTCCCACCGAGGCCAGTCCAACACATGCGGGTTGGCCCACCACTATTCTCTATAGAAGCGAGGTTAAGATGGGGTAAGCGGCGCTAAGTGTAGACAGCGCAAAGCTCTATTGGAGGTTCGCTTAATGGTGCGGGTGGCGAGACTCGAACTCGCACGTCCAAAGGACAGGGGATTTTAAGTCTAGTCGCCAAACATTCCCGGCAATGCTAGGCGGTCCCTAACCCTCTGCCATCACGGGATAATTGGCGGAAAACCGCCTGCCAGAACATTCCGGGAACCGTCGATTCGTTCCGCGCCTCATTACACACGCTTTACACACGGCCCGACGCGAACCTGTTTTTGTCCTGTTGTTACAGGTTGTTTCGTCGCCATCAGTCCATTGTGAACCCGGGCGGCGGCGAGGGCATTCCGCTGTTAGGATTGCGGAGGCCAGCCGATCGCGCACCGCCGAGAACGGGAGCGCCGTAGTAGCCCGGAAACTCCGCGTGAATGTGGTCCCCTTCGTTAAGAATTTTTGCTCCCGGATAAGCTTCGCGCACCTTCGCGCCGAGCCATGCCATCGACTTACCGGGTGGCGGTGCCAGATCGAGCGCGCCCCCGCTTAGGTGACGACTGTTAGCGGCTGGACGATACCCGCGCCGTCGCATGTCGTCCTGATAGGCTTGCGAGCGATAACCCGATGTTATCCGAACGCCGGGGATAGCCCGTTGCAAATCGGAATAGACGTTCATCCCGCCTGCCTGCCCATCGACCGAGAAGCCGGGAGGTGGGGGCGGAACGTCATTCGAGCCCGCAGGAGCGCCAGCCGGTGTCCGTTGGCGGGGCGGTGGAGGCAAGGGAACCGCTGCACCGCGTTCGGGCAGTGTGAAGCTCATATCATCAAGCACGCCGCGCGCAGACTTACGAGCCGCCCCGATCGCCTTCTTCGCCGCCTTCCGCTTCCCGGTATCGTCGAGGCGCTGATATTGCTCGCTCGCAATCAAGCCAAGCAGGCTGTTGTAGGTCAGGCGACCCGCAATCTCATGATAGCGATCATATTCTTCGGTCGTGTAATCGACCCGCTCACCGTCCTCGCTGTATTGCTTGCCGGGTGCGTTGACCGACTTCCCGACCCGCAGCATCTCCGCAACAACCGGATCATCCTTTGCCTGCGACTGCCAGAACGGCGAGAGGAAATCAGGCCCGAGACTATCAGTTTCGACCACATCGCCAAACACATCGCGGCGGGGCATCAATTCGTCTGTCATGCCCGGCACGCGCGCCTGTATGGCCTCGCCAATGCTTTCGCGCTTGCGGGCTACGGGATCCATTGCCCGCGCCACGCCAGCGACACCAGCAGGCACCGCGAACGAACTGGCGACACGCTCCAGCCAGTTACCCGCATAGCGGCCCGGATCGCTCAACCCTTCCACGAAATCGGACATCCCAGACAGCCAGGTCTTGCTGGCGAGGTTCGACATGATCGAAGCCGTTAGCATCGTGGCCTTGTCGTCCTGTTGGCGCTCGCTCAGGCCATCGGGTAGGGTCGCCATATCCGCCGCAACGCCAATGGTGGTGGAAAGGGGATCGAGGCGCGAATAGCTCACATACCGATCGCCGATCTTGACCGAGTAAGGTTGCCAGCCGTCCGCATAGAGCAGCTTCGCTTTGTTGGCATCCGGCGGACGCCCGCCAGTGATCCGGCCCTCTAGCGCGGCTTCATACATCACCGCAGCCAAGCCCGAACCGAGCATCACACGGGCAAGCGCCATATCCCGACGCTCGCCACCGGCCCGGAAATCCGCTCGCCATTCGCCAAGCAAGGGAGCCGCAATAGAGCGCTCGGTTGCAAACTTCATCAGATTGATCGGTGTTCGCACGAAGGGGATAATCACCTTCGCGACGATGTTGTTCGAGGCGATACGCGACACGGAAGAACCGAACTCGCCTAGCTTGTTCTGAAACGTCAGATAGGATCGCCAAGGCAACCTGCCAATCCTTCGGTTTCTTATAATCGCCGACCATCGCTTTCATCGCGGCGTCGTAATCGAACGGCTGGCGCATCGAGCCACCAAGGGGGCCACCCTGCTGCATGGCCTGTTGCGGCGCGCGTTCGATGTTTGCGCCCAGCGTCGAGCCATCCGAACCGACCGACCAATGATTACCCAGCCCACGCGCGGGCATAGATTGGCCTTCCTGCATCGGCTCCTGTTCGCCTTCGGACATTGCCAGCGCTGGCATTCCCCGGTGGGCCATCGTGCCGTCGTGAGCAGCCGGGCGAACAGGGCGGCGCGAGCCGAACAAACCGGGCTTGCCGCGCGGCATCGCCGCAACGGAAATCGAACCGGGATAGTTTTCGCGAATGGGTAGTGCAGTCATGGTTCCCCCCCAAGGGCTTCAGGCGTTCGCCATCAGACGGCTGAGAGCCTGCCCGATCGCCACGTTTTCAGGTGCGGAATTGCTGACGATCCGCGCCAGCCATTCGTCGGCATCGGCGTTCCCCTCGTCGGCCATGGTCGAGACAAGCGCGATGGCTTCGCCGTTCAGATTGGCGCGATATTCGGTTTCTTCGCGCGGGATGCTGTCACTGGCGAGGGCGAGCATTTGCAGCAGAAGGCCCCGGTCATCCTCCCCACCGTGGGAAGCTGCCAGCCGGGCAAAGCACAGGCCGTCGAGCAGGCTTTGCAGATCCCCGTCCACGAACCCGGCGAGGCCAAGGGCGGCAAGCTCCCGCTGCGCCTCAAGGTTGCCTTGAGCGGCCCGCTTCAAAGCGGCGTAGGGGTTAGGCGTTGCGGGGACGGTCAATTCAAACCGACCTTCTCACGCACTACAGCGCGGAGATATTCGGACACGGAGCAACCGGCCTTTGATGCACGAAGGGCCAGCTCCGCCGAGATGGCAGGGCTGGCCCGAAACGAGATGCGCGCAGTCTGCATAAAGAAATCCCTCTGTCATCACGACGATGGGTTGCGATCAACTATTGCCAATCACGGGGCTGGCGTAGCATAAAAAGCCGCGTCGGTCAAGCGTCGGACGCGGATTGCCCGAATCATTTGTTCCCGCCATGTTCTGGAGAATGGGAAGCAAGAACCTTCGAAGCCTGCGCGACTTTATCCGCCATCGCTACAGCGTGCGGATTGAATGCCAATGCGGGAGGGTTCGTCTGATCGACCCGAGGCGCTTGCTCGATCTGGTAGAGGAGCGCGGTTGGTCCGCTCACAGCCTGGACGGCATTGCGATGCGGCTACGGTGCGAGAAATGCGGCCAGCGGCCCAAGCATCTTGGGCCAGGCCTACCTTGATCGGTTACTTCTGCATAATCAGCGTATGACTGAAAATAGGTGAAAAAATACCAGGAAAGACAGAACGCCGGTTCCTAATATGATTAGGAAAAAAAGGATGAACCTTCCTGCTCGCAGCGATTTTTCTCTCTCAACAGCTGCTTCGCGTTTTCTTCGCTCTTTAGCTAATCTCTGAGTTTCTTCGACAGCTTTAACTCGATTGGCAGATCGCTCGGTATGCTCCGCCATTTGAGCGAGCAAAACATCGTCATGCAACCTGCGCAGACGATAGCGAATATAATATGCCTTCGCCTTGCTATCGTTGCCCTCCGCTTCAGAGAACGCCTTCAGCCAAGTCGGATTATCCATCTTCTGATGCTGAAGCTCGTGAGAAATTATTTCGAGCAATCGGTGCTCCAAATCTCTCTCAGAAATATTCTTAGCACGGTAAGCTTTGGACAAATTGCCGAGCAAATCACGAAGGTCGTCAATCATACGCGCCCGACTATTTCCCCAAACAAATAGCCGCTGCACGCTAGAAAAAGAGCAATGGCGGTGAGAAGAGCCGCGTCTTTCAAGTCGCTTTCTCGAAAGCCGGTCAACTCGCGACCGTTCGCTTCAGTCGAGCGCCACACCTTGCGCCATTGGTTAGCCGCCAGCAGGCCAGCCAAAGCCCCCAACGCGATCGCAATCGTAGCAGGATCGTAAAAGGTTCCAGCGTCGGACATTCGCAAACGCTATCAGACCTCTCTACGGCGATCTAGCGACAATACTCAGCGGAGCCCGACGCTATCAACTGAAGCAGTATGCCCAGACGCAACAAAAACCGCTCCAGCGCTTTCCAGTGCTGCCCGAATGGCAGCTAAGTTTGCAGCAATAGGCAAGGATCGGCCTGCCTCAAAATTTCTGACGGTAGAGGGGCCAACGCTCGCGGCCTTCGCCAATTCCGATTGCGACAAATTCACAGCAGCGCGAGCGGCACGGCAGAGCGAAGGGGTCAACGTGGGGCTCCTAACGATTTACGCTATGTATAACGAAAAGCGTTGACACCGGCAATACCCCTAATCATAACGATAAGCGTTAGGCCATTTGGACTAACGACCGAGCGCAGAGGCGGCAACCTCATGCGCTCGGTCTCATCGAAAACCCTGATTGAGAGGGAACGACTATGAACCAGACTACCACCACGATCGCTCGACCGCAAAGCCGCTTTGACGAGGCGCTGACCGAATATCTTCGTGAGCGAGATCGCCTTGAGGCAATGCCGATCGAGACAACCAGCCGCGAGGACGAAAGTCGCGCGATGGAAGCGATGGCCGCAGCCGAGCGCCGCCTATTCAACAAGACACCGCAGACCGTGGGCGACGTTCGCGCTTTGGCCGAGATTGCTTGGCGCGATCCCGACAGCCTCCCCGACGTTTCCATGATCGGGGCAGTCCTCAACGGCCTTCGCCAGCTCGATGGCAACGCCCCGTCCCGCACGTTTGAGCCGGACAGCTGGCTTAGGAATTACGAGCGCCTTGGCGGCGGCTGGACGAATGTCGAAGGCGAGGTTTCCTTGCTTGCCCCGGTTCCGACGCACGAGGGGTTGCAGGCGATGCTGTGGGAACTGGACACGCGTGTTCGTCGCCATCGCCATGGGAAGCGGGATGCGCCACAGCGAAATCTTGCGGATCAAATGGGAGCAGGTCGGTTTCGATAGCCTCCGCATTCATATTCCCGAGGCGAAGGCCGGGATGCGCGAACAACCGATCCTCACAAGCCTCGCGAACCGTCTGAAAGAGGAATGGCAAGCGCGTGGCCGTCCGAAGGGCTGGTTATTCCCAAGCAGCCGCGCGGACGCCAAATCGCCCCATCGCACGGCAATGGGCAAGCAGTTCGCGCGGACGGTAAAGCGGGCCGGGCTCGATCCCGATCGGGTAACGCCGCACATCCTGCGGCACACCCTTATCACCGAGCTGGTCAAGAAAGGCGTGGACCTGCCGACGATCCAGCGCGTGAGCGGGCACAAAACTTTGCAGATGGTCCTGCGCTATACGCAGATTGCGGACGCCCACGTTGACGAATCAGTGCGCAGCCTGGACGCCAGTTTTTCTGACGCAATTACACCAGACTTACACACAGGCCCGAAAGTGGCCTCGCTTTCCAACGCCCGAGAGCGCAAAAAAGCCTAACAATATCAGTATGGTGCGGGTGGCGAGACTCGAACTCGCACGTCCAAAGGACAAGGGATTTTAAGTCCCCGGCGTCTACCATTCCGCCACACCCGCCATGGGTCACCGCCTAGCGCGCGGGCGCGATGGCCGCAATCTCGCGTATGGGCGCGCGCCTATTCTTCGTCGTTGAGGGCGCGGCGCATTTCCTTGCCGGGGCGGAAATAGGGCACGCGCTTGGCCGGAACGTCCACCGATTCGCCGGTACGCGGGTTGCGCCCGGTGCGCGCCGCGCGCTCGCGCGTCGAGAATGCGCCGAAACCGCGCAATTCCACGCGGCCGCCTTCGGCCAAGCGTTGGGCGATCTCATCGAAGAATATATCGACGACCTGTTCGATCTCTTCGGATTTGAGGCCAGGATTGTCCTTGGCAAGCGTATTCAGCAATTCGGATCGTATCATCTAATGCTCCCGGCGTGCCAGGATGGCCCCACCCATGCCCGTAATTTTCGCGACCCATTGCAACACCGCGCCCGGATCTTTGCAAGCGACCCGCTCGGCGTTTCCCGCGCTGATACGCATTGCATACGCGATTTGCAATCGCCTGCGGCCTAGGATGACGCGTTGGCAGAGCTCGCGCTGTCTCAGGCTGGCGAAAGCAGATCCTCGGCGTCCAGGCCAAGCCGATCGATCCGTTCGCGGATCGCGGGCCATTCCTCTTCGACGAACTGGCGCCGCTCGGATGCCTTGAGCCGCTCGGTCGCGCCTTCGACCACATACATGCCCACGCCGCGCTGGACTTCGACGAGCCCATCCGTCTGAAATTGCTGATAGGCCTTGGCGACCGTCAGGGGATTGGCCCCCTGTTCCGCCGCCAGCGCGCGCACCGACGGAAGCATCGCGCCTTCGGCATAGCGCCCATCGAGGATCGCGGCGGCGATCTGGTCGCGCAGTTTGAGATAGACGGGTTTGGACTGGTTTTTCATCGCGGATTCCAATGGCGAGCGACCGATTGCTGCATCAGTGCCATAATACAGCGGAGCGCGCAAGGTTCCCGTACTTTACGTGATTTTGCACGCCGCGGGCATCCCTAACTCCGAAGGGAGTGCCTCAGGCCGATACGAAATCTGTTGCCGCTGTAACTAAGGCTTCACATGCGCGCCGAACCCGTTAGGTTGCGCGTTTCTTCGGGGAGGAGCCTGCGCACAACGACGCCATGCGCTCCGGCAGATTAGGGATACGGGATACTCATGGTCGAAGGTGCCTTTTTCACATTCGGTTCCGCGTACGAGATGTGGGCCTTCCGCATCGCAGTGATTGCGCTGGTATCGTTTCTGATCGGCGGGATGGTCCTCGTCACCCGCCCGCAGCAAGAGGTCATCGGGCACCCCAAGGGCCTGTTCCTGCTGTTCATGGCCGAAATGTGGGAGCGCTTCTCCTATTACGGCATGCGCGCCCTGCTGATTTTCTACCTCGTCCAGCACTGGCTGTTCTCCGACAGCGAAGCTTCGGTGATCTACGGCGCCTACACCGCGCTGGTCTACATCGCCCCGGTCGTCGGCGGCTATCTGGCCGACCGCTATGTCGGCCAGCGCAAGGCCGTGCTGTTCGGCGCCGTGCTGCTGACTTTCGGCCACTTCTTCATGGCCTTTGAAGGTGATGGAACGTTGGGCCAGGACAACCCGATGCTCAACGTCTTCTGGCTGGCTCTGGCACTGATCATCGTCGGCTCGGGCTTCTTGAAGGCGAATATCTCGGTGCTCGTCGGCCAGCTCTATTCGCGCACCGATATTCGCCGCGACCCGGCTTATACGATCTTCTACATGGGCATTAACGTCGGCGCGGCGACCGCATCGATCATCTGCGGCTATCTCGGTCAGACGGTCGGATGGGAATACGGCTTCGGCCTTGCCGGTTTCGGCATGTTGATCGGCCTCGTCTTCTTCGTGATCGGCAAACCCCTGCTGCTCGGCAAGGGTGAACCGCAGCACCCGGAACGTATCGCTGGCGGCAAGGAATATCTGATCTACGCGGCTGGCCTGGGAATGGTCGCACTCTGCTGGCTGGCCATCCAGTATCAGGAACTCGTCGGCGTCCTTCTCGGCGGCTTCGGCGGCGCGCTGGTGGCTTACGTTCTCGCCATCGTGACCTTCCAGATGGCCTATGGCTCGTGGAAGCAGGCGCCGACGGTGCCGTTCTTCGTCTATATCTCGAGTGCGGTCGGTCTGATCGTTTCGTTGATCGCAGCATCGCAGGGTGGCGCTGCCGCGCCCTACGCCGCTGGCGCTTCGCTTGTGGTTCTGATCGGCGTCCTCATCCAGCAATCGCTGGTGAAGACCTTCCACGAACGCGACCGCATTTTCGCGGCGATGTTCCTGATCCTGACCTCGATCGTGTTCTGGGCGCTGTTCGAACAGGCGGGCTCCAGCCTCAACCTGTTCACCGACCGCCATGTCGATACGCAGGGCGTCAGCGCCTCGATCTTCCAGTCGGTCAACGCAATCTACATCGTGCTGCTGGCCCCGCTGTTCGCCATTCTGTGGCAGAAGCTCGCCGCGAAGGGGGCGGAGCCCAGCACGCCCATGAAGTTCGGCCTCGCCGTCGTCCAGGTCGGTCTCGGCTTCCTGGTCCTGGTTTGGGGCGCGAACAGTGTCGGCGTGAACGTGCCGACGCCCGTGATCTTCATCTTCCTCATCTACCTGCTGCACACGACCGGCGAATTGTGCCTCAGCCCAGTCGGTCTGTCGGCGATGAACCGATTGAGCCCGGCGCACATCGCGTCGCTTGTTATGGGCACGTGGTTCTTCGCGTCCGCGACGGGTAACTTCGCCGCTGGCCTGATCGCTTCGGCGACCGGCGCGGAAGGCGTCGGGGAAGAGGCGGGCAAGCAATTGGTGCTCGACGTCTACGGGACCGTCGGCTGGTGGGCAGTCGGCATCGGTGTCGGCGTCATGGTCCTCAGCCCGTTCGTCAAGAAGCTGCTGCACCTCGACACGATCCGTGACGACGATGTCGGCGACGATCTCGAAGGCCAGGCGGGCGCCGGTCTGGAGCCGCAGGAAGCGGGCATGCACCCGTCGACCAATCCGCAGGCGCCGGGCGTGCACGAGCAGAACCGCTGATCCGATCTGCCGCCATTCGTCGCATATCGGACGAACGGACTTGACCAATATGGGGCCGGGGCGCGATGCTCCGGCCCTGTTGATTCAGGCCCCGAAAACGGGGCTCAGGGGAATGGGGTTTCATGGCCAGATATCTGAAGACGCCGCTCACCGCGCTGGGGCTGATTGCCGCCGCCGCGCTTGCCGGGTGCAGCACGACCGGTGAAGGGGGGGAGACGGCATCGACCCGCGCGCCCACCACTGCGAACGGCGAAGCGCCCTACGCTTCGACCTACAAGCCCTATCCCGGCCGCCCGACCGCGCTGGTCGGCGCGACGATCTATGACGGGCGCGGCCAGCGGATCGACAACGGCACCGTGCTCTTCCGCGACGGCAAGGTAGTCGCCGTGGGCGATGCCTCGCTCGCGACGACAGGCTACGACCGGATCGACGGGGCGGGCAAGTTCGTCACGCCCGGCGTGATCGACATCCATTCGCATCTCGGCGACTACCCCACGCCCAGCGTGGACGCGCACTCGGACGGGAACGAGGCGACCAGCCCGATGACGCCCGAAGTCTGGGCCGAACATTCGGTCTGGCCGCAGGATCCGGGTTTCACCCGCGCGCTCGCCAATGGCGGCGTGACGGCGCTCCAGATCCTGCCCGGCTCCGCCAACCTCACCGGCGGGCGCTCGGTCACGCTCAAAAACGTATCCTCGCGCACGGTTCAGGGCATGAAATTCCCCGGCGCGCCCTACGGGATGAAGATGGCGTGCGGCGAAAATCCCAAGCGCGTCTATGGCGGCAGGGGCCGGATGCCGTCGACCCGCATGGGTAATTTCGCGGTCAACCGCCAGATGTGGCTCGATGCTCAGGCCTATGACGGCAAGAAGCGCGATCTCGGCAAGGAGACGCTGAAGGGCGTGCTCGACGGCGAGATCCTGATCCACAACCACTGCTACCGCGCCGACGAAATGGCGCTGGTCATGGATATGGCCAAGGAGATGGGCTACAAGGTCACCGCCTTCCACCACGCGGTCGAAGCCTACAAGATCGGCGATCTGCTGCGCGAAAACGACGTGTGCAGCGCGATCTGGGCCGATTGGTACGGCTTCAAGATGGAAGCCTATGACGGCATTCTCGAAAACGCGGCCTTCCTGCGCCAGGCGGGCGCCTGCGTCGTGATCCACTCCGACGATGCGAACGGCATCCAGCGCCTCAATCAGGAAGCCGCCAAGGCACAGGCCGCCGGGCGGCGCGCCGGGATCGATATTCCCGATGCCGAAGTGGTCGGCTGGTTCACCTACAACGCCGCCAAGGCGATGGGCATCGAGGAGATGACCGGCAGCCTGGAGGCGGGCAAGATGGCCGATGTCGTGCTGTGGAACGGCGATCCGCTGTCGGTCTATTCGCGGCCCGAAAAGGTCTGGGTCGACGGCGCACTGTTGTTCGACGCGATGGACAGGAAGCGTAGGCCAGTGAGCGATTTCGAGCTCGGCCAGCCGGGTGAAGGAGACGTGAAATGAAGAAGTTTGCGCTTCTCCTCGCCAGCGCTGCCGCTGCTCTCGCCGGCCCTCTCGCCGCGCAGGATTTCGCCATCACCAATGCCACTGTCGCGACCGGCGACGGCAGCGATCCGGTCGAGAATGCGACCGTCGTCGTGCGCGGCGGCAAGGTGGTCGCGGCGGGCACCGGCGTGGCCGTGCCCGCTGGCGTCCAGACGATCGACGGCGCCGGCAGCTGGGTGACGCCCGGCCTCGTCGCCAGCGTCACCTCGCTCGGCCTGTGGGATGTCGGCGCGGTCAGCGAATCGAACGATACCAGCGCGGGCAATTCGCCTTTCAGCGCCGCGCTCGATGCCGCACCCGCGATCAATCCCAATTCGCAGCACATCCTGGTCCACCGCGCCGCGGGCGTGACCCGCGCGGCGAGCGTGACCATGCCCGCAAGCTCGATCTTCGGCGGGCAGGGATCGATCATCGATCTGGGCGCGGATATGAACCCGATCACGCGGGCGCGCGCCTTTCAGGTCGTGACGCTCGGCGAAAGCGGCGCGCGGCTCGCGGGCGGCAGCCGGGCGAGCACGCATGCCCTGTTCCGCAACGCCCTTCGCGAAGCGAACCAGTTCGGAGAGGACGGACAGATCCCTGGCGTCGCCTCGCGCCCGGCGGAACAGAGCACGGGTGACGATCTGCCGATCGATCCGCGCCTCGCCGACAACCAGACGCAGCGCGGCGACGATTCGCTCCTGACCCGCTTCGATGCCGCTGCGCTGGTCCCGGTGGTGCGGGGCGAGCAGCAGCTTTACGTCATGGTGGAGCGCGCCTCCGATATCCTCGCCACGCTGGCGCTGAAACGCGATTTCCCGCGCCTCGACATGGTGCTGGTGGGCGCAAGCGAAGGCTGGCTGGTCGCGCGCGAGATCGCGGCGGCCAATGTCCCGGTGATCGCCGACGGGCTGGACGATCTGCCCACCAATTTCGAGGAGCTGGCCTCCACTCAGTCAAATATCGGCCGCATGGTCAAAGCGGGCGTGCGCGTGGCGATCAACGCTGCCGCGATGGAGAATCCGCGCAATCTCAACCAGTATGCGGGCAATCTGGTCGCCTTGTCGCGCGTGCCGGGTGCCGATGGCCTCAGCTGGGGCCAGGCCTTTGCCACCATCACATCGGTCCCGGCGCAGATCAGCGGATTGTCCGGCCGAGCCGGGATGCTGACGCCCGGCGGCATGGGCGACGTGGTGATGTGGGACGGCGATCCTCTGGAAGTCGGTTCCATGCCCACGCGGGTCTTCATCGACGGGGTCGAACAGCCGCTCGAAAACCACCAGAGCCGCCTCAAGGATCGCTATCGCGATCTCGACACCAGCGACCTGCCCAAGGGTTACGATTGGTGAGCGAGATGCGATCGACGATCCTGACGCTCGCCGCGGCCTTCGTGGCGGTGGGGGGCTATGCCGCCCTCGCCCAGACCGCGCCCGAAGCCGGGCCGGACCGGTCGCAGGACATCGCCTGGATGAACGGCCAGCAGGCCTATCTGTCGGGTCTCGACGCGGCGGATGGCTGGCGCTTCCTCGACGGCGGCCTGCGCTGGCGCCGCACGGAAGGCGACGGCAGCGGCGCGCATCCCAGCGTCGCCGACACGGTGACGGTGCATTACGAAGGCACTTTCACCGATGGGGAGGTCTTCGACAGCTCCTTTGCGCGGGGTGAGCCCGCAACCTTTCCGCTCGGTCGCCTGATCCCCGCCTGGCAAAGGACGATTCCGCTGATGGGCGTGGGCGACACGATCGAAATCGCCGTGCCTGCCGATCTCGGCTACGGTCCGACCGGCAAGGGGCCGATCCCCGGCGGCGCGACGCTGTTGTTCAAGGTCCAGTTGATCGACATACCCGGCGACTAGATCGGATCACGGGTCGCGGAAACCTTGGGGGAGACAACACCATGGACCCGCTGACCTCGCTCGCCGCCGCCTCAATCGCGCTGGTGGGCACGCATTTCGCTCTGTCGCACCCCCTGCGCGCGCCGCTGGTCGCCATGATGGGCGAAGGCGCGTTTCGCGGCGTTTACAGCCTCGTCGCGGCGGGATGCATGGCCTGGATGTATCTGGCTTTCAAACAGGCGCCCAGCGCCGATTTGGGCGGCAGCGGCACAGTGGGCTGGATCGTCGCCACCATCCTGACTCTGCCGGCGCTGGTGCTCTTCCTCGGCTCGCTAAAAGGCAATCCCGCCCTCCCCGCACCCGGCGCACGTAAAGCGGCGGCGCGCAATCCCGCAGGCGTGTTCGCAGTCACCCGTCATCCCATGATGTGGGGTTTTGCCCTGTGGGCGATATCGCACATCGTGTTGTGGTGGAGCTGGCGCACGGTGATCGTCGCGCTCGCTATCCTGATCCTGGCCCTGATCGGCGCGCGCCTGCAGGATCATAAGAAGGAAGCGCTGATGGGTGCCGATTGGGCGGGGTGGGAGCAGCGGACCAGCTATTGGCCGCGCTGGACGCGCCTTGCCGGAGTGAGCCCGCTCCTGTGGCTGGTGGGGATTGCCGGGTGGCTCGGCGTCACCTGGCTCCACATCGGGGCTGGCGGCATCCCTGCCGGTATCTGGCGCTGGATCGGGTGAGCTAGGCGCCGGTAAAGCGCGGAGGCCGCTTCTCGAGCAGCGCGTCGACCCCTTCCGCATGGTCGGCAGTGGTATGCATCAGCGCCTGCGCATTCGCGGCCATTTCCAGCGCCGTATCGTAGCTGGTTCCGCGCCCCTGCCGCATCAGATTCTTCGCCTGCCGCAAGGCATGCGGCGGCATGGCAGCGATTTTCGCGGCCAGCGCGCGCGCTTCGTCGATCAGCGTATCAGCTTCGACCACCCGGCTGACGAGGCCCCAGTCCAGCGCCGTATCGGCATCGATCACATCGCCGGTATAGAACAGCTCCGCCGCCCGCGCCTCGCCGATGATGCGCGGCAGGATCCAGGTGCCGCCATCGCCGGGAATGATACCCAGCTTGAGGAAAGTGACGCCGAATTTCGCCCTATCGCTGGCGATGCGCATGTCCGCGAGGCAGGCGAGATCGCATCCCAGCCCGATGGCCGGGCCGTTGACCGCCGCGATAAGCGGCACGCGCAATCCGTAGAGCGCGCGCAGGATCTTGTGGATGTTGTTGCGATAGCCGTCCGCGATTTCGGGCGCATTGCCGCCGAAATTGCCGGTCTTGTCCTTCATCGCCTTGATATCGCCGCCCGCGCTGAAAGCCCGCCCCGCTCCGGTGAGGATCACGCAGCGCACGTCGATATCGCCGTTGATCGCATCGCAGGCGGCGGCGAAGGCGTCCCCGTCGCCCGATGCTCCGAGCGGGTTCATGCTGTCGGGACGGTTGAGGGTTAGGGTGGTGACGTGCCCTTCGCGCTCGATCCGTAGCAGGTCGCTCAAGCCCGCGCCTCTTCCACGCCCGTGCTGTTATGCCGCAAGGCGGCCAGCACCGTGTCGACGATCTGCGGTGCGTTGAGGCCCGCCTCGTCATACTGTTTCATCGGATCGTCCTGGTCCTGGAACACGTCCGGCAGGCGCATGGTGCGCACTTTGAGGCCATTGTCCGTCAGCCCGGCATCGCTCGCGAAGGTGAGAACGTGCGCGCCCAGACCGCCGACGGCGCCTTCCTCGACCGTAACCACGACCTCGTGGCTGCGCATGAGCTTCTCGATCAGATCGGTGTCGAGCGGCTTGGCGAAGCGCATGTCGGCGACCGTGGTCGACAACCCCTTGGCCTCCAGCTGGTCGGCGGCTTTCTTCGCTTCTTCGAGGCGCGCGCCGAGCGACAGGATCGCGACCTTGGAGCCTTCGCGGATCATCCGGCCCTTGCCGATTTCCAGCTTCTGCGGCGTTTCGGGCAGTTCCACGCCCACGCCATTGCCGCGCGGATAGCGGAAGGCGATCGGCCCATCGTCATATTCGGCGGCGGTATAGGTCATGTGGACCAGTTCCGCCTCGTCCGCCGCGGCCATCACCACGAAGTTCGGCAGGGTCGCCAGATAGGTCACGTCGAACGATCCGGCATGAGTACTGCCGTCCGCGCCGACCAGCCCTGCACGGTCGATCGCGAAGCGCACCGGCAGGTTCTGGATCGCTACGTCATGCACCACCTGGTCGTAGGCGCGCTGGAGAAAGGTCGAATAAATCGCGGCGAAGGGCCGCATGCCCTGCGCGGCGAGCCCTGCGGCGAAAGTGACGCCATGCTGTTCGGCGATGCCGACATCGAAGGCGCGGTCCGGATGCGCCTGCGCGAAGCGGTCGACGCCCGTGCCCGAAGGCATGGCGGCCGTAATGGCGCAGATGCGATCGTCCGTTTCGGCGAGCTTTGCCAGCGTATCGCCGAACACGTTCTGATAGGCGGGCGGCCCGGCCTTGGATTTGGCCTTCTCGCCCGTGACGACGTCGAATTTCGGCACGCCGTGATATTTATCGGCGCTGTTTTCGGCAGGGGCGTAGCCTTTGCCCTTGGTCGTCACGACATGGATCAGGACCGGGCCCTGTTCGCTGTCGCGCACGTTTTCGAGCACCGGGATGAGGTGTTCAAGATTGTGGCCGTCGATCGGGCCGACATAGTAGAAGCCCAGTTCCTCGAACAGCGTGCCGCCCGTCGCCATGCCGCGCGCATATTCCTCGGCCTTTTCGAGCCCTCCCCAGACGCGGCGGCCGAGCTTCTTGGCGATCTTCGAGGCCATCGTACGCAAGCCCAGATATTCGCTGCTCGACACCATGCGCGCGAGATAGGCGGAGAGGCCGCCCACGGGCGGCGCGATCGACATGTCGTTATCGTTGAGGATCACGACCAGGCGATTGCCCGCCTGTTCGGCATTGTTCATCGCTTCGTAGGCCATGCCCGCGCTCATCGCGCCATCGCCGATCACCGCGATGCCCCGACCGGGCTTGTCCTGCATCTTGTTCGCCATCGCGAAGCCCAGAGCCGCGCTGATCGAGGTCGAGCTATGCGCCGCGCCGAAGGGATCGTATTCGCTCTCGCTCCGCTTGGTGAAGCCGCTAAGGCCGCCGCCCTGGCGCAGAGTGCGGATGCGATCCCGCCGTCCGGTCAGGATCTTGTGCGGATAGCATTGGTGGCCGACATCCCAGACGAGTTTGTCCTGGGGCGTATCGAACACGTAATGAATCGCCACGGTCAATTCGACCACGCCGAGGCCCGAGCCGAGATGCCCGCCGCTGGTGCTGACCGCATCGATCATCTCGCTGCGCAATTCGTCGGACAGCTGGCGAAGCTGGTCCTTCTTGAGCTGGCGAAGGTCGGAGGGAAGATCGACAGTGTCGAGCAGGGGGGTCTTGGGCGGTGAATTCATAACACCCACCCTTATACCCGCCATTCGGCCCTGTCGATAACGGGTGCTAACGGCGCGGCATGAGCAATTCGTGAGCGGGAAATGACGCGGCGCTCAGCCTTTCGTCACGCAGCGCAATTGTCGCATAACCCACGCAATTCCACCACCGGGCGAACATCGGCAAAGCCCGCATCATGGCCTGCCTCGCGCAGAGCCCCGGTGACGCGCCCGTCATCCAGATGCCTGGCGCGCCCGCAATCGTCGCAGATCAGAAAAATGCAGTCGTGGCGGCAGCCGGGATGGGTGTTGACGAGATAGGCGTTGGCGCTTTCGATGCGATTGGCGAGATTGGTACGCACGAAAAGGTCGAGGATACGATAGACGCTGTTGGGGGCCACGCGCTTGCCGCGCGTTTTCGAAAGATTGTCCGCGATATCGTAGGCGGAGGCAGGAATTTCGTGCCGGGCGAGCTCTTCGAACACGGCCTGGCGCATGCCGGTCCATTGTTCGCCCGCTTCGGTCAGCGATCCGCGCGCGGCTTCGGTCAGCGCTTCGCCGGAGTGCTCTTCATGTCCGTGGTTGTGATGCGTCATGCAGGGAAGGTAGGCCGCGCGGCTCCCGCCTGCAAGCCGGACCGGCGGCGTGCGGCCCGCCTCAGTCGCGCTGGAAGCTTGCGCTGTAGACGCCGGGATAGAGACGCTTGAGCGCCGCGATCTTGGGCGCATCCCAGCGCTGGATATAGCCGTGGTTCGGATTCTTCGCCGCGAAATCCTGATGATAGGTTTCCGCCGGATAGAAGGCTTGCGCGCGCACGACGTCCGTCACGATCGGCTTCGACCATTTGCCGCTTTTTTTCATCTGGGCGAGGTAGGACTTGGCGACGGCGAGCTGTTCGCCCGACATCGGGACCAGCTTTGCATCGTAATGCGCGCCGCGATCGGGGCCCTGGCGGTTCTTCAGCGTCGGATCGGCGATGACCGAGAAGAAGATGCGCAGCAATTGATCGTAGCGGATAACCGAAGGATCGTAGGTGACCTTCACTGCTTCGACATGATCGGTGATGCCCGAAGAGACGAGATCGTAATTCGCCTGACGCTTGGTCCCACCGTGATAGCCGGACACCGCGCTTTTCACGCCCTTCACATGGCTGAACACGCCTTCGACACCCCAGAAGCATCCGCCCGCGAAGATCGCGGTCTTGAGGCCGCTTTCCTTGGCGGTGCGCTCGGCTTGCGGAGCGGCGACCACTTCGGCGGCATTGGCGGTTCCGCAGGCGGCGAGAGCCAGAGTCGCGGCGGCGAGGAGCGAGGAGCGAATCTTCATGCGAACAGCGTGGTGACGGCCTGGCCGAGGCCGGGATTGGTCAGCGCCACGGCAATCCCGCCGAGCAGGAAGCCGATGCCGAAATTGCGATAGAGGTCGGAGGTGAAGAGGGGCATGTTTCTTATCTTTCTTGCGTCTTGCCCATGTGGATACGCGACCGGCGATTTCCACCGGCTTAATAAAATCTGCAAGTTTGATGAACGCGCGGCGAAGCGAGCGTCCGGCCCGGCAAAGCGAGCCGTCAGTGCCGGAAGTGGCGCATCCCGGTGAAGACCATCGCCAGATCATGCTCGTCGGCGGCGGCGATCACTTCCTCGTCGCGGATCGATCCGCCCGGTTGGATGATCGCGGTCGCGCCCGCTTCCGCTGCCGCCAGCAAGCCATCGGCGAAGGGGAAGAACGCGTCCGAAGCGACAGCGCTGCCTTTGGTGCGCGGTTCGGCCCAGTCGTAGGTTTCCGCTGCTTCCTTCGCCTTCATCGCGGCGATGCGGCTGGAATCGCGGCGGTTCATCTGGCCTGCGCCGATCCCGGCGGTCGCGCCGTTCTTGGCATAGACGATGGCGTTCGACTTGACGTGGCGCGCCACGGTCCAGGCGAACAGGCAGTCCTTCAGCTCCTGCTCGCTCGGCTGGCGCTTGGTGACGATCTTGAGATCCTCTTCCGAAATCGCACCATTGTCGCGCGTCTGTACCAGCAGCCCGCCCGCGATCACCACCTGCGTCACGCCTGGGCGGCGCGGATCGGGGAGGCCATCGGTGATGAGGAGGCGCAGATTCTTCTTTTTCGCAAAGGCTGCGCGCGCCGCATCGTCCGCGCCGGGCGCGACCACGACTTCGGTGAAGATCTGGCAGATCGCTTCGGCGGTCGGGCCATCCAAAGGCACGTTGGTCGCCACGATCCCGCCGAACGCCGAAACGCTGTCGCAATGGAGCGCGTCGGTCCACGCATCGAGCAAATTCTTGCGCTGCGCCACGCCGCAGGGGTTGGCGTGCTTGACGATCACGACGGCCGGATCGCCGCCCGCAAACTCGGCCGCCAGCTCCAGCGCCGCATTGGCGTCGTTGTAATTGTTGTAGCTAAGCTCCTTGCCCTGGACCTGTTCGGCCTGGGGCAGACCCTTGGCGACGACGCGCTGGGGAACATACAGCGCGGCCTTCTGGTGCGGGTTCTCGCCATAACGCAATTCGCCCGCGAGACTGCTCGCCATGGCGCGCCTGGCCGGGAACATCTCGCCCTGATCGGCATAGGCGAACCATTGCGATATCGCCGCGTCGTAGGCGGCGGTCGCGGCAAAGGCCTTGGCCGCCATGCGCTTGCGGAAATCGGTGCCGGTCGCGCCGTCCTGCGTTTCCAGCTCTTCGATCAGCGTGTCGTAATCGGCGGGATCGGTCAGGATGGTCACAAAGCGGTGATTCTTCGCGGCGGAGCGCACCATGCTCGGCCCGCCGATATCGATGTTCTCTATCACCTCGTCCCGCTCCGCACCCTTGGCCACGGTCGCTTCGAAGGGATAGAGATTGACCACGACGAGATCGATCGCACCGATCCCGTGCTCGTCCATTGCGGCGGCGTGATCGGCATCGTCGCGCACTGCGAGGAGGCCGCCATGCACCTTGGGATGCAGCGTCTTCACGCGCCCGTCCATCATCTCAGGAAAGCCGGTGATTTCGGACACGTCCTTCACCTCGAGCCCCGCATCGCGCAGCGTCTTCGCCGTGCCACCGGTCGACACCAGTTCGACGCCGCGCGCCGCGAGGGCCTTGCCCAGTTCCGCCAATCCGCTCTTGTCGGACACCGAAAACAGCGCCCGTTTGATTGTCACGTCCGTCACAAAATCTATCCCATTTTCTTGAGCAGCCAGGGGAACGATCCCCCGCCGCGCGAGGTCAGACCCTCGATCACCAATTGCTGGATCGGCTGCGGGCGGCCTTCGCCATCGACCCACAGGCTCTCCTCAATACCCAGCTCGCCTTCGACACCGCCGAGGCGCAATTGCCAATAGCTCCCATCGGGCAGAGCGAGCCCGGCGCCGCGCCGGTCCTCGGCCAGCCGCAATTCGATATGCGGGCCGATATGGAAGCGGATCGCAAAGCCGATCTTCCCGCGCTGGCCGCGCTTCTTTGCGGGTTCGAGAATATCCTCGCCGCGCAATTCGCCGCCATCGCTCGACAGCATCAGGATGCGACGATGGATCAGGCCGAAGCGCGAGGCATAGCCGTCATGGCTCGCCTCCAGCCGTTCTGCCTTGCGCTTGCCGCTTTCGACCATGCTGCGCGTGACATCGACTTCTTCCACGCCCTTGCCGATCTGGCCCTTGATCAGGATCGCCGTGCTGTTGGCATCGTCCAGCACCAGCGTCGAATGGGCCGCGGTGGCGCGCAGGCCCTGTTCGATCCGCACCGGCACTTGCCCGCCCGCCAGCTCCGCCCCGCCGCAATTGACCACGATGCGCTGGTCGCCATGCGAGAATTCGAACGCGAGCGTGGAGGCGCAGCCGAAGCGGGCGTGGCGCGGGCGCGGCGGCGGCGCGGCGTCGAACTGGAGCACGCTGCGGCCCGCGCTGGCCATCTGATAGCCCCAATGGCTGGTATCCCTTGCGGGTCGGGCGCGCACGCCGCTCGCCGCGATCAGCGCCTCTATGGTGGCGGCGGGCGTTGCCGCCGCGCCCTGCCACGATCCCAGCCCGCCATCCCCATGCCGCAGCGTGAGGAGCGGCGGCACCAGCAGGCCGAGCATCGTCTCGATAGCGCGCGGCGGCGCACGGCCGACCGCATTATAACAGGCAGCCAAATCGACAAGCAGCGCGATCGCGTCCATCTGCGCCAGCGGGCTGCGCGACAACACGCCGCCATCGTCGCTCACCGCCTCGCCCAAAGCGCGCAGCATGCCCGCCTCGCCATAGACGCGCCGCGCGCGCCCATCGGGCAGCAGCAGACCGGCGGCCACGATCGCGCACCAGCCGGTCAGCGCGCCGAAGCGATCCTCCGCCGATTCGACATGACGATCCAGCCAGCGTGCGGTCTGCGCCATCGCTTCGAGCAATCGGGGGCGCAGCGCCGGTCGATCGCCCACCAGCACGTTCGGCGCGTGGATCAGCCAGGCCATCAGGCGCTGGCCCGCACGCTCAACCGTCCAGGCCGGGCCCTTGGTGCCTTCGGGATTGGCATCGAGCCAGGCGCCAAGCACACGCTCCGCCACCGCAACGCAATGCTCGCGCGGAGCGCAGGCGGATAGGTCGCGCAGCCAGGAAAAGCCGTGAACGCTGCGCGCGAAAGGCGGCGTCAGGCGCGCACCGGGGCCAAAATCCATCTGCGCGATCGGAGCGCGCACGCCATTGACGAGGAAATGGCCCGCCCTGAGCGCCATGCCCGCCCCGCGATCGCCAAGGCCGTTCTCGCCCGATAGTGGGCTGTCCACCGTCGCCAGAAGGCGCGGCTTCGATGGTTTGCGCAAGGGGGAGGCGAGAAGCGAGGGCGACATGCCGACGCGGTAAGCCCACCGCAGGATCGCATCGAGCGGCCCGGTGCGCGGCACGGAGAAATCGGCCAGCGCAAGCGCCCGGCTCGATTCGAGCGGAGCGGTATCGGCGACGGGTTCGCGCTCCACAGGATCGGCACCGGCCAGCGCATGCGGCTCGTCATCGGCGACATCGTCGAAGGGAAAGGCGCTCTGTTCGCGCTCCATTGTGGGAGCCTTCTCGCGCAACGAGTCGGATGCCGCATCGTCCGGCCCGGCTCGCCGCATTTTCAGCGAGCCGTCACTCACGCCGCCTCGCCCCCGGCGGCCTTCAGCGCGGCGATATTCTCGGCATAGCACTCGGCCCCGCCCTTGAACGTTGCCGATCCGGCGACGAGCACATCCGCCCCCGCCTCGACGCACAGCCGCGCGGTCTCGGCGTTGACGCCTCCATCGACCTCCAGCCGGATATCCCGCCCGGTCCTGTCGATGCGATCGCGAATCGCCGAAATCTTGGCCAGCTGCGAATGGATGAAGCTTTGCCCGCCGAAGCCGGGATTGACGCTCATCACCAGAACCAGGTCGACGAGGTCCATCAGATTGTCGAGCACTTCGACCGGCGTGCCCGGATTGAGCACGACGCCCGCTTTCTTCCCCAGCCCGCGAATCGCCTGGAGCGTGCGGTGGATATGGGGCCCCGCCTCCGGGTGGACGGTGATGATATCCGCCCCGGCCTCGGCAAACGCTTCCAGATACGGATCGATCGGCGCGATCATCAGATGGACGTCGAACGGCTTGTCGGTGTGCGACCGCAAGGCTTTGACCACTGCCGGGCCGATCGTGATATTGGGGACGTAATGCCCGTCCATCACGTCGACATGGATCCAGTCCGCGCCCGCAGCGTCGATCGCGCGCACCTCCTCGCCCAGCCGTGCGAAATCGGCGGAAAGGATGGAGGGGGAAATGAGCGGCGCGGCCATGGCGAACTCGACAGACGGTGTTTGATCGATCCGGCGACCCGGCCGATGGGCCGATTACGCCGGATACGCGGGCGTGCGCGCTCGATAGGGGGGCAAGACGGCAAACGACAAGCGTTAGGCCTCACCTTATCCACCGAACAGCACCCCCCGCAAGAGGGGTGTTCGCGGGCAAATTCAGCCCTAATTAAGCGCCGGAAGACTATTGCCGGGCCATATCCAGCGCATAACCGGTCTCGTACCGCTCTTCCGAGCGACCGGCGCGCGCGACATGAACGGACAGAAAATACCATGGCTTTACCCAAATCGACCAAGCTTTCGGCCCTCTGTGGCGCCGGCGCTGTCGCGCTGATGGCGCTCGGTTCGGCAACGCCCGCGATGGCGCAATATGCGCAGGAATTGCGCCACGATCCGGCGCGCTGCAATGCGGGCTCCGCCGTGTGGGTCAACATAACCGGCATCAAGCCCGGCGGCGGCACGATGCGCATCCAGTCCTATCGCGCGACGAAGGACGACTGGCTCGAATCGGGCCGCTGGCTGAACCGGATCGAATTGCCTGCGCGCGCCGGTTCGATGCGCGTCTGCATGCCGCTGCCCGCATCGGGCCATTACGGCATCGCCGTGCGGCACGACGTCAACAATAACGGCAAGACCGACCTGTCGACCGATGGTGGAGCGATGTCGAACAACCCGTCGCTCAACATCTGGAATCTCGGCAAGCCGAGCTACAAGAAGGTCGGCTTCGATGTAGGGCGCGGTGTCGAATCGATTTCGATCACCATGCGCTACCGCTGAGGCGCGCCGCTATCCGGTGCGTTTTTTGCGCCGCGCACGCCACAATTCGTAAGCCGCGCCGGGCATCGCCAGTAAAGGGTGACGCGCGCGGAAGGGCGTGACTTCGAGCGCGATGCCGGTGTGCCGCTCCAGCTTCCACGCGCCATAGGCCGCCGCATTGTCGAAAGTGGTGGTGGCCTTGGCGAGCCGAAGAATGTTGAGCGGCTTGCCGAGCCGCCTGCGCGTGGTCCACCAGCGGAGAATGCGGCGCCGTTCCGCGGCCTCGACATGCGGGACGAGCTCATCGCCCGACCGCTCGAACGCAATGCCCGCAGCCTCCCAGGCGAGCGGCAGCAGGCCGTGGAAATGCGCTTCGTTCGCAGCGAGGATCGAATCCTCCCGGCCCGGCGGCTCGACCCGGAATTCGGCCGCATAGGTCTCGCGGAAAAGCGCTTTCCAATAGGTGTTCGCTGGCCCTTTTGCCGGGCCGAGCGCCGCGGCGAGCGTTCCTGCAGTCACGGCGGCACTCGCTACCGCCTCGACGACTTGCCCGCGCACACCCTCATCCCTGGCCCAGACCAGCGCGCTCGGCTGGACGAATCGCGCCCAGATCGTGGTGTCGCGGGATCGGCCTGCGGCGGCCTTCGCGAATTGTTCGAGCGACAGTGTCGCCGTCTTCGCGCGCAAAACCATGCCTTCGATCTCACGCTCGTGATAGCCGACGCGCGGCCAGATCCTTTCCTGCTGTCGGCCCGGCAGAAGCAGATAGAAATCCAGCACTCCGTCGAGCGATCCGGTCCGCAGGTTCGACCCGTAGAACAGCACGACATCGGCCCCGGCTTCACGGGCGAGCGCCTGTGCGAACCCGGCCACTTCGCCGCGCACATCCGCCGCAAGGCTTGCCGCGACCCGCCCATGGAGCGTGTCGCTCACGCGCTTACAAAGGTCAGTTCGGGCCCTTGGGCGACTCTGTAGCGCCCGGCGGGAAAGGCCTCTCCGTCCAGAATGAACTGATCGCCGATCTCGAATTCGAACGCCTCGACATCGCGCTGGTGATAGCCCCCGCGCTCCAGCCAGCCGGGCCGCCAGCCCGCCAGGATCAACGGAAGGCTGGCCATCATCCGCCGCCGCGCCCGGTCGAGCACGGCGAGTTTAAGCCCGCTGCGCTTCGTGCCGAACATCTTCAGACCCAGCGGCATGCGGTGCAGGGTCGATGCCATCAGGATCATCCGCCGCGAGGGATCGCCATGGCCCGAATGCGCCAATTTCTCGCCTCCGGGGAATAGCCGGACCGTCATCTCGACTCCACGCCGCCAGGGATTGTCGTTCGCCCCGAACATCCCCTGCACCACGCCCCAAGCGCTTGTCATGCCGACGGCGAGACTGTCGAACAGGCCCATCGAATGCGCGTCCTGCCCAGCGCGCACGCCCAGCGTAAAGGCGCCTGCGCCCAGAATGAACCCGCGTACCGGCAGGCGCTCGCTCTCACCCGTCAGCGCGCTGATGTCGAGCGGGCGGCGCGTGACCCGACTGCCGGTCTCGAAGGCGTCGATGGCTTCGGCCAGCGACCAATTCGCCGGAGCGCCGATATCGACATTGAGCGCGTTGGTCTTGCCCTTGGGCAGCACGGCAAGCACCGGCCAATCGTCGCCGAACACTTCTGCACCGCATGTCAGCACGTCGCGCACCGTACCGTCGCCGCCGCTAATGATCAGGTAATCGATGCCGTTCTTGGCGAAATCTTCGAGGACGGAGGATATCTGGCCGCGCTTTTCCGGCGTCGCCAGCATCACGCGCTCGCGATCGCCCAGCGCCAGATCCTGCCCTTTGTTGCGGTGGCTGCGCGGATTGTAGATCACGCCGACACGCGGGGCGCTCGCGTTCGCCTTGTCCGGTCCACGCGGAGCACGCCCGATCGCAGCCGCGCCTGGCCGATCTGCGTCCGGCCTGTCGCCGAATTCGTGGATGGAGCTGCTCATCGAACCGTTCGTGCCTGAAACCCGCCGCGACAGACCCGATTTCGCGCCCAATTGCAATGCCGCGCCCGCATCCGGCCCCCGAGATCGCCCCCGAGATCGGCTGCCGATGACGATCTACCGGGCTAGGCTCAGAGACGCTCCGGCGGATCGCACCGCTGCAAGATCGGGATAACCGTTCACGGCCATCAGGAGGTCGGCCTCCGCCAGGATGGAATTCAGCACATGCGCCGCGCCCGCATCTCCGCCGATCGCCAGGCCGTATGTGTAGGGGCGACCGATGCCGACCGCCGTCGCTCCAAGCGCGATGGCCTTGACCACATCGGTTCCGGAGCGGATGCCGCTATCGAACAGCACCGGCGTATCGCCTGCGCCCTCGACCACGTCGGGAAGCATGTCGATCGCGGCGATACCGCCATTCGCCTGCCTGCCACCGTGATTGGAGCAATAGATCGCATCGACCCCGTGATCGGCGGCCTTCCTCGCATCCTCCCCATGGCAGATACCCTTCAGCACGATCGGCAGATCGGTCAGGCCTCTGAACCATGCGATGTCGTCCCAGGTCAGCACCTTGCCGAACACCTTCGTCCACATCGCGATGGCGGCCGCAGGATCGTCTTCGGGCGGGCGGTCGAGAAGGCTGCGAAAGACCGGATCGCTGAAATAGTTTTGCAGAACCTTGCCGCGCAGCTGAGGGAAACTGGCCGAATTGAGATCGCGGGGGCGCCAGCCGGTCACCCATGTATCGAGAGTGACGACGATCGCGCGATAGCCTGCGTCCTTCGCACGCGTGAGCAGGCTGGCCGTCAGATCCTCGTTCTTGGGGGTGTAGAGCTGGAAGAAACCGGGCACGTCACCGGCCGCCGCGCAAACCTCTTCCATCGGGCTGTTCGAAAGGGTCGAGGCGCAGAATGGCACGCCGGTAGCGGCCGAAGCGCGTGCGGCGGCCAGATCGCCTCTGCGATCCTGCGTCACTTCGCCGTTCAAACCGATCGGAGCCATGAAGATCGGCGATGGCAGCTTCAGGCCGAACAGGTCGATCGACAGATCGCGCTCGGAACAATCGACCAGCATGCGCGGCACCATGCCCCAATGGCGAAACGCCTCCGCATTGCGATCCTGCGTGTATTCGTCGCCGCAGCCGCCCTGCACGTAATTCAGCAGCGAAGGGGAAAGCGCCTTTTGCGCGCGAGCCTCCAGCGTAGCGAAATCGACCGGATAATCGGGTAGAACACCTCTGAGGCCGGCATTGTAGATGGCATTCTGCATATCGCCGTAATGGGCCATGAGCCTCCCCTTCCTCGCTGCAAGCTTTTGTCCGCCCGCCATTCTTCAAGGCTAGCGGGAACCAGCAGCCTTACCAAGCCCCGACAAAATCGATGGCCGTAGGATCACTACAGTTGCAAATGAGAATGACTCGCACTAGCAGGCGGTCAGATTTCATTCAGGGAGCTCATTTTGAAACCGCTTTTCCTCGTATCGACGGCAATTTTCGCGCTTGCCTCCGCATCGTCCGTTGCAGCCCAGGATCAATCTGCCCAGACTGGCGATCCCGACGACGACGCCGATCAGCAAACGATCATCGTTACGGGTAGGCTGACCGATTTCGGGGCCACCAAATCGGATACTCCGATCGTCGAGACCGCCCGGTCCATTTCGATCGAGACGGAACAGGATTTCGAAGAAAAAGGAGCCCAGTCGCTGGACGATGCGCTGACCTATTCGGCCGGCGTTACGGCCGAACCGTTCGGCTTTTCCACCCGTGGCGATTTTGCGCAGGTGCGCGGGCTCGATGCACCCGAATATCGCGACAATCTGCAATACCTGTTCGGGTTCTACAACACGACCCGGCAGGACATCTACACGCTGGAGCAGGTGGAAGTGCTGAAAGGCCCCTCCTCGGTTCTCTACGGCGCGGGTTCGCCTGGCGGTATCATCAATGTGGTCACCAAGCGCCCGCATGGCGTAACCAAGGGCGAGCTACGCTTCGATTACGGCAGCTTCGATCGCAAGCAGATCGCGACCGATATCAATATTGCGGTGCCCGGTGCTGAGGATCAGGCGCAGTTCCGGTTCGTGGGTATCCTGCGCGATGCCGATAGCCAGATCGATGAGGTCAATGACGACAAGCTCGTCATCGCGCCTGCGCTCACCCTGCGCCCCGCAACCGGTACCGAGTTCACGATCCTCGCCAATTATTCCGAACAGCGGTCCGACACCGCGCATCAGTTCCTGCCGGTTACGGGGACGCTGTTCCCTTCCGCCAGCGGACAGAAAATCGATCCTTACGACTATCACGGTGCGCCCGGCTTCAACGCCTACGATACGGACAGCTTCGCGCTGACACTTCTTCTCGAACAGCGCCTGAGCGATGCGTTCTCTTTCGAGGCCGTCGGTCGCTTCGTCGATTCGCAGGCGGATTATCGGCAAGCCTGGATAGCCTTCCAGGGCAATGGCGTCCCTCGCATAGACGCGAATGGCGACGGCGCCTGGACCTATTACCTCGCGGACAATCGCAGCGAACAGCTCGCGGTGGATGCCCGCCTGCGCGGCGAATTCTCCACCGGCCCGATCCGGCATGAAATGCTTGTCGGCGTCCAGCGCCAGGACGTGTTCACCGATTCCGACACTGCCTATATCTTCAATGGCGGCACGCTGAACGCCTTCGACCCGCAGTACCGCAATGTGCTCAGCGTGGACGAGGTCCGCCAATTCCAGCGCAACAGGCCCCGCAATTACGTCGATTCGACCGGTTTCTACATTTCGGATCAGCTGAACTGGGGCTCGCTCGTCGCCAATGCGGGCGTCAGGTTCGACAGCGTCGAAAATCGGGTGGAGAACGGCACCACGCAAGAGGACGACGCCACCAGCCTCAGCTTCGGCCTGCTGTGGCGCGGCCCCGCGGGCATTTCTCCCTATGTGAGCTATGCCGAAAGCTTCGAACCGGTCGTCGGCATCGATACCTTTACGAACCGGCAATTGCTGCCGCAGGAAGGGCGCCAATACGAAGCGGGTATCAAATGGCAGCCCCCCGGCATCAACACCCTCGTCACGCTGTCGGGTTTCGATATCGAAGTGTCCAACCTGCCGAACCCTGCTTCGCTGTTGGGCGGCAACAGCCAGCAGGAAGGGATATCCAAGGTTCGCGGAATCGAGTTCGAAGGCAATGCGCTGATCGGCGGGCTCAGGCTGGATGCCAATGCGAGCTATCTCGACGCAGAGGATCCGAACGGTTTCGCCCTGACTTCGATTGCAGATTGGCAGGCCTCGCTATTCGCCCTTTATAATTTCGATGGCGCGCTGGACGGCCTCAGCCTGGGCGGCGGTATCCGCTATGTCGCCGGAAACGAGAGCAACGGCATTTCGGCGCTCGACGGCACTCTGCTGACGTATCGGACGGATGGGCGGACAGTGGGCGATCTGTCGCTCGGCTACGAATTCGACCGGTTCGCGTTTCGTCTGACTGCGCGCAATGTCACCAATGAAGAGTATTTCGCGGTCTGCCTCGTGCGGGGGGACTGCTTTCCCGGCGAGAAGCGCAGCATAAACGGCTCGCTGAGCGTCAGCTTCTGATGGGAAGCGATGCCCTGCTCTGGATGGCGGCTGCGCTGGCAATCGCCGGCGTAGCCGTCCTGCGCCTGTCCTGGGAACGGCCTGCCCGTTCGAGAGCGTGGAACATCGCCGGTTGGGGCGCACTGTTGGCCGCGGTTCTCGCAGGCGACGCCGCTGCGGGAGAGTGGGGGATCGCCGCCACCGTGCTCGTCATCATGTTCGCCGCATTCGTCGTGCTCGCTTTTGCGGCGGCCAAGCCGGCACGCAAAGGGAGGGCGACAAAGGGGCGGGCGAAAATCGCCAGGACCAGCCCCCGGACTATCGAAGAGACCGCCCCCGAACGGCGATCGGGCTTGGTCACCTTCGCGCTTGCCGGGCCGATTTCATTGGCCGCGAGCGTGCTGCTGGCGCTCGCCGTGAGAGCCATGGTCCTGATGGCCGGAGGCGCGGAGGCGGATGGCAATGTCGCCGTCCTCGCAACCGTTCCGATCGCCTGGCCCATCCTCTCCTTCGCGCTGCTGATGATGTCGCGGCGCATAAGGCAATGCGCCTTGGTGATGGGCGTTGCCGCCGTTTCGGCACCCTTCCTCCTGCTCCAGAACGGTACGGTATGACCATCGCACTATCCAAACAGACCGTTCGCAAGGCGATCTCGGCGCATTCGGCGCTGGGCCTGATCTGCTGCGCACTGCTCTATCTGATCTGCGCCACCGGCACCGCGATCGTCCTGTACGAAGAGTGGCAAAGGCTCGAACAGCACGACGCGCCTGAAATGACCGCCATCGCACCTGCCAGCGTTCAGCGCGGTATCGAGAACGTGCTCGCCGCCGAAAGCGATCGCCCGACCACCACGCATCTCTACGTCCATCTGCCAACCCGGGATCTGCCGCGCGCCACGATCACCACCGATACGCAAGCGGTGCATATCGACCGGAGCGGCGCCATCGCGATGCCGGAAGAAAACGCCTGGGCCGAGTTTCTGTTGGCACTGCATTATCGCCTCAATCTGCCCGCAGTGATCGGAATGTCGCTCGTGGGACTTTTCGGCGCCATGCTGGTCGCGCTCACCATCTCCGGTATTGTCGCCCACCCGCGCATCTTCCGCGACGCCTTCCGGCTTCGTGCGCGCAGGGCGGACGCTGTCGCCACGCTCGACTGGCACAACCGGCTGGCAGTGTGGACCATTCCCTTCGCTCTGGCGATTGCGCTCACAGGAGCGATGATCGGACTGTTCTACATTTCGGGGGTCGGTCTTGCGTCGAGCGGCTATGGTGGCGACAGCGAAGCGGCGCTTGCTCCGGTATTCGGCGCCGAGCCCGAAGGCGATCCTGCGCCCGCGCCGATCGCGGACGTCACGCCTGCACTCGCCTTCATGGAGCGCGAATTCCCGCAGACCATTCCCTATTACGTGATCCTGCACGATCCGGGCACTGCGGGCCAGCACGTCCAGATTATCGCCGAACATCCCCGGCGCCTGATCTTCGGCGAATACTATGCCTTTTCCGGCAAGGGCGAGTTTCGCGGCACCGTCGGCCTGGCGGATGGGACGGTGGGGCAACAATTGGCCGCGTCCACCTATAATCTCCATTTCGGCAATTACGGCGGGCTGCCGGTCAAGATCGCTTACATTCTCTTCGGCCTGGCGATGACGGTGGTGGTCGCGACCGGCACGTTCATCTGGCTCGACAAGCGCGAACGGGCCGCAAGGCCATCGGAACTTCTTCGCGCGGCGTGGTGGGGCTTTGTAGTCGGAGTACCCGCCGGAGTCGCTGCGACGCTGTTGTCGCGCCTGGCCATGGGAAATGGAGCGCCGTTCGTCGCGATCTTCTGGGCAGTTTGCCTGCTCGCACTTGCGCTGAACCTGCTGCGCTTCAAACGAAGGGGAGGCGTCCTGAAAGGATATATCAGGGTTCCGACTGCATGAACAATCAGCCGCAAACGTCCAAACCATCGAATGAAGCTGGCGCACCCGACAGGATTCGAACCTGTGGCCTCTGCCTTCGGAGGGAATGCCCTCATTTTGAAAATGGCGGAAAACTGCCATTTTCTTTATCAAGCAAGCGGGAACAGATCGGGAATAGATCGTGAAAATCTGCCGCTTACACCGGACTTTCACCGGAGATCTTTCGAGCTAGACGTGCCTTGCGAGCGCGAATGCTCAAGAACCTAGGACCACTTCCGAACGAAGGTCATCGTACAAGTTTAGATTATTCAGCAACAGGTTCTTGAGACCGGCCCTGACCCGCGCTGAATTGATTACCTGAACGCCCATCGATTCATGAGCCTCCATGGCGGCAATCGCAGCCTCCAACATTTCAGGGTCGATTGTTGGTGAAGCTTTGAACTGCGCCTCGATCTGGATGGCGCGGTGCCCGATCACTCGACCTTCTCGAAGAACCGCCACGGGCGCTTCCGCGACAGCGATCTTCTACGCAAGCTGTTCGAGCTGACCGTCGAGCGCTGCATGGTCGAAGGGCTGGTCGGAGCGGAAGGGTTCGCCGTCGATGCCAGCCTGATCCGGGCCGATGTTCATCGCCAACGTTCGGTGCCGGGCGAGGAAGGGTTGCCTCCCGATGTCGCAGGGCGAGCCGTCACCGAGTATCTCGACGTGCTCGACGATGCCGCGTTTGGCGGATCGACCCCGGTCACGCCCAAGCGGATCAACCTGACCGATCCCGCCTCGCGCTGGACTGCGGCGACGCGCGGATCGGCCTTCTACGCTTACAGCACCAACTATCTGATCGATCTCGACCATGCGGTGATCGTCGATGTCGAAGCGACGACCGCTATCCGGCAGGCCGAGGTCACCGCCCAGCGCCGGATGATCGAGCGCACGCAGGACCGCTTCGGCCTGTGGCCCGAGAAGCTGGTCGCCGACACCGCCTATGGCTCCGCGCCGAACCTCGCCTGGCTGGTCGAGGAGCAGGGCATCGAGCCGCATATCCCGGTGTTCGACAAGTCCGCACGCCGTGACGACACCTTCGAGCGGTCGGCCTTCACCTTCGATCACGACGACGACAGCTATATCTGCCCCGGCGGCAATCGCCTGCGTCCCTCGAACCGTAACTTCAGCACCCCGCGTCCGCGCGGCAACGCCGATGGGTTCATCCGCTATCGTGCCCGCGAGAAGGACTGCGGCGCCTGCGGACTGAAGGAACGATGCACGCCGAAGATGGCAGCTCGCAAGATCATGCGCTCGGTTCACGAAGGCGCCCGCGACCTGGCCCGAGATATCGCGACCAGCGATGCCTATCTCGTCTCACGTCGCCAGCGGAAGAAGGTCGAGATGCTGTTCGCACACCTCAAGCGCATCCTCAAGCTGGACCGCTTGCGCCTGCGCGGTCCCAACGGAGCAAAAGACGAGTTCCATCTCGCCGCAGCTGCCCAGAACCTTCGAAAGCTGGCCAAGATGCGGCGTAACCCGGGCCTCGCACCCGCCTGAGCGGGTCAAAGCCTCCGCTCGCCCGCTGTCAAATGCCCTTATAAGCCCGCCACAGCAGCGACTTCTTCAACAGAATAGAGCCGTTAGCGGACGGTCCGGTTTTTGCTGCGGCAGCGCAAAAAAAATCGACATTCGCCTAACGATCCCGTCGGGGACGCATCACAAATTAGACCCCGACGGTAATCCGTTGCCGCGAATGCACCAGTGAGCCAATCGCGCGAGCGACCGCACTCTCCGCGCTATGCGGATCTGGGAGATGACCGGTTAAAATAATTTCCAGACGATATTTGCCGATTTCGTTCGTCCCGAAATTGATCCGGCAATGGCCTATGCCGTCATCCATTAGCCGCGCGGATCCCGTGGCGCCGACGAGTTCAGAAAGCGCACTTTCGGCAGCTTCCAGCAGATCGTCGTGCATCGCGAAAATGTCGGCGTCAGGCTCGAAGGTCATCGCGAATGCGTGCTCGATAGTCCCGTTCGCGTGAGGCTGGACTTTTGCAGGCAAAGTGAACAGCAGACTGTAGGGCAGTGTGATCATGCGGCCTGTCGGCGCAATTGACCCGTCCCTGCTCTCGAATTCCCTGACACGGGTCGCAAGCAGGTTGAGATCGAGAACCTCACCTTTCGTCGAGCCTACCTCGATAACGTCTCCTACCGAGAACGCGCGCGTGATGGTGCGCAGTGCCGCCCCTGAAAGACAAAGGATCAACTCCTTCGTTGCCACGACGATGGCGACTGCGACCGCCGTAAGTGACAGAGCGAAGGTCCGCAGCTGCGGCGCCCAAATCATGATCAGACCAATCGCCGCGACGAGGATCAGCAAATTGCGGAAATTCGCCGTCCAGCGGTGCGCAACTTGCTGCGTTAGATCGTCCCTGCGCCGCAGGGCACGGCCTGCGATCAGTCTCGCGAAAAGCAGGACCAAGACAAGGAAAACCGATGCAAACACGTCGGAAGTGTAGAGTGCTGGAGGAATCTTGAAACTCATCTGCTCTCCATAGGGGCGGCATTGCCGTGCGCCTGCGCGTGGCTTTTCGGAAAATGTGAATTGGTCGACGCACCGGTGCTTGTAAACCTCGGCGGCTTTCGTATTTATCGCGGGTTACCGGGCCCCTCTGGCGATAGCTCTCTCATTGCATCGCGATGTCGGAACAAGTGGTTTTTCAGGATCATTTGGTCGGACGATGCTCGGAATGAATTATACGAATATAACCAGTGATGCGACAACCGGTTACCTCGGAGCGGTCCTATGGAACTAGCGCTTTACGTGCTGGACGTGACCATTGTCGTAGCAGCCGTGATGTCGGCTTGGTTCTGGCTTCAAGCTGCGGGCAAGCCCCAGCGCAGGGTTAGCAAATTCGAGGATTTCAACCATGCGGATCTGAACCGCCTGGTCACCGCGCTCAATCGCGCTCGCATTTTGAATGCTCGCGCCGCAGTGGCAACAGCGATTGCTGCCCTGCTCGGCGGACTTCGCATCGCATTGGACCTTCTGCCATGACATACCTGCTGCTCGTTCTTGGCCTCGTTCTTCTGATCGCCGGTGGCGAACTCCTCGTGCGGGGCGCTGTTCGTATTGCCGAACATCTCGGTCTTTCACCGATGCTTATCGGCCTGACCATCGTCGGGATGGGCACATCAATGCCAGAGCTCGCGGCGAGCGTTCAAGCTGCCCTTGCCGGTTCGCCGGGTATCGCTCTTGGAAATATTGTGGGCTCGAACATTGCGAACCTGCTCTTAATTCTCGGTCTCGCAGTTGCGCTCTCTCCCTTCGCGGTTCCTCGCGGGGTTCTTTGGCGCGATGGCGGGGTAGGACTGGTTTGCGCAGCGGTGTTGATCGCGGCGGGTTATACGCTCGGCCTCAACCGTGGTGTCGGTATCCTCTTGGTTACAGGAATGTTTGCCTACGTATATCTTGCGTTTCGGCAAGAAAAGGCCAGGGCAGGCCATGCTGCAGCTTACCACAAGGCTTTGGCACTCGAGGAGATCGATCCAACTCTCGTTCCTTCTGCCAAGCCCCATGGATCGATGATCTTGGCGGCCGTGTCCTTGCTTGCAGGGATAGTTCTCATCGTTTCGGGAGGCAGCTTGCTCGTCGATGCGGCCATTACGATCTCCGCCAATCTTGGCGTTTCGGATGAGGTAATCGGATTGACAGTAGTGGCCGTTGGGACTTCACTGCCAGAACTGGTGACGTCTGCGATCGCGGCGATCAAGCGGCAGGGAGAAATCGCGCTAGGCAACGTCCTCGGCTCGAACATTTACAATGTTCTCTTCATCGGGGGGGTAACCGGAATTGTGGCTCCCACACAGATTCCTGCGAGTATTCTCCAGGTTGACCTGTGGGTGCTGCTTGGCGTTTCCGCCCTTGTGATGGCGTTCGCCTATACCGGTGGTCGTCTGTCGCGTGTCGAGGGTGCGTTGCTGGTGGTGGGTTATACAGGTTACACTGCGGTCACTGCCGGCCTGATATGATCGACTGCGTTAGCTGCAATTCGACAAAAATGTCTGCTTTCCACCCAATGTCGGTCATGAATGCGTGCATCTGCCGAGCCTGAAGCCTGCCATCGACACCATCATGTTTAGTCGACAAATCCTAGGCCGATCGCAGACGGTCAGCTTCTGAGAGTATCCAAGCAGGAAGCTGACGCAAAGCCGCCTTCCCAGTTTGCGATTTTCTCCTGAACCGCAATGGCTTTCAAAAGACGGCGGTAGCCACGCCTGATATGAATGACTTCCAGATCATTTTCGATATGAGCGCGGTTGACATCGCTTAGAAGAAGCGGATCGATCTAATAGATGTAAAACCAAAGTTGGCAGGCTTTGCTATGCCCCCCAGTGCTACAGAATTCGCCGTCGCGATTGAGCGATGCTGGTCGCGTGCAACGGCTAGTGTCTACACATCTGCGAACCCTGCAAGGGGTCAATGCAGTGTGACCGCCCTGCTCGCGCAAGACTGTTTTGGTGGTGACATCCTGAAGACCAGGGTTGGCGATGCTTGGCATTTCTATAATTTCGTGAAGGGGGAGCGGCTTGATTTCACCGCAAGCCAGTTCGACGATCCCATTCTCTACGAGGATATTGAATCCGGAAGAGATGACGCCTTCACGGATACAACGCCGATGCAGTACCGCGCGCTTCGTGCGGCGTTTCGAGCGCAGGGAAGTGAGCGGGAATGAAGACAGTTTGGCAGTAACAGCGGCGGCTTTGAACTTGGTGAGCTCGATATTTCCTTGGAGCAACGAGCGGTGATAGATGTGCATCTGGAGACGAAAAGGACGTATCTCACGCGGCGCACGTTACTTTCGGGTATAGTGTTGTGCACTTTGTCCAGCTGCGGTCCCCGAGCGCTCGACCGCACCGGCACGACAGACATCAATCGAAGCTTCGGCGAAGAGCTTCGTCTGGTAGAACTCGCTGCGAATGGTCGCCTCGGCGCTTATGTCCTCAATACCGAAAACGGCCAGAGTTTCGGTTGGCGTGAGGGCGAGCGGTTTGCGCATGCCAGTTCGTTCAAGCTTTCGCTGGCTGCGATGGTTCTTGAGCTTGGTGAGCGCGGGACAATCGATCCCGGCGAAATCCTTCGCTGGACCGAAGCGGACATGATGTGGGTCAGTCCGGTTACGCGGGCGAACATAACGTCCGGACTATCCATGCGCGAGCTTGCACGGGCCACCCTCGTCACTAGCGATAATACTGCTGCTAATGTGCTTCTTCGGCGGCTCGGTGGGCCTGAGGCACTTACAGCGTTCTGGCGATCGATTGGTGATCAGATCAGCAGGCTCGACAGGTATGAGCCGGATCTCAACGTTATCCCGCCCGGGACGATCCTCGACAGCACGACGCCCATGGCAATGGGAAACACTGTAGCACGGTTAGTGACCGGGAAGGTCCTCTCCACTGAGAACACAGCGACTCTTCGCGGATGGATGACGCAGGTGCGCACCGGGATGGACCGTATCCGCGCAGCCTTCCCAGACAATTGGGTAGCTGGCGACAAGACCGGCACCGGCGTTGGCGATGATGTGCACACCTACGTCGACATCGCATTTGGCGCGCCTGCAAATCGATTACCCCTGATCGTAACAGCCTATTTCGAGCCAGCAAATCTCGTCGAACCGATGGACCCTGTCTCGGTGAACGTGCTGGCAGACGTTGGCCGTCTGGCCGTCCGGAGCATCGCGCATAGCTAGGGTAGGCGCATGATGGTAACAGAAAGGAGTATTTTGCGACCTCAGGTGCGCGCTGAAGACAGGCACCTGCGCTACGGGCGGGATTTTTGCCAAGCGTATTAGCCCAACGGCCACAGCCCTTCGCTCGATCCGAATGACAAGAAATGGGCCGGAAGCGGAAAGGCAGCTTTTATATCTTTGAGCGGATTAAGCGGACAGCGACTGCTGACCGAATCGCAAGCCGGTGCATTAGAGAATGGTCTGGAGAAACCCCTCTTGGCATAGACTTTTGCCGTCGTTGAGACGCCCCTGCAGGACAGCCGACACGGAGCCGAGAGCCACAAACTAAATCGGTTTACTATTTAGCGCGCCTTTCCTACCATCCAGAGATGGCGAGAGAAACCTTTACGATTGAGGGCGCAGGCGCGATTTCTCTTACAGCCGAGGCTGAGGGGGATGCCTACGCCATACCCGTCCTTCTTGCGCACGGCGGCGGGCAGACACGGCGCGCGTGGAGAAGGGTGGTCAGCGAGCTGGCTCAAGCCGGCTTTCGCGCAATCGCCTTCGACATGCGCGGTCACGGAGACAGCGATTGGTCGCCATGCGGAGCTTATGAAATGCGCGACTTCGCGGCGGATCTGGTCGCTGCAGCGTCGCGCCTGGACCAGAAGCCAGCGCTGGTCGGCGCTTCACTGGGCGGGCTCGCTGGACTGATTGCCGCAGGGGAGCTTGCTCCAGGTAGCTTTGCTTCACTCACATTGGTCGACATTGCCCCGCGCATGGCGCCCAGCGGTGTAATGCGCGTGGTTGGTTTTATGGAAGAGCATGTCGATAGCGGCTTCGCCTCACCAGAGGAGGCGGCCGACGTGATCGCTCGCTACATGCCGCATCGTCCCAGGCGGGGCGCGAGCGATGGTCTGAAAAGCTATCTGCGGCAGAAGCCGGATGGGCGCTTCTATTGGCACTGGGACCCTGTGTTTATCCGTAATATAATGTCAGCCAGACAAGGCGACCCAGACAGCCAAGAACGTCAATCGGCAATGCTGAGCCAAGCTGCGGCGAATCTCACGCTTCCGCTTCACCTCATCCGAGGCGGCTCTAGCGACCTTGTTTCCGAAGAGGCCGTTTTGCATCTGCGACAACTCGCCCCCCATGCAGAATACACCGATATTGCCGATGCCACGCACATGGTCGTGGGCGATGCGAACGATGCCTTTTCCGCCGCTATCGTCGATTTCCTAGGGCGCTATCACTCATCCGATACGGCTCAGCCACAGGGGACGAGGGAGCTATGATCGATCGAGAGCGCTTGCAGGAAATGCTGAATATCGCGCCGTTTCACCGATGGCTTGGGCTGGAGATTGCAACATGCTCCGACCAGTCAATCTCGATCACCATGCCATGGCGCGAAGAGATCGTGTCGAACCCTATGATTGGGTCGGCGCATGGAGGGGTCCTGGCTTCACTGGTCGACCTCACCGGGCTTTATACTCTGCTTGCCGGGGGCGTCGCGGCGAGAGCGACGGCCGATCTGCATGTCGATTACCACCGTCCTGCAACCTCAGGACCTCTCACTGCTCACGGACAGATCGTGAAGATCGGGCGACAGATTTCGGTGGCGGAAACCCGGGTTCTCGAGCCCGACGGCAAGTTGGTCGCCAGCGGCAGGGGCGCTTACTTCTCGTCAACCGGATCAATTGATCAGCGCCGCGGGACTATTGATCTCGAACAGGCTCTTGCCACCCAAGGCCCAGCGACTTCTGCAGCGCAATCCACGACAGCGTAAGGGCGCCTCTTGCCCGGACGAGGTCTCCTGAGGCCTGCTGCTGTTCTCGCAGGGCCCGGTTGAGGTCAGCCTTCGAGATCGCTCCTGCGGCAAAACGTTGGCGGTTCAGGTCTGCCGCGACGTCAGCCTGCTTCTTGATTTGCATACTGGCAGCGAGCGCAACACGCTGCTGGCCGAAGCGAGCCAAGGCACGTTCGGCGTCTTGCAGTGCCAGAAGCACCGTCTGCTGGTAATTGGCGACTGCTTCGTTGCGCGCTGCCCCGGCTTGGTCGATCGCAGCGTCTACCCTGCCGAAATCCAGAAAATTCCACTGGAGGCGCGGAATCGCGAGTGCGGAGAAATCGCCGACATCGACAACGTCGTCCAACGAGGATCCGCCGAGGCCCAGGATCCCTGTGAAGGACAATTTCGGGAACCGCGCCGCCTCGGCCACCCCGATCCGCGCCGTCGACGCGGCAAGAGACCGTTCGGCCGCCCTTATGTCAGGCCGACGCGCCACCAGGCTTGCCGGATCGCCGATCGCGACCTGCTCTGGCGGCATGGGAATGGAATGCGCAGTCGTGAGCGCTGCATCAACTGATCCCGGCACCTGTCCGGTCAGTATAGCGAGTGCATCAGACAGGACTGCGATATCCGCTTCAGCTTCGGCAAGTTGTGACTTGAGCATCTGCAGTTCGGCATTCGCGGTGCCTACCGGGAAAAGCGGCAATGCACCGCGCTGATAGCGTTGGTATGTCAGCGCCAGGATCTCTTCCTGCAACGAAATCTGCGCCTCAAATTGTTCTGCGCGGAATTGGGCCTCCCGCAAATTGACGTAGGTGCTGGCCACTTGGGCAGTCAACTGGACCTTTGCGTCCTCTGCATTGGCCACCGTTGCAGCAGCTTGGGCATTGCTGGCTTCAATGCGCCTGCGCGAGCCACCGGCGAACTCCAGCTCCCAGTTGGCGTTAAGGCCCACATTGAAAAAGCTGAGCGAGTCATCGGTTTCTGCGTCGGAATTGGTTTGCTCTGACGGGGGGGGCGCCCCGCCTTGAATGTCGAGACCAGGAAGCCGGCCCTGCACGGTGGTGGCCTGTGCCCCAAGCGATGGCATTCGACCCGCACGGTCTTGCCTGATGGATGCCCGTGCCTGGGCAATGCGCGCCTGCGCTGCGGCGAGCGAAGGGTTGCCGGACAGCGCAGCCTCCACCAGCCGCGTCAACTCGGGATCGCCGAGCAGCAGCCACCATTGAGCGACAACCGGATCAGATGCGCTCACATCACTGCCAGCGCGCACAAAGCGAGTGCCCGTGTCTGCTGACACAACTTCCGGGGGGCCTGCATAATCGGGCCCTGCCGTGCATCCAGCTAGCAAGGCGATAGTGATAATCGGAGGTAGCAAGTGGCGCATCGTGTAGGGCTCAGTGCATCGAAAGGGAGACATTTTTTGGAAGCGGCCTCAGGAAGAGGACCAGCGGAACCGTCGCGAGGGTCAGAATCCCCATAACCAGGAACACATCATTGTAGGTCATTATGAACGCCTCGCGTTGGAGGGTGCGGCTCAGGACGGCCATCGCCCCCTCCATGCCGCCGAAGTTTCGCGCCAGCCCGTCGAGATAGTCCTGTAGCGAAACGCTGTTCGCAT
>Ga0208450_1000166_pt1 | contig 43161 bp, 37 predicted proteins | sample MalvireepMed_908_FD_184249 | JGI IMG/M metagenome (GOLD analysis project Ga0208450, IMG submission 184249) | Marine viral communities from the Global Malaspina Expedition - Malaspina viral metaG DeepMed_908 (SPAdes) (version 2) | ecosystem: Environmental > Aquatic > Marine > Oceanic | place... | reverse complement strand
CCGATTGGCGTAAGCGCACCAAGACCTGTTACTACAACTCGCTTTAACTCCATATGGTAATTTGCTTTCTTCTTACTTTGCTTCTTCTATGTAGGAAATAGCTTGACCTACAGTCGCGATATTTTCTGCCTGGTCGTCTGGAATCTGAATATCAAATTCTTTTTCAAACTCCATAATAAGCTCAACTGTATCTAACGAGTCTGCTCCTAGGTCGTTTGTGAAGCTCGCTTCTGCAACAACCTCGTTCTCATCAACGCCAAGTTTATCTACGATGATGGCTTTTACTCTTGATGCAATGTCTGACATAATATTTAATTTTTAATTTTAATTAGGAGGCAAAAATAGCAAACTTTACCGTTTTACCACATTACCTATCTAAAATGTGTCGTTAATTTAATCATTTCCTCTTGAACTTTAAACCAAAACTGCACATTTAAAACAATAATAATGCGTTGCTTTGTAGTCTCGCAACACCTTGTATATATGAAACGAATTGTAATTTTTGCTTCAGGAAGCGGCTCTAATGCACAACAAATCACCGAGTTTTTTCAGGACCGAAAAGATGCGCAAGTTGTTCAAATTTTAAGCAACAAAAACACGGCAAAAGTCTTAGAACGTGCAAATAATCTTAAAATTAGCGCCTTCAGTTTTAACCGAAGCGCTTTTTATGATACCGATCAAGTACTAAATCTTATCAAATCAACCCAACCCGACTTGATCGTGTTGGCCGGTTTCTTATGGCTATTCCCGCAAAACATCATAGAAGCCTACCCCGGTAAGATCATCAACATTCACCCGGCTTTACTCCCAGCCTATGGCGGAAAAGGAATGTATGGTGCTAATGTGCACAAAGCTGTGGTAGCAGCCGGCGAAAAAGAATCGGGCATCACCATTCACGAAGTCACTTCAGAATATGATAAAGGAACTATCCTCTTTCAGGCTAAAACACAATTAGAGCCTGACGAAACCCCAGATAGTTTGGCTGCAAAAATTCACGAGTTGGAATATGAACATTTTCCGCGTGTGATCGCAGAGATATTAGAAAAGCAATAGACATAATAATGTTGAAGGGATTTCCGCCTTCGCGGAAATGAAAGAGATTGATTATTTATGGCGAAGAAAGAGAAATTTTATGTGGTGTGGCAGGGCAAAAAGCCCGGCATTTACACTTCTTGGAAAGATTGCAAAGCAATGATTGATGGCTTTGCGGGGGCGCAATACAAATCTTTCCCAACCTTTCCTGAAGCTAAAGCTGCATATAATAAAGACTATAAAGACGTAAAAGGGACTTCCAAAAAGAAGAAGACATTAACCGCTGAAGAAAAACAGAAATACGGCGAACCTAATCTGTATTCCATTTCGGTAGACGCAGCAAGCTCCGGCAATCCGGGCATTATGGAATATCGAGGTGTTGACACCCAAACCGGCAAACAACTTTTTCATCAAGGCCCTTTCAAACAAGGGACTAATAATATAGGTGAGTTTCTTGCGCTCGTTCACGGTCTTGCACTCTTAAAACAGAAAAACAGCGATCGCATTATTTATTCAGATTCGCGAATCGCTATAGGCTGGGTAAAAAAGAAAAAATGCAATACTAAACTTACCGAAAATTCAAAAAATAAAGACGTGTATGACTTAGTGCGTCGTGCCGAAGACTGGCTTCAAAACAACACCTACAAGACGGTGATCGTTAAATGGGAAACGAAAGCCTGGGGAGAAATTCCGGCAGATTTTGGTAGAAAATAATTTTCACCTTTACAAAAACAACTCACTATCAATTAATTATTGATCGCCTTTCCTTTTATAAAGCCTTACGTAAGTTTAGAAACACTCTAACGACCATTGTTTAAAATTGCATTATCAAAACTGTATATTTGCATAAAATTTTTGGATGCATAAACTGGTAATTGTAGGCACGTGTGCCTTTGATGAAATTGAATCTCCGTTTGGAAAAACCGGGAAAATTCTTGGTGGAGCAGGAACCTTTATAGGTCTGGCCGCCTCTAATTTTGATGTTGATCAAGCTATTGTTTCAGTAGTAGGATCAGATTTTCCTGAGGAATATATTGACTTGCTCAAAAGCAGAGGTATTAATATGGAAGGGCTCGAAGTCGTAAAAGATGGAAAAACCTTCTTTTGGAAAGGCCGTTACCACAACGATCTCAACTCTAGAGACACCTTAATTACCGAGCTCAATACCTTAGCCGATTTTAATCCGATTGTTCCTGAAGCCTATAAAGATGCTGAAATCGTAATGTTAGGTAACTTACACCCACTTGTGCAGCTTTCTGTTCTGGATCAAATGAATAAAAAGCCCAAACTGGCAATTCTTGACACCATGAATTTCTGGATGGACAGTGCTCTGGAAGATCTTAAAAAGGTTATTGCAAAAGTTGACGTGATCACAATTAATGACGAAGAGGCGCGACAACTGAGCGGTGAATATTCATTAGTAACTGCAGCTCAAAAAATCTCAGCGATGGGACCTCGTTTTGTGGTTATTAAAAAAGGAGAACACGGGGCTTTATTATTTGAGGACGACAAAGTCTTTTTTGCACCCGCCCTACCTCTTGAAGAAGTTTTTGACCCAACCGGAGCAGGCGACACCTTTGCCGGTGGCTTTGCCGGTTATTTAACCAGCACGGGAGATCTTTCTTTTGAAAATATGAAAAGGGCCATCATTCACGGCTCAAACCTCGCATCGTTTTGTGTAGAAAAATTTGGTACAGAGCGTATGCAAAATTTAAAACCCGAAGAAATCGAAAAGCGTTTGCTGAAATTTAAAGCCTTAACGCAATTTAATTTAGACCTATAAAACAACGCGCGCCCTCTTCTTAACCAGAAGGGGGCGCAAACATTAGAATAAGCTATGAGTGATGCAATTAAGCATGAATGCGGAATTTCAGTAATACGTCTTCTTAAACCCCTAGAGTATTACAAAGAAAAATACGGCACCGCATTTTATGGTGTAAACAAGATGTATTTAATGATGGAAAAACAGCACAACCGTGGTCAGGATGGTGCAGGTTTTGCCAGCATTAAATTAGATATGGAACCGGGTGAGCGCTATATAAGCAGACAACGTTCTATCGCACAACAGCCTATACAAGATATTTTTGCTCAAATTAATTCAAGAATTAACCAGGTTCTGTTAGAAAATCCTGAGTATGCTGATGATGTCGCTTTACAAAAACGCCACGTTCCTTATGTTGGCGAACTTTTACTAGGTCACGTGCGCTACGGTACTTTTGGTAAAAACAGCGTAGAAAGTGTACACCCGTTCTTGCGTCAAAATAACTGGATGCATCGTAATCTTATCGTTGCGGGTAACTTTAACATGACCAATGTTTTTAAGCTTTTTAATAAGCTTGTAGAGCTAGGTCAGCACCCAAAAGAGAAGGCCGATACCATTACCGTAATGGAAAAGATTGGTCATTTTCTCGACGATGCTGTTGCTAAGATTTATAAGAAATTAAAGAAAGAAGGTTTTTCAAAATTTGAAGCTTCTCCGCAAATTGCAGAGCGCTTGAATATTGCCAAAATCTTGAAAAAAGCTTCTAAAGATTGGGATGGCGGTTATGCGATGGCTGGTCTTTTAGGTCACGGAGATGCATTTGTGTTGCGAGATCCTTCAGGTATTCGCCCGGCCTATTATTATAAAGACGACGAAGTTGTCGTTGTTGCGAGCGAGCGCCCTGTGATTCAAACGGTTTTTAATGCCAAGTTTGAAGATGTGCAGGAACTCGATCCCGGGCATGCGATGATCATCAAAAAGAGCGGAAAAACTTCTATCGAAAAAATTCAGGAGCCGCATGAGCGTAAAGCGTGTTCTTTTGAACGCATCTATTTCTCTAGAGGAAGCGATGCCGAAATTTATCAAGAGCGTAAAGAATTGGGTAGATTGTTAATGCCTGAAGTACTTAAGCATATCGATCATGACACGCAGAATAGTGTGTTTAGTTATATTCCTAATACCGCTGAAACTTCATTCTACGGTATGGTTGAAGCTGCACAGGCTGAACTTGATAAGCAAAAAGCAGCAGAGATCTTGGAGCGCAGAAACGAATTGGATGAAGCAGGTCTTGAAGCCATTCTATCTAAAAAGTTACGCACTGAAAAAATCGCGATAAAAGATGTAAAACTACGTACTTTCATCACAGAAGATAGCAGTAGAGATGATCTGGTTGCACACGTTTATGATGTGACTTATGGTGTGGTTAAAGAATCTGATAATCTTGTGATCATAGACGACAGTATCGTACGTGGTACTACGCTTAAGAAGAGTATTATAAAAATGCTTTCTCGCCTAAATCCTAAGAAGATCGTTGTTGTCTCTTCTGCACCGCAAATTCGCTATCCAGATTGCTACGGAATTGATATGGCAAAACTTCAAGATTTTATAGCCTTTAGAGCTGCAATTGATCTGCTCAAAGAAAACGGCAAAGAAGAGATCATCAATCAGGTATATGAGAAATGTGTAAGCCAGATCGACTTTGAAGATGTTGATGTGATCAACTACGTTAAAGAGATTTACGAACCTTTTACAGACGAAGAAATTTCAAATAAAATAGCCGAGCTTTTAAAAGATGAAACCATAAAGCCTGAGGTAAGTGTGATTTATCAAAAAGTGAGTGATTTACACAAGGCTTGTCCTAAGAATTTGGGAGACTGGTACTTCACCGGTGATTATCCTACCGTTGGTGGAAATCGCGTTGTAAACCGTGCTTTTATCAATTATGTAGAAGGAAATTTAAAGAGAGCTTATTAAAAAGACGCTTCAACTAATAATTCCGCACTTTATCTAAAAGATTGGTTTCGGTTGGAGAGAAGTAATACTTTAGTATCTGCCATAACATAAGTAGGTTAAGTTCATGGTAGATTTGGGGCAAAAAAGGTGGATTTTTTCCACCTTTTTTATTTGCATCAAATTGGGGTGGCGAGCAGGCTACAAAAACTAATCACTACTCAAACCTCACCTCTTCAAAATATACACTGAAAAACAAGGCTAAAACACGCCGCGAGCCGTTTCTTCAATCATAGCTTTTCCACCTTTTTTTGGCACCGCCAAAGGGTTTAACACTCCATGGCCTGCCTCGAAATAGAAAATTCGTTCCCAACCAATACCTCATGAGCTTAGCCTGAGGTAGTTTATTTGCGTTAAATTGTGCTACACGCTTAGAATATTGCATACTGCTTTCAGTTCTAAAAAACTTTAAATTCCGCTTTGCGATTTGCTTTTAAAGCTTAAACAAACTCGGATTTAAAACCCTTTAGTGCCCATAAAAAAAGCCCGACTTACGCCGAGCTTTTTAAATTCAGTTTTAAAACTTCTTATTTATTCTGAGCATATCTGCTAGAAACTTCTTGCCAGTTGATCACATTAAAGAATGCATCGATATACGCTGGACGCTGGTTTTGATATTTTAAGTAATACGCGTGCTCCCAAACATCAATTCCTAAAATTGGAGTTCCTCCACAACCTACTTCAGGCATCAATGGGTTATCTTGATTTGGTGTAGAGCAAACTTCTACTTTACCACCTTCATGTACACATAACCAAGCCCAACCTGAACCAAACTGAGTTCCTGCAGCGCTACTAAATTTATCTTTAAACGCTTCAAAAGAACCAAAAGCAGCATTAATTGCTTCTGCTAATTCGCCGGTTGGCTCTCCTCCACCGTCTGGTGACATCACATCCCAAAAAAGACTGTGATTGTAAAAACCTCCACCATTGTTACGTACCGCTTTGTTAGTCATATCAAGGTTGATAAGAATATTCTCGATAGTCTTACCTTCAAGATCTGTACCTTCAATAGCAGCATTTAATTTGCTGGTGTAACCCGCATGATGTTTATCATGGTGAATTTCCATAGTTTTTGCATCGATATGAGGCTCTAATGCATCTTTAGCATATTTTAATTCTGGAAGTTGAAAAGACATATTTTATTTTTTTCGTTAATAGAATAGTTGAATCTCAAAGTTACTATTTAACACGGCTTATCTAAAGTATCTTGTGTTATAATACTCTTAAGGTTTATACAAAGACGGTTCATTTTCAGCAGGGTATCGTCAAAAATCTCAAAACAGCATCAAAACCTAAAAGTCTGAGTGCATTTGCTACATATCTTTATTAAAGTTGCGGGAGTCAACATCGCGTAATTTAGTAACTTGACTGCATGCAAAATCATCACTCCATTTCTGTTTATAATGCTTCGGCAGGTGCCGGGAAAACATTTGCTCTTGTCAAAAATTACTTGAGCATTCTTTTTAAAAGCAGTAACGATTTTAAGTACAGACGCATTCTTGCCATTACATTTACCAATAAGGCGGTTGCCGAAATGAAAACACGTATCATCAAGAATTTACAGGATTTCTCTAGTGATGCTATTTTTACACAAGACAACCCAATGCTCTCTGCAGTCGAAGAAGCAACCGGTTTCGAGCGCAGCGAAATTCAGAATAAAGCAAAACGCATTTTAAAACATATTGTTCAAGATTATGCTTCATTTGATGTGGTGACTATAGATAATTTTACGCATCGCATCATACGCACATTTGCTTACGATCTCAAAATTCCGCAAAACTTTGAAGTTGAATTAAACACACAAGATGTATTAGAACAAGCTGTAGACAGCCTTATCGACAAAGCCGGAAAAGATCAAAACATAACGCGCGTTTTACTCGACTATGCTCTTGAGAAAATTGATAACGATAAAAGTTGGGACATCTCTCGCGACTTTTATGATATAAGCAAGTTGCTACTTAGTGAAAATGATCGGGAATACCTGCAACGTATCAAGTCTAAATCGCTTGATGATTTTGAGCAACTTAAAGCTTATCTAAAAACATCAACAAAACATCTAGAAAAGGAAATTCAAGAAGCTGCTTCCGCCTTGATCGCTTTTATAGCCTCAAACGGATTAGAAGCTACACATTTCACTCGTAAATATTTGCCTAATGCGCTTGATAAAATGGCTGAAGGTGATTTTAATGTGAATTTTAGTACGAAATGGGTACAGAATTTAGGTCAAGAACCGATGTACACAAAAAGTCAGAAAGAGCCCATTAAAGCGATTTTAGATCAGCTTTCTCCTGAAATCACAGCACAGTTTAATGCAATAAAGTCTTTGGTTTTTAAACTGAAGCTTAACGAGGAGTTGTATAAGAAAATCACGCCGCTATCCTTGCTTCAGCTCATTCAACAAGAAGTAGAAAAAATTAAATCTGAAAATAACCTCGTGTTGATCTCCGATTTTAATGAGCTTATTCATAACAACATAGCCAACCAACCTACGCCGTTTATTTATGAGCGTCTCGGGGAACGTTATGAGAATTATTTTATAGACGAGTTTCAAGACACCTCGGTTCTTCAATGGTCTAATCTGGTACCGCTTATTGATAATGCCGTGAGTACTAGTCAAACCGAAAGTGTTTCTAACAGCGTTATGCTGGTAGGCGACCCCAAACAAGCCATTTACCGTTGGCGGGGTGGAGAAGCAGAACAATTTATACGTTTATCAAAATCAGAGGTTAACCCTTTTCAGAATGAGGATAAAAAAACCATTGACCTCCCTCAGAATTACCGCAGCTATGATCAAATAATAAACTTCAACAATGAATTCTTTACGCACGTTTCAAGCGATTTTTCTTATGCGGAATATGAAAACATTTACAAGTCAGGAAACGCACAACAAATCAATCATCGTATAGGTGGTCAAGTCACGCTTAATTTTATTGAAGGAAATACGGTAGATGAATTAACTCCGCTTTATCTAGATGAGGTCGTAAAAACCATTGAAATCTGTGTTTCAAATAACTTTGAGCTTGGCGAACTCTGTATTTTGGTACGTAGAAATTCAGAAGGTGTAGCCATCGCACAACGCCTTCAAGAAGAAAATATTCCTGTCATCTCTAGTGAAAGTTTATTACTAAAACAATCTCCGCAGGTTCTGTTTATCATAAATCTACTGCATTACACCATAGAGCCTAAATCCTCTGCCATTACCTTAAATATCTTAGAATATCTTGCTAAGAATTATCTGGAGGTTGAAAACACACACAAATTCTACAAAGAACACCTTAAGTTTAATGGAGCCAACTTGTTCCAGAAATTATCGGATCAAATCAACGGTTTTGATTTTGAACAATGTGCGTTATTGCCTATTTATGAAGCTGCAGAATATATCATCAGATGCTTTGATCTTAACAAAAACGGCGGCGCTTATTTACAGTTTTTCTTAGATGCTATTTTTGATTTTGCTCAAAAAAATTCAGGCGGTATTCCAGAACTTATCACCTGGTGGAATCGCAAACAAGACAAGTTGAGTATAAGCACACCACCAACTTCAGAGGCGGTTCAAATTATGACCATTCATAAAGCCAAAGGGCTGGAGTTTCCGGTAGTTATTTATCCGTTTGCTCATACTGAATTATACTCCAATCACACCGATACTTACAATTGGTATCTCCCTGAAAGCGATAATTATCAGGGCTTTGAAGCGCTTTTATTAGGACAAAAAGCTGAGTTGACGGAGTATAACGAACAAACTGCTATGCTTTATCATCACAAACGCATACAACAGCAGCTTGATACTATTAATGTATTGTATGTTGCTTTAACGCGTAGTGTTGAACAATTACACATCATATCTAAAATCGGCAAGGATAATGCGGAACCCAAAAACTTTGCAGATTTATTTGTGCAGTATTTGAGCTTCAAAAATCTATATGAGTCTGAAACCCGTTTTTATAGTTTTGGTGAAGCAACGCGAAAATCAAGATCGAAGCCAGCATCCAAAGAAGCCTCTACGCTGAGATTGCTAAGCACCGCACGTGAAGATCACGACCTTAGCATTGTAACACAGGCCGAAGCGTTATGGGACGACTCTAGGCAAGAAGCGCTTTCTATGGGGAATATTATACACGAACTTATGGCCGGCATAAAAACCATCTCAGATATTGATAGCGCAGTGAATAAAGCACTTACCCGAGGCTGGATCGAACAAAAAGACGTAAACCAACTCAGCACACAACTTAGAACATTAATAAGTGCTTTGGAAGAAATTGGTTTTTTCAATCCCAAGCATCTTATTCTTAATGAGCGGGATATTAACAGTAAAGGGCAAACAATAAGACCTGACCGCGTTGAAATAGGCAAAAACAATTCAGTTTGGCTACTCGACTATAAAACAGGTGCTCCTAATGCTACACACAAAAGCCAAGTTGAGCAGTATGCAACAACCTTGGAAACTATGAACTACAAGGTGGTTTTAAAAGCACTCATCTATCTAAATGAGCAAAACCCTATTGTTTTGCTTTAACATTTTATAAATAATGTAAATCCCTAAAATATTCATAATCAGCAAAGTCTAAAAATACATTTAAACAACTTATTCTTAGGGTTTAACCCAAATCACAAAGCTTTAAAAACAAATTAATTGCTGTATGTCAATACATTACAACAAGGTATTATTTTCAATGAAGGTTTAATAAAACTTTATCACTTGTCATTTTGTGGCTTTGCATTAACAAACTACTTTTACCCTGTAAATGTTAAACAACCAAACCGAAAAGAGAAATAGGCTTATTTAAATAAGTTTTAATTTTCGGTAAATTGATTAAAATAAACGATGTGATTTAACAAAACTTAGGTAACAAAATCAAGTATAGAATGACTCAATATTAAATTACACTGATGATTTTTATTAAATTTGGCTTTGTTGCTAGATTTTAACAAATTACATTTGCTTCAATTAACACTTAAATTTTACTTACTTAACATGAAAAATCTTACTAAATTATTTCTGTTTGCGGCTTTGACCTTCGTGGGTCTGAGTACTGCAAACGCACAAGACAAAAATAACCCTTGGGCTATTAGTATAGGGGTTAATGCAGTGGATACCTATCCGGTAGACCCAGACAATAGACCATTCACTGGTGGTCTATTCAACGAGTATTTTAACCAACGTGATCACTGGAATATCCTTCCATCTGTTTCAACATTATACGTAGGTAGATATATTGGTGCTGGATTTGCTTTCGGTGTTCAAGGATCGATAAACAAAATTGATCAGCTAGGTGATGCTCCAGCTAACGACTTGGCTTATTACGCAGTAGACGGTATGTTTTCTTATAGCTTCCGCGACCTTTTAAATGGTGAAGGCGGTTGGTTTGACCCTTACTTGGGAGTAGGTGGTGGTTACGTATTTGTAGGAGATATGCCAAGCCACGGAACTGCAAACGGAACTTTAGGTCTTAAGTTTTGGTTAAGCGATAACATTAACTTAAATCTTTCATCTACTTACAAGCATGCATTCGAAGATCATTACACTAAGCATATGCAACATGTTGTAGGAGTTGGTTTCTCTTTTGGTGGAACTGATACTGACGGTGACGGAATCTACGATGACGAAGACGAATGTCCAGAAACTCCAGGTTTACCTGAGTTCAACGGATGTCCTGATACTGACGGTGATGGAATTAAAGATTCTGAAGATGCTTGTCCTGAAGTAGCTGGTTTACCAGAATTTAACGGATGCCCTGATACTGACGGTGACGGAATCCCTGATAACGAAGATGCTTGTCCAGATGTTGCTGGTCCTGCTGCAACTAACGGTTGCCCTGATGCAGACGGTGATGGTGTAATTGATTCTGAAGACGAGTGTCCTAACGAGGCTGGTCCTGCTTCTAACAACGGATGTCCTTTCGCTGATGCTGATGGTGACGGTGTTGCTGATAAAGATGATGACTGTCCTAATGTAGCTGGTCCTGCTTCTAACAATGGATGTCCTGAAGTTGATGCTTCTGTATTAGAAGTATTGAATGGTGAAGCTGGTCGTATCTTATTTGATACTGATAAAGCGACAATCAGAACAAGTTCTTACGAGACTTTAGCTAGAATCGCTAGTATCGTCAAAGAATATCCTACTGCTTCTTTCGAAGTTGAAGGTCACGCTGATAGCCGCGCAAGCAACGCATACAACATGGATCTTTCTGAAAGAAGAGCACAATCTGTTGTAGATTACTTAACAAGTAAAGAAGGTGTTAATGCGAGCCAGTTATCTATCAAAGCTTACGGTGAAGAGCAGCCAATCGCTCCTAACACTACAGCTGCTGGTATGCAACTTAACAGACGTGTAAAACTTACTTTAGAGTAAGACACTTCTTTTCAGATTTTATCTGAAATAATATAAATGGAAAACGCCCTGATAATTCAGGGCGTTTTTTATTTTTAACCTATGACTACATTCATAGATGAGGTAATAAGTAACCTTCTAAAATCTCAATTGCCCCTTACACAAACTGTAGTGGTACTGCCCTCCAAACGCGCGGGTAATTTTTTTCTTCAGCGTTTAAAGCTTCAACTCCAAGAAACTACTTGTTTTCTTCCCAAAACTATTAGCATTGAAGAACTTGTAGAAGAGATTTCAGGATTAACAGCAGCATCTCAGACGCAGTTACAGGTTGAACTTTACCACACCTATCAAACGCACTTTGAAGGTGACAATCCAGAACCCTTCCTTAATTTCTTAGGTTGGGGACAAACGCTTTTGGGTGATTTTAATGAAATTGATCGCCATCTTATTGATACCAATTCGTTTTTTGATTACCTCTCTGCTGTAAAAGAACTGAATCATTGGTCTACAGATCAGGATTCTCAACTTATTTCTAATTATTTGATCTTTTGGAAATCGATCAGCAGCTATTATGAACATTATAAACAACACCTCGAACGTCTAGGCTTAGGATATCAAGGTATGCTTTACAGAAAAGCGGTTGAAAACCTTGAACGCTATCTCGGCCAAAATGAAGAGCATGTGCTCTTTTGCGGTTTTAATGCGCTTAACACCGCAGAACAAAAAATAATAGATCGTTTTTTAGAAAGACCCAATACCAAAATATACTGGGACATTGATCCCTATTTTCTCGAAGATCAAAACCACGTCGCCAGTAGATTTATCAAAACCTATCTTAAAAAGTGGAATGCTGCCGCCGACAAAAACTTTGCCTTTCCTGTAGAGCAATCAAATTTTAACGTTGAAAAGAACATTACTGCAACAGGAATCGCTCAACACGTTGGGCAAGTAAAGTATGTAGGCCAACTCTTAGAAAATCTATCCAATGCTGAACTTAACGAGACTGCTGTAATTTTGGGAGATGAGCATTTGCTTTTGCCTTTGCTCAATTCGCTACCCGCTTCAATAAAGCATCTTAATGTTACAATGGGGCTACCCCTAGAACAGGTAGCTCAAGCAGCTTTTTTTGAAAGTTGGTTTCAACTACAGATCAACAAGCAAGAGCAGGGGTATTATTACAAAGATGTACTTTCTTTATTAGATCAACAGTATGCCATACTATTGCTTGATGAAGAACGCGAAGTTTTAAAAAGAACGATTACCGAAAAAAATCTGATCTATCTCGAACCTCAATTCATTATTGACTCCAATACTTCTAATAACGCCAAACTTCTATTCTCTTCCTGGCAAAATTCTAGCAGTAGTGCACTCGAATATATTTTAGCAAGTATTCAAGCTATTAAGGAAATCCTGTTTCCTCAAAAAAACTGGCTTCAGCTTGAATTTTTACACGCATTTCTAGAACTGTTCACACGCTTAAAAAATTTAAATGATACGTATACATACCTCAACGACTTACGCACACTTAAACAGTTTTATAAAGAACTATTAAGTCAGGAAACGCTCGATTTTAAAGGAGATCCTTATCAAGGTTTGCAAATTATGGGAGTTTTAGAGTCTCGGGTGCTCGATTTTAAAAACATCATAATCACTTCTCTTAATGAAGGCACGTTTCCCTCGGGAAAAAGTCAAAACAGCTTTATTCCTTTTGATCTAAAAATCGAAGCCAAGCTTCCTACCTATCGTGAAAAGGATGCTATTTATGCCTATCATTTTTTCAGAATTCTTCAGCGCGCTCAAAAGGTGAACCTCATTTATAACAATGAAGCAGGTGGTCTCAACAGCGGAGAAAAGAGCCGGTTTTTATTACAGCTCGCCACAGATCCTAATGCTCGTTATCAGTATCAGGAACAAAGTGCTAGCGCGCCCGTAAGTCTTGAGCCGGTCACCTTAAAACAAGTTGAAAAGACTCCTGAGATCATTGAAGCAATCAAAAAACACGCAGCTTCCGGATTTTCACCTTCGGCTTTAAGCACCTACATTAGAAACCCTATTGATTTTTATTATAAATATGTTCTAGGTGTTGAAGAACTGGAAGCAGTAGAAGATGTTATCGCGCACAACACTTTAGGAACGGTGGTGCACGAATCGCTAGAAAACCTGTATAAACCCTACCTCAACACCATCTTAACCGAAGAAATACTTCAGCAAATTTTAAAACAGGTAAACGCTGAAGTACAACATCAATTTGAATTGCATTACAATGCACTCAACATTAAAACAGGTAAAAACCTAATCATATTTAATGTTGCCAAGCAGTTTGTACTGAATTTTCTCAACCTTGAACTTCAATCGGTTAAATCAGGTAAAGAGATTATCATCAAAGCTCTAGAAGCCAAATATACGATTCAGCTTACTCCAGAAATTAAGCTTAAAGGAACTGTTGACCGCCTCGATCTTGAAAATAAAGTCACCCGTATTCTCGATTATAAAACCGGCAAAGTCGATCGTGGACAACTGGTAATAAAGGACTGGGAAACACTCATTTCAGATTATAAAAAGCAGTCTAAAGCATTTCAAGTATTGTGCTATGCCTTGATGCTTTCTAAAAGTGAAGGCCTTCCCGGTGCTTGTGAAGCGGGTATAATTTCATTTAAAAACTTGAATTCTGGCTTCTTAAAGCTTAGCCAAGACAAAGACACGGCAGTAACTTCAGAATTGCTGCAAACCTTTGAAGAATACCTTCTGAAACTTATCAATGAGATTCTAGACATCAATACGCCTTTTACTGAGAAGGAAGTCTAAAAAACTAAATAGCCTTTTTTTTCGTTTATATCTATGTAACTCGAGTTACAAGATCTATAGAAAATGAGCACTACTTTTAAAGTGGTTAAAATGAAAGGTTATTATGTTTAAAAAAATTGTTTTTACACTTGTTGTATTAGTATTTGCTCAACAAACGCTTCACGCGCAAAACTGGTTGACCAGTTGGAGCACTGCAAAAGAACGCGCAACCACTCAAGACAAACCCATTATTCTGGTCTTTCAAGGTTCAGACTGGTGTGCGCCGTGTATTAAATTAGATAAGGAAATTTGGCAATCTGACGCCTTTAAATCTTATGCTCAGAAGCATTATGTCATGCTTCAGGCAGATTTTCCACGGAAAAAGAAAAATGCGCTTTCCGAAGCCCAGCAAAAAGCCAATAATACATTAGCGGAACAATACAATCCCAACGGCTACTTCCCTTTTGTGGTTGTTTTAGACAAGAATGGCCGCGTTTTAGGCAACGCAGGCTATGAGAAAACAACTCCGGAAGCTTATATCAAAAAAATTAATGCCTTTGTAAAATAATGCTGAAACCTGCTCTACTCTTTATCCTTGTCTTGGTAACCACGTTTAATTTAAGCGCGGCACAACAACCGTACAAGCGAACGCTCAAATTGATGGGCAGTCGCTTTGACATTACAGTTGTAGCAGATGGTGAAGCGCAAGGAGAAGCCTATATTGATTGGGCAGTCGCCGAAATTACCCGGATCGAAAAATTGATTTCTTCGTGGGACCCTAATTCACAGACTTCTGCAATTAATACCAATGCAGGAAAAAAACCGGTAAAAGTAGATCGCGAACTTATCGAGCTTATTCAACGGGCTATTGCCATTTCAAAACTAACCGATGGCGCTTTTGACATCAGCTATGCTTCGATGGATAAAATCTGGAAGTTTGACGGAAGCATGACCGCAATGCCTGATGCACAAACCATAACCAATTCTGTTGAGAAAGTAGGCTTTCAAAACATTGTCATAGATCCTGAAGCAAGCACGGTTTTTCTCAAAAAAGAAGGGATGAAAATTGGCTTTGGAGCCATTGGCAAAGGCTATGCAGCAGACAAAGCCAAACAGCTTTTGATCGAAAAAGGCGTTTCCGCAGGAATCATAAACGCTTCAGGCGATATGAACACCTGGGGAAAACAAACCAACGGCAACCCTTGGAAAGTTGCGATCACCAATCCGCTGGATAAAAATAAAGTCTTTGCTCTTTTACCTATTGTCAACAGCGCCGTAGTAACCTCTGGTGATTATGAAAAATACGTGACTTTTAACGGCACACGATACGCGCATATAATTGACCCAAGAACCGGCTACCCCGCAACAGGAATAATTAGCGCAACGGTTTTTGCTCCCAAAGCAGAACTGGCAGATGCGTTGGCAACTTCGGTTTTTGTCATAGGAATAGAGGTAGGCCTAAATAGAATTAATCAATTACCTGGCATAGAATGCATCATCGTTGATGATCAAGGAAACATTCACAAGTCAGACCATATAGAAATCGAGAAGCCATGATAAAAAAACTGAGTATGCTGTTCATTTTAGCGTGTTCCTTTACCAGCTGTGTTGCTGTAAAAGAATATGAAAAGGTAAATATAAATGATCCTGATATGGCGCTTGCTGATAAAGCTGCAGATCGCAATGTATCTACCTTTCACTCGTATCGCGAGGCGGCAGTTGGTGCCAACGGAGGAAAAACGGGCGGAGGCTGCGGTTGTAACTAAATCTATAAAGCGATGATGAAAAACAACTACTTCTTACTATTTTTTGCCCTGTTTTCGGTTGCTCTTTTTGCACAAGAAGATCAACAAGAAAGCACATATAAAAAACGTGTTCTTGAAACTACCGAAGTTGACTTGCTCAGCAGTTATTACAGCCAAGATGGAAACAACGCCGCCGTAAGTGGTGGTATTGGTACCGAAGAGCTCACAGACGCCACAGGAACGATCGTAGTGGCGATTCCTTTAAACGATGATGATATTTTGACGATTGATGCCGGAGTTTCTGCATACACCTCTGCCTCTTCTTCAAACATCAACCCTTTTGACGGCGCAAACTTGGGAAATGCCTTTCAGGCGTCTTCTGGTGCTTCTCAAAGCGATACTTGGGCCAATTTGACCGGCTCGTATACACACAATTCTGATGATCGCAATCAGATCTGGTCGGCAAAAGCTTCAGTCTCTTCTGAATATGATTATTTCTCGATAGGTTTCGGTGGAAGCTACACGCGTTTATTCAATGAAAAAAACACAGAATTAAGCATCACGGGAAATGTATATCTAGATACGTGGACGACGATCTATCCTGTAGAATTGAGACCGGGCGTCGCTTATGGCGATGCGGGCTACAATCCGCAGTTTACACCCTTTGATGACACGTCACGAAATTCCTATTCGCTAGGTTTTGGTTTTTCTCAGATTCTTTCAAAAAATCTTCAAGGCTCCTTGGCACTTGATCTGGTTCAACAAAACGGACTATTATCTACGCCTTTTCAGCGTGTTTATTTTAGTGATAAACAAGATTATTTCTTTGATGACTTTCAGCTGGCAGATGATGTAGAGCGTCTTCCCGATACACGTTTTAAAATTGCTCTCGGCGGAAGATTGAATTACTACATTAATTCTGTATTTGTCTTGCGCTCCTACTATCGCTACTACACTGATGATTGGGGCATCACGTCACATACTGCAAGTCTTGAACTTCCTATAAAATTGGGTGATAAATTCACGATTTACCCGTCTTATCGTTTTTACAATCAGACGGCTGCAGATCAATTTGGTGCTTATGAAACGCATCTTTCTACCGATGCTTTTTATACTTCAGACTATGATTTATCTAAGTATAATGCCAATCAGTTTGGCTTCGGTCTGAACTATACAGACATTTTTACCAAATTCCACATTTTTCAATTTGGTCTCAAAAGTATTGACTTGAAGTACTACAACTACAAACGCAACACCGGTTTAAGCTCAAATATCATTACTGCAGGATTCAAATTTGTTCAAGACTAAGGCATTATTGTAGCTTTATTTTTCGCAAAAAGGAAGAGAACTTCTACTTTTAAGCCATTATAATCTTCAGGGTTCACCCTACCCTAGGTTTAAAACAGAAACAATACTATTTCAAAATTTTAGTAAATCCTTTTAGTTAATGAACATTTTTAGAAAAAAACTTGCTCTTGCCGCACTTGTTTTCGGCGGAATTGCAGCAAGTAATGCACAAGAAGTGCAAAGCAATCAATCGCTTTTTAACGAATTCTTAGATCACAACGGAAATGAGTTTCGTACAGCAACCGGAAAACCGGGAGAAGATTACTGGCAAAACGAAACCGATTATAAAATCGAAGCCACTCTTGATGATCAGGCACACACCATCACCGGGAAACTTACGTTAGAATATACCAACAACAGTCCACAAGAGCTTGATTTTATCTGGATGCATTTAGAACAAAATCGCTTTACCCAAGATTCTCGCGGAACATTAACAACGCCCATTAGCGGTAATCGCTACAATGGTGATGTAGACGGGGGTTATACCATCACCAATTTGGAGGCTAATGTAAAACGTAGTTCTTCATCAAAACATATCATTACAGACACGCGTATGCAGGTCTTTTTTGACGAACCCATTCCTGCAAATGGTGGTGAAGCGACCGTTTCTATGAACTTTACTTATAAAATTCCGGTGAAAGGAATGGATCGTATGGGCCGTCTGGAAACCGAAAACGGAACCATCTATGCCCTGGCACAATGGTTTCCGCGTGCGGCAGTTCTTGACGATATCGAAGGATGGAATATCGAGCCGTATTTAGGTGCAGGCGAATTCTATCTCGATTATGGAGATTATGATTTCAAAATCACTGCGCCTTACAATCACATCGTAGTTGCTTCCGGAGCTTTGCAAAATGAAAAAGATGTGCTTTCAGCAACACTTCGTGACCGCATGGAAAAAGCAAAAAACAGCGACGAGACGGTGATGCTGGTAAAAGCAGACGAACTAGACGATATGTCGTTGAGAGCAAAACAAAGCGGTACACTCACGTGGCATTTCAAAATGGAAAACACCCGTGATGTTGCTTTTGCTTCTTCTAAAGCTTTTATTTGGGATGCAGCAAAAATCAATTTACCTAGCGGAAAGAAAGCGTTGGCACAATCAGTTTACCCTATTGAAAGTGACGGTCAAGGCGCTTGGGCACGTTCTACAGAATACACCAAACATTCGATTGAAAACAACTCGGAGATGTGGTTTGAATATCCTTATCCTGTAGCTGTAAATGTTGCTGCAGACATAGGCGGAATGGAATATCCCGGTCTTAGTTTTTGTAGTTGGAAGTCTACAGGAGCCGGATTATGGGGGGTAACCGATCACGAATTTGGTCACAACTGGTTCCCGATGATCGTTGGTACAAACGAGCGCCGCTATGCTTGGATGGATGAAGGTTTCAATACGTTTATCAACCACTACAGCTCAAACAAATTCAATAACGGAGAATACCCTTCAAACCTTAATCAAACCCGAAATGCGATAGGTTGGTATACAAATCCTAATCGTGAAGGGATCGACACCTATCCTGATGTAACTAACTTAAGAAACTTAGGAATGATCGCTTATGCAAAACCTGCACAAGGATTATTTATGTTGCGTGAGTATATCTTAGGCCCGGAGCGCTTTGACAACGCCTTTAAATCTTACATTAAAACCTGGGCATATAAGCATCCACAACCACGAGATTTCTTCAATCATATGGAAAATGTTGCGGGTGAAAACCTGGCTTGGTTCTTTAAAGGATGGTTTTATGGAACCGGTAATATTGATTTAGCAGTAAATAGCGTGCGTCAATATCAAGGTAATTATGTGATTAGCCTTTCAAACAACGGTGATATCCCGATGCCGGTAAAAATGCAAGTTATTTTTGATGATAATACTACTCAACTAGTAGAACTTCCTGTGGAGATCTGGCAAAGAGGTGACGACTGGAACTATCTTTTAGAAACTGATAAACAAGTCTCTAAAGTAACGCTTGATCCAAACAAGATGTTACCAGATGTCAATTTCTCAAACGACAGCTGGCCGGTAGCACAATACCAAAACTAAGTGTAGCTTTTAAAAGTAAAACCCCGAATGCTTCAGTATTCGGGGTTTTTTATGCGATCTATAGCAGTGTAACATTTTTCGATTTTACCTACCTATAGTTTAAATCATCAACATCAATCAAATTATGGAAACTCAAACCAACAACCTCAACACCTACCGCATCCTTTATATCATAAAAGGAATCTTCAACCTTCTGGGTGCTGTTTTCTTTATAGGCTATGGCTTCTTTATTAATTTTATTTTTACTGAAGTAAACCAAAATGCTGAGACGCCTTTTGATATGTCTACCTTTTTCGGGATCATTTGCGGAATAGGTTTCATCATGAGTTTAATTTTTGGGATTGTAACGCTGCTAGGCGCCAAATACATTGGTGAAGCACGCAATTACACCTTTGTGCTTATCGTTGCTATTCTCAATTGCCTTACCGGTATTTTAGGAATTCTTCTGGGAATCTTTTCCATTATTGAGATCAATAAGCCACACGTAAAAGCCTTGTTTGACCAGAATAAATAGAATCGAAGCATTAAATCTTGATTATTCAGTAAAAGCTGTTTTCATAAAGCACTTTAAAGATTTATTTTATCTTTGTTGCTTCAATCACAGGCAATGAGGTCTGCCTCAAACCGCTTCTTAGCAAGCTGATGACTTCTACTTAACCGACCCGCAAACGCGAGGTCAAAGTAGAATCATTTATATACGGCAGTATGAACTTAGACAAATTCAAACGCTCGCTCACTTCAATCGAGCAAATTCCTTCTCTGGTTTATCTTTTTAAATGGATTATCATCTGCACCCTGATCGGGGCGATTGCAGGCAGTATTTCGGCATTTTTTCTGCTCAGTTTAGAATGGGCTACCAATTATCGGGAAGCACATTTATGGATTATTGCACTACTCCCTATTGGCGGTTTCCTTGTTGGTCTTTCTTATCACCTCTACGGAAACAGCGTCGTAAAAGGAAATAACCTGCTGCTGGAAGAGTTTCATACGCCTAAAAAAGTGATTCCGTTTAAAATGGCGCCTTTGGTATTGTTTGGTACCATCGCCACGCATCTTTTTGGAGGATCAGCCGGTCGTGAAGGTACTGCGGTTCAAATAGGTGGCGCAGTGGCCGATCAGTTTACCAAAATTTTTAAACTGAATAATCAAGACCGAAAAATTCTACTCATCGCCGGGATAAGTGCCGGTTTTGCTTCGGTTTTTGGAACACCGCTCGCCGGAGGGATTTTTGCTTTAGAAGTTCTTATTCTTGGTCGAATTCGGTTAGATGCGATCGTACCGAGTTTTCTTGCGGCCGTGCTTGCCGATTATTTCTGCCAAGCCTGGAATGTGGGTCACACGCATTATCATATCAATTCAATTGCCGAAATGAACCCGGCCAATCTGTTATGGGCGCTTCTTGCCGGAATTATTTTTGGTTTGGTGAGTATGCTGTTCTCAAAAAGCACACATTTTTGGAGTTCGCAATTCAAAAAATACATTAAGTATCCGCCACTTAGACCTTTTATTGGCGGTGTTGTGATCGCCATTGCTGTGTATTTAATAGGCACCACAAAATACATAGGACTGGGAGTTCCCACCATTGTAGATTCGTTTAGCGAAGCGATGAACAAATATGATTTTCTGGTTAAAGTATTGTTCACATCATTTACGCTGGGAGCCGGTTTTAAAGGTGGCGAGGTAACACCCTTGTTCTACATTGGTGCGACTTTAGGAAATGCATTGATCTGGTTTATTCCCTTACCGATGGATCTTCTCGCAGGTATGGGATTTGTTGCTGTTTTTGCAGGCGCGACCAACACACCAATTGCGTGCACCATTATGGGCATCGAACTTTTTGGGATTGAATCTGGCGTATTTATCGCCATTGCGTGTAGCACCGCTTACCTCTTTTCTGGTCATTCAGGAGTTTACGCTGCGCAAATCATCGGAAGCCCTAAAAACACCCATTACAACAACGAAAAAGGCAGTTTGCTTTCTGGAATCAGCGAGAAAAGAACAAACAAAGAGCTTTAATTCCTCTCAAATACTTCAGGTTTTCTTATGTATGCTGCAAAAAAGCGTACTCATCAAAATAAGCATTAATACTTCGGCTGGTTTGCCTTTATACAGGTGAATGCCAATAACCGGAAGCATATAAAGCGAAAGCATCGTTACGCCCCACAGCATTGTTTTATGATAATAGAATAAGGCAAGTCCCGTAAGAATAAAAATTCCTGCGGTAAGCATCACCGCACTGCTTTGTACAATTTTCCCTGTTTGATTAGGATCGAGCAATTTGTCAAGCGCCGTTGGAACATAAAAAACAGCGAGCAACACTGAGGGTAAATAGATTAAAATGGAAATTAATATGGGTTTGGCTTTCATCTTGCGCTTTGGTTAGTTTACGAGCTGCTAATACCAGCTCAAAATATATAACGCAAAGTGAATCAACATCGTATAAAATCAAAAAACCCGAAGCAGTTCTGCTTCAGGTTTTCTTTTGTGGAGAAGATGGGATTCGAACCCACGACCTCTTGACTGCCAGTCAAGCACTCTAGCCAACTGAGCTACATCCCCATTTTTTGCGCCAGCGTATATCGTAGAATAAACAACTGAGCTACATCCCCATTTGGAGGGCGTAAATATAACCAAATTCCTTAATAAACATCCCAATTATCATTTTTGCTGCTGATGCTTTTTACATTCAGCGTAAATGCCTCATTTTTGCAAAAAACCTCCCTAAATGATACGACCCGCTACTTCTGCAGATATTGATGAAATCTTGCAAGTGACCGTCGCTTGCGCAAAAGCAATGATCGCAAAAGGTATTTATCAATGGAATGAACACTACCCATCGCGCGCAGCTTTTGAAGAGGATATTAAACGAAACGAACTTTACATCTACAGGCACCAAGAGCGTATTCTGGGTACTATTGTGGTTTCCACGTTGAAAGATGAGATTTATGAAGAAATCACCTGGCTGACGCCTTCTGATGCCCGCTGTATTTACATTCATCGGCTAGCGGTTCATCCTGAAGCGCAAGGTCAGGGAATCGCACAGCAAATGATGCAATTTGCAGAAGATTATGCCCGGGAAAAAGGTTTTGCTTCCGTTAGGCTGGACACCTTCAGTAAAAATGAGAGGAATAATATTTTTTATACTAAACGGGGTTATCAAAAGCTTGAACCGGTCTATTTTCCCAAGCAAAGTGAATTTCCGTTTTACTGCTACGAACTCGTGTTGTAAATACCGGCTTTAGAAATCTTATTTTCGCCATACACTAAAACTCATGACCACAACCAACCCGCTTTCTTTTAAAAATATAAACCGTCTTGCTGTTCCGGCATTATTGGCGGGTATTGCAGAACCTATACTTTCTGCAACAGATGCGGCTGTGGTGGGCAATGTGCCTGATAATGCTACAGAAGTTCTTGCCGCTGTGGGTATTGTGGGTTCGTTTTTGTCTGCGCTTATTTGGATTTTGGGCCAAACGCGTAGCGCATTGCAAGCCATCATCGCGCAGTATTATGGTGCTGATAAAATTGACGAGATCAGCACGCTTCCGGCGCAGGCGATCTATTTCAATATCCTGTTGAGTATTGTGATCTTGGTCACCACGCTTCCCTTTATTGAAGCTATTTTTTCGCTCTATAATGCCTCGGGGCTCATCCTCGACTACTGCGTGCAGTATTATTCCATTCGGGTTTGGGGTTTCCCTCTCACCTTATTCACCTTTGCTGTTTTTGGCATCTTCAGAGGATTACAAAATACCTTTTGGCCAATGGTTGTTGCAATAATTGGTGCCGGTGTGAATATTCTGCTCGATTTTATTTTAGTCTATGGAATCGAGGGCTACATTCCCGCAATGCAGATTGAAGGTGCTGCGTATGCCAGTCTAGGTGCGCAAGCGTTAATGGCAGTTTTATCACTGATTCTTGTGCTTATCAAAACCGATGTAAGCCTAAAACTCCTCTTCCCAATTCATCCCGAACTATGGAGGCTCGTGGGTATGGCGCTCAACCTTTTTGTACGTACCATCGCTTTAAATCTCGCCTTATATCTTGCCAATTCGTTTGCTACAGATTATGGCGCTTCCTACATTGCGGCACAAACTATTTTGATCAACATCTGGTTATTTTCGGCATTTTTCATTGATGGATATGCCGCTGCCGGAAACATTCTCGCAGGCCGTTTTCTCGGTGCTAAAGATTACACAAGTCTTTGGGAGTTGAGTAAAAAGCTGAGCAAGTACAGCCTGATCATTGCCGGCGGATTGATGCTTATCTCTGCCATTTTATATGAACCTATCGGATTAATTTTCAGTAAAGAACCCGAAGTGATCGCACGATTTACAGCGCTGTTTTTCGTGGTAATTCTCATGCAACCGTTAAACGCCCTCGCCTTTATTTTTGACGGAATTTTTAAAGGAATGGGCGAAATGAAATACCTGCGCAACGTACTGATGGCCGCCACATTTCTAGGTTTTGTTCCCGCGATTTTTATTGGGGATTATTTTGGACTGAAACTCTACGCGGTCTGGATCGCTTTTTCCGTTTGGATGATGGTACGAAGTGGCGCACTTATTCTCAAGTTCAGAAAACGCTTTAAACCAAAAGTAGACTAAAAAAGCTACCTCGTCTTTAACCAGCCCGTAATGCTCAAACGCTCTGAAGCCAATACCGGTTTTACCTCGTGCTCCAGAATTTGACTTTCAAAAATCACCACGCGACCGGGTTTAGGAATGATATCAAGCGCACGCTCTCCTTCTCCTTCGGGCAGATAAATCGTGAGTTCGCCACCATTGCTTGCCACCCAACTGTCGTCGTTTAAATAGCAAACCATCGAGAGTTTACGGCGATCGTCATTTTGAAAGGTATCCAGATGCCTTTTATAAAACGTGCCTTTTGGGTAAATCGCATAGTGAAATTCCTTCTGAAGAATTCCCAGAAAACATGTACGGTTTAGATAGGCAACAAGGTCATTTATTTTAGCAAAAAATAAGTGCTCTTGCGGTCTTCCTTCAGCTTCATTGATCCATTTAATAAAGTCTCCTCGAATGGTCTTATCGATCTCTTCATTAAACTTGTTGCCAATAGCTGCCTTTTTAAAACGATCTGCCTCGTAAACTTCCTTCAGCGATTGTCTTAATTCTTCAATTTCTTCCGAAGAAAAAAAGTCATCTACAATGGCATAATTGCAAGCAAGTAAATCTGTAATAACCTGCTCATAGGTAGGGTTTTCAACAAAATCTACCTGCTCAAAAAGCTGTGTATTCATAGGCGATAAAATCCTCAAAAATAGGATCAAAAATTGCGCACAAATAACGCACAAAAAACATTGCGAAATTCGCAATTTTTAAGCCCTTGATTATTTTCTAGGTGCGCCGCTTAGACTTTGTTACTTTTGCCTAATTAATCATATCATTTATGGATATTTTACAGTTTTTAAGCGGGACCGGTATTTACCTCATTTTTGCGATTGCACTTATCGTGGTGGTTTTGGTTAGAAAATTTAAAAAATAGTTATGAGCAACATTCGCATCACCAAACAGTTCTCTTTTGAAACCGGTCACGCACTTTATGGCTACGATGGCAAGTGTCGCAATGTGCACGGCCACAGTTATAAACTTTCGGTAACGGTGATCGGGACGCCTATTTCAGATAGCAACAATGTGAAGTTTGGGATGGTTATCGATTTTGGTGATCTTAAAAGAATAGTGAAAAGCGAGATCGTAGATGTATTTGACCACGCGACAGTTTTTAATAAAAATACGCCGCACGTTGAGCTGGCCAAAGAACTTTCAGACCGTGGGCATAATGTGTTGTTGGTAGATTATCAACCTACCAGCGAGATGATGGTGATTGATTTTGCTGAAAAAATAAAGAAACACCTTCCGGAAAATATCAATCTTTTTTCGCTGAAATTGCAGGAAACCGATACCAGTTTTGCTGAATGGTATGCCGCTGATAATGCGTAATCTTCAAGTATGAATCAAGCCATAACAGCAATACATATCCCTGAAGGAAAAAAGGTGTATTTCTCTAGTGATAATCACTTGGGCGCACCTACTGCTGAAGCGAGCAAACCCCGCGAGAAAAAGTTTATCGCTTGGTTGAGCGCGATCGAAGCAGATGCTGCAGCGATTTTTTTATTGGGTGATCTGTTTGACTTTTGGTTTGAATATAAAACCGTTGTTCCTAAAGGCTTTGTACGCGTTTTAGGTAAACTGGCGCAACTGCGCGATAAGGGCATCCCGATCTACTTTTTTGTAGGAAATCACGATTTGTGGATGAAGGATTACTTTAAAACCGAACTCGACATTCCTGTTTATCACGAGCCGCGCATTTTTGACTTGAACAACAAACGCTTTTTTATAGGCCACGGCGACGGTCTGGGCCCTGGAGACAAAGGCTACAAACGCATGAAAAAAGTGTTTACTTCGCCGTTTTTTCAGTGGTTGTTCCGTTGGGTGCATCCTGATATTGGAGTGCGAGTAGCACAGCATCTTTCCGTAAAAAATAAGTTGATAAGTGGTGAAGACGATCAAAATTTCCTTGGAGAAGAAAATGAATGGTTGGCTACATACGCCAAGCGGAAATTAGAAACCGCACACTACGATTACTTCATTTTTGGTCACCGGCATTTACCGATGACGATCGAAGTTGGCAAATCTTCCACGTATTACAATCTAGGCGATTGGATCACACATTACACTTATGGTGTTTTTGACGGAACATCTTTTGAATTGAAAGAATACAGCTTTTAGTTTAATGCGGTTTGCATAAACTGTTGCGTTTCCATTCTTAAAATCGTCTGATCTAAAAGATCCTGAATAGCATAAACCTCATCCCGACTTACCGCCAGATCAACATCTGGAGAAGGCGTTTTAAGCAATAACGACCGGCATTCCCGTGGTGCAGGGCAATCTTTGCAAGTGCTTTGTGCTAGCGTATCCTGAGTTAAATGCGCAAACGCTTTGAGTTGATCGAGCGTAAAATAAAATCCCATATCCCTAAAAACAACCTGCGCTTTAATACTGCTGTGTTTTGAAGTTTTCCAGTAAAACGAAATGCCACTATCGTTGCGGTAAATAATATCAATATGCTTCATAACCTAAGGTTTGAAACAAATATACAGAAGTTATTTAGAACAAATCTAAATAGAATATTAATTATTCCTGAATGTCCCGCAGTTTCAACTGAATGCTTTTAGTACCATTCCATTCATTAATATCTAAGGAATATGCGGCTTTAAAAGGTTTCTTATGCTGAATTAAATCGCATTTAGAACCCAGTCCAAAACCAATGGCTCCAATGGTCTGACTTCCATTTTGGGTGACACTGCATTTTAAATGGGTTTCATCTGCACCTACACATTTGCCGTAACCGGTATCAGTAAGATTTTTACTCATAAACACCGGCGTCATATTTCCCGGGCCGTACGGCGCAAATTGCCGAAGAATTCGATAAAATTTTGGAGTGATGTCATCAAGTTCAAGTTCGGCATCTATGTTGATTTCAGGAATAAGCAAGCGCTCATCTATCGAACTGCTCACCACTTCTTCAAATTTTTGTTTAAAACCTTCATATTGATGTTCTCCAAGGGTAAGACCCGCAGCATATTTATGCCCACCAAATTGTTCTATATGTTCGCTACACTGCTCTAAAGCATCATACACATCAAAACCTTTAACAGAACGTGCGCTCGCGGCTAACTTTTCGCCACTTTTAGTAAATACTAAAGTTGGCCGATAATAGGTTTCGGTTAGTCTTGAAGCCACAATACCGATCACACCTTTATGCCAATTTTCCTGAAAAACCACGGTGGTTTTTCGGTTTTCTTCCTTATTCGTTTCGATCTGTAATAAGGCTTCCTGCGTGATTACCTTATCAAGATCTTTCCGCTCTGCGTTAAAACCTTCGATCCCTGAAGCCATTTCCTGCGCACGCTCATAATCTTGTTCGGTAAGTAATTCTACGGCGTGTAGACCGTGTTTGATTCTTCCCGCCGCGTTAATGCGAGGTGCGATGATAAAGACCACATCGGTGATCGTGAGTTCGTCTTTGTTCACATTTTCGATCAAAGCTTGAATTCCGGTTCGAGGTAGGGTATTGATCACATCAAGACCGTAAAATGCCAGGACTCGGTTTTCACCGGTAATGGGCACAATATCAGCACCAATCGCAGTTGCAACAAGATCCAGATAGGGCACCAGCGTTTTTACCGGTAAGCCCTTCTCCTGCTCCATTGCTTGAATCAATTTAAAACCAACGCCACAACCGCATAGCTCTTTATACGGATAGTCACAATCCTCTCGTTTTGGGTCTAAAACCGCAACTGCCTCCGGAATTTCTGCACCGGGACGGTGGTGATCACAAATAATAAAATCGATCCCGAGCTTCTTAGCATAGGCAACTTTTTCAATTGCTTTTACCCCGCAATCCAGCGCAACGATGAGCGTGATGTCATTGTCGTGCGCATAATCTATACCTGTATAAGAAACACCATAACCTTCGGCATAACGATCGGGAATGTAGGTCGCCACTTGTGGATGTAAGGTTTTGAGATAGCTACTCATCAATGCAACACTAGTCGTCCCGTCAACGTCATAATCTCCGTAAACCAAAATATTTTCGTTTTGAGCAATAGCCGAGTTAATGCGGGCAACCGCCTTATCCATATCTTTCATCAAGAACGGATCGTGCAAGTCTTCTAACGAGGGTCTAAAAAAAGCTTTGGCTTTATCATAAGTATCTACTCCTCGCTGAATTAAAAGCTGCGCGATTTTCTCAGGTATGGCCAGCTGCTTAGCAAAAGCGTTGATTTTCTCAGTTTCAGGAATAGGTTTGAGTGTCCATCGCATTGCTGCAATAAGTTTTAAGTGGGATTTGTATTGACGTTGGTCTCAACCAACAGCTATTTGATTACAAATTTACTTTTATAATCCAAGCATCTTCAAAATCATTCAATTTTCTAAACTCAACCAAACGCTCGTATAGCGCATCAGGGTTGGTGCTGTAATCAATATAAATGTAATGATAGTTGTTTTCTGGATTAACAAACCGAACCGGTGAAAGACCTCTTAATTTCATTTTCTCTTGCCAGCGTAACGCATTTTTACGCTGCGCAAAAACATGATTCACGATGTAATAACCACGATCCATTCCCGGCACCGCCATGGGTTTTGTCGCCAGCATATCTTGTAACGCCTGAGGCCGATCTACCAGAATTTCTTGAGAGCCTTCAACAGTCTTTAGGGTCTCTCCATCCTTTCCTAAAAGTGCCACATCTTCTTTTTCTGCTTCAGTAGTAGCGTGATTTTTCACCCCTTCTTGGGTGGTAAGTGTTGCTTTATTCGGAATACGGTCTGGCTTACCTTCAACGATCACGCGCTGATAGAAATCAGTGCTTATTTCAGTTTGAAAAGCATTAAAGAATACAAACAATCGGTCTGATTCTGTTTTAAACTGAAGCTTCATACGCGTCGCATCGTTAGCGATCAATGCATTGTTTTCGTTAGGAATATCAACTTTAGCCAAGTCAAATCCTAGCGTGTTTGAATTTTCCGGAATGCGATCAGTATATTTTTTATCGCCTATGGTTATGCTGCTGTTAAAAAAATTATTGGCATAACGCACGCGACTCTTAAGCGGAACAAACTCATCTTCTTTCTCGCTGTAAACCCCAACTTGGTCACCAACCAAAATCAAATCGCCTTCTAGCGCTGCCAAGGTAATCGAGGTATTCACAGAACCATTTTCTACCACTCTAAAATTATTGAAATCTAACTCTTGTGAGTTGTTAGGATTTATAAAACTGAAGCCGTGATAGCCGGCAAAATATTGTAATGGTGCTTCAGGATCTTCAAAAACCAGATAAAGCATCCACCCCGCAGAACTCCCACCGTACATATAACCTTCTAGTGCCGTAACGTTCGCCAGCGTATATGTACCCGATCTTGCATTTTCTGTTTGTAACAAGGTGGTGATATCACTATAGCAAACGTAGGGAGCAGCATTTTTTAGCTCGGTGATTTGATCCTGCATCCCGTCATAGAGCACTTCGCCCATAACCGAATGATACGCGTCACTTCCCGGAAGTTGCAGCTGAACCTGATCAAAAGGAATACTCCGCTTTTTCTTGATCACATAGTCTATTCTGTTTTTGCGCGTTTTCTGTTTACCGCGCTCCCCGGGATAGGTAGCTGCCCAATATAAACCCGCATATTTAATACGTGCATGCTCGGGTAATTCTAATGTAGCACTGCTCGAACTATATGTCTCCTTGCTGTTATCTACATCTATATAAACCATCTCTGTACGATCATTAAGACCTTTAGAACGTCTGTAAACGCGTGTGGGATGATCGCTTAAAATGGTGTTGCCTATGACACGCGTGTCACCATTAAGATAAAACTCATTTACCTTTTTAAAGGGCAAACCTTGTCCCAGACAAGAGCTTGAAAAAACAAGAAAAACAATAAGTAATTTATAGTACATAGCAACATTGTTAGATTTGGGAGCCTACAAGTTACAAATTAGCCTTATTTTATTTTTAATTGATTTTGTGTAATTTACCTTCCTTTCGAATACTTTATGTCAAAAAGAATTGTCTTTATCAATCAAAATGAACCTTGGCGACTAGCCGTTCCTGCGGTAGGCTTTGTTCTGTTTTTAGTGGGAATGCTTGCTTTGAAAGAAACTACCTTGGGGGCTGCTTTTCAATTGGTGGGTATGCTGCTTTTGTTTGTTCCGCATTTTATTCCTTTTAAGCTGAAGAACTATGTGCGATATACCAAGCATATGATTTCCTTTAAATTAGAAAAAGGCGGAAGCTATACTTACAGGTTTTCTCAAATTAAGTATGTGGAGGCTTATGAAGATCACCTCATCATTTTCAAATCTAAAAAGAAGTCTGAACAAGTAATCATTGAAGGTTATGCTAAAGCGGACATCAACCGACTTCTAGACTTGTTGCAGCCTGAAACTAAAAATATCGCTACAATCTAACTTTTAGGCTTTCCTCCTACGATAATCACAATTTCTCCCTTAGGCGCTTTGGCCTCAAAATGTTTTAAAACCTCAGCTGCGGTACCACGCACCGTCTCTTCGTGTAGTTTTGAGATCTCTCTGGAAACCGAAATGCTTCGGTCTTCACCAAAGAATTCTACCATGTTTTTCAAGGTCTTCACCAGCTTATGCGGACTTTCATAAAAGATCATTGTGCGCTCTTCTTCCGCCAAAAGTAAAAAACGGGTTTGTCTTCCTTTTTTCACCGGAAGAAATCCTTCAAAAACAAATTTATCATTAGGCAAACCACTATTTACTAAAGCCGGGACAAAAGCTGTGGCGCCCGGCAAACAGTCAACCTCTAGGCCTGCTTCTACACAAGCACGCGTTAATAAAAATCCAGGGTCTGAAATCGCCGGAGTTCCTGCGTCACTTATCAATGCAAGCGTTTGACCGTTTTTAATGCGGTCTACAAGACCTTCAACCGTTTTATGCTCGTTGTGCATATGATGCGAATGCATCTGTGTTGTGATCTCAAAATGTTTGAGTAGTTTCCCGCTGTTGCGGGTATCTTCGGCAAGAATAAGATCTGCTTCTTGCAGTACTTTTACCGCTCTAAAGGTCATATCCTCTAGATTGCCAATAGGCGTGGGAACAAGGTATAGTTTACCCATTTTTAATCAAATTTACGAGCGATCAGCTCTTTGAAGCGCGTCTCATACATCTCTTTACCTTCCCAATTGTTATAATCAGGTTTTACCATCTGGTCGATAAGATTAAACGCTTCTTCTTCTGAATGTGCGGTGTTGAGTTGAGAAAGCACCCGATTATAATCGGTATCGCTGCCGTTAAAAAGATGTTTTATAAAGGCTATGCGATCATTAAGCCCAAAAGAAAGTCCGCGAGAGATGCGGTCATTCAAGCGTTTTGGCTTGGTCTCCTGTGGCTTGTTATCCTCTTCAAACTCGGCAATACGACCATATTCGCCTATCTCATCTTTATCGTTTTTTACCACATCAGGTTGCTGTGTGATTTGCTGAAACATCGCTTCAATAGCGTCTGCTTCCGGCGGCATTTGAGCAACGATATCCTTGATCTTTTCCATCACCGGTTCGTGCAACGAAGCCTGATTGATCTTAGGTTCTTTTTGCTCTTTGGGTTTGGGATCTTCTGCTTTAGGCTTTGGTTCTTCGGGAGTTCTTAAACGCTCAAAAAGTTCTTCGTTGGCCGCCGCTATACGAGCGATGCGTTCCAATTCGGTTTCCTCTTTTTGAGGTGCTTCAGTGGGAGTTTCTTCAACCTGTTCTTGTTGAGTTTCCTGAATACTTTCAGCGATCACTTCAGTATTTTCATCTTCTAAAGCTTTTATAATTTCGGCTTTATCTGTTGCAGGTTGCCCCGCGTCAAAACTAGCCTCTATATAAGCAAGAACAGATAGTGCTTCATAAATCTTCTGAGCTTCATTTTTTAGGGTCTCATAGTCACTCTCTGAGTCAAGTTTTAAAATCTTGTGCGCCAGGCTCACCAAGTCAGATTTTAATTTCTTCTTCATAAGTTTTTTGTTTGCTCTGTTTATTTGCTGGGGTTTTTAATAAATTTGCTAAGCCCTCAAAGAATAGCACCTTTGTCCTTTAAGAGGTTGAAAAGTACGAAATGTTTCTCGAAAATACCGTTAATCATAAAGAGCAATTTGGATGGATAGAAGTCATATGTGGCTCTATGTTCTCGGGTAAAACCGAAGAATTAATTCGCCGATTAAAGCGTGCCAAGTTTGCCAAACAAAAGGTTGAAATCTTCAAACCTGCTATAGATACCCGCTATGATGATGAGCTGGTCATCTCTCATGATGCTAACGAAATAAGATCTACTCCGGTACCTGCAGCGGCTAATATTCCTATTCTTGCAGACGGTTGTGATGTAATAGGTATTGACGAAGCCCAGTTTTTTGATGAAGAAATCGTGAAGGTGTGTAATGATCTTGCCAACCGCGGAATCAGAGTTATTGTTGCCGGTCTGGATATGGACTTTAAAGGAAATCCTTTTGGCCCTATGCCTGCGCTTATGGCTACCGCAGAGTATGTTACCAAAGTACACGCCGTGTGTACCCGTACAGGAAATCTGGCGCAATTCAGCTATAGAAAAGCAACCAGCGATGATCTTGTATTGCTGGGAGAAACTGAAGAATATGAACCCTTAAGCCGTAGTGCTTATTATAAAGCAATGTTACGGGAACGTCTTAAAACCATTGAGGTTAAAGATCCCGAAGAACTTAAAAACCCTAAAATAAAAGAATAAATGTCGCACACTGTTCTAGAACTAGACCTAAATGCCTTAAGCCATAACTATGACTATCTTCGGTCTAAATTAGAACCAGACGTAAAAATGCTGGGCGTTGTAAAAGCATACGCCTACGGAAGCGCGTCTGTTGCTGTGGCAAAAAAACTAGAAGAAAAAGGTATCGATTACTTAGCGGTTGCTTATACCGCAGAAGGCGTTGCACTACGTGAAGCAGGAATAAAAACACCTATTTTGGTGCTGCATCCACAAATCGAAAACTTTGACCAAATTATAAAACATCAGCTTGAGCCGAGTATTTATAGTTTTAGAGTACTAAAAGCTTTTACCGAAATCGCTGAAGCACAAGGCTTAAAAGCCTATCCTATTCATATAAAATTCAACACCGGCCTAAACCGTCTAGGGTTTAAAGACGTTAATGAAAAAGATATTCTTGAACAACTTCACGCCACCGAAGCTTTAAAGGTAAAGTCGCTTTTCTCTCATCTCGCAGCCAGTGAAGACCCAAACGAACGAACCTTTACCCTGCAGCAAATTGAAACTTTTGAGAACAATGCCAAGCATATGATCGCAGGTTTAGGATATACTCCTATGCTGCATCAAAGCAATACTTCGGCGATAATTAATTACCCGCAGGCACAGTTTGATATGGTGCGCTCCGGAATCGGACTTTACGGTTACGGGAATACGCAAGAGGAAGATCTTAAATTAAAACCGGTTGCAACTCTGAAAACCGTGATCTCTCAAATTCATGATATTGCAATTGGTGAAACCGTAGGATACAATCGTGCACATACCGCTGCAAAATTAGGCCGAAGCGCCACGTTGCCCATTGGCCACGCTGATGGAATTTCGCGGGCTTACGGTAAAGGACGCGGCTATGTGATGATCAATGGTAAAAAGGCTCCGATCATAGGAAATGTGTGTATGGATATGATTATGGTGGATGTAACAAAGATTGATTGCGAAGAAGGAGACGAGGTCATTATTTTTGGAAAAGGGGCATCAGCAGTGGCGCTCTCTGCTCGCATTAAAAGTATTCCTTATGAGTTAATTACAGCGGTTTCTCAACGTATAGAACGAAAAATTATAGAATAACTAACGTTTTCTACTTTTCGACTTTTTAATATTTATCTATCTTAGAACCTTAATTAACTAAAAACCGACTCAAAAATGGCATTTTTTAAAGATTTTAAAGCCTTCTTAATGAAGGGAGACATTGTTGCTCTGGCAACAGCAGTAATCATTGGTGGAGCGTTTAATAAGATCGTTGGCTCTCTTGTAAAAGACGTGATCATGCCGGTTATTGGCGTTTTAATGGGTGGTAAAAACGTAAACAACCTCTTCTTTTCTCTAGACGGCGGCGAGTATGATACGGTTGAAGCTGCTGTAGAAGCCGGTGGAGCAATTATGACCTACGGTAACTTTCTACAAGCGGTTATTGATTTTATCATTATTGGCTTTGTGATTTTCTGGCTGCTAAAAGGTTATGAGAAAACCAAGAAGAAAGAAGAAGCTAAACCAGCTGCTCCTAAAGGACCTACTCAAGAAGAATTACTTATCGAAATTCGTGACGAATTGAGAAAGAAATAAAGACTTGTGTGCCTCAAGGCACAAACCGCTGCACTGCAGACTAATTTTAACTAAACCCTCGAAGAAATTCGGGGGTTCTTTTTGTTATATAAATAACATAATGTTTTTAAAACATACAAAATGTCACTTTTTAAACAAATGTGTATATTTTTAATAAGATAGTCTGCTTTTTTACAAAGTGTTGCTACTTTTGGCGTCCGCAAAGAGATAAGCTGCGGGACCGGCTGTTTTTCAGCACTAATAAACCATTTAAATTATCTCTCATATTGAGATTGACATACGCTAAAGATTAAAATTATGAAAGTAGCTGTTGTAGGTGCTACCGGGATGGTAGGCCACGTAATGTTGCAAGTATTGGCAGAACGCAACTTCCCAATAACCGAATTAATACCTGTTGCAAGCGCACGCTCGGTAGGTAAAACGGTTACCTATAAAGACAAAGAATACACCATTAGTTCTATGGAAGATGCGATCGCAGCACGTCCTGATATTGCTATTTTTTCTGCAGGTGGTGGCACTTCGTTAGAGTTTGCTCCTAAGTTTGCTGAGGTTGGTACTACCGTGGTAGACAACTCTTCTGCGTGGAGAATGGATCCTGAAAAAAAACTTATTGTTCCTGAAATCAATGCTTCAGAATTAGAAGATTCAGATAAAATCATCGCCAACCCTAACTGTTCTACTATTCAGATGGTTTTGGCTTTGGCGCCTTTACACAAGAAATATAAGATCAAGCGTCTTGTGATTTCTACCTATCAGTCGATTACAGGAACCGGAGTTAAAGCGGTTCAACAGTTAGAAAATGAATACAAAGGTGAGCAAGGTGATATGGCTTACGCATACCCTATTCACCGCAATGCAATCCCTGCTTGTGATGTATTTACCGAAAATGGGTATACCAAAGAAGAAATGAAACTCGTTAACGAGACTCAGAAAATCTTAGGTGATAACACGATTGCAGTTACTGCTACAGCGGTGCGCATCCCGGTTGTGGGAGGCCATTCTGAAGCGATAAACGTGCAGTTTGAAAATGATTTTGACTTGGCGGAAGTTCGCCAACTGCTTCAAGCGCAAGATGGTGTTACCGTTCAAGATAATCCAGATACCAATACCTACCCAATGCCTATTTATGCTGAAGGTAAAAATGATGTGTTTGTAGGTCGTATTCGTCGTGATTATTCTCAAGAAAACACGCTAAATATGTGGGTCGTTGCAGATAACCTGAGAAAAGGTGCAGCAACCAATGCGGTTCAAATCGCTGAATATCTAGCAGCTAAAGAATTGGTTTAATTCAATAGAACCAAATAATTACATAAACCTCTGAGACGTGGCGTTTCAGAGGTTTTTTTATTGGCACCGCCAAAGGGTTTAATACTCCGAGGCTTGCCTCGAAATTGAAAATTCGTTTCCAAGCAATGCGTCATGGCTTGCCCTGAGGAAGTTTACTGACTATATTTGAAAGAATTCAATTTTGTTTCAAATGAAAAAATTAGCGTATGTGGGCGCACTTACGATTCTCTTCAGCGCCTGTGAAACCAATGAAAAAAAATCCCCTGAAATGGCAGTAACTTATCCTGAAACGAAAAAGGTAGATACCGTTGACACCTATTTTGGCACCGAAGTTCCCGACCCGTATCGCTGGCTCGAAGACGATCGCAGTGCCGAGACTGAGGCTTGGGTAAAAGCAGAAAATAAAGCCACGTTTGGCTATTTAGATAAGATTCCGTTTAAAGATGAAATCAAGCAAAAACTTGAGAAAATCTGGAACTACGAGAAAATTGGTGCTCCTTTTAAAGAAGGTGATTACACCTATTTCTACAAAAATGACGGACTGCAAAATCAATATGTGATCTACCGTTATAAAACCGGTGAAGACCCTTCAACTGCAGAAGTATTCTTAGATCCTAACACCTTTGCCGAAGACGGTACGGTTTCACTAGGCGGACTTAGTTTTTCAGATAATGGAAAACTGGCTGCTTATAGTATTTCTGAAGGTGGAAGCGACTGGAGAAAGGTTTTGGTTATGGATGCTGAAACCAAAGAGATCACTGAAGATACTTTGGTCGATATCAAATTTAGCGGAATCTCTTGGCGCGAGAACGACGGGTTTTACTACTCGAGTTATGACAAGCCAGACGGCAGCGAACTTTCAGCAAAAACAGATCAGCACAAAGTGTATTACCACAAGCTGAATACGGCTCAAAAAGAAGACGAACTGATCTTTGGCGGTACGCCTGAGCAAAAGCATCGCTACATTGGTGCCGGAACTACAGAAGACAATAAATACTTGATCTTGAGCGCTAGTAATGCAACTTCAGGGAACAAGCTTTATATCAAAGATCTGAGCAAGCCAAATGCCGATTTTGTTGCAATTGTTGATACCGAAGAAACCAATACTTCTGTGATCGAAAATGTAGGTTCTAAACTTTACATTGTGACCGACAAAGATGCGCCCAACCGCAAGATCGTTACCGTTGACGCTGCTAACCCAACTCCAGAAAACTGGAAAGATTTTATTCCGGAGACCGAAAATGTGCTTTCACCCTCTACCGGTGGTGGTTACTTTTTTGCAGAGTATATGGTTGATGCCGTTTCGCAAGTAAAACAATACGATTATAAAGGTAAGCTGGTGCGCGAAGTTGAACTACCCGGCATCGGAAGCGCCGGCGGGTTTGGTGCTAAAAAAGAAGATAAAGAGCTTTATTACAGCTTTACCAACTATACCACTCCAGGAAGTATTTACAAATACGACATCGAGTCTGGAGCTTCTGAATTGTTCCGTAAACCGGCGATCAATTTTGATCCTGAGAATTACGAGAGCAAGCAAGTATTTTACACCTCAAAAGACGGTACAAAAGTTCCTATGATCATCACCTTCAAAAAAGGTTTAGAACTTAACGGTAAGAATCCAACCATTCTTTATGGTTATGGTGGTTTTAATATTTCGCTTACGCCTTCATTCAGCATCACAAATGCGATCTGGATGGAAATGGGCGGTGTGTATGCCGTGCCTAACCTGCGTGGTGGTGGCGAATATGGTAAAGAATGGCACGACGCCGGAACTAAAATGCAAAAGCAAAATGTCTTTGATGACTTTATCGCTGCAGCAGAATACCTGATTTCAGAAAACTATACTTCAAGCGATTATTTGGCCGTTCGCGGGGGTTCTAACGGTGGTTTGCTCGTGGGTGCAACGATGACACAAAGACCCGATTTGATGAAGGTAGCGCTTCCTGCAGTGGGCGTGATGGATATGCTGCGTTATCATACATTCACCGCCGGAGCCGGCTGGGCATATGACTACGGAACTTCAGAAGACAACAAAGAAATGTTTGAGTACATTAAAGGTTATTCTCCTGTACATAACGTAAAAGCCGGAACTGAATATCCTGCCACTTTAGTAACAACAGGAGATCACGATGATCGCGTGGTTCCTGCGCACAGTTTTAAATTTGCTGCAGAATTGCAAGAGAAACAAGCCGGTGACGCACCTGTTTTGATACGTATTGAGACAGATGCCGGCCACGGTGCAGGAACTCCGGTAAGCAAACAAATTGAGCAAACAGCAGATATTTTTGCCTTTACGCTTTATAATATGGGCTTTGACGTGCTTCCTGAAAAAACTAAATCAGAGATTAAAGGCTAACCTGCGAAGCACGCAGAAGCCAAAATAAACACAGAACCTAATCACATTTAAAAAATGTGGTGAGGTTTTTTTGTAATTTATCTAGAAAAGTACGCGCTTCTTTTCCTGTTTCTATTCTTTAGTTGAAAGTAAATTATTGATCCCAGCACAGGCAGTACAACAAGTAGAGTAAGACACACTATTTTTTGACCGCCTTTTAACGAATCATTTTTTACTAAGTCAATTATCGCCCATATCAGCAGAGATATCCCAAGTACTAAATATGCTATTATAAATTTTTCCATAAGACGTTCTATTTTAAATTGTCTTTGAGTATGTTTAATATAATGAGATACGTTCAAGTTTTAAAATGTATCAATTGAATAATTTCCATAAATGCTAAAAGTAGACATAACCGACTTCGGCTATACCGAAGAAACCGTTTTAAAAAACCTTGATTTCGCGGTAGAAAAAGGAAAACACATTTCTATTTTAGGGGAAAGCGGCTGCGGAAAAAGCACGTTGCTTAAAATCATCTACGGCTTGCTTCACGTTGAAAATGGCACTATTTTTTGGAACGATAACGAACTTTTAGGCCCCAACTTTAACTTGGTTCCTGGAGAGCCTTTTATCAAATATCTCGCTCAGGATTTTGACTTGATGCCCTATATTTCGGTGGCAGATAATATTGGGAAACACCTGTCGCGTCGTTTTATGCAGCAGCGAGAAGAACGCATCAACGAACTTCTTGAAGTGCTTGATATGACTGCTTTTGCCGATGTACACGTAAAATTGTTGAGTGGCGGACAAAAACAGCGCGTTGCACTCGCGCGTGCGATTGCCAAAGAACCTGAATTGCTTTTGCTGGACGAACCGTTTAGCCATATTGACAACTTTAGACGGAATGCCTTACGCCGAAATCTCTACGCGTATCTGAAAAAAGAAAATATAACCTGCATTACTGCCACGCACGACAGCGAAGAAGCACTTTCATTTTCAGACGAAATTAAAATGATGCGTGAGGGTCAATTTATACAAACCGCAAATCCGGAAGCTTTATTTGAAAACCCTAAGAATGCTTATGTCGCTTCCTTTTTTGGAGATGTGAATACGCTAGAGATTGAGGGTGAAAAACGCTTGATTATGCCGCATCAGTTGCAGGTATCTCAGGAAGAAACCCAAATCAAAGCAAGCGTTTTAAAAAGCTATTTTAAAGGAAGCTACTACCTCGTGGAAGCTGAAGCTCAAGGGCAAAAGATCTACTTTAATACTGCTGAAATTTTAGAAAAAGATACTGCTGTTTATTTAAAACTGAAGCTCTAATCTAGCGCTCTACTTCACGGCGATGCCAATAAATCAGCCAGCTCCTTCCCTATCTGGCTACCAATGGCGACACCCATTCCTCCAAGTCGAACACCGCAAAAAACATGTTCAGAAAGCGACTTTAGAATTGGCTTCTTTTGAGCTCCAACACCCAGAATTCCGCTCCAGCGATAATCGATTTCAACGGGAGTTTGGGGTAAAATAATTTCAGCAAGTGTTTCTTCTAAATGTGCTTGAATAATTGCTGACGTGCCGAGTGCATCCGTTTGTTCACCTGTTAAATCTAGGTTGCGACCGCCTCCTAAAAGGATTCGGTTATCAATATTTCTGAAATAGGTATAGCCCTCATCCAGATGAAACGTGCCTTTAATTTTTAAATCAGGGATAGGTTTGGTCACCAATACTTGATTGCGCGCAGGCTGCACTTGAGTAATTCCCAAATGTGCTGCAAAACCATTGGTTGCTATAAACAGTTTATTTGTTTTGAATGAGATGGAATTTGCTCGTACTTCTACGCTATTCGATAGCGTTTCAAAATCGGTAACCGTCCAATTATTTAAGATCAATATATTTTGCTGAAGCGCTTTTTGGAGCAAGCCTTGCATCATTTTCCCCGTGTCTAGTGCTCCTTCTTCAGCATTAAACAGTAGCTTTTCTTGAACATTCTTAAACTGAAATCTGTTCGGAACACTACTGAAAATGGGCTTTTCAAAAACAGGTTCGAGCAATTGATTTAAATATTCAATCTGACTGAAACAGTTTTCATAAAGCTCGAGGTTTGAATTTAGAAATAGTTCGTAGCCGCCACATTTCTGAAAATTGATAGCGCGATCGCCTAAAGTTTCTCTCAAAACCTTCAGCCCCTCTACGCGCATTTTAACCAGTTTTAAAACTTCGTCTTCGCTATGACATTCTAAATCTGATAAAAGCTCTGAAACGCTCCCGAAACAAGCGAAACCAGCATTCTTTGTACTCGCTCCCTGCGGAAGACTTCCGCGCTCAAGAATTAGAATTTTTGCCTCGGGAAAGCGTTTACGCAGCTGCAAGGCACAACTGAGCCCTGTAATGCCACTTCCCACAATGGTAAAGTCGACATCTGCTAGCCAGGATTTGTATTCCCAATACGAGAAATTAGAATAAGGTTCTTGCATAACAGCTTAAAGATAGCAGAATTTTACATTAGGGATTGAAGGATTTGTTTGAGCTCTTCTGCCCTTTTTGGTAGAAAGCGAGTCCTGAAAGCCTGCCTTTGCCGGTAGGCAGTACCGACCTAAGCGCTAGCGCAGGGAATGCCCAAAAGAAACTTCTTTAAGGTATAAAACCCTTTGTCGATACCCATAAAAAAACCCCGAACAAAGGTTCAGGGTTGATATCTATTGAAAGGTAGACTTTATTCTTCTACCGGTGGATTCATTTTAAAATCATCCATAAAGGCAGTGGTGTAGTTTCCTGAAATGTATGCAGGATCGTCCATTAACTGTCTATGGAATGGGATCGTTGTTTTAATTCCTTCAATAACAAACTCATCTAAAGCACGCTTCATTTTATTGATCGCCTCTTCACGGGTTTGCGCGGTAGTGATCAATTTTGCGATCATAGAATCGTAGTTAGGAACGATTGAATACCCGCTGTAAACGTGCGTATCAATACGAACCCCGTGACCGCCTGGCGCGTGTAAGTTGGTAATCTTACCTGGTGAAGGTCTAAAGTTGTTATAAGGATCTTCCGCATTGATACGGCACTCGATAGAATGTAATTGCGGATAGTAGTTTTTACCAGAAATCGCAACTCCGGCAGCAACCAGAATCTGTTCGCGAATCAAGTCATAATCTACTACTTGCTCCGTAATAGGATGTTCTACCTGAATACGCGTATTCATTTCCATAAAGTAGAAATTGCGGTGTTTGTCTACCAAAAATTCTACGGTACCGGCTCCTTCATATTTAATGAATTCTGCGGCACGAACGGCTGCAGCACCCATTTTTTCACGAAGTTCATCGGTCATAAATGGTGAAGGCGTTTCTTCGGTAAGTTTTTGATGACGACGCTGTACGGAACAATCACGTTCAGAAAGGTGACAGGCTTTACCGTTGCTGTCTCCTACAACCTGAATCTCGATATGACGTGGCTCTTCGATAAGCTTTTCCATATACATCCCGTCATTTCCAAAAGACGCAGCAGCTTCTTGGCGAGCAGAATCCCAAGCCTTACGCAAGTCATCTTTTGACCAAACAGCACGCATACCTTTACCACCACCACCGGCAGTAGCTTTAAGCATTACAGGATATCCTGTTTCTTCTGCGATGCGCTCACAAGACTCAAAATCTTCGATGATTCCGTCACTTCCGGGAACGCAAGGAACTCCGGCAGCTTTCATCGTTGCTTTTGCAGTTGCTTTATCTCCCATTTTTGAAATCATATCAGGAGAAGCACCGATGAATTTTACATCGTGTTCTTGACAAATTTTTGAAAAACGAGCATTTTCAGAAAGGAACCCGTAACCTGGGTGAATGGCGTCTGCGTTAGTAATTTCGGCAGCAGCCATAATATTTGCTATTTTCAAATACGATTCGCTACTTGGAGCCGGCCCAATACAAACGGCTTCATCTGCAAAACGTACGTGCAAACTTTCGGCATCTGCAGTAGAATAAACCGCTACAGTTTTGATGCCCATTTCTTTACAGGTTCTTATTACACGCAGTGCAATCTCCCCTCTGTTTGCTATAAGTATCTTTTTAAACATATCTGTTGTGCTTTATAGTTTAAGCCACAAGGCTTTAATCTATAGTATTTGATCTTTTTTAAACGCAGTGTTTCAGCGTATGCTTTCCAAAGTTGGAAACTTTAGATCAAATAAATAATTATGCAGGGTCTACCAAGAATAATGGTTGGTCAAATTCAACCGGAGAAGAATCATCAACAAGTACTTTAACGATCTTACCGCTAACTTCACTTTCGATCTCGTTGAATAATTTCATGGCTTCAATAACGCAAAGTACATCTCCTTCTTTGATACTTGCTCCAACTTCAACAAAAGTAGGTTTGTCTGGTGCAGGTTTGCGGTAGAATGTACCAATGATTGGTGACTTTACTGTAATGTATTTGTCACTATCATCTGCCTTTGGCTTTTCAGCTTCTGGAGCTGCAGGGGCTGGTGCCGGTGCTGCAGGTTGCGCTGCAGGAGCTGCTTGCTGTGGCATTGCAGAACCCATCATAGGTACTTGCTGAAGGATTGTAGTCTCACCTTTACTGTCTTCACCTGTCTTAATGGTGATTTTCACATCGTCCATCTCAAGTTTAACCTCACTTGCGCCAGATTTAGCAACAAACTTGATAAGATTCTGAATTTCTTTTAAATCCATAATTAATAACGTTAGTTAGATTAAAAATTAAGCATTGTAGGCCCACTTCAAATAAATGGAACCCCAAGTAAAACCGCCTCCAAAAGCGGCAAATATTAAATTATCCCCTTTTTTAAACTGCTTTTCAAAATCATTTAAAAGCAAGGGAAGTGTCGCAGATGTTGTGTTTCCGTAGCGTGCTATATTCATAAGAACTTTGCTATCGTCAAGCCCCATGCGTCGCGCGGTTGCATCAATGATGCGTTTATTTGCCTGGTGTGCTACAAGCCAACTAACGTCATCATGACTTAGGTTATTGCGCTGCATAATACGCTCGCTTACATCTGCCATATTTGAGACTGCAAATTTAAAAACTGTTTTGCCGTCCTGATAAACATAGTGTTTTTTGTTTGCTACAGTTTCTTCTGATGCCGGCATTAAAGAACCTCCCGCTTCAATACGCAAGAAATCTCTTCCTATACCATCAGAGCGTAAGAATTCGTCTTGAAGTCCAAGACCTTCTTCATTAGGTTCAAAAAGTACGGCGCCACCACCATCCCCAAAGATGATGCAGGTAGTACGATCTGTATAATCTATAATAGAAGACATTTTATCTGCTCCTATTAAAAGTACTTTTTTATATTTTCCTGAAGCTACATATGCCGAAGCTGTAGACATTCCATATAAAAAGCTGGAACACGCAGCTTGTAAATCGTAAGAAAATGCATTTGTTGCACCTATTTGAGTCGCTACATAAGCAGCGGTAGATGCCACGGGTAAGTCGGGAGTTGCGGTAGCCATAATGACCATATCAATTTCTGATGGGTCGACACCGCTTTTATTGATCAGGTCTTCGGCAGCTTTAATACCTAAAAAAGAAGTTCCTTTATCGGGATCTTTTAGGATTCTGCGCTCTTTAATTCCTGTTCTGGTTGTGATC
>Ga0208450_1000163_pt1 | contig 43870 bp, 26 predicted proteins | sample MalvireepMed_908_FD_184249 | JGI IMG/M metagenome (GOLD analysis project Ga0208450, IMG submission 184249) | Marine viral communities from the Global Malaspina Expedition - Malaspina viral metaG DeepMed_908 (SPAdes) (version 2) | ecosystem: Environmental > Aquatic > Marine > Oceanic | place... | reverse complement strand
GTTCATTTTCTTTACTCGTCTAAAGAAAACGAACCAAAAGAAACGACGCCTTTTGGATAGGTGTTTTTTGCTATCGCAAAAACCGTAAGCGCATCCCTAAATTTCTTCCAAGGCTTCAGAAATTCTTAACGGGATGCACTTACTACACTGACCAAAAGGAAACTAACCCCTTCGGGTATGCGTGAATGTAACACTTTTTAATACGATCTGTCTTGCTGAACGTGTTTCAGCATTTTATCCAGTGAGGCTTCTCTTACGATAGCTATCGGGGTAACCTCAAGTGACAGCTCGTTGCGTATTTGTATTTCATACTTCTTACTTTGTATTTTAATGCGGAATCATAAATCATAAATAACAAACAACAAGAGAGCAACTGCCCACTGCCTACTGTGACTGCCGACTGAAAACTGCCATTGCCAACACCTACCACCTACAGGAAAAATCCCCTTTTTTTCAGAAAGTACTGAATTCTGTAAAACAGATAGCGAGGAGAAGTTTAGGTTTGTCTGCTTAACCAAAAGAAATGAATACCAAATCTATTATGAGAAAACAGTACATCACTTTACTAGCAGCAACAGCCTTAACCGCCTTGTCCTGTTCTGACTCTGCGTCAGACGAATTTGAAGAAGTCAACGGGGAGGTTGAAGCGCAATATATCACCTCGACGGTCGTAACTTCTACCGCCGATGCTTCAGACCGTACGACCTTATTTTTAAGTTATGACGCCAATACCCGATTGACCGAAGTTTCTAACGGGGAGGATACCGATTATTTTATTTACGAAAATGATGACTTGGTGAATGTGACCGGTGAGAACGATAATTTAGATATCGAAGAACTGTATCAGTCGCCCTATAATGCCTTTGAAGTGGGGGAAGTACGGGAGTATGATACTAACGGAAATCCTAAACGTATAGCTTTTTATAGTGAAGATTATGATCCTACTACCGGCGCAACTATAGATAAGGAGTATATGGCGGTGGTTACCTATGATGATGCTCCCAATCCGTATTTCCATACCTTGAAAGCTGCCGGCATCATAGACGTGCTTGACGGCGTACAACTTCATTTGACCATGACCCCGCAAGCTTCAGAAGTGGTTAAAGCACGAGCGCTTTTGTTTAATAACAATCCCTCGCAAGTCGTTTACTTTGATGAAAACGGGGAGCCCTTATACGATATCAAGGTTGACTATACCTACAACGACCTCAACTATCCCACCCAAGCCACCATTAAAGCAACCAATTATCTACATTATGGGGCGGTAGATTTTTACACTGCAGCCTTTAGTTATTTAGATTAGAGGCATTCAACACAGAAAAGAAAGAAACCCGCTATGGAGTTAGTGGGTTTTTTTAGTTCTTCAAATAGGAATATTTTCAGCGTTTGTTCATCAAGGTAGAGTACATTTTCAATTCAAACAGGCTTACGATAATCATTAATAGTATTCTTTGATATAGGCGTAGGCACGATCAAAAAGCACCTGGTCTTTGTGAAGTTTATATTTGAGTAGGGCTTTTCTAAGAGATTGTTGTACTTCCCGTTCTCCTGAAGTGGTAGTTTGCCAACCCGGGAAGCGCACTATTCGTACAATGGAATCAATATCCGTAACAATACGTTCTACAACTGCCGGGGTTTGATCGTTTTTAAGTTCTAAAAACAATTCGGTTAATGCGGCTTTTGGACTCTTGTTTTGAATCTCCTCTTCCAATTCCTTTTCAGCTTGAACGGTCTCTTTTGCAATCTTACAAAGTTCTTTTACAAACTCAATGGAACTAATCAATCCTTGTTCTGCACGATCTCTAAGTTCTTCTAGACGTTCACTTAAAGATTTGAATTTTGGGTCTCCCTTGTGCTTTTTAAAACGCTTGACTAGAATACGTTCCAGCTTTTGAGCATTCTTAGGGTCTGGATTATTAAAAATGTCTTCGACGACATCAGCATCTAATACAAATTCTTCTAAAGGATGCACATCGCCAACGTGAACATTGTCGTGAATGAGTTTGGTGGTCTCAGCACCCAGAGAAAACCATAACAGTTTACCAATGTTATCTGAAGCTGGCCTTACGGATTCAAATACCTGTGATAGCCACTTATAGTCTGCCTGATATTGATCAAGAATACGATCTGGAGATAAAGATTCCCATAGCTTAGAGAGTTGCTTATAGTCCTGAGCAAAATCGTCTTTTTTCTTATCGTTATTGATTGCATTTTGTGCAGCTTCAAGACCTTCAAATCCATCTAGTGTTCGATCTACATTTTCAAAATGAGACAGCGTTTTCTCCATCAGTTCCGGAAGCTTAGTACGCAGTTCAGCCAAATTGGAAATGATCTTTTGTACCATCTTCTGATCAAATTCCAATGCTTTTGCGGTATCATCAAAAACACCAAAATAGTCCACAATACGACCAAAGTTTTTACCGGGATATACCCGATTGGTTCTACAAATAGCCTGTAATAGCGTATGATCTTTTATAGATTTATCTAAATACATGGTTTGTAGAATGGGTGCATCAAAACCGGTTAAGAGTTTGGCGGTGACAATAATGAATTTTAAATCAGAGGTTTTGTCCTTAAATTCTTCGACAATTCGTTTTTGCTCGCTTTTATCTACACCCCATTTTTGCTTGAATTCCAGTGGATCATTTGCAGTTGTAGAAATCACAACTTTACTGGCAGTGGTATCAAAATGTTTATCTAGCTCTTCTTTATAAAGAACACAGGCATATCGATCTGGTGTGACAATCATCGCTTTAAAACCGTGTGGCGCTACTTTAGTAGTAAAATGAGTAGCAATGTCAACCACAATTTTTGAAATACGCTCAGGAGATTTTAAAAAGGCAGCCATTTTAGCCGACTTTTTATTTAAGGCGTCTGCTTCTTCATCACTTAGCGCGGCACTTTCTTTAAACACTGCAAAGGCTTCATCTATAGACTCTTTATCTACGTGTACATCTACAAGTCGCGGTTCAAAATGGAGCGGTCGGGTGGCATCATCACGTAAGGAATCCTGAAAGGTATAACGTGACAAATAACCTTCTTCATCTTCTTCAGCCCCAAATGCCCAAAAGGTATTCTTATCGGCTTTATTAACCGGAGTACCGGTTAAACCAAATAGAAAGGCGTTGGGTAACGCGGCACGCATCTGTCTACCCAAATCACCCTCTTGTGTACGGTGTGCCTCATCAACGAGAACAATAATATTTTCACGGGTATTCATATTTGGGGGAGCATCCCGAAACTTAAAGATCATCGAAATGATAATCTTACGGGTATCGCGCTCCAGTAAACCTTGTAAATCTTTAATGCTGTCTGTAGTCTCAACATTGGGAATATCAGCTGCGTTAAAGTCGCCGGAGATTTGCGTGTCCAAATCAGTGCGGTCTACCAGGACTAAAACGGTTGGACTTTTTAGTTCAGGGGTTTTACGTAGTTTTTGAGCGGCAAACATCATCAGAAGTGATTTCCCACTTCCCTGAAAATGCCAGATCAACCCTTTCTTTACTTTGCCTTCCTTAACTCTATCTACAATTTTATTAGCTCCTTCGTATTGCTGAAAACGACAAATCTTTTTGATGCGTCTGGCATTACTTCCCGAACTGTATAATGAGAAATGTTGCAGAATATCCAGAAGTACCTTTGGGTTTAAAAGGCTTGTAAGCTCTTTACCAATTTCTCCAAGACCTAATCGCCTGGCCAGGCTACCTTCATCTTCTTCTAAACGCCAAGGAGACCAAAATTCAAGAGGCGTGCGTACGGCTCCGTAAAAAAGTTCTTTGCCTTCAGTAGCAAACGATAAGATGTTGGGTACAAAAAGCTGTGGTACGGCATTTTCGTAGATGCTGTGTACTTCGTGAGCCCCATCTAACCAACTTATTGCTTCTCGAATGGGAGTTTTTGCTTCACCTACCACTACCGGAATACCATTAATAAGCAGTACAACATCGGGTATTTTAGTTTCCCTGTGGTGAATGCGGTATTGATTGGTGATGATATAGCTGTTATTGTCTAAAGCATCAAAATCTATTAAGGATATAGGAATATGGCGGTTATTGGGGCCAAAAGGCAAAGTTTTATCGCCACACAGCCACTTGGCAAATTCTTCATTGGCACGAACTAAACCCGTTTGATTAACAGAAATGAGTATGGCTCGAAGCTTATAAATTACTTCATCTGCAAGATCAGGATTTGCCTGAATACTGGGATTAAGACGTATCAAAGCAGCTTTTAACTCAGACTCCACCAAAACTTCATTTACAGAACGATTGAGTTCTTGTGCAGTTTTATACACCCAAGAAAGACCATAAGCAGGATCAGGCTCTTTAAAACTTTGGGTGTTAAGATTGGTACCACTTAGTTTATGGATGATATAATGTTCTACACTGTTGAGTTCGTTAAAGGCCATAATATTATTCTAATTCATAATTTTCTCGATCAATAATTTCCCTTTGCTTAAGTTCTTCTAGATGATCAATGAGTGCATCTATTTTTTCATTTAAGAATGCATTATCTGGGTCTAATATTTCTTTTAATAGTTCAATTCGTCTTTGATATAGTATCTCAGCAGAAATACTGTGAATTGAATAATTTACAAACTTGTTAGATAACCTTTCTACGACGGAATTATCCCAATGGTATTTTAAAATGAAATCTTTTGCTGTAAGATTCCATATAGGTAAATTATTTTCATCCTTATCAAAAACCTCAATAAATCTAAAGGCTATTGCTACATTGGAATCATCTTTTTCAGCCCAGTAAATTAGTTTTTGATTATCAAGATTAATGCGCTCTAGGTAAGAAGTTAGGCGAAAGTCTCCTTTGTTTTTCTTTAAAAAATCTCCAAACATTGGCCAAGATGTTTCCCAATATTCTTGCAGAAGAAAATAAACTAATCGCTCTTCTAAACCATCAGCGTATTTGTAGTGTTCTGAGTATTCTTTAAGAATTTTTTTAATTAAAAATTTTATATTTTTTTTAAGAGGATCCTCTTTTAAAGATTTTTTAATCAGGTCTTCTACATGAAGCGAAGTATTTATTGAAGTACGAAAATTTAAAATATCATCTACCCAAAGCAACTCATTGACCTTAGTTTTTGAAGAGCTCCATTCTTCCGGTGTTTTAATAAAATCCCATAATATTTGTAATGCAAAAGAATGATCAATTGTTTTAACCCAATCGACATAAGTCTTTACTTCTTCAAAAGAGAGGGTTTTAATATTAAGATATTCTAAATCTAAAAGGAGCTTATGCTCACGTTCTACAAGGTCTTTTACTTGAATTAAATCATTATATGTGAGATTTTTAATAAAATGTATTGCTCTTACGCTTTGATAAGCTATATTATCACTTTCAATAAGCAAATTAATGATTGCTCTTCTAGTATCATCAGAACTACACCCCTTTAAAAAACCATAAATAAAAATAGGATTAGCTTGTTGGATTTCTATCTCTGGGAATTTTGAAATGTATGCTTTCGTTATATCTATGGGTTCTTCCGTTAGCTGCGCTATTTTTTCTGCAAATGCAAAAGTTTGTCTTTGCTCACCTCTTAATAACTTATCTAAATGGGGAAGCCAATCTTTTTCTTCCACTATATATTTCTCAGCAAGACCTATAGCTTTATTTTGAGATACATTAATATAAGTACCCGTATCCTTGTCTCGAATAGTAATCCAAGGTGCAGAAGTTACTATAGCCTCTAATTCTTCCGGTATACTAATAGGTTTGTAAAGCTCTAAAAGTTCTTTTATTTGATTTTTAAATTCTAGGTTAAAAGCAAATTTCTCAGTATTAAGTAACGTTAAAATTTGTCTAAGCTTAGAAGGTATTTCATCTTTTTCTTTCAGAATTTCTCTCAATGTTTCAATTATGTACTCATTTTCTCTCCATTCTAGTTGTTCCTGAACTCTACCGTATAAAACTTCCTCAGCTTTTAGTGAAAATTCTGGATGATTTAAGATTATAGCCTTTAACTTATCTAATACACGTGTTTGGTATTTAATAAGTTCTTCTATTTCAGGGAAATACCTTTTATTTTTATACGACTCGTTGCCAGAGGAAAATGAGCCCATAAAACTATGAGCCTTAAGAGCTCGACCATAAGCTTCAATTATAAGCTCGGATTTACCATATGTATTTTCAATAGTTTCCAAAACTTTAACGCGTCTCATTAAGTTAAGCGTAGTTTCCGATAAGTTTGTCTGAAAGAGTGCAATAAAGGATAATTTTGCATCATTACCATTGTCCCAACCCGAGAGTGCTAATTTATATAGCGTTTCTATAGCCTCTTCAGCTGTTTCTTCAAAATAGCACAGTTTTTCGAGCGTGTTGATAGTGTACCATTTGTGGCGGCCATCTAAAACTAAATCAGATATATTCATTTAGTTGAAATTTTATAGCTGCTAAGGCCAATTTTGGGTGATATTCTGCAAATGCGTTTAAAAACTGAGAGCCAGGTTCGCTGTTTAAAAAGTCTTTATGACTTAGCAAGCCACCTTCATTTTCTAGTTGTGACACATTTTCTTCTCTTGTAATAATTTTAGAGAATGTAGTAGAGAATTGGTGGTTAAGATTATTATTAAATACTCCCATTAGAAATTCGTTGAGATTCGGGATTTTTAATTTTATCCAATCTTCAAAAATTTCCTCCGAAAAACCATTCAAAAGGATGTAATGTCCTTTTTCAACAATAAGCTTTCTTGCTTTAAGCTCTTCAATAATTCTCACGTAAACCGCTTCAGTAGAATTGATAAATTTTTCTCTTATAAATTCCGACTGATATTTCTTATCTCCATTGATAGGAATTTTGTGAAAAATACTAATAGCTTGAATTAACTTTAAGGCTTCTTCTTTTTTCTCAAAAGAATCTAGTATTTCTTTTAATATCGCAATTACAGATTGATTAATTGCATCAGGTTTTAATCTTGAGTATATTATTGTGTTTAATGTATTTAAATTACCCTGTAAATTGTGCAAAAGAAATCCAGTGTTCACATAACTTAGTTCTTTACCAGCTACCTCTTTAAAAAATTTCTCTCGCACATCCGTGGTTATGTGAACGTCAGGTTTTATATTCTTAATATCACATTCTTCTGAAGCTATCGAAATCAACTTAATAGGAGTATAAAGTATCTGTTTTTGTATTTTTATATGAACCGCCTCAGCACAATTATCTAGAATTATTATTTTCGGCTGATTGCAAGATATTAAGTCAATTAACTTTGAGTCTATTGATGAAAGACCTACTTCTAATAAATCATAATATAAAATTCTATTTTCCAAGTTTGATCTTTCAAGATCATCGTTACCTCTTAAAAATTCATAAGTTAAACGAGACTTGCCAGATCCTTTTACACCACATATTCTAATTGTTTTATTAGACTTTTTTATGAGGTTTCGTAATAGAACTATATAATTTTTTAATTCAGGCGTCAAGTGGTAATCTAGAGTATATAATTTAGATAACTCTTGATTTATTCTAAAAGGCCGCCATTTTTCAATTTGATAAGAAGTTTCTTCATTTATAGCGTTTTTAAAAGCATCATATAAATCTTCTGTGAGTTTTTTTCTTTCAGGTTTTCTTTGTTCATAATTTTTGGAATCTAAAGAATAAGTGATTCCCCACCTAAAGCCCTTGAAATCGACGGGTAAATTATCAGGGTGACCAAAGGCTTTGTTCATTACAATTAAGGTTCTGTATTGACCTTTTTTAGACCAAGCATATCCAGTCTCTAAAAGAACATTAGGATTTGGAGATAATTTATCAGGAGTATCTTTATAATATGCAATAGTCTTCCCCCATTTTGAAATTTTTTTTGCATCAAATCCATTCTTAGAAGAAGTGAAAGTCAAATCAACGAGAACCATATCAGCATCATCGTTTTTCTTTAACATTTCACTAATTAAAATTGGACTGCCTGGCGTTTTTTTAAAACCGAAATCAAATTCAATATCGTAGTTTTCAGTTTTTAATTTATCAATAGCATTTAGACTGGCTTGGTGTATGAAGCCTTTGTTGTATCTGTCATCAGTATCAGATTGGTAAGCAAAAAATATCTTGTAAGCCATCCCCTAAAACACCTGATTAATTAAACTCTTTTGTAAAGCTTTGGAACTTGAAATTTTAGATTTAGACAGTTCAATATTGCAATGAACTGTTTCAAGTTGATCTACAATTCTTTGTTGGCTCTCATCCTCAATTAGTGGAATTTTTAATTTCCTTAAATCTGAGGCATAAATATGCATTACAGTTGCTCCGGTGCCGTATTTATCAAGTTGTTTTCTTACTAATTGAGAGTTCATTAGATAACCAAGAAATTCACCATTACCTTTATGAGGTCGAAAGATGAGAACATCACTGCCACAATAAGCTTCCGTATCTGATACAAATGCAGCTGATTTTCCTATCTCTGTTATTGTTTCGCCAGAACCTGCAAATAGAACATCGCCTTTAATCAAGCGTAGACTTTTTTTCGCTGACACTTCACTAATGAAAGAATGAAACTCTCGTATTATTCGGTGGTGTTTAGTATAAAGTTCTCCGTATCTTACACAGGGAATTCCTTTTTCAATAACCTCAGATTTCGGTATTCCTTTGCCCTTTATTATTTCTCCAAAATCTTCTAGTCCGACTAGTTTAGTCTTATTTTCTAATATAGATAAAACCTTATTTATTGTCTTATTTTTGAGATTTATACCGTGAATTCTATTTTCAATTTCAATATCAAGGAAGTTTTCTAAACTCTTTAAGGCCTCGGTCTCCCTCTCAATCATCTCATCCATAGCCCAAAGTAATTCAGCCAGCTCTGCTTGTTGGTCTAGCGGCGGGAGCAGGAATTCATACTTGGCCACATCTCTCCATCTACAATGTGGATTTGTTGAGCCCACGATTGCACTAGTTGTATGATTGTAGAAGGAGTTGCTGTGAAATAAAAAAGGAATGAATTTAGGATTAACAATATCAATATTTGGTTCTAAAGTCAGGGTTTTTTCCCCGCAAATGCCATCAAAAGAGGCTAAAACAGTTCTTCGTAAGTGTGGGTTTCTAGTTGGAAAAAGGATTTGTCCTTTTCTAAAAATTTTATAAAAAGTTGGATTTAATTCGTCACCTTTTTTTTGACTTGACCATCGTTTGATATGTAATGATTCTTTATCAAAATGCTCAACTTTTAAAAATCTATCAAATCTCTGACCTGCATTTTCTTTATCATTTTCCTCTTTTTTAGAGAAAATTTCACCTAGCTTGAAAGATGTCCAATTGTCTTTGTTAATGTTTAGCTTCATTAATTCAAAGTTTCAAATAAATGATTAATACTTTTATTTAATCTTGAGGAAGTTGCTTCCCATTCAACTAAAGCCTCAGAGAAAGACACTTCTTCTTTGTTGCTTATTCTTGAAGACTTTAGATAATTGGTGACTAAAAGTGATGCATCATTTTTAAGCACATCTTTATTTGATACAATTTTACAGAACCCATCAACATTTTGATAATTTGCGTATGCATTAAAAATTTTCTCTATATGATCATCCAGTAAATAAGAAATTGTCTTTTCATCTTTTACTAGATCAAATGCATTTATAAACATAATCTTCCCCTTTTTGGCCTGTTCTTTATTGGTCCTTCTAATTAAAAGAGCAGATTCCATTGAAGAGTTATAGAAAAGGTTTTTGCCAAGAGCAATAACACATTCAACTGTGTCAGTTTCAATCATTTTTTTCCGCATTTTCTTTTCATTGTCACGAAAAAGAATGCCGTGTGGCCATAATTGAATACACCTACCGTTTTTTTCATCCATACTTTTATGTATGTGCTGCTCAAAGGCATAATCAGCACAACCCTGCGGCGGCGTACCCCAAAGATTTCTACCATACGGGTCGTTAATAAAACTCTTACGATCCCAGGATTTGATAGAGTAGGGCGGGTTAGCCAGAATAACATTAAAAGTTTTGAGTGTATCGTATTCTAAAAATGCCGGTCTTGCTAGGGTATCTCCGCGTACAATACTAAACTCTTCGATACCGTGCATAAACATATTCATACGCGCAATGGCAGAAGTAATGAGGTTGATTTCCTGCCCATAAAGTTTTAAGCTGCGGTATTCTTTACCCTCGTCACGCAAATGCAACGCACAGTTAAGCAGCAGTCCTCCTGAGCCGCAAGTGGGGTCGTAGACGCTTTCACCGGGTTGCGGGTCCATAATAAGCGTCATCAGTTTTACTACAGTTCGATTGGTGTAAAACTCAGCCGCAGTATGCCCGCTATCGTCTGCAAACTCTTTGATGAGGTATTCATAGGCATTACCCAATTGATCATCGGGTACATTGGCCAGATTAAGCTTGTGTTGCGAAAAATGCTCTATAAGATTAATAAGGGTTTCGTCGCTGAGTCGGTTTTTATTGGTCCAGCTGGCATCCCCAAAAATACCGTACAGCATATCTGGGTTGGCTTTCTCTATAGCACGCATCGCATCCTGTATCGCTACGCCTACATTGGTCGTGGTTTCTCGTACAGCCTGCCAGTGTGCGCCTTTAGGTATTTGAAAGCGGTGATTCTCTTCAAAAGCTGCATATTCAAGATCTCCATCGCTGTCTGCTAATGCAATCTCGAATTCCTCATCATAGACATCGCAAATACGCTTAAAGAATAAAAGCGGAAATATATACTGTTTGTAATCTCCGGCATCTATGGTTCCTCTTAAGGCTGTTGCGGCTCCCCACAGGTATTTTTCTAGTTCTTTTTGAGTCATTTTAATTTTCGTCTTTTCTTCATTAGATCATAGAATTCTTCCACTTGAAATGTATCTGCTTGAGTACCGTTTCTTACATAAAACTTTTTATCTAAAAATACTGGGTTCTCCGATGGAATAACTACAATTTCACATATGGTTTTATCTTCAACTACAAAATACTTTTGAGAAACTAAATCTACTGTTGATGCATTAAATGAATTTTTTATTTTACTAGTAATAGCTAGTTCCAATTTGTCCAAACTTGCATTATACCTATCCACCACTTCCATATCCTTTTGTAGCCCTCTAATTTCTTTGTTATCTCTTACTCCTAAAAGAATAGAACCACCATATTTTGAGTTTAAAAATGCTGCTATTTCTTTCATAATCTTATTAGGCAGAGATCCATCCTTTGCTTGTTGATGGTCGCTATAATTATAGGCTTCTTTGAATTCTAATCGCTCATTTTCTCCTTTAACTATTTTGCTTAACAACAGTTCTGAAGCTGAAAGTTTATAGGATTCATAATTATCCCAGATAATTTTAGAGTCCAAGATGACATCGTTTGGTATTGTTAAAGCATTTTCAGTTTTTAATTTTTTTTCAGCAATTTTAAATCCCTTTTCATTTGCTTCAATCCCTATCCATTGCCTTTTATTTTTAATTGAGGATACTCCACTAACTCCTGTGCCCATAAAGGGAACTAATACCATATCATTTTTTGTGGTGCTTAATTGAATTATTCTATCTAATAGTTCAATTGATTGGGCACCAAATCCCGTTTTTTTCTCATAAGCTTCAATATCACTCCAAACAGAATCTACCATTTGTAGTGAAAATTCGTCTGAATAGACCTTCAAACGTGGAAGCCTCATATCACTACCAAAATAGATCTTACCATCTTTTTCAAGTTCATTTAAACGATCTTGAGAGTATCTCCAAACTTTATTGCTAGGTAGTTGAAAACCATTCCAATCGTAATTTAAATTAGGTCTTTCCCCATCTAAAATAAGAGATTGTAATTTGTAATTCTTACCATTATCATTTAATGGAAATATTTTTTTGATTTCTTTAATATTTCTCTCGATTAGTGGAAAGAATTTTGAAAATCCCGAAACACTATAGAAAATAACTGTTTCGTGGTTATGACTGAATGAGTTATTCCTAATGTTAAGACGTTTTCTAGGTATAATAAATTCAGCCTTAAAATTATCAGAACCAAATACGGGAATAATCAGATTGTGAAAATTAACATTGAGAGATGGTATTGAATATAAAACAAGATTACCATTTTGTTTTAATACTCTTTTTGACTGTTGTAATACGGAATATATAAACTCTTCATAATCGTTTTCAATATTATTACCATCATTACGATAAATAAAGTCAGGACTACCCACTTTCCACGGAGGGTCGAGATAAACTAGATCAACAGAATTATCTTCTAATCGCTCAAGAACATCTAAGCAATTTGCATTGATAATGTAATTTTTATTTTTTTTGATTAAATTCAACCAATGAATTGCTTTAAAATTATTTTAAACTTCTCTTCTGCTTCTTGACTCGCTTTCCAAGTTTCTTTTAAGTCAGCCAAAGCTTCCTCGACATTAGGTAAATTATCTTCGATGATTTTTTCTACATAGAGCGGGATATTAAGATTGAAATCATTTTCTACCAAATCATCCCAAGTTGCTATGCTTACAAAGTTTTCAACTTCTTTATAGTCTTGATACCAGTTAAAAATTTGATTTACGTGTTCGGCTTCCAGATAGTTTTGAGCCCGCCCTACACGCACCTGTTCTGATGCATCAATAAACAGGACCTTTTTCTTTTTATCAGTTGGTTTGTTTTGCTTGAAAACCAAAACACAGGCAGCCAGTTGCGTACCGTAAAATATATTAGGACCCAAACCTATTACAGCCTCGAGCAGGTCTTCTTCCAGTAGTTTTTTTCTAATTTTTCCCTCTGAGCCTTTTCTAAATAGGGCACCGTGAGGTAATACCACAGTCATTCGGCCGGTACTGTTCATAGATTTGATCATATGTTGTACCCAGGCCATGTCTCCATTACCTTTAGGTGGTACACCGGCTATATTCCGGCCGTAAGGATCTTCAATCCAGTTTTCGGCTCCCCAATCTTTTAAAGAGAAAGGAGGATTGGCAATAACACAATCAAAGGTTTTTAAACCATCTGCTTCAAAGAATGCAGGGTTTCTAAGGGTATCTCCACGTACGATCTGAAAATCTTCCATCCCGTGCAGAAACATATTCATTCGGGCAATGGAGCTAGAGGTCAAATTCTTTTCCTGACCATAGAGTTTCAACGTTCTATAATCTTCGTTATTAGCTCTTAAATGATCTACACATTCTAATAACATCCCTCCGGTACCGCAGGCAGGGTCATAAATGCTTTCTCCTTCGTGAGGATCAAGAATTAATCCCAGTAAGTGAACCACAGATCTTGGTGTATAGAATTCCCCAGCTTTTTTATTGGTTAAATCAGCAAAGTGTTTGATGAGGTATTCATAAGCCTGGCCTAATATATCTACATCTACCAGGCTATTAGACAGAGTATACTGTGAGAAATGTTCAATAAGATCGACAAGAAGGCGATCACTTAGCTTGTTTTTATTGCTCCATTGCGCATCACCAAAAATACCATACAGAAATTGTTGATTGGCCTGCTCAATACCTCTTAAAGCTTTTTCTATAGCTAGCCCAACATTAGTAGTGGTACTGCGAACATCATCCCAATGACAGCCTTCTGGTATTTCAAAGCGATGAAATTCGGGTAATGAGGCATATTCAACATCACCATCAGACTCCTCTAGGGCTACACGGTATTCTTCGTCATAGACATCAGAGAGGCGTTTAAAAAAGAGTAATGGGAAAATATAAACCTTGAAATCAGAAGCATCTACCGGACCTTTAAGAATCCATGCTGCTTTTGATAAATATTGTTCGAGTTGTGAGAGGCTTAGTTTTTCTTTAGACATGAAAAATTTGACATTTTTTCAAATATAGCGGAATTTGAGATTAACGGATTGATGAATTCCGTAATAGTATTGATTAATGGTATTAGGATTCCTGTCTAAAGCCGGAGACTTTGTTATAAAATAAAAAATACCCAGTATTAGGTACTCTTTATAAAAAAGCACTTAACTATTTTTAACATACTAAAATGTTAGATATGAGACAGATATTAATTTGTATGATTTTCCTATTTACAGTAAAAGTAGTTGGCCAGCAAACGCTTACGTTTAATAGTAAAACAGACTTGGAAGCAACTGAAACAGCAATTGAATTGCAATCGAATAAACTAGTGTCATCGTATTCCTTTAATAAATTAGTCTTTGAAGATGTATCGTACCTATTACTTGGAGGTAGTGCGCCAAGTGAGGGGCTTGAGGCAACTTTTGATGAAAGTAAATCCAATATAGCATTAAGTGGTATAGTTACCTCAAATGATTGGTTTATTCTTTCAGTCAAAGGCGATTTATCTGCAACAGATGAGGGTATTTATTTTATAGATGAACAGAATGGTAGTAAAAAAGCGAAGATTGCTTTGAATTTCTACCGGCCATTTTGGGGAAGGCGCTCATATGATTCACCAACGACAAGTGTAGCATCACAAAGAGCATTTTATACTATTGAAAAGGCAAAACAATATAAAATAGCAGCGCTGCTAAAAGATTATTATTATACAACCTATTTATTAGAAGATGCTGGGATTCCCGTAAAACTTATACTCAATGATGAACTTGATCAGTTTTGTGATGATCTTTTAAATAACCATAAGTATTTATTAGACAGAACTCAAATCAACCGTGATTCAATCCTTTCTGATACTAGTTATATTCTAACAAAAAAACTTAAGGGAGGACCTAAAAGCAACGCATTTAAAGTAGCTATTAAAGCTGAAGACTCAACGATAGATGTTCCTGAAGCTATCTACGAAGGTGTGACGTATGATTTAGATAAGGTAATTGCACTCTATGATAAAACAGTGGCAGCAATGGATTCTATTTCAGAGAAATTAGTATTAGAAGAGCATAAAATAGCACAACCGTATTGGAACAGTAAAAGACTTTTTTATGCTGGTGCATCTCCTTATTATGCCCGTGAAACCATAAAAAACTTATATAAATCTAACAATACTTTAGATTTTGCGGGACAATTTACTGATACGCCTGGTGATCTTTTTGGGATAGAATTACAAGGGGGGCTTTTCTATCAGTCAAAGAAAGGTTTTTTGTTGCCAAGAATTTTTTTTACAAGGTTAACCGTCAATTTGGGAAGAGGTTCAAATGTAGGTGAGTTTGAAAACCGAACCTATAACTTCCCAGCAATAATTTTAGACACTATTAGTTCGGGTGTTGTTTCGACACCTCAGTCCAAAGAAGGAAATTACAATAAAAAAGGGAATGAATACAACTTTGGCTTTTTAAGTGAATTAGGATTGGAAGCATACTATTTCCCCTTTGAGCGTTATGGAATTTTTGGTCAAGTTGGATATAGCAATATTAATTTTGACCACGGCAAAGGAGAAGATGTGGAGTTATACAGTATGCGGCTTGGTTTGCTTATGAACTTAAAAGCAAAAGAAAAGAATTTTGCCACATTACAATTATTTGCAGATCGGTCTGACTTAAGCAAATCTCCAAATGGTAATGATGATAATTTGCTATTCGGTTTTAAAGTGGGGGTACCTTTTAATTTTAAACAAAAATTGTAATTGAGGATTGTTATAAAAGCATAAGTAAATGTGTCGATAAAGATCTCTTTCGAGTTTATTTAGGATTAAAAATTAGCTTTGTATAGCTATAACAGGATTTATTTATTAATCTGTAAAGCTAATTTAGGACGGGTCAGTTTACGGGTGCTTCACGACGATGCTGTATAGATGGTGTATGGATAAAGCATAGATAGTGTATGAGGAGTGCATTAAACCTATAGCTTAAAAAAGCTAAGTTTTTTGTACAATCCATCCGCATAGGCCGGCTCAAAAATCATTTAAAGATACAAATAGCATCTCTTGGTATTTTATCTTTCAATTTACCCCTCAACACGCAATACAATTCTCAACCTTCATTGGAATAAGCAGCGGGAGTTTCTCGTATTTACTTATTGACTTCAGTTTGATGAATTTTACTTTAAACTTTGTTCTTACTTTTCTTTGCTTCTCCAAAGAAAAGTAACAAAAGAAAAGAGCCCCTCGCTTAGGAATTTTTTGCCTTATCAGGCAAAAACCGTCTTGTCAGCTCCGCGTCGCTACCGCTCCTGTCCTTCGGAGCTTCCTACATCTATTCTGAACCGAGGGAAGGGCTAAAGAATACTATTCTTAGGTTCAATTTGGAGACGGCCTACTTTTTAGATCTGTAGTAAAACAAGCGGGAGCCGCAGTGGTGGGCAGAGGAGGATAGCTTAGCGCAGCGGTTTGCTATCCGCAGGGAAAGGCGTTTGCGTAGTTTTCAAGGATCTAAAAATAAGCCTTGATCTTTTGTTTCTTTTGCATCAAGGTAAAAGAAAGGGAAGATAAATAGAAGTTAGTATTATTATTCTTTCCTTACAGGATGTGATTGTTCCCGTGGGTCGAAAATGACAATGCATAATTAAATACAAGGGTTACCATTCCCAATCTTCATTGGAACAGGCAGCGCGATAACGACCTAGAATAATAAATCAGAAATAACAAATAGCAACATAAAAATTGCCCACTGCAAACTGAACTTCGTGTTATTAATTTCATATTTCAAACACGCGATACAATCGCGCGAAAACATCGTAGTATATTTCGTATTTCTACTTTCGTATTTTGCCAATCCCGAATAATAAATCAGAAATAACAAATAGCAGCATTGTAAGAACTATACTAATAGCACTAGCCATTGCTAATGATAACCTGATGTTTCTTAATAAGAAGATCTTGGCGCTACAAACTACTCCTCCGGTAACTTTAAGTCCTGATGCAACTCCATAAACATCTCTCCGGGATCCACGTCAATGGCTAAGGCGATGAGGTAGAGTTCGTCTGCACGGAGTTGGGTAGAATTATTTCCACTTAACTGGCTCAATCTAGATTTACTAATCCCTGTTCTACGCGCAACTTCTGCCTTGTTTATTGATTTTTTTGCAAGATATAGACCTAAATCTGTCACTTAAATTTGTTTATAAATTAGCTACATAAATGTAGAAAGTATAAACAATAGTATGAAATATTTAAACTTTTAGTTGGTAAATAGGTTGATTTGTGATACATTAGTATTGAATTTCTACACATTAGTATCATATGTAAAAACTTAGTTATGACTCCACAACTCCAACTCCCGTCTAAATTTGCGCTGCATGAGGCGCTCGAACCGCTTACGGAAGCCTTGTTGCAGGCTGCTCCCGTACATGCACTGTATCTCAGCGCAATCCGTCAAACACCTGATGCGATCTACAACCTCCTGATTGTGGTGCAGGAGGCCGGGGCCTTGGCCGGTTTACAACAGCAAATCCCGGTGCTGCAAGTACAGTTTCCGCTAGTACGGATGCAAGTGTATACCCCAAAGCAACTGCATAAGTTGGAGCAGGAGGGAAGCGTGTATGGGTTGTGGGGATACCACTTGGGGGAGCGTATTTACCCTCGACCTGCTGCTGATACCTTTAAAAATTCTTCCGATTGGCAGTTGGAACAACTGCACCTTAAGGCGCAACAGCAACTGGAGCAGGACGCGGCGTGTATCTGTAAAGGCTTTGATACTGCGGTATACTGGTTTGATCGGGAGGACTATGCGGCTTCGGTATTGGCTTTGGTGGAGGTGTTTAAGACCTGTCTTGCGCTTGCGGGCAAGCTGTATACGGGTAGGGTAATGGAGTACCCGTCTTTAGAAGCCCAGCTGGCTGTTGTACGTCCGTTTCTTCCCCAATTGCGCAAGCTCTTCCCCACACCCGAAGCACCCGATGCCGATCCTACACTCTTGGAATTACTGGATGCCTGGTCGGCAGAAGGGATCCCTTCAGATGAAGTTATAGACCGGCATACCTGTTACCAGATACAGATGCGTATGGAGCGGGTATTTACGGTGGTAGATACTGCAGCCCGGGAGCTGCTGGAAGCCTGTAGCCCAAAACCAACTCCTGCTGTGTCAGCTTCCCCAGCGGGTGCTACCCGATCGCCATTGGAGCAAGCGTTGCAGGAGGCTATGAACTATTTACGAGAAACCTACCGCGTACATTCGGCCTACCTGCTCTACAGCGCCCAAGACAGCAGGGTGCAGTCGGCCCATTGTTTTACCCCCACCGAAACCCAAATACACCAGAGCACCGCGGTGGTGCTGCTGGTCACGTACACGTCGGTTGGGGTCAGTCCGTCGCAACTCACCGATCAGGTTTATAATCAAACGGGGCAGCGCATCCGCATCTGTTTTATTTTAGAAACCGTGAAGCGGGCGCACAACGCTTTGGATTTTGGCAGTAACTTTCTGCAAAAGGCATTGGGCGAGGGGAAACCCCTTTATGCGGAAGATGATCGCTTACGCGGGTTTTTAAAGCAGGGGTATTTGTACCATTCACAACAGGTTGAGAAACTCCAAAAATATTGGGACATCCGCAGCAACCGGGCATATTATCTCATTGAGAGCACCCGTATTCTGGATACTCGCGAAGATGCGCTGGTGCAACTGCAGATGTATGAGGAAGCCTTGATCCAGACCTGCCTGGGCTTGATCCGTTTGTTTTGGGAGTACAGTCCGGCCTACACTTCCCTCAAATACCTTTTAGACCTGTGTCGCAGTTTTACAGCGTTCCCTAGTGCTCTGCTGGAAACCACCTCTTTTAAAGCCCGTCGTCGTCTGCACCTGCTTAGCCATGCCCAGCAGCACTTGCGGTATGGAAGTACATATACCGTCACCGATACCGATGCCAACGAGGCTTATCACCTGTGCAAACGCTTTATGCAACAGGCTGAAGCCTTGGCTGCGGAGCGTTTACACTTCTTAAAACGAAAAGCCTATCAGCGGGAAGTAAACTAGATTAGAAGATTCAAAATTCAAAGTTTAAAATTAGAATGGGATGTGTAGTGCTTATGCGGAATTCTGTTTTCTGTTTAGCGTTTACTGTTTACTGATAACTGCAACTGCCCACTGCCGACTGTTCCCTGTTTACCGTTTACGGTTTACTGCGGGCTGTCTACTCTTGAATTTAGGCCTCGTGCTCCCACAGTGAGTCCACAGTAAACCCACACTAAGTCCACACGTGTCCACAGTATTTGTGGTTGAGTATGGGCAAGGTATAGGAGGAAGATGGAGGTGTATTAGCGTATGCATAAAGCACCTCAGTATTGACACCGTTCTATGTTAACGAAATCTTAAAATTAAAGCTTTTGAATCTTGTTTTCATACACTCTTCATACACTATCCTAGGGGATGCCTAGGCGTTGCTAGGGGGATGCCCTTCTCGGGGTGAGCTTTTGCCTTGTTTTTTATGGTGTTTTTGCCCTTAGGGCCAAAACCGCAAGCGCATCCCTAAATTGCTTCCAAGGCTTCAGAAATTTTTAACGGAGCCTTCTTGCTATACTGAAGAAAAAGAACCCTAACCCTTCGGGTATGAGTGTATAACGTTTATGAGTAAGAGCTGTCATGCTGAACGTGCTTCAGCATCTCATCCAGTAAGGCTTCTCTCCCGAAGCTTCGGGATGCGCTCGAAGTGAAAGATCGTTGCGTATTTCTACTTCAAACAGAATACGGAGTAAAAAACCGGCCTACTTTTTAGATCTGTAGTAAAACAAGCGGGCGCCGCAGTGTTGGGCAGTGGAGGATAGCCTAGCGCAGCGGTTTGCTATCCGCAGGCAAAGGCGTTTGCGTAGTTTTCAAGGATCTAAAAATAAGCCTTGATCTTTTGTTTCTTTTGCATCAAGGCAAAAGAAAGGGAAGATGAATTGAAGTTAGTATCATTATTCTTTACTTACAGGATGTGATTGCTCTCGAGAGTCCAAAATGACTGTGGGTGCTTATCCCCACACGATACCATTCCCAATCTTCATTGGAACAGGCTGCTCGGTAACATTTAGAAAAGCAGCGTGACCCACTCAGAATAATAAATAAGAAATAATGAATAACGCAATAACAACTGCCCACTGCGACTGCCAACTGGATATGGGCTGGGGATGAGGGTTTTTACAAAGTGCGTGCTATAAACACGCGATACCATTCTCAATCTTCATTGGGACAGGCTGCGCGACAACATCGTAGTATATTTCGTATTTCTACTTTTGCATTTCAAACACCAAACCGCAAACTGAAAACTGCAAACTGCCAACTGCCAACTGAGACTGCCTACTGAACTCTTTATTTTAAAAAACCTCACCTATTTATTCTCGTTCTAAATAATGAGTATATTTGCAACTTAGTTAATCTGTAATGGCCCCTAAACCTGATTCTACATCTGAAGCCTTGCTGTTCTCCCAATTGAAGGGAGGGAGTGAACGGGCGTTTACGCATTTCTTTGAGCTGCATTACCCCGCCCTTACGGGGTTTTGTAAACAGTTTGTTTATGATGAGGAACAGGCCCGCAGCATTGCACAGGAAGCATTTGTAAATCTTTGGCTCAGCAGGGAGCAGCTGCAAAGCCCCGGGGGTATTCCTTCCTTTTTATATACCGCCGCACGCTCCAAGTGCCTTAACCTGATCAAGCATCAAAAGGTAGTACGCAAGTACGAAAACCAAAAGTTGGCAGAGCAGGAGCACGCCATCAACAGAGAAGTGCTTCAGGCGATGGATTATGACAGTCTGAGCTTAAACGAACTTCAGGAAACCATCAACCGTTTTATTGCCGAATTGCCTGTACAAACGCAAACCATCTTTAAAATGAAGCGGATGCAGCATAAAAAAAATGCCGAGATCGCTGAGGAACTTCAGATTTCTGTAAAAACCGTCGAAGCCCATATGACACGGGCCTTAAGCCATCTTCGTAAGGCCTTGAGCGACTACCTTCCCGCGGTAGTTGTGGCCCTTTTATTGGGGTAATCTTAAAATAATCACAATTTAACATAGGGTTTACGAATGCTGAGTTGTACGTAAGATAAACCCGCCTTAAAAAGCAATGGATACCACTATTTTATATAAATACCTCAATAATGAGGCCAGCGAAGCAGAGACCGAAGCGGTATTTGCGTGGATCGCAGCACACCCGGAGCATAAACGCGAATTTGTGCGTTTAAAAACCGCTTGGGCTTTAACGGAAGAGCTACCGATGGATGCCGAGACTTTAAAAGCTGACCGTCCGCAGCTTCCTGCACCGGTCAAAAAAGTCGCGTTATGGAAGTATGCCGCGATCTTGGTACTCCTGTTGGGCAGTGCGCTTACCTGGTATATTGCACACACGCCGGGGATGCCGACTGCTGCACCTGAGGTGGTGTTAGAACTGCCTGATGCGGCTACCTACACTTTAGAAGGTACCGCGAGTACACAGATCACCACCAAAAGTGGAGCGCCTCTGGCACAGGCAAGCGAAGCACAAATAGACTATAGCGCCCCTACTGCAGCAGGTACCGCCGTGCCGCAGCACATCAAAGTACCGTATGGAAAAACCTACAAGGTGGTGCTGGCAGACGGCACCCGTGTACGGCTTAACGCAGGAAGTAGCCTGCGCTTTCCCAATGTCTTTACAGGAACGACCCGGGAGGTAGCACTTACGGGAGAAGGCTTTTTTGAAGTGGCTAAAAATGCCGAAAAGCCCTTTAAAGTCCACGCAGGGCCGATGACGATCGCCGTACTGGGAACGCGTTTTAACGTACAGGCTTATGCCGATACCCAACACATCGCCACCACCCTTGAAGAAGGAAGTGTTGCGATCGAAGATACCCAAGGGAAGGAAGCCTTACGTCTGGTACCGGGCGAGATGGCCTATTACAATACCACCACGCAAGCGCTGCACAAGCAGCAGGTAGATGTGGCGCCTAAGATCGCGTGGATCTATGGCGAACTCATGCTAGACGATACGCCGAGTGCCGAACTGTTTAAAACGCTCGAGCGGCATTACAATGTGCAGATCACCAACCGCTATACGCCTTTGGAGGAGCAGCACTTTAGTGGTACGCTCAAACTGGATGCCGATATTGAAAACCTGCTGCAGTTGCTGCAGCTGGATACGGCTTTTGACTACCGCCTCGAGGACGGCAACATTACGATCACTAAACCCAATACAATCAACTAATCTTTTAACATGCTAAACATTACACAGAAACGGTGGAGCCTAACGCATCCACTGTGGATTACCGGCTTGTTCCTGCTTTGCTTTTCAGCAGCCGTACAGGCGCAGCAAATCAGTTTGCCCGGCGGTACTCCAAACACCCTAAACCAACTGGTTGCAGCAGTAGAAGCGCAAAGCGACTACCGTGTGGTCTATAATGCCGGAAAGATCGATATGGATACCCGCATCGCTGAGGTAAACACGCCTGCAGCCTTGACCACACTCTTGCAGGAGGTCTTTAAAGACCTGCGCTATACCTATAAAATCCAAGGCAAGCAAATTATGATCCTGGAGTCTAAAAAGCTAAAGGTAAACGACCAACAAAGTCGGATGTTGCAAGGGAGCGTGCGGGATGCACAGGGAAATCCGCTTCCCGGAGCGACCTTGATGGTACGAGGAACCGCCCGTGGTGCGATGACCGATGCAGATGGAAACTTTAAATACCTGGTGGTGGCAGCAGATCCTGATGCTGTTCAGCTGGAAGTAAAATATTTGGGGATGGAAACCCAAGTGGTGACTTTAGGGTCACGCAGCCGCTTAGACATTCAGCTGCAAGAAGCACAGAACGAACTGGAGCAGGTGGTGATTACCTCGTCTTACGGAACCCAAAAGCTGAAGGAGGAAGTGGTAGGAAGTATCGTTACCGTGACCGATGAGGAGATCCCTGTAGAGCAGGCTTCAGAAAGTATTGATAAAATGCTCGAAGGGCAGGTTGCCGGGGTGCTGGTCGAGAATACCTCGGGCGTGGGCGAACCGGTGCGTATCGATATTCGCGGTCAGGGTTCGTTAACGCCGCTTAACAATACCTTACTGGGAACCTCTACCCAGCCGCTCATCATTATTGATGGGGTCATTATGACCGAAGAAACCGGGATTGACAATGCCTTCTTTGATGGGAATGGCGTGGGGTCTGAATCCTTTACCAATCCGTTGTCTAAGATCGCTCCCGGAGATATTGAGAGCATCAACGTCTTGAAAGATGCTGCTGCAGTGGGGATCTACGGTGCCGATGGTGCCAACGGGGTGATCATCATCACCACCAAAAAAGGAAAACGCGGCAAGACCCGTTACAACTTTTCTACCCAGCTGGGGGTTTCTGAAGCCATCAATCAGATTCAGTATTTGAGCGGACCGCAATACACTCAATTGCGCAACGAATTTTTACGCAACACCGGCGGAACCTTACTTCCGGAGAATGGGGTAGATACCAACTGGTTTGACCTCTTAAACAACACCGGGGTATATACCAAATACAACCTGAGTGCTTCGGGCGCTTCAGAACGCTTTAACTACCGGGCGAGTGTGACCTATCTGGATATCGATGAGCCACAAATGGGGAATGAAAATAAACAGGTGAATGCCAACATCAATCTGGGGTATGACCTTGGGAAGTTGGATTTTCGCTTATCCCTGTCTCCCAGCTATCAGAAGCGTACCCAACCCAATATCTATTACGGCTATGCCTTTGTACCGCGCTTGAGCCCCTATAACGAAGACGGTTCGTTTGCGCTACTCGGAGTAAACACGGTGGCCAATCCGCTAGCCGCCATTGCACAAAACCGAAACGACAATACCGGTTACGGACTCTTAGGAAGCTTTAACGTGAACTATCAGGTGACCGAAGGCTTGAAGCTTTCGTCTTTATTCGGTTTGGATTATAAAGACAAAGAGCAAGACCGTTATTTTTCAGGCGCCAATGAAAGCGGAAGAGGGAACGGGACTTTTGTATTGGATGGAGCAACGTATCCGCGTTGGGGACGTCGCATCATCAACGGCCGTAACAGCACCCGCTGGAACTGGCAAACACAGGTGTTTTATGAAAAACAATGGGGCGATCACGGTTTTGATGTCCTGGGCGGACTCGAACTGAGTGAGGAGCAAACCGATCTGGACTATGCTTCAGGAACCGGATTTACCGATCCGGAGATGCTCAATGCCGTAGCCGATGCGCTGCAGGATGATGACCCCGATACGGTTGCTGATGAGCGTTTCAGCAATCAAACCTACCGTACCGATATCAATAACAACTCCCGCGTTTCGTTTTACGGGCAGTTGAATTACGATTATAAAGGCAAGTATTTCTTCTTAGCCAACTTCCGAAGAGACGAGAGTTCGGTTTTTGGAAGTGACAGCAATGTAGCCTACAACGGAGGTGCCGGTTTAAGCTGGGTAGTGTCTAAAGAGAACTTTTTAAACGACACGCCCTGGTTAGACTTTTTACGACTGCGCACCAGTTACGGAAGCACCGGGAACTCGCGTATTGGTTCGTACCGTGCCCTGGGCTTGTACAACCGTCGCATCAACTCGGGATACAATGGCCTAACGGAAGCAACGCCTAGTGCAGCACCCAATCCGCAGTTGAGCTGGGAGCGTAACCTCAAGTACAACGCCGGGCTCGATCTTAATCTGTTTGGGCGTTTACAGCTTACAGCAGAATACTATTACGACGATCTGAGAGACCTGATCACCTCGCGTGATATTCCTTCAGAAAACGGGTTCAGCAGTCTGCAACTCAATGCCGCGCAGATGTACAACACCGGGCTGGAGTTTAGCGCACGTGTACAATGGGTAGACAGCAAGAAGTTTAAATGGAATACCAGCTTTAATATCGCGACCCTTAAAAATGAGGTTACCGATCTGGTTGGTTTAGGAAGTGATTATTCTACCGCAGCGCGTGCCCTGGCGCAACGCATCGGGTATAGCACCTCTGCGATCTGGGGACTGGATTGGGCAGGTATCGATCCCGCAACGGGAAGAGATTTGATCCGTTACAACGATCAGATTTATGACCTTGCGACCTACCGCTCCTTATATACCGAAGCCAACTGGCAACCCATTGGCGACAGTCAGCCGGATGCCTATGGAGGTTTCAGTACCAGTTTTCAGTTTGGGAACAGCCTGAGCCTGAGTGTACGCGGTTCGTACCAAATAGGTGGGGAGTACCTGGCCGATTACCAACTGATCTCGCAGTACAACTTTACCACAAGTAGAAACCTTTCGGTGAATGCGTTTGACTATTGGAGAGGTCCCGGAGACACTTCCGCCTTACAGCCTTTAGTGAGCAGCAGCAATCCTATAGCCGCAAACATGAGTAAATACCTGTATGATGCTACGTTTGTCAAACTGAGCAACATCAACCTTACTTATAATGTTCCCCTACATACGCTGAAGGTGCCCTTAGACCAACTTTCGGTATTTCTCGATGTGTCTAATGTGGCCTATTGGTACAAAGACAAATCCCCGGCAGGCCGTAATGGGATTCGGGAATTCCGTTTTACCTATCCGCAGGCACGCACGATTTCACTAGGGGTTAAAACCAGCTTTTAAATAAATGATGATGAAAAAACTATTATATACTACAAGTCTCCTATTCCTCCTGTTTGCACAGGTGGGCTGCAGTGACTTTTTAGAACAACAACCGGGAAGTCAGATCTCGATCGGTGAACAGTTGGCTACCCGTGAGGGGATGCTGGAAGCCGTGACAGGGATGTACTCCATAATGGAAAGCACCTTGCGTCAAGAACAGTATACCGTGTATGCCGATCTGCAAGGAGGGAATTTAAAATTTTCACCTACGGCCTCGGGAAGTAATCAAGGGGAACTCAGCGTACCTGCCAATGTGCAGCAGCTGTATAACTTTAACGACACCGCGTTAGAGAGTCAGATGGAATCCTTTTACGACAACAGCTATGCAGCGATCTCTGCGGCCAACCTGCTGTTAGCATATATCGACACGGTAGACTATTTGAGCGCTACAGAACGGGATGCTATTGCAGCTGAAGCCCTAAGTGTACGCGCGCTGATGCATTTTGCCTTGTTGCAGGTATATGCACAAGATAGCAACTATCCTGAAGCCAATATGCCGGGCATCGTCTATAAAACCGAAACTTTACAAGAAGAATTAGATTACGCACCGCGTTTGGGATTGCAGGAAACCTATACGGCGATTGCTGCCGATCTGGAACAGGCCCTCAGCCTGTTTCCTGACGCTCCCGTTTTAGAAGGTCCTGCATACACGTACTTCAGAGCCATGAGTGCCGAAGCTTTGCTGGCACGGGTCTACCTGGCACAAGGCGCCTGGGAAAATGCCTACACGCACGCTACGCAGGTGATTGCTACTTCGGGCGTAACGCTTACGTCTAACGAAAGTTACCTGGAGTCTTGGGAAGCACCCTTGCAGCCGGTTTCTGAGATCTTGCTGGAACTTGCTGTTCCTGTAGATGCCGACGGAGCTATTGGCGGAAGTAGAGCTGCACAGTATGGGTATAGCGGTGCCAATACCTATGCCGATTATGTGGCGACGCAAGACCTGCTAGACCTCTATGCTCCCGAAGATATACGCGGGGCGCTGTTTGTAGAGCAGGAGTTGGCGACTTTAGAAAATGGACAATTGGTAAACCGCCCGTATTATTTCACCGGAAAGTTTCAGGGGAATCCCGGGAATCCGCTATTGCGCTTGAGCGAGCAATACCTGATCGCTGCAGAAGCTGCTTACCAACTTAACAATACCGATGCCGCCCTGAGCAACCTGAATGCGATACGCGAGCGTGCAGGCCTGCAGCCCTTAGTACAAACGGAAAACCTGGAAGAAGAATTGTTCCTGGAACGCAGACGCGAACTCGCTTTTGAGAACCAACTCTTTTTTGATCTGAAACGTACGGGACGTGATGTGAACCGCAATGACGGCTGTCTGTCGACTACCTGTAGTCTGGACTATCCCTCCAACTTTTTTGTGCTCCCTATCCCGCAAAGCAATATTAACCTCAACGCAAACCTGATACAAAATGAAGGCTACTAAACTACTATTTCTACTGGCATTAGGCCTTATCTTAGGATGTACCGATGATGATTTGAGCAATCAAGCAAATCAGGAGCTCCCGGCTTCCTTGCGCTTTAACTTTTTGGTGAACAGCAATAACGAACCTATAGCATATCCTGCGCTTAGCGGGAATGTGTTACCGGTAGCGACCTATGAGAATACTTCCTTACGTACCTTAAAGATCCCTGTGGTGTTGAGTGCACGCAGTCTGGAAGGGACGGTAACCGCAACCTATAGCGTGAACAGCGGTTTGCCGGAGACAGCCTACGCGGTACAACCTGAGGAACTCCGTTTTACAGCAGCACAGCCTACCGATACGATCGAGGTGCGTTTTAACCAGCGCTGGAGCGCCGGGGAGTCTATAGCTTTTAACCTCACCGGAGTTTCTGACCCCGGTATTCAGTTGGGCGCGTTGAACGAGGCTACTGTTGGTGATCGCTTTGAAGTGACTTTAGGCGAGGTTAATACCACCTACCAATTGAATACCAGCAGGATCGACCTTTCAGGAGCTGCGGGAGAAACCGTAACATTTCGTGTAGAATTCCCTAACGGGTATATTGAGGAGGAAGTAGATGAAGCTGCGATCTTCAGCTTTTTGAACGGTTTTGATTATACCTTAGCACGTACCGGGCAGGGCAGCGATTACATCAGCTATAGCCTGACCTTAAACGAAGACCTGAGTGCTGCTGATGTGAATTATCAGACCATCATCACCTTAAAAGAGCAAGCAGCCTATAGCCTTTCGGGGAATGCCAATCTTTTGGTGATCAAACCCATACAAACCGATCGTGATCTGGCGACCAATCCGGCTTCTCATTTTTACGATACCAGCAACCCATACTACCTGGTACGTGGCGAGAATTGGATAGATCATAACAATGACGGCGAGTGCAGCTGGAGGTCCTGGACGGCCTTTTCGGTACCGGTTGAGGTAGACGCAGACCATCCTAACGCGATCTTAGGCTCAGACAATGGCACGCCAGACCCTAGTGATGATATGTATTACGATGCCTACCGCATTGGGTTTAGATCTCCATTGGCCGGTAGAACCACCAATCCGTTCAACTTACAGCGCTGGTTTGATAATGAAGCTACCGATGCTTCGGCATCACCGGGCTTTAATATAGATGCGGCTATTGAATTTTATCCTGAAGGAGGAACCAGTGCCGCCCAGGGAAGTGTGGCGGTGATTCCGCAGTTCTTAACCATTTCCAATAGAGATGACGAATTGTTTGAATTGGCTATATCAGGAAGTGGAAGCTACCGTCAGGTGAGTGAAGATCTTTGGGAAATGAAGCTGGAATTGCGGGTGACCAATGATGCCCTGTACGGCGGAACTGTCACTTCAGAATATTACATCTACAGTGATCGCGGTTATGAAGATCCGGCAGACTTACCCGGTAATTCGTGTGTGGAAGAGATCACCCTTTAATTCTTAAATCTTTGATTATGCAAAAACTGTCTATACTGTGTCTCATGTTGCTCTTGTTGAGTTCGTGTAAACAAACCAAGCAGGAAGAATATACCAGCATCGCCGAACTTCGTGAAATCTACGCTTCCGGAGATCCAGAACGCTGGCCTGCGCCCAATCTGGACAGCAGCATTGTCAATTTTAAAGAAATAGGACACCTGGACGATGTCCCTTTTCCCGAAGACAACCCGTATTCTAAAGCAAAGGCTGATCTTGGCAAAAAGCTGTTCTTTGATCCCAGATTGTCGGTTAGCGGACAAATAGCCTGTGCTTCATGTCATAATTCAGAATTGGGATGGACGGATAATCTGACGCGTTCGTTTGGGCACGACCGCCAAAACGGAAAGCGCAATGCGATGACCATAATGAATGCCGCTTTTGCGCACGAGTTGTTTTGGGATGGGCGCGCAAGCAGTCTCGAAGATCAGGCACGCTTCCCTATAGCCGATCCTGTAGAAATGAATGAAACCCTGAATCTGGCGGTAGACAAGATCGCTGAAGTTGAGGGGTATAAACCGCTGTTTCAGGAAGCTTTTGGTAAAGACACTATCTCATTAGAATATATACAAAAAGCTATTGCTACGTTTGAACGTACCTTGATCAGCCGCACCAGCAAGTTTGACCGCTTCATCGATGGGCGCCCCGATCAGTTCAGCGACGAAGAAGTGCTGGGGCTGCATTTATTTCGTACCAAAGCCCGCTGCATCAATTGCCATAACAGTGGGTACTTTAGCGACAACCAGTACCATAACGACGGGCAGGTGTTGTTTGGTACCAAAGATGAAGACTTCGGAAGGTTTGCTGTTACAGGAGATACGGCAGATATAGGAAAATTCAGAACGCCTTCGTTACGTGAAGTAGGACGTACCGGCCCATGGATGCATCACGGGCATTTCCCAAGCTTGCGCGATGTGGTAGAATATTACAATCTGGGAAATCCGCAGGTGATCCAAAAACGCTATCTGGGCACGCCCCGGGATTCGCTTATCCCTGAAGTTTCACCCATCCTCCAAAAACTCAACCTTACCCGGGATGAGATGAATGCCTTAGAAGCCTTTTTAAACACCTTAACCTCCGGCGATCTGCGTACCCGCGCCCCAAAGTTACCGAAGTAAGGGAGAGGGAATCGGGTAGCCTTGATTCAGCTATTTAAAGAGTATAGAAAGCACGCCTCCTTGTTTAGGAGGCGTGCTTTTAGTGTTTATAAATAAGCACTGTCATGCTGAACGTGTTTCAGTATCGCATTGGGGTCCCTTACTTTTCTTTGCTTCTCCAAAGAAAAGTAACAAAAGAAAAGAGCCTATTTCTTAGGTATTTTTGCCCTTAGGGGCAAAACCGCGACAAGTCCCCTAAATTTTCTCCAAGGCTTCGAAAATTTTTAACGGGTACTTCTCGCTATACTGAAGAAATAGAAACCAAACCCTTCGGGTATGAATGCGTATAACGTTTATGAATAAGAGCGATTTTCTTATTGATTTAAAATAGGTATTCTGCTTACTGAATACTGTAACTGCCAACTGAATAAATGACGGCCTACTTTTTAGATCTGTAGTAAAACAAGCAGGCGCCGCAGCGGTGGGCAGTGGAGGATAGCCTAGCGCAGCGGTTTGCTATCCGCAGGATAAGGTGTTTGCGTAGTTTTCAAGGATCTAAAAATAAGCCTAGACTTTCCTGCCTGCCGGCAGGCAGGTTTGTTTCTTTTTTGGGCGATGCAAAAAAGAAAGGGAAGATGAATTGAAGTTTATTTTTTCAATCCATGTTCTGTTCATTTTCTTTACTCGTCTAAAGAAAACGAACCAAAAGAAACGACGCCCTTGCTTAGGAATTTTTTGCCTTATCAGGCAAAAACCGCCTTGTCAGCTCCGCGTCGCTACCGCTCCTGTCCTTCGGAGCTTCCTGCATCTATTCTGAACCGAGGGAGTTTTGATTGCGTGCAACCCTGCTGGTATGAATACGTATCACGTTTATGAATAAGCGCTGTCATGCTGTCCGGATAGCTATCGGGAGTGTTTCAGCATCGTATTACAAGGATCCAAAACAAAGAACAGAACAAAGCTCCCCTCCTTTTAAAGGAGGGGAAAGCCCGCGCAGCAGGGCAGGGGTGGTTCTAGTATATTTGTGGCATCACCACCCCGTCAGCTACTGCACACTGCGTGCGCTTTGCTGCCACCCCTCCTCAACGAGGAGGGGAGCTGATCGTATGATACAAGTAATGCGATTGCTCCCGATGGTCGGAATGACGTGTAAGTGGTATTTCGTATTTCCCCAATCCCGAATAACAAATCGCGCAATAACCAACATCAGAATATAAGTAGCAATAAGAATAGAAATAATAATAGCCCATAACCAATAAATCGTTTTCGAAAAACAAATGTCAAAAAAACACTTAAAAGTTAAAGAAATCGCTTTGAAGTGTTAAGGAAACGTTATAACCCCAGTAAAATTAACACTTCGTGATGATTACTCCCCTAGGAGTGAACAATATTTACCCGTCAAAAAAGTGATGTGTTTAAGAACATTGTAGCGATAAAAATAACGCAATCGTTTTCTTGCTAAGTGTAGCTTTTCAAGAAAAGTCTTGTTACAAATTGTTTACTGTATGTATAAAATATTTAAAAGCCCCCCGGGGTTTCAACTAATGTATGTTTTCATACTCTGTTTATGTTCCGCATATGCGCAAGCACAGGATCGGGAGATTACAGGAACCGTATACGATGACACAGGTATGCCTTTACCGGGTGCATCTGTACTTGTAAAGGGTACTTCTAACGGAACTGTCACTGATTTTGACGGACTCTTTACGCTGAGCTTAACAGCTGATCAGGAGGATGGAACCTTACTCATCTCTTATGTAGGATATAAAGAACAAGAGCTTCCCATAACCGATTCGGCTACCTATGAAATTACAATGAATACAGATGAAGAGGCACTTGAAGCTGTAGTGGTTGTAGGTTATGGTACCAAGCGTGAAAAGGATGTTACCGGTGCGATAAGTACTATAGATACCGACGATATTACCCGTACCACTTCTACAACTACCGCTGGAGCCTTAGCCGGTAAAATTCAAGGGGTATCGGTTCGTGCACAAGATGCCCGCCCGGGACGTGGAGCGCAATTGGAGATCAGAAATCTGGGGAATCCGTTATACGTTATTGATGGGGTGCCTTATGGTGGCAATACCGGACGTGACTGGGTACAGTCTACCGGAAACTCAGGTAATGATATGTTTAACTCGCTAAACCCTGAAGATATTGAAAGTATTACCGTACTTAAAGATGCTTCGGCAGCAGTTTACGGGATGCGTGCTGCCAACGGGGTAGTTTTGGTAACAACCAAAAAAGGAAAGAATAACGACAAGCCACGCATTAGCGTCAACAGCTATTACGGGTGGCAAAACCTAACGCGTTTTCCTGAGCTTGCTAATGCCGCACAGTATACGCGCGGACTCGTAGAAGCAGCGCAAAATGAGGGTAGAGACCCTAACACGGTTTATACTTCTGAAGAATTACAAAAATGGCAGGATGGTACTGAACCCGGCTATCAGAGTTATGATTACTATGACTTTTTAATGCGGGATAATGTGCCGCAATCGCACGTAAATGCTAGTGTTTCCGGAGGAACAGATAAAACCAATTACTACCTGTCTTTGGCCAATACCAATCAAAAAGCCTTATTAGACGATTTTGGTTATGAGCGAACCAACCTGCAAGCCAATATTGAATCTAAGATCGCAAAGCGCGTAAAAGTTGGTGCTCAGATAAGCGGTAGGTTAGAAGAAACCCGAGATGTAGGACTACCGGGAGGTGATGGCTACTTTTCAGCGATATTAGGGGTTTTTAGTAATTTGCCTACGGTATCGCCGTATGCAAACAACAATCCGGAGTATCCGAATGAAACCAGAGACTTTGCCCGTAATCCGGCGCTTTTTAAGCGAGATGTTGTAGGGTATAAAGATAATTTTGCACGTAACCTTAATGTCAATCTTTTTGCAGAGTATGCTTTTGATTTTGGTCTTACCGTAAGAGGTACACACTCGTATAATTTCAGCAATAACAAGTTTGATGGGTTCCAGTATACCTATGACGTTTACACCTATGACGAAGCCAATGATACCTACAATGTAACCGGCGGAGCAGAAGGAGGTTGGAGGTTTCAAACCGAACGGGAAGACATTAGCACCTTCTCGCAGATCAAACTGGATTATGCTAAAACCATAGGCGATCATAAGTTTACAGTAATGGGGGCTTTTGAACGCTCTGATTATGAGCAGGACTATCTTCAATTAGGAACGAATCCTTCTAACAACTATTTACCGCTTCTGGAGTTTGACCAGTTAAACTCCTTTGCAGATAACTGGAATTATCAAGCACGTGCCGGTTATATCGGTAAGATCAATTACAGCTATAAAGACAAATATCTGGTAGAATTACTGGGTAGATATGATGCTTCTTACCTCTATCCTCCGGGAGAGCGCTGGGGATTCTTCCCGGGGATCTCTTTGGGATGGCGTATCTCTGATGAGAAGTTTTTTGAGCCGCTTACCGATGTGGTCAATGACCTGAAATTAAGGGTGTCAACCGGACAAACCGGGCAGGAGCAAGGTGTAGGGATGTTTGATTACATCGGTGGCTATACCTGGAATAACGGTAATGCTGTACTTGATGGAACCTATACCACCGGGATCAGACCTCGTGGGTTACCAATAACTAACCTGTCGTGGGTTACCAATACCAACTCTAACGTAGGTATCGATCTATCGATGTTTAAAAACAAACTTACCCTAACTGCAGATGTGTTTAGGATTAGACGAACCGGGGTACCTGCACCACGTTATGATGTATTGCTGCCTAGTGAGGTAGGCTACACCTTACCTAACGAAAACCTTAATGAGAATGGATATAATGGTGCGGAAGGAATCATTACCTACCGCGGGACCATCAATAATGATTTTCAGTTTTCTGTAAGTGGAAATATGACCTACTCGAGATACAAGAATATCTCTACATACAAGCCTCGTTTTGGAAACTCGTATAACGAATACCGAAACTCTATCGAAGACCGCTGGGGCGGTATATGGTGGGGCTATCAGGTGGTAGGACGCTTTGAGTCTGAAGACCAGATCAACAACTACGAAGTGAATATCGACGGGCAGAACAATCAAACCTTACTTCCGGGAGATTTTATTTATAAGGATGTAAACAATGACGGCATCATCAATTCTATGGATGAGCGTCCTATAGGTTACCCAACCAATTGGTCGCCTATTCTTTCTTATGGAGGTACCATCAGTATGAACTGGAAAAATATTGACTTTACGGTAGATCTTGCCGGAGGTTCTATGCAGTCGTGGTTTCAGGATTACGAACTTAGAAATCCGTTTCACGCAGGAGGAAATTCTCCGGCATACTTACTTACAGATCGTTGGCATCGCGCCGATCCTTACGATCCCGACAGTGAGTGGATTCCCGGTAAATACCCTGCACTGCGTAACGGTAACGTAGGCCCTAATGCCCGTAACAGTGATTTCTGGTTAACCAATGTATGGTTCTTACGCCTGCGTAATATAGAACTGGGATACACCTTCCCGGAAAGTTGGGTGTCTAAGATCAATGCAGATCGCCTGCGTCTTTATGTTACCGCGTCTAACTTAGTATCCTTTGATAACGTCAAAGAATATGGTATTGACCCGGAAATTTCAGCTAGTGGAGCCGTTGTATATCCACAGCAACAAACCGTGGTAGTTGGTGTTAATCTTTCGCTTTAAAAAAATGAATATGAAATATAAAATAGCACATATCTTATGTTTGACCCTGCTTATCGCTTGCTTTAGCTGCGATAACGATAGTTGGTTAGAACGAGATCCAAAAAATATAATCGATGACGATCAGTTGTGGAACGATCCCGAGTTAGTAGAGTCTCTCCTGGCTAATTATTATGATCGTTTGCCTACATTTCACGGAGTTTTCTATAGCGGTGGAATGGCCGAAATAGATGATGCGATGTGGTCAGGGCACTTTGATCAGAACTGGCGCAATGATTTTCAATATGGTAATGATTATGGGCGGTATTGGGATTATACCTTTATCAGAGACATCAACCTGGCACTAGAGAATCTTGAAGAGTTTGGTACCGAGATCGACGAGACTCAAAAAGTACAGTTTAATGCTGAACTTCGTTTTATACGGGCTTTCGTTTATTTTGAATTGGTAAAACGTATGGGAGGCGTTCCGCTGGTAACCGAGCAACTTATTTATGATTACAGTGGAAATCCAGAATATTTACAAATTCCGCGAGCTAAAGAGTATGAGGTTTATGACTTTATCTATGAAGAGCTCGAAGCGATCAAAGGTAATCTGAGTGGTAACGAAGGAAGCCGCACGCGTGCCAACAGGGTAACAGCACTGGCGCTTGAGGGCAGAGCGATGTTGTATGCCGGTTCTTTGGCGAAGTACAACAACCTTATGGATACTCCTATTGAACTTCCCGGGGAAGAAGTAGGTATTCCTGCAAGTATGGCAAACGGGTATTTTGAGAAGTCTTTGGTAGCCTCACAAGAGATTATTGAAAACAGTGGTTATACCTTGTACAACCAGAATCCTAATAAGCAGATGAACTTTTATGAGATGCTGATGGATAAAAACAGCAGTGAGATCATCTTTGCTAAAGATTACGAGACCAGTCTAAAAACACACGGATTTACTTTTGAGAATATTCCGCGTAGTTTGACTGATGATAATGAATATCCTACCAACCTTACACCTTCGCTAAATCTGGTAGAAAGCTTTGACTATCTTGATGGAACTGACGGAGCTTTAAATATTGAGAGTACCGATGGTACCCCAATTGTTTATGATGAGATCACCGGTATTTTTGACAATAAGGATGCACGCCTTTATGGTACGGTGATTTATCCAGGTACTGATTTTGCCGGATCGCCGGTAAAACTACAAGCTGGTGTGGCCGTATATCAAGAAAGCGGGTCTTATGAACTGCTTACTGCACAAGAGCTTGGAAGTACTTATGACGATGGCGGACTCTTTACAGGGGCTGACGGCCCACAGGATAATGCGCAATTTGTGAGTAATACCGGGTTTTATATGCGTAAGTTTTTAAGTGATGCTTCCGGAGCGAGTTTACGTGGGGTTGCTTCACAAAACTGGTGGCCTTGGTTTAGACTGGGAGAGACCTATCTAAATGCTGCTGAAGCTGCTTATGAGATCAATCAACCTGCAGTAGCTACCGGTTATATCAACACGCTGCGTGAGCGTGCCGGTTTCCCGGAAAACAGTATTGCAACGGTAACGCTTCAGGATATTCGTGATGAGCGCCGTACCGAGTTGGCTTTTGAAGATCATCGCTTTTTTGATCTTAAGCGCTGGAGAATCGCGCACGAAGTATGGAATGGAGATGAGTCTAATGAAGATGCAGTAGTTTATGGTGTGTATCCGTATCGTATTGTACGTCCCGGGCATCCTGATAACAATAAATATATCTATAGAAAATTACGCCCTACTCGTTTTAGAAGAGCGCGTTTATTCCGCTTTGCGAATTATTATGCATCTATAGATCAAGGTGTACTCAATAACAATCCTAAATTGGTAAGAAACCCATTTCACTAAGAAGCTGGTATTCTTAGAAAGAGTTCCTTTTAAAAATGAATTTTATGAGAAAAACAATAATATATAGTTTACTAGGGCTAAGTGTCTTACTCACGGCTTGTGAAAAAGACAACTTCGACGCACCGGCCTCGATACTCGAGGGGCAGATCACCTATGACGGAGCCCCCTTAAGTGTACGTTCTAACAGTGCAGAGCTTGAGCTTTGGCAAGATGGATATGCTTTAAATGAATTTATTCCGGTTTATATCGCACAAGACGGGAGCTACTCTGTTTCCCTTTTTGATGGCGAGTATAAATTGGTGCGCAAAGATGGCGATCCCTGGCAGCCACAACTTACCGATACCATTGTTGTCAATGTGAGCGGAAGAACGGAATTAGATGTGCCTGTAACCCCTTACATCACGATCACCAATGAAAATTATGCACTTAGCGGGACTACCTTGAGTGCAGATTTTCAAGTGAATCAAGTTGTTGAAGGAAGCGAACTGCAAGAAGTAAGTGTGTTTTTAAGCACTTCTACCTTACTGGATAGAAATATTAATGACTATGCAGAAGGAGTAGCTGTTGAGGGTATAAGCTATGGAAGCAGTACTTCGGTAAGCTTTACCATACCCGATGATCTGGCAGGAGAAGAATACCTTTTTGTACGCGTGGGAGCACGTTCATCCAACTCAAACGAACTGATTTATACGCAAGTTGAAAAGCTTGAATTATAAGTAAGTGTATTTACATCAAGATCCCCGTAGCCTAAGGTTACGGGGATTTTTTTTGGAGATTACACAGGGTTTAGACCTCTATCAAGGTGAAATATGGCTAAGCCTGCGGGTTAAATTTTAGTGGGGTTGAAATGACGTTAGTTTTGTATTAAAGTCCGGCAATACCATTCCCTACATGTCTTAGGACAGGCAGCGCGATGACATTAGGACTAGAAGTACAGTAACTTGGGAAACTGAAAACCGTAAACTGAAAACTACCCACTGCGACTGCTGACTGAACTTCCTATTTCAGTCTGTTTTCTGATTGAGAAACTGAATATAATTCGTCAATAAGCCTCTAATTTGCTCGGCTGCTACGGGGTTGGCGGAGTGTACATAGAAGCGTAGGTCTTTTAAATCTAAGCCAGACTCATAAACCAGCCACTTTGCGGCGGCGTAACCATCGGGAGCTAGTTGGTTGTTGGTGTCTAGGCCAAGATCGTTATCAAAGCTGATATACGCGGGCAAACCGTGCTTCTCGATATGATCTACAAAAGCGATATAACTGCGTATGACAACGAATGTTTGAGCCGTTGAAGCCGTATAAATCATATCTGGTGTTCGGAGATCATCTAAGAATAAGGAATACATAATAGGCAGCGATTATAAGTGAATAAAAAAGCGTTGCATCGCGGTTTCAAAAGTAGTAATCGGAATGCGGTGTGCCAAGCCTTGCTGAATGCTGATGTGATGATCACAACCCAAATGTTGCTCACTGAGAAATTTTAAGGTTTGTGATGGCGGTACCACGGTATCCTCAGCACCTAGGAGTAGTATTTTGGTTTGAGCTTTTTGAATCTTAAAATCCATTATTTCTTGTTCTACAGGGCGTGCTGCCAATGCCGGGTTGAAGAGCAAGGCTTTACAATTCAAGGCATCTGCCAGATAATATCCAATAAAACCGCCCATACTACTTCCGATGATACTATCTAAGCTTATGTTCTTATACTGTTCATAAACCAAGCGCATGCATTGGGACTGGTTCCGATAATCGAGTTGTGGAGCCTGTATGCTGCCGTACTGCTCCAAAATGTTACGCTTGGGCTCACTTAGACTTCCGTCTAATCCGTGAAGGTAAAGAATGTTCATAATATTGATTTATGACAACAAAATTAGGATGTAGTAGCGTCAGAATACGTCGGTTGTATTATGTATTTTATATTTAGTTCATTGAAATCGTGGCGCTAAACATGAAGATGCTTAAAAGCAGTCGCTACGATCTTGCTGTAAGAAGTTTATATTTACAAATAGCTAAATTAAAAATTCAATACCAGTGCCTTTGTCTATACGTTTTTGCCTAATAGTTCTCTTGCTTGTAAATTGTGCAGTTGTTGCCCAACAACCTGCTGATGACATCCTTTTGGCTGACCCAACGATCTTTGAAGAAGAAGGAATCTATTATTTATATGGGACCAAAGAGGATGCTTCGATCGAAGGCGCCGGGTTTTTGGTGTATACGTCAACCGACTTAGAACACTGGTCGGGACCTGCAGGAGTTCAGCAAGGTTATGCCTTTAAAAAAGGCGATGGTTTTGGGAGCACAGGTTTTTGGGCGCCGCAGGTGTTTAAACATCAAGACCGGTATTATATGGCGTATACGGCCAATGAGCAAATCGCTATCGCCACGGCTGATAGTCCGTTAGGCCCTTTTAAAAATACGGGGACAGCCTTACAGGCTTCCGTCAAGCAGATCGATCCTTTTATCTTTTTTGAGGATGGAAAAGCTTATTTATACCATGTACGGCTTCAGGAAGGCAACCGCATCTTTGTTGCGGAATTGACAAGAGACCTTTCGGCACTAAAACAAGAAACCTTAAAAGAGTGCCTGCACGCAGCCACCGGATGGGAAAATACACAAAGAACCGAATGGCCGGTTTCAGAAGGACCTACTGTGTTTAAAAACGGAGGAACCTATTACCTGATGTATTCTGCGAATGACTTCAGAAATCCCGATTATGCGGTGGGTTATGCTACAGCAACGCATCCCCTTGGACCGTGGATCAAGTACGAAGGCAATCCCATTATTAGTATGCAAAACACCGGACAGCCCGGTATTGGTCACGGGGATCTTTTTGTAGATCCCGAAGGTACATTGCGCTATATACTGCATACGCATCAATCAGAAACTCAAGTGGGCCCGCGCATAACGGGAAGCGTAGGTTTACAGTGGGAGGGAACTGCCTTAACTTTAATCCCCGGTAGTTTTAAGCGCTAAATCTCGTTAAGCTTCTTCTTTTAAAATAAAACCTTTACGGTGAATGTTCTCAATGCTCAGGGAAGGGTCTTCCTGCAGGTATTTGCGTAAATGCGATACAAAAACATTCAGGCTTTTTTTATTGAAATAATCATTGGCTCCCCAAAGTTTAAGCAAGATGGCTTTGTGTGTGCATAACTCATTTTTATGCTGAATCAAATAGACCAACAGATCGAGTTCGCGATTGGTGAGCTTTTGTGTGTACTCGTCAATAGACAGTTCTTGGGTCTCTTTATTGAGGGTATACTTGCCTAGCTGAAGAACGCGTTCTTGCGCAGTCGCTTCTTGTTCCTGCGGCAGTCTGTTGATGAGGTTTTTAATGCGCACCACGAGCTCTTCTTCGTCTATGGGTTTTTTGAGGTAGTCTACTGCTCCTAGAGCAAAACCTTTAAGTACATCGACCTTTAAGGCACGCGCGGTTAAAAAGATAAAAGGCAGTTGTGCTGTGTTTTCTTTGATTTTAGAAGCTACCCTAAAGCCATCCATATCCGGTAGGCTTACGTCTAAAATGGCCAGATCAAAAAGATGCTGGTCGAGTGTTTCCAGACCCAGAGCACCGGTTTTTGCCCAGACCACTTCAAACCCATTCATTTGTAAATACTCAGACAGGAGATAACCTAATGTGGGGTCGTCTTCTACCAGTAAGAGCTTTTTTTTAGAAGCATTCATCGTTGTAATGGGATTTTAAGGGTGACCGTAGTGCCAGAATTGGGTTTGCTTTCAAAGTTAAGCCTTCCTTTATGCTTTTTGATGATTTGTTGTACATAGGTGAGCCCGAGTCCGTAACCGCTTTTAGAAGTTAACACCGCTGCGCCGCGGTAGTATTTTTTAAAGATCTTAGGGCGTTCTGCTTTTGATACTCCCATTCCCTGATCTGTAATGCATATATCAAGATGCTGTTTACTTTTATGGGCGACCAGGTGTATAGGCTTGCCCAAACCATACTTAAGCGCATTATCCAGCAGGTTGTTCACCGCATTTTCCAGATGACCGGCTTCGGCTAAAATAGAATAGGATCCTTCCTGAAGTTGGTAGGTAAATGGGGTAGTTTCTAAAGAAGCGATCGCTTTAAACGAAGCACAAAGCGCTTCGAGATTCGGTTTAAAATCTACAGGCTCAAGACGTATAAGGCGTTTTTTCTCTTCAAGTTGCGCCAACTCCAATACATTCTCGATATGTACTTTTAGACGGTCTGTCTGGGTGCGTATGGTTTGTACCAAAGGGCGGTTGTGGTCGGCTACCCGTTCATTAAGCATTTTTGAAGCCAGCCCAATGGAGAACACGGGAGTTTTGAGTTCGTGCGTAAGGTTATTAATAAATGCATTGGTGGTCGTGATCACATTGCGCTGCCAGTAAAAGGATCTAAGCACCCAGATCACCGTAAGGATGATGGTGATCATAAAGAGTAATGCCGGGATAGTGAGTCCGTTGAGTTGAAAAAAGAAATAATCACTCAGGTTCTCAAACTGCAACTCGAGGATGAGCGGTTTATTTAGTGCATCTACCAAAAAACCTTCTATTTTAAAAGGATAGGTTTGGGCTTCGGTAGTTGAAGGAAGGCTGTTGGGCGAACTCAAATAATAGGTGCTGTCTCGTGTAAAAAGGCGGTAGCTGTAGGCTGCCGTAATTCCGTTTTCGGTAAGTCTGTGACGGATGAAGTCATTAAAGAAATGCCGAGAAGCGTCGGTAAGACTGTCGGGTGTGGTTTTAAAATACGAATTGTCCTGAAGCAAGGCTTGTTCTAAAAGAAAGGTAAGCTGATTGCGTTCACGAAGGTCCTGTTGTATGCTGGTGCCGGCATCCTTTATTTGTTGGTCAAACTGTACCCGCGCAAGATTGAGTCCAATGCGTAAAAATTGAATTTGTACCACAAAAAGGCCTAAAACGGCAATTATGAAAATGATGATATATCCTTTCTTATTTTTGATCATAGGATACGATAATAGTACATTTTAAACTTGATTACACCAAGTTAACCCATGCTTAATCTTATTAACCTTTCATTAATCTTTTTAATTTGTGCTTAGTCTTTACAGCTTCTAAAAGGTAGTACTTTAGCTCTTGAAAACAACATACTTCTAAAGCTTTGATTTTTTGGTTATCAAATCCTTTAGTTTCTTGGTAAAAAGTCGGCAGTAGTGCTGACTTTTTAGCATGATATACCTATCGTTTTACGTTGGTTAGCTGCTCTTTAGGAGGTTTTACGCGATAATAGATATTGAAAGCCCTCTAATAGTATCTTTTTACCCGACACTTTTTATTTAAGGTACATCCAGCTTATAGGTTGAAACGGCGTTGCTGTAAAAGATCTTTTTCAGTACGCTTTCAGGCAGTTTTAAGCCGTTAAAGCTGCCTTCAAATTCCGCAGCTTCCATCAAATGGTCTGTGGCAAAGAACTCCCAATGATACTGCCAAAGCTGTTCTAATTTAGCAGCGGTAGCTTCCGCAGTAAGGCTTCCATCATCAATAACATCGGTACCGTAAAGGATACGGTCCTGATAATCTATAAAAAATTGCCGCACTTTTTCACGGTTCTGCATCGTCTGTAATTGCACGTGGCAGATACGCTCGGCCAGATCGGTTTTGCTGTTAGGAAAGCGGTCGAGGCGCTTGGCCACTTCTTCCAGATCATATTCCATACTGAAGAGGTGCAGGCCTACGTAATTCAGTTTTGGAAAGCGTTCTAACACCCGGTCGCGTGCTGCCATATGCGCTTCGTAAGACGGATAGTGCTTGTTTTTAAACATATGGTATTCCGGATGTGCGGCAAAATACTCCCGGTCTGAAGCTACGGTCATTTCTTCTAGCGGTAACCAGCAATTGCGCGGTTCGCCTTGGTGGTTAAGCAGTACAATTCCGGCGTCGCTCAGGTATTGAAAAATGGGGTCAAAACGCGCATCATCAAGCAATACAAAATTTCCTTGGGTATCTTTTAGGTTTTCATCCATCCCAATATTCTTCCAGATCTTCACGCCTTTAGCACCGGCGGCAATACCGGCTTTAATTTGTTCCATCGCGTGTGGCAGCCAGCGGGGGGTATTCCAATATTGGGTGTCAAAAGAAGTGATGAAAAAAGCGCGCGGTGTGTTTTGGTTTAAGGTATTGATCATCTCACGTTGCGCTTGGAGATCGATAAAGAACGGAATATCGGTATTGATCGAAACAAAATACGCATCATACTGTGCTGCCAGTTGTAGTTTGGCTTGCGTGTTTGTGTTGAGATGTACGTGAGCGTCTATAAAAGGGCGTTGCATGAGGTGTTGTTTACTAAGGTTTTGTAGGAACGAAGGAATGTTTTAATTTAACAAAGATACGAGTAGCACTGCAGCCTGCTCCCATACTAATTTAAAATCTATGAATTCCAGAAGAACTTTTATCAAAGGCTCTGCGCTCGTTGGAGCCGGAATAAGCCTCGCACCGCATTTGGTATTTTCACAAAAGGCAAAACCCTTGGCCCACAAACTGAAGTTAGGCTTTATCGGGGTAGGTTTAAGAGGAATCAATCACTTAAACAATGCGATGCGACGCAAGGATACCGAGATCACCGCGATTTGTGACATTGACCCGAAGCGTATTGACATTGCTTTAGACCTGATCGAAAAGAATGGGAGAAAGCAACCTTTGGTTTTTGGGAAGCATGAAGAAGATTATTTGAACCTTTTAGATTCAAAAGATGTAGATGCTGTGATCATTGCTACACCGTGGTTGTGGCACACTAAAATGGCGGTGGCAGCCATGCAAGCCGGGGTATATGCCGGCCTGGAAGTCTCGGCTTCCCAAACCATCGAGGAGTGCTGGGATCTGGTAAACACCCACGAGGCGACGGGGACGCATATGATGTTTTTGGAGAATGTAAACTTTCGCAGGGATGTAATGGCGGTGCTAAATATGGTAAAGCAACAGGTTTTTGGGGAAATGATCCACTACCGTTGTGGGTACCAACACGATCTAAGGGAAGTGAAGTTCAATAACGGGAAACAGCCGTATGGTGGCGGCGTGGAGTTTGGAGCAAAAGGAACCTCTGAAGCCAAATGGCGTACCAAACATTCGGTATACCGCAACGGGGATACCTATCCTACACACGGTGTGGGGCCCATCGCGGCTATGGCTGACATCAACCGGGGCAATCGTTTTGTGAGTATGACCGCCAGCGCAACAAAAGCGGTAGGCCTGCACAATCATATTGTAGCTCAAGGAGGTGCGGCGCATCCTAATGCCAAGATCAAATTTAAGCAAGGAGATGTGATCACCTCTACTATAGCCTGTGCCAACGGAGAAACCATTATTGTAACACACGATACCAATTTGCCCAGACCTTATTCGTTAGGGTTCAGGGTGCAAGGTGCAAAGGGATTATGGGAAAAGGATGGCGACCGTATCTATATTGAAGGTAAATCGGAGCCACACCGTTGGGATGCTGCGCAAGATTGGTTGACGCAGTACGATCATCCGGTATGGAAAAAATACGAAGCAGAAGCCACCGGAGCCGGTCACGGCGGAATGGATTATTTTGTAATGAAGGCCTTTGTAGAGTCGGCACTTGCAAATGTAGCGCCACCCATTGACGCCTATGATGCAGCAGCCTGGAGTGCGATCACTCCGCTCTCTGAAGCCTCAATCGCCAATAACGGCGAACCCCAGGAGTTTCCAGATTTTACGCGAGGACAGTGGGTCGCACGAACTCCGTACAACTGGATGAAGGAGGAGTATGGGGAGTGATAAAAAATGCGTTTCTATTAGCGCCGGGCGGGCTAGCTTCGCTTCATCGCTATACCTCCAGTTCTGCAAGTATAACTGCCTGTCCTATCGGCCAGATGTTTTAAAAATAAAAAGCCCATTCAATTACATTTGATGGGCTTTTCTTGTTTTAATCCATAACGCAGTTATAGGTGATCGTGGAGTCGGGCGGAACGACCAAAATTTTACTGTATCAATGTTTATGAGGCATCACACGGATTTTGAAAAAAGGGGACACCGAATTGGTGATGCGTTAA
>Ga0208450_1000141_pt1 | contig 47636 bp, 41 predicted proteins | sample MalvireepMed_908_FD_184249 | JGI IMG/M metagenome (GOLD analysis project Ga0208450, IMG submission 184249) | Marine viral communities from the Global Malaspina Expedition - Malaspina viral metaG DeepMed_908 (SPAdes) (version 2) | ecosystem: Environmental > Aquatic > Marine > Oceanic | place... | reverse complement strand
TTTCCCAACTGAAGTCTGGATTATACAAACGTGAAGGTTCCAAAACTGATACATTTCCATAAGTACTGCCCGTTAAGGTATAGGTGTCCAAAAATTGATAATCACCTATTTGATCATTACCGGTACTTCCGTAGCTTCCTCTTAATTTACCAAAACTCAGCCAAGAGGTATCCATTAACACATCTTCTTCTGAGAATACCCAAGCTGCACCCACAGCCCCAAAATTGGAGAATTGCTTTCCAGGTCCAAAGCGGCTAGAACCGTCTCTTCTTCCTGTAAGATTTAAGAAATATCGATCGCGATAGGAAAAATTAATTCTACTAAATAGCGCCGCATATTTATAAGTTGTAGCATTGTCTAAACTGATAAACTGACGTTCGGCAGCGCTTATATTTTCAATAAGCCGATTGCTAGAAAATCCTATCCCATATAAATGGGTTTGAGATGCATTGTTCTTTTGGAGCGTACCTCCCACCAAGGCATTTAGATTGAATTCATTCCAAGTAAGTGAATACGTCAACTGCGGTTCAATCAACCAAGAATCTCGTTTTGAACTGTGTTTCCGTATGCGAGATCGCTCAGCAGTAGATCCATAAGCAGGGTTATACCCCGTGGATGGCTGAGTGTATTGATCGATAAAATGAATTTGGGTGTAGCCCAAATTTGTTTTCAATTCCAGACTTGGAAGCAGTTTGTATGCCAACTGGGAGTTGACAATAAGCGTAGGACTTTCTGATTGATATTCATTTTCCAAGATGGCAAAAGGATTGCTCCAAGTGGAGTTTTCCCAATTTAAATCGCCTTCTGGTGTATATACTTCGGGAGCATTAGGAGCAAGCTGAACAATCCGGGTAAGCAACGTAGCCATTTCCGGTAGGGTATTCGTCTGGTACGAAAAATTAGAAGATAGACTTGCCTGAAATCGATCTGCCTGATCCTTAAACTGCGTATAGGTTTGAATTCCTATTTTATTATAAGCATAATCACCGGGGTAAACGGTGGTCTCTCTATGGTAATTTCCACCAAGTCTGAATTGAATACGCTCTGAACCTCCTGATACAGATCCATTAATATCTAAATACTTGGCCGTATTGCCTAGAATAACTTGCTGCCAGTCAGTGTATCGGTTTTCATCCCATGTTCCGTTTACATCATAGGCGTTTGCGGGATATTCGGTGATACCATCATTAGCAAAGGCTTCCCGTCGCACTTCCAGATACTGTGGAGTAGTTAAGAGTTCTAAGTGACTTTGAACGGTACCCGTCCCATAGCGGTATCCCAAGTTGAATTGCGCGGCACCCGAGCTTCCTTTTATTGTAGTAATAAGCACAACACCATTAGCACCTCTAGAGCCATAAATAGCAGTGGCATCAGCGTCTTTTAAGACTTCAATACTAGCAATCGCATTGGGATCAATACTATTGAGCGGACTTACTTCACCTGGAAAGGCAATACCTGTACGGTAATCTCCCATATCACTATCAGAAAATGGAACTCCGTCAATGATATACAAAGGTTTGTTTCCATTGTCCCGCAAGCTGTTTTGGCCGCGGATCTGTATTTGAAAACCACTGCCGGGTACTCCTGTATTTTGAGTGATAAAAACACCGGGCATCCTACCCTGCAAGGCCGCTAACGGATTAGTCACCGGCTGCCGCTCGATTTCCTCACCGGTCACCCGAGCGATACTTCCCGTTTGCTCCCTGCGCGTAGTGTTGTAATACCCGGCATTGATGGTCACCTCGTCCAAGTTGGTGATGTCCTGTTGCAGGACAATAGTAAATGTAGTTTGATTCCCTACCGGCAGTTGTAGTGTCCTAAACCCAAGATAACTAATGCTTAAGCTATCGCTAGGTTGTGCTTGAATGCGAAAGGCTCCTTGCATATCGGTTTGTGTACCCGTGTTGCTGTGCAACAAGCGTATACTTACGCCCGGAATGGGATTGTCTTGCGCATCGGTAACGGTACCGGATACGGCTTGTTGGGGCGTGGCCCAAAGTAGATTTCCTGTTGCCCAAAATAAGGTAACAAGTATCCACGCAGCCCCCGTAAGGCGCGTAGTCAAAATTTTCATAACTTCGTCGTGTTAAAATGAAACAATCGTTTTATTTAAGCGCACGCCTTCCCGCAGACGCCAATCTCGAGGGAAGGCTTTTTTGCTTATACGGCTTTGCAAAAGGCGTCAACCTGCCCTGACACTTCGGGGGTTTCAGGTTCTCATCCAGCTTACTCGATGCCCAATGAGGTGATCCACTTTTAAAAACCAAGTTTCCTTCTTCACAGACCTTGCGGTCTGCAGCTCTTTTTTTATGGCTAATTCAAGTGTTTTATAGAATGTTTTTAAGGCTTCTTTTTCTTCAGTATAGCAAGAAGTACCCGTTAAAAATTTTCGAAGCCTTGGAGAAAATTTAGGGGACTTGTTGCGGTTTTGCCCCTAAGGGCAAAAATACCTAAGAAAAAGTGTCCTTTCTTTTGGTTCGTTTTCTTTGGACAATCAAAGAAAATGAACAGAACATCCTATAAAAACTACTGCTAAAGCCCCTGTGCTAATACAGCACCTGTATAAGCCCGTGCTGCACGCAGTGCATGCAACCCCAACCCAACTACCGAATACTCTTAGGGAATGACCGGTAACCCACGGGTGCTTTAGCAGGATGGTGTGCTCCCGTTGGCACAAGTTTTATTCATAGGCTTTACTTTTTATTAATTTTTGGTTTTCATTATTTAAGTATACTATTAGTATACAGACAAGATTCTAACATCTAAACTTATCTCCTTTCTTTTGTCTTGATACAAAAGAAACAAAAGATCAAGGCTCACAAGACGGTATCTAAATTTATCGTTCGCTGCACTGCATGCGCTTAACTCGGCCGCTCTGGCGGCCTCAAACAGAACCGCCTGCTACGCTCCGCTCACATCAAATTTTACGATACCTTCTTGTAGGCCGTTTCCAAAATTGGAACTAAAGAATACTAGTCTTTTAGCTATTCATCCATTCTGATTAGCCCCAAAAACTCTGAAATTCAAAATCGGTATCGACACGAAGCTTACAAGACGATTTTTTCTTTGGATAATTAAAGAAAAGTAAATTAACCCCTTGTAACTTCCATTTCTCTTGTTAGGTCATCACTATTATTTCAATCTGCTAATTTACCTATGTTATACAGCAACTGTATAAGCCCGTGCTGCACGCAGTGCATGCAACCCCAACCCAACTACCGATCTCTCTTAGGGAATGACCTGTAACCCACGGGTGCTTTAGCAGGATGGTGTGCTCCCGTTCGCACGTTTGTCATATGCTCTTTTGTTTTAGATGATTAATACAATTTTACTTTTCAATTTGATGGACTTAACGTATTGATTTTATAATTTGAAGTGTTAAACCAATGTCTTCCCGCGGTTCAGAATAGGCGCAGGAAGCTTCGAGATTCAGGAGCGGTAGCGACGCGGAGCTGACAAGACGGTTTTCGCCCCTAAGGCGAAAAATTCCTAAGCGAGGGTGTCTTTTCTTTTGTTACTTTTCTTTGGACAATCAAAGAAAAGTAAGGAACAGCCTCATATTACTTCCACGTTTCTAATTACGCCATAAACTCTATTAAAATCCGCTAATTCACCTGTGCTTGTACAGAACCTGTAAAAGCCCGTGCTGCATGCAACCCCAACCCAACTACCGAATACTCTTAGGGAATGACCGGTACCCCACGGGTGCTTTAGCAGGATGGTGTGCTCCCGTTCGCACAAGTTTTATTCATAGGCTTTACTTTTTATTAATTTTTGGTTTTCATTATTTAAGTATACTATTAGTATACAGACAAGATTCTAACATCTAAACTTATCTCCTTTCTTTTGTCTTGATACAAAAGAACCAACCCGTCTGTATAGCCGGGCAGGAAGATCAAGGCTCACAAGACGGTATCTAAATTTATCGTTCGCTGCACTGCATTGTTGCCAATTAAAATAGCCCAACGCGGCAGGCTGGCTCATTCGCTAGAATAGTCCGCAGGACTATTCTTTGACGCTCTGCCCTACAATGTCATAGGGCTGCTTTCCAAATACAGAAAACACAAAGACGCTAAAACATCCTTATCTTTGCACCAGTACTTTTGCATTTAATAAGGCTATCACTCTAGATGAAGCAGCTGTGCTTGTCTTGCGTTATAACGCTACGAGCATGCTAAAAATAGTACGCATTATGGCGTTATGATGTGCCCCCGTTGGCACGTGTGTCATAGGCAAATTGATTTAAGGATGCCAAGGCAAACCGATTTCACTTCAGGCTACCACCAGCCGTGATAGCAATGATCATTGGGGTTTTAGGGGAAGAATTAGGAGCTGCAGCCTTACATGCTTCCTTTATCACTACGTTGCTATCCGGATAGTCAGCGTTGTGTACTATAAAAGCTAGAAATCCTGTCGGTTTATGCATCAAAACAGTAATGCAGCACCCTAATTATGAGGTAAATATATAACAAATCTAAAAAACAACAAATAGTAATTACAATATATTTTTTGTTGCTATATAGATTGTTCAATTTGATCTATGTCAAGATATAAAGACGAACTCAACTTAGTTAAACTGGGGGCTAACCTGACCAAACAACGGGAGGCCTTAGAACTGTCTATAGAAGATGTTTCTGAAATGACCGGTTTCTCTGCACAAACCATTCGAAATATCGAAGCCGGTGAAGAGAGTTCGTTGTCTTACGTCATCGCCATTTGCCAAGCATTGGAGTTACACCCTACCCAAGCCTTTGACTTTCCGATTAAATTGGAACCTCGATATAAGTTATCTGCTGCGCGTGCCGAAAAAACACGACTCACACAACGCATCGAGGGCTTTGTAGCCGGCGATTATTTTAATGAGGGCCGCACAGCTAAGGATGTAGTCACCGAGCTGAACGAAGTCTATCATATTCAAACCACCACCTCTGCGGTATCGGTGATCCTTAAACGCAAAGTAGATGAGAAACTCTTAAAAATAGATCAAGCAGGTAGACAACGCATTTATAAGAAAAGTTGATTGTTTTTCACTAAGCCAACACACCTATTTCGTGGCTCCACCTTCCACTCTCCTTCTCTTAACCTCCTTCAAGAAACAAGAAATCACAAACAACAACTACCCCATTTCCAAAAACCTATCAGCTAACCTTCAACCCCGAACAAAGAATAACGAATAACAAACAGGGAACCACAATCAACAACGCTGGTTCCTCAGTTCCTGCGCTGCCTGTCCCAATGCATATGGGGTATTGCATCGCGTACCCTTCAAAAGCTACCCTGCTAATCCAGATAATCAAACAAATCCTCTACATCCAACCCGCAATAGGTAGCAAACTCATACACGGTTATAAACTGATGCGGTTCTTTTTTAAAAAATACTCTGATATCTGCCAACAGTCTCCTCCCGTAGCGTTCACTCTTTCCGGTGATACACTGTACATCTTTGGGAAACACACACAAGCGTCGGGTTTTCATAAGCAGTTCAAGCTGTAATCCTACCACAAACCTCCTTAGAAAAAACCAGAATCTTTCGGTATGACTTTCGTAGTACCGAAAAAATTTAACAGTATAAATAAGTATTTAAAGCAAGAAGGTCACTTCGAGTATTGGATTGAGACCTCAGCCGAAATGTATCGAGAAGCCTCGTTAACAAGAAACTTCCTAACTCAAAAGACTTCTCGATAAATCGACGTTAGGAGATTCACGAGTTCCCGTAAAATAAAAACCATACGAGCTAAACCGAGGCAAGGAGGTTCACGAGCTCCCGTAAAATAATAACCATGCGAGCTAAACCGACGTTAGGAGATTCACGAGTTCCCGTAAAATAAAAACCACGCGAGCTAAATCGACGTTAGGAGATTCACGTGCTCCAAAATCAATAAGCGACAGCGAGCTACATATGAACTCAGCTAAGACTGGTCTTCATCCACTCGAAAAGACAGGCGCAACTGCTAGCTACCCTTGAATCTTGATATCCGTTAAAAACATCCCTTCAAACCTCCCTTCCAAGGGAGGCTTCCATTTGAAAAAAACAGACTCCCTTCCTTCGAAGGAAGGGCTGGGGATGGATGTCAACCCGAACGCTCAACACTGCACTCTAAAACCGACTACTGAGACTGACTACTAATTCGGTATGCATCAGAACCCCAAACAAGGAATAGTGAATAACAAATAAGAAACAGCACATAAAAAACCCTTCCTCCAGACTTAAATCTGAAAAAAGGGTTTAATACATCAAGAAATCACATAAATGCGATTACGAGTTAGGATCTCTTGGTTTGAAAAAGCGTTTGTGTAAATACTTAAAAAGAACTTTTAAAACCAAAGAAACTACAAAGCTCACACAGGCACCTACACCCGCTAATACTACTGCTTCAAGCAGCTTGTCGCGTTGCAGGCTGGGAAGGGCTGCGGCTACCATTCCACTCAGCGTGCCCAGTTTTAAAGAGGCAGAGCTACTGTTCATCGGCGGGCTTTGCCTCCGCATCCGGATCTGCGTCTGCAACTACCGCCTGACTCACCGCAGTAACCACACTCCCGGCAACTACCGCATAACCGGCAAGACTCAGCACCACGGCCGGTAAGGTCACGGGTACAGCGAGCAACGCCGCTCCCCCACTGGCCAGGCTAACCCCCACTGCCCGCAGAATGCGGAAAAACCGCGGGGTGGGTTTTTGATAACGTTCTAAGATATTCATGACTGTTATACGTTACGGTTAAATAAATAGTCTCCTGCCGTTCCACCGCATCGCGGTGTACTAGCAGTAAGCGTTCTAGAGCCCTTCGGGAATGCAATCCCCGCCCAATGCCACTAAGCTCAGAAACCGGCGCAATACCCCCCTGCAATTCACCTAAAGCAGCATTAGCAGGATGCAGCAAGATCATACTGCGTTGCGGCACCCCAACTAGGAGGAGATGATTTCCAAACTTCTTAGAAATACGCATCTGTAGTTCATAACGCCCTTCGGGAATGCAGGATACATTCCTGCGATTCTCACGCCAAGGCAGTTCGATCGTAAAGCAGACAAACCTCCCGTTTACAAACAGCGCCCCGTTAGTGCCCCAGGCATAGTAGCTGCGTTGTAATACCCATTCCATCTTAGGCCGGTTGCGCTACCTGTACCACTGCCATCGCGTTATACGCTCCGTTTTGCAGGGCATACATAGTGCCGTTTACCTCTTGATAAAACTCAATACTCAGCGCCTGTACCACACTCAATGCGCTGTCTGCTGTGATACTCACATCAAGATTGGTAGCTGCCACCTCCGTGTTGGTGTAAGGTAAAATCCCGGTAGTCACGGTCTTGAAGAGCGAAGTCTGCGCCTCAAAATCGAGTTCGCTTACCCCACAGCTCAGCTTGTAATGCGTAGCCCCTGCAGGTGCCGCGATCTGCACCTGTGGATTGTAGGCTTCCAGCACCAGCCCCACGGCTCCAGTGGCCCGGTCGTAGCTTACACTAAAGGGTGCAGCAAACGTAGTGCTTAACGGACTGTTGGCATTAAAGTCAAAGCCGTTTAGAAAAGCCAATTCGCCATCGGTCAGGTTACGTTCCCCACGTACAGAGGTAGCATCCGTTTTGATGATCGCCAGCAATTGCGTAGTCAATCGGCTCACCACTTTAGGGTCCTTAGCCTGTTGCAACAGCACCTGCATCGAGTTGCGCAGCAGTTTCCCGCCTTTCCCGGCACGTCCAAATTCCGCCCCGTTCTCCCGGGTACGTTGAAAAGCAGGGTCGTTCGCAATACGCTTGCCATCTACACCTCCTTTAAAGCGGGCCATATGCCCATCTGCACTTTTGTAAAAGGCAATATCCCCGATAGTGCCCTTCAACTTGATAATTCCAGCTTGTTTAGCCATAATAAAAAAGATTTAAATTAGGTCACAAAGTAAACAGGCTTAAAAGCTGAAAACCAGCAGCATGGTACATCCGTGCCGATTTTGCCGAAAAGGTCACTTTTGGCCGAATCTGCCGGTATGAAAATACACAGCGTACGGTCACTTCGAGTAATGCTTGAGAACCTTAGTGCGAAAGAAGTGTATCGAGAAGTTTTATGAAGTCAGCAGTGGCAGTATTCAGTCAGCTGTCTCAGTGGGCAGTAGGCGGTTAGCGAACCTTATGCTGCTATTTGTTATTCCGGATTAAAGTACAAAGTCAGATGTACAAAATACAAATGAGCAACGCACGGTCACTTCGAGTAATGCTTGAGCACCCAAGTGCGAAAGGATTGTATCGAGAAGTATCACCGGATGAGATGCTGAAACACGTTCAGCATGACATTGTTCCCGATCTGCCTATCCATAAACGTTTCCGCGCTGCCTGTCCCAATGCATATAGGGAATGGTATCGCGTGATCAAATACTAGCGCCCTTCCTTCGAAGGAAGGGTTGGGGATGGATGTTTTCAAACGAAATCTTACCCCCCTCTAAATCTCCCTTCTTCCGATAGTTATCGGAAGGGAGACTTGGTTTTATTGACTGATGTTGAAACACACAGTCATTTCGACCATCGGGAGCAATCGCATCTTGTATCTCTCATCCTCACACCCTTTTCTCCCGAAGCTTCGGGAGAAAAGGGTGTGAGATCGCTCCTAGCGTCGAGATGACTGATTACCTTTAGTAAAATTCTTTTAAATACCCGAAGGGTTAAACGATTTTAATATCCCTCGGTTCAGAATAGCTGCAGGCAGCTCCGAAGGACAGGAGCGGTAGCGACGCGGAGCTGACAAGGCGATTTTTGCCTGATAAGGCAAAAAATTCCTAAGCGAGGGGCTCTTTTCTTTTGTTACTTTTCTTTGGAGAAGCAAAGAAAAGTAAAGAACAAAAATTGTAACTGACATTACTCAAACCGAGGACACGAGGCTCACTAGCTCCCGTAAAATAATAACCACGCGAGCTAAACCGACGTCAGGAGGTTCACGAGTTCCCGTAAAATAATAAACCCGCGAGCTAAATCGACGTTAGGAGATTCACGAGTTCCCGTGAAATAACAAACACACGAGTAAAGAAAATGATCAAAATATTATTAAAAGTAACTAGCATTCCAATGAGGGTAAACTGTGGCTCAGGCAGGCCAACTCCCAGTCAACTCCTAGGCATCCCCTAGGATAGTGTATGAAGAATGTATGAAAACAGCTTTTGAAAAGTCAAAATTTAAGAATACATTAACAAATCTAGATTTCTTTCTTTAATGCCCTAACCCAAAACAAGGAATCACAAACAACAAACACTCCCACTTCCTAGGGCTACCGACTAACAGCTATCCATTACAAGCTATAAGCTAATCTTAAAACCCCGAACAAAAAATAACGAAAAGAAATCAAGAATAACGAACCCTATAAACCAATCCCTAGTTTCTAGTCCCCAATAACAACTTTACCACAAACCACTCCATCCTATCGACTATAAGCTATCAGCTAATCTTAAAACCGAAACAAAAAACTCAAAACAAGAAACTGTAAACAGAAAACAACAAACTAAAAAAAGGACACCCAAAGGCATCCTTTCTTAAATGATCTATCGACCTATTAGCTAGTAGCTATATACTACTTAAAAACTTTTTTTAAAGCGTTCCCATAATGAGGGCTTTTCCTGTCCATAGGCATAGCCGTATTTATTGCCATAGCCAAAATTGGCCGTGGTTACATCATTGATCACAAAACTGATGTCATGTAATTTCCCGTCGTTTTGTGCGTCTACCGCAAAGTTAAGCAGTTTCTTTTCGGTGTATCCGGCTCGCGTCATATACAGGATCAAGTCGGCATACTTGCTGATCAGGAAGGTATCGGCCACTAACATGGAAGGCGCCGTATCTACGATCACATAGTCAAACTGCTCCCGTAACTCACTAATCATCGTGCCAAATTTGGCTTGTCGCAAGAGCTCCGATGGATTGGGCGGGATACTCCCTGAGAGCAGGAGTTTTAAATTGGGATGAAATGTAGAGTTACTCAATAGGCTTTGCAAGCTGTGATCGTCATTCACCAAATAATCACTTACCCCTAATAGCGACTTCGAGGCTGTATAGTAGCGTTGTAATTGGGGATTCCGCAGATCGGCTCCGATGAGCACTACTTTTTTTCCCGTATTAGCCAGAGTCATCGCCAGGTTGATGCTGGTAAAGGTCTTTCCTTCTCCTTTGACCGTGGAAGTCGTATAAATGCAATAGCCTTTGCCTTGGTTATTTGCGTTGACCAACAAATATTGCAGGTTGGTCGTCATAATCCTAAAAGATTCTGCCAATACCGAGCGGTCATTTTCTTCAATAAGATCTGATTCTCCCTTAGCAATTCGGGGTAATTCCCCCACAATTGGGATTTGTTTGGTTACTTTTTCGATATCCTCCCGACGTTCGATTTTATTATTTAATAAACGACGAATATAGATGACTCCAAAAGGAATGAGCAGCCCTGCCAGCACCGCCCCTAGGTAGACGCTACGGCGATTTGGAGAAACCACCTGTGCTCCATACGGTGCATCGATGACCTTGGCTTTAGGTATACTGATCGCTGCCTTTAAGGCATTTTCTTCCCGTTTTTGCAATAAGAACAGGTAGAGTTCTTCTTTAATCCCCTGTTGCCGTGCCTTGACCCTATACTGACGCTCGTTTGCCGGAACCTCCCGAATTTCAGAATCGATCAGTGCGGCCTGACGGTTTAGGTCTTGCTGCGTTAATCTGAAGGTATTGCGCAGGGTCAATAAGCTTTGCAAAATATTTTGCCGGGCGGTACTGATCTCGCTATTCATGCGTAAGACCACCGGGTTTTCTTCGGAAGCCCCCCGTAAGATGCGGTTGCGTTCCTGTACCAAGGTATTGTATTCTTGAATGCCGGTATTGACCGAGGACTCTTCGATCCCCATATTGGCCGGAAGCAATTTAGCATTGTCAGCATTTTGTACATACTCGACCATTAAATTGATCAACTCTAGCTGAACGCCCACTTCCCTACGCTGGGTTTCAAAACTCTTAGAACTCTCTAAAAATAATTGCGCTTCGTTTTCTATACTGGTGATGCGGCGTTCTTCTTTAAAATTCTCAATATCCCCCTCTACATCATCCAAATCGGCTAAGATGATATCCAAACGCTCTTCGATGAATTCTCCAGTACTTTTAGCAACCAAATTATCATCCTCAATAGCATCTTTATTGTATTCAACAACCAACTGCTCTAAGATATCCCGGGCCTTTTGGGGTACATTATCCTGCATACTCAATTGGATAATCGAGGCATTTTTATCCGCCAGCTGAATGTCTAAATTCGCCCGGTATTTATTTGCCGTCTGCTCATAGCTAGAAAAAAATAGATTTATGCTAAACTCTTTATTTGAAGCACCGTCTTCTACTCGTGTGACTACCACCGTCGCAAAGCCCAAGTCTATCGGGGTATCAAAGCTTGCAGTAATCTGCTGATCTCTTAACTCATTATACCATACTAAAGTACCGTTTGAATTCCCCGTCACTTTAAAGGTGCTCGCATTCGCGGGCAGCTTTCCGAACTGTGCGGCATCAAACCGAATGATATTCACCTGTATTGGAGCATTGGTATACAACTCCACATCTTTTACATTGCCGGGGGCGGTATAGCGGATATTCAGATCTAGGGCTTTTACTACATTCACCATCAACCCCCGGGATCTTAAAATCCCGATCTCGTTGGCCATCGAATTCCCGGAGCCGCCTGTCGCTACGCCCAATTGCTCTAAGGCCGCTAATTCTGAAGAGGCGCTTTTATCGTCTTTGATCAAAACGGTAGAGGAGGTTGCGTATACCGTAGTTTCATAACGCAAATAGGTATAGGCAAGTACAACGAAAAGCAAAACAGCTCCTATAAACCATGGCCAATAGCGGAGGTATTTGTTCAGTTCTTCTCTTAAATCTAAACTTTGCTCTGGATTTGAATTCAGTTCGGGCATAATGGGTTATCTGGTAAAAATTAGGGCTAAAGAAATGGCCACCGAAGCGAGACCTAAATAGGTAGACAAGGTACTTAAGATCCCGGCACGTTGGCGTTTCCCGGTATTAGGCTCTACATAGATCACATCATTTTGCTGTAGATAATAATAGGGCGATTGGGTAATGCCTGCATCGGTAAGATCAACATAATTATAGGTCATCTCTCCTTTTTCTTTACGCATAATCAACACGTTATCTCTTCTACCAGTAATTAATAAATCTCCTCCCAAACTCAAAGCCTGAGGCAAGCTTAACTGATAATTTGTGGATGTAAAAGTTCCTGGAGAACCTACTTCACCTAATATACTTACCTGAAAATTTAAAATACGTACTGTTACCAATGGATCTTTTATATAAGTTCTTAAACGTTCCTCTAACATCCGAGCCAGTTCAATATTGGTAAAACCTGTAACTTTAATATTGCCTAACTCCGGAAAGTGAATCATTCCTTTCTCATCTACTATATACGACTCCAAATCTACGGTAGCAGCCTGAGGACCTTCAACTTCAGATACAATTTTTGTTAAATTATAGGGAGCTGCTGCATCTTGCTCTGGAGCAGATACTCTTATAGTAATTTCATCATTCGGCTGAATTTCAATACCACTTGAGACGCTAACAGAAACACTGCCCTGTGAGGGAGCATTATTGAAATACACTACCTCCTTTCTAGAAACACATGAATTTAGAATTAGTCCTAAAATCAAGACTAGAAGGATTTTAAATTTAAAAAAGTTTAGCTTCATTGGTAATAGACGTTTGGGCAAATATAGTTTTTTTAACAGGAATGCTTGGTTTTTTACGGAACTTCTCAGTAGGCTTTTTCTTCACCTTGAACGGCATTTAAAACGGTTTTAATGATGATCTTAACATCTAACCAGAGCGACCATTTTTCTACATAAAAAATATCCAAACGGGTGCGATTGACGATATCGCTCTGTTCTACGATCTCTCCACGGTAGCCTTTGATCTGAGCCAGGCCGGTAATCCCCGGTTTAACAAAGTGCCTAACTAAATATTTGTCCACTGAAGTCTGGTATTTTTCTGTATGTAGTTCCATATGCGGTCTCGGCCCCACTACGCTCATATCCCCCAGTAAGACATTAAAGAACTGCGGCAGTTCATCAATACTGGTACGGCGCAAGATGCGCCCGAGTTTGGTCACCCGCTTATCATTCTTGGTCATCATTTTGGTATCGGCATCGGCGGTTGTGGTCATCGAACGGAATTTATAACACCAAAATACCTTGCGATTGACGCCATGCCGCTTTTGCTTAAAAAACAGGGGTTCGTTAGAATCCATACGCTGCAAAATAAAGATCAACGGGCTTAACCAAGAGAGTATACCTATGATCACCAGCAAGGCAAAAAAGATATCAAAACCGCGTTTTAAGACCTTTGCATATTGAGTTTCTAAAGGCAACTCCCGTAAATTAAGCACCGGTACGTTATCGTACAACTCAATGGTCATCGCCCGGGTAAAGATCTCTTTGTTATCGGGTACGATCTTTAACTTGATCAGATTATTATCGGCATAAGCCATCAAATTGAAGAGCTGCGCCTGAGACAGGCGCGAAGCAATACAAAAAACCTGATGTACCTCTTTCTGTTTCAAATAAGTAAACGCTTCTTCTACTTTACCTAAATAGGTGGGACTTTTTGAATGGCTGTTGTCAAAATAGCCCAAATATCGATACCCCAGATCGGGCTCATCAAATACGTTCCTGATCTTTTTTAGGTTGCGGTCCCGACCGATCACCACCACGTTAACGGCATTCCCCCCAACTTCCCGGTATTTACCTCGGGCATAATAAAACAGAACGCGATACCCCAGTAAACTTGCAAATAAGCCCAATAGTAAATTGCTATGAAAACCAATCGTACCCAAGGGGGTATTACTTAAACTAAACCAAGCAAAGTAGCCCAAGGCAAACAGCAAATAGAGCTGAATGGGTTTATGAAAATTGGTAAAGAAACGCTCCTTTCTGGAAGTGGGATAATAGTCTATGGCATACGCACTCAACAACCAGGTTGCATTAAAAAATAGAATGGAATTGCTATTGAAATAGACTTCCGGAATAAACCAAGCCAACACCCCATTTACTAGTATTAAATGAATGAGTATGCTTATAGGGACTATGAGTTGTGAACGCTTCAAAAATATAGGCTATTTTAAATCTAAAATTTACTAATCAAACTTCTGAATTCGAGGAAGAATATATTGTGGTATCTTGCGTCCTATCTTAAAAGCTAAGGTGATCCCCCCCAAAAGCGGATACTTCTTGATTATCGCTAAATCTTCTTTTGATTTCTTTTTTTGCAAAGCCGGCGTGGTGCTTTTTCCTCCCAGGCGCATTTTGACCAGCCAGTCGTTAATAAAATAGGTTTTAAGATTAGGATTGCTTAACCAACGTAGGGTGATCTCATAATCGCTTGCGATACGGTACTGCTCTTCATAGAAACCATACTTAATAAAGACTTCTTTTTTTACATAGATGGTGGTATGCAAAGGTACCCAACCCCACTTGAGGTAACTGGATTTAAAAGTTTTGGCTTTGTAGACACGCTTGACCACATCGGGCTGCTCCCGATCTACAAACATACCATTCCCATAAACTATATCGGCTCCGCTGTTTTGAAACCCCTGGGCTACTTCACTTAAGGTGCAGGCTTTGGGATAAAAATCATCGGAATGCAAAATTCCGATAATATCCCCTGTGGCCGCACGTATGCCTTTGTTTAAGGCGTTATACAAACCTTTATCGGGTTCTGAAATATAATACCCTAGTTGCTCAGAATAGGTTTCAATCACCGCCTGAGTTCCGTCGGTTGATCCCCCATCGATAACTACATGTTCGATCTCCGGATAGTCTTGGGCTAACACCGACTCCATACACGAGGCGATGGTCGACTTGTTGTTGTATACAATGGTAATGACCGATATCTTCAAGCTTTAGGCTTTTTTAAGGGTTTGATCAAAATAAGCAATGGTTTTTTCCAGACCTTCGCGCAACTTTACCTGAGATTCCCAGCCGTTGAGCTTTTCAAAAGCCAGAGAGGAATCGGGTTTCCGCTGTTTGGGATCATCCTGCGGCAAAGGCATAAACTTCAATTGGGATTTGGATCCCACCAGATCCAGTACATTTTCTGCCAGCTCTAGCATGGTAAACTCGCCCGAATTACCAAGGTTTACCGGGCCGGTAAAGCCTTGTTCAGATCCCATCATGCGTACAAAGCCTTCGATCAGGTCATCTACATATTGAAACGAGCGGGTTTGGGTCCCATCGCCAAAGATGGTAATGTCTTCGCCCTTCAAGGCCTGTACGATAAAGTTGGAGACCACACGCCCATCTTCCGGATTCATCTTAGGGCCATAGGTATTGAAAATGCGTACGATCTTGATATCCACGCCGTTTTGATTGTGGTAGTCCATAAATAGGGTTTCGGCACAGCGTTTCCCTTCATCATAACAGGAGCGTAATCCGATGGGGTTTACATTGCCCCAATAGCTTTCCGGTTGCGGATGTACGGCAGGATCGCCATACACCTCCGAAGTACTGGCCTGTAAGATTCGGGCTTTTACCCGCTTGGCTAGGCCTAGCATATTGATAGCCCCCATAACCGAGGTCTTGATGGTCTTGATGGGGTTGTATTGGTAATGCACCGGGCTGGCGGGGCAGGCTAAGTTGTAGATCTCATCTACCTCGGCGTAATAAGGCTCGGTCACATCATGACGTACCATCTCGAAGTAGGGATTATCCAAAAACTCTACAATATTCTGCTTGCTCCCGGTAAAATAATTATCCAGGCAAATGACTTCGTTGCCTTCTTTTAAAAGGCGTTCACACAAATGCGAACCTAAAAAGCCGGCGCCGCCGGTGACTAATATACGTTTCATATTATCCATTTATAATTCGTTTTCTTACTTTCTTTGCTGGATTTCCCTGATAAATCTGATAAGCTTCTGAATCAAAAGTAGCAACAGAGTTAACCGTTAAAATCGAATGGGATTGACACACTACTCCAGGACAAACGACTGCTTTGGCCCCTATCCAAACCCCATCTTCTATTTTAATAGGGGCGTTACGATAATCAAAGCCTGTTTTGGTATAATCATGATTCCCGGTTAAAAGAAGTGCTCCCTGAGAGATACAGACATCATCTCCTATAGAAACGTAATCTAAGTTATCTATCCAAACATTTTCTCCAATCCAGACGTTATCTCCTATTTTTAGCTTCCAGGGGAACTTAATATTTACACCGGGTTTAATTACTAAACCCTTTCCTAGCTGTGCCCCAAATACCCTTAAAAGCCATTTTTTTAGACCCTGAACAAATATTAAAGGGTTCCTGAAAATTAAAGCATTCAAAATCAACCACACGGCAATTTTAATACTGCCAGCTTCTTTATCAAATGTACTATTATCAAAAGTCTGTAATTCTGTCTTCATCTATTACTACTTTGAAATTTGTTACTTAGTCATAACCTTCAACCCTTCTAAAAATCAATATAAAATTAAAACCTCCAGAGTTTTAGGAGTTTAAATTTTTTAGTTAAAACTGTAAGTAGTATACAAAGTAGAATAACAACTACCATTATACTAATTATTAAAAGAGATGGGATGTTTATAAACTGTGTAAGAACCATCACAGTTACAGGCATTAATATGGGTGCGTGCCAGACATAAATACCAGAAGAATAATATCCCAGACTCAACTTAGAGAAATAAGTAGATAGGTATTCAACTTTCTCAAAAAGAACCCAAACAATTATTGGAACTAAAAAATGTATAAAGACCCCATTGAAATCCGATGTTAAATGAAGGGAAATGCACCATATAATTAAAAGAAATAATTCCAATTTAATTGACCTTATCTCATAGGCTTTTTCCTTAAAAAAGCTTCCAATGCAATAGGAGAAAAAATAAAATGGTATCAAATTATAGCTAGGTCCAGTTATTGTTGTAGGTAATTTTATAAAAAAATAAATGCATATAATTGATATAGCACTAAGCAGAAATATAATTCGTCTTGAAAATAGTGAATCAAGAATTGCATAAAATAGACCAATGATAAACAGATAAATTAAGAAATAAAACTGCGGCCCTACTGGATTAAAGATAAATTTCAAAAAATATTGAAAACTTATATTAATCGGAAATTCCATAACAGAGATATAGCCCATTTCAGTAAGAGAAATAAGTATCAATTTATAAGTAATACTAAATACAATACAGGGTATAAGAAGTCTTCTTACTCGATTTACTACAAAACTTTTGATTTGTTCTAACCCCTTCAGCTTTTTGACAACTAAACCGGAGGCAAAAAAGAACGCCAAAACACAACTACTAAATATTGTCTGGAAGAAATCAATAATTTCTTCAGTATGTCGACTAAACAATCCCGATTCCATATGTATGAATATGACCCCTATTATGGCAATTCCTTTTAAGTTATCAATAGAATTTATTCTTTTCAAATTCATAACTATAGAATGGTACTTTTCATTCTCAGAGCGGCTGCTTCTACCGTATAAGATTTTTCAAAAACACTTCGAGCATTAATCTCGAGGCTTTTCTTTCTTTCGGTTGAGATATTTACAAATTCGATCAACGAATTCAAAACATCTTTAAAATTGTCATTAAAAACTAACGCCCCCTCTGCTGAGTAAATTTCTCTCCAAATATTTACTTGTTTGCTTATCAGCACTGGCTTACTACAAGCTAAAGCTTCAACTACCGCTATCCCAAAATTCTCCTGATGGCTGGGTAATATAAAGGCTTCACATCCATAAAGAGCCCCCCATTTCTGATTACCTCTTAGCATACCCGGGAAATAAATAGGTAAACCTGAAGCCAGTTTCAGCACTTTAACACCGTATGTTGTATCCAAACCGGGCCCGGCAATAACCAAAGGAGGAAGGCTTTTACCCTCTTCGATAACTTGGCGGTAAGCTTTGATTAATAGCTCAACTCCTTTCTTAGGATGTATTCTACTGAGAAACAACCAGTAAGGAGTATTACTAACTTCCGGACAAACTTCCTCAAAAGCCTCAAGTTGTTTTGCTTTTTTTTCTGGGGGCGCCTCTATGCCATAACCTACGTCAAACTCTTCTTTAGGATGATAATTTGGAAAGGTAGTACGCGCAAGAATTAATTCCTGCTCACAGGTAAATAATACACCATCTACTCCATTAATAACCTTCTTTTCTACTAGTTTCCAGAACACCCTATTACGCAAAGCTTTCAATTTACGTTCTGGGGCTCTTTGAAAATAAGGATCTAACATGCCGTGTGGCATAACATACAATCGAGGTACGGATATACCTTTTTCCTTTAAAGATTTCCAGATACGATAGGTCCCATAACTATTATACTGCCACAAACCGTGAATAATAATTACAGAATAATTTGTGATAATATTAGTTAGCAGAGGTTTAAGTGCTGACGTATAGCTATAAGAATTTAATGCAGGCCCTATGGCAGTTATCTTAAAATCGTCCTTACCTAAAAAGTCAGATTTTGGATCATCAAAACAAACAACATCATTCTCAATACCTAATTTCTGTAAAGCAGGTACACTGTTACGGATTCCTTGACATGGACCTCCAGATTTTGGATCCATCGATACAATTACTCTTAAAATACGCACTTAATATATGAAATTATTAATTTAAAGAATGTAGTTCTTGATATAGTTCATAGTACTGTTTCGCTACTACAGAGGCTTCAAAACGCCTTTTATTTTTATAACCAGCTTTGATTAACATCTTACGGTAATCCTCATCTTTAATTATCTTTAAAAAACCTTTCCGAATATCTTTTACATTGTAAGGATTAACTAAATGAGCGGCTCCATTAGCTACTTCAGGCATGGATGATACATTACTAGTAATTACAACTCGGCCAACAGTATTTGCCTCAATTATAGGCATTCCAAACCCTTCTGAAACTGACACAAAAGACATAATATCACATTGCCTATAACATTCTAGCATCTTATTATCTGAGATATTGTATAGATTCTCATAGCTAATGTCAAATTGAGATAATAAACTTATTTGAGTATCCTTCAATCTACCAATAATGAGTAAGACGCAATTAAGACCTTGAAGAGCAGGTATAAGGCGTTCTAAATTTTTGTTTGGTGCTGTACCAATATGCAGGATTCTAGGACTCTTTGTATTAAATATTCGTTCTTCATTAACAAAATGCTTCCCTATAGGATTAGGTATAACAATAATCTTGTTAGGATCGCAGTCTGTATAGGCAATAACCTCTTCTTTGGTTTTATTTGAAACTGTAGTAACAACTGCTGCACGACCAACAGGTGCCTTTAAATATAACCAATTTACGATCTTTGCTGCTATTCCTGTTTTACGATTCATCATCCCGCAATCGTGAATGGTCAAAACAGTCCTCTTTTTATCTAACAATAAATTGAGAAAATGTACCTCTCCAGTAATGTGGTTTAAATTGCTATTCTGATTTAAATATGCTTGAATAATATTGACTAATTTTGACCAATAACCTGAGTTGTAGTGCTTTGAAATAAACACATTGAAGGTTATTTTACTACCGAGCTCATTTCTTATACTATCAAAAATTTGTTCGATACTAAAATTGAATCCAGACCTTGGTTTACGTTGAAAAAAATTTACGTGGATTTTATGCATTTCATTTTTTATCATCACTCTTCTCCTCCTAAAAATAAATGATGGATTTTCTTTGTTTCTAAAACAAAGCTTTTGTTGATTTTACTAAAGTATTTATAAGTTACCTGTACTTTTTTTATGGCCTTTGTATTTAGATGAAACAAACTTTTACTAAAAATCCTCTTTCAAAATAGTTTAAAATTGAAATCAGCATCATAACGGGGAAAATACATTAAGTTAGATTTTATTCCTCTAAAATTGTATATACTTCACTAAAATTAAAAAGTGATAAATCCCTCCTTTTATAGTGCAGAGTAGTATTAAATCCAATGTTCAATTCGATTACGTACTTAATTGGAACTAATTTAGGGCGGACGACCCTCTTTTCTAACTCCTCTATAGTAAGTACTCTATGCGAAATGATGCTGTCTGATTGCGACCTCATAAAACTATGAATGATATTTTAATTAAAATGAATTATATTCTGATGTAAATAAATAGCTACATATTCAACAATGCCCTAAAAAACTCTTTAAATACCTTATTTTCAAAGATATTGGCTCTAGGAGTATATTATTCTTTAATTAAAACATTTTCCTTTTTGAAAAAATCCTTAAAGTATATTAAATCCGCGCTTAGGCTAAATATATTAAGACCTATAAATACAGGCTCCGGTAACTTCATAAGGTTAATTTTAAATTTAACTTTAGGATTCCCTGAAAATTACTATTCATTTTATGGCTTTTCAATAGATGCTAAAACTAAGCCAGTGGTGATGGTAACAAAACCCAACATTGTAGCTTGTGCCCATTGACCAAAAAGTACTAAATATGAAGCGTAGCTAAACAAAAGCCAAGGCAAATGATTTTTAAAACTAGTTGATTGTTTATAGGCTGAAAGTCCTATGTCAACAACCAAAATGCCTCTAACAATAATATACATCATACCTATTAGCAACCCCATTGTACTTACAATTCTTCCCCATTCAATTTCTGCTAAAAGAAACCCAGTATCTCCTGTTAAAAGCTTGGCTCCTACTTGGCTAGCCATACCTAAGCCATAACCAAAAAAAGGAGTTTCTTTATTTGTAGCAGCACCAAATAGTGACCCCAAAAATCGATCTACCAATGTACCTTCAATCCCTCCTTCACTCCTGCTGGCATTTGTAAAACGCGTGGTTATTACTTCAATTGCCGTATTTACAAATGGAAGATCACTAAAAACAATAATAAAGATAGATACAAAAATCCCTCCTACAATTAAATTACCCGCAACCTTAGAATCACGAAAAGTAGCTATAATTAAGAATAAAATAATGATTACAGTTTGAAACATTAAGGTCCTACTTATAGAAAATGGTATGGATATAAAAAAAGCAGCTGTCGCCGTCAATAAAAGAAGCTTGTTTATCTCCTTTTGAGCTGTCCAAAAATAAAATACAAAAACTCCAACCAAACTAAAGAAAGAAACATTGCCGGTGGTAAATGAAAAAGTACCTGGCGGCCTGAAATAACCTAGAGCGCCGGAGAATCCAGCACCCTCTAAATCCCCTCCAACACCGCGATTAACCCAGGCATTTTGCGGGCTGTAAAATTGTAAAATCACTAAAATCAACACAGGAATAGACATCCACAATACATGTTTCCCTAGTTGAATTACATCTTTTTTAGAAAAGACCTTACCGATTATAAATATTAAAGGGAAATGCAATAGCATGGTTCTTAACCCATATAGAGCGACGAGCAAATTTCCATGTCCCGTCAAAAATGTTGTGATTAATGAAATAAACCCAATGAAAACACAAATAATCCAATAATAATTATTTTTTAAAAGTCTGGCTCTAAATCCTAAAAAAAGTAAGACTAGCGCTAATGGATCACGAATCAGCAGTAGTATAGAAGACAAATCTGGTAATATCCATTTTCTCAATGCTCCTTCAAATATCAACAGATAAAAGTAGATCCAAATACCTTTATGTAATAGTTTATAAGTATCTACTCTCATTTCATTTGGTTAGAGTAAACGTCAACCAATGTTTTAATTACCTGCTGTTCATAAACTTGCCAGGGCCTGGCTTTTGCAGTTTCCCGAGCCGCTTTTCCAACCTGCTCAATCAGTTCAGGTTTCTGTATAATATCCTGTAACTGATATAGCAAATCCTCAGTACTGCCAGCTTTAACAATCCATCCATTTTCTCCATGCTTTATGATATCTGGACCACAAGTACGCTCTGTTGTTATGACAGGTGTCCCCTGAGACATAGCCTCTGTGATAACTAATCCGAATCCTTCAAATAGTGAAGGGAAAATAAATAAATCTTGTTTACGCATTAACTCTAAAACTTCGTCATTGGGCAAGCTTTCGAACCAGATGTGCTTTTTAAGCTCTTCATTTAAAACTTTGCAATCTGATACAGCTCTCCTCCCAACCAATGTAAGTTCTAGGAAATCTGATAACTGATTGACTGCATCAAATAAATACGAAATCCCTTTTCGTTGAGACAGACTACCAACATAGAGTACTTTGAGCTTACGATTTTCAACTGACTCATATTCCCTACGTTCAACAACTTCAGGAAAACCAAAAGGTACTACTTTTACTGATTTCAAATGTCCTTTGTAGTGTTTTAGGGTATTGGCAGTAAACGTACTGGCCACAAGTATACAATCAGCTAGTCGCAATTCTTCATCCTTTCGCTTCAATTTGCAATCAGAGTCTTTGAAACCGGCTATAGTTTTAAACCATTCAGGATTAAGCTTTTTCTCTTCATTTAATAAAATACGTTGTGCTTTCCAATACCCTATGGGTAAATCGTAAAAACAGAAAATGTCTAAGGATTTTGCTTTTTTAAAACAAGCTAAAGAACCATCCTCAAAAGAATAAATTGCATTGACTCCATTAACTTTTAGATCGTCTAACTCACGTGCTATTATAGTATCAAGATTTCTGTAAATAGCATCTACTGAAAATAATCCTCTTTCGTGCCTTACTAAAAATCCCAATTTTAATTTAGAAGCTATCAATCTGGTAAATTCCTTAAAAGGAGCAATAGCAGTGTATTTCCTTAATTTAGGCTCATAAAAGCGCCTTTTGAGATCTTTTAAAAATGGTAGTTTTGAAAGAGAAAAAAGAAAGCCCCCAGGATAAACCGCTATAGTAGTATAGAATTTATATAATAGGCCGTGATTATTTAACGCTCTCACCACAGCCCTAGAGGCCTTGTGTCCGGTTGGATGAGAAAATATAACTTTTAAGCGCTTATTTTTTAATTTCATAGATAACTAAATATCCCTATAAAGCCAGGATCTGTTAGATTTTAAGAATTCACAAGGATTGTATCGCAAATCTTCTGTTCTTTTTTTGGCTAGCACTTGGCTAGGATTTCCTACAGCTATTCCATAATCAGGAACATCTTTTGAAATTACAGCTCCTGCCCCTACCACGGCACCTCTCCCAATTGTCACTCCGGGTAGAAGTATAGCGTTTGTTGCAATCCACGCGTAATCCTTAATTATTATTGCTGCCTTTTTATGCTTCCAATTGGGATCATTTATATTGTGACTAGCAGATAATACTTTTACTCCATCATTCATACACACATAAGAACCTATGGAAATTGTAGTGTGCAAAGCCAATTCTACTTTTCCGATAAATGAAAATTCTCCGACAACCAAATTAATTTTTTTACCATTAATTTGAGCATCATTAATTTCAGCTGTCTCGGCGATTTTAGCTCCTTTTCTAATTAGCATACACCTGTTAATATTGCGATTAAGAACTGAGGGGAGTGATACTATTCGCTTTATCCAAGATTTTATAAACCGCCTGCTAAGAAATGGGTACTTAATTCGATTATTCCATAAATAATTCAACGTAGCCATAGTTACAATCTTGTTGTAAGACAGTTTAAAAATAGATTGGTTATATTATCAACAGAAACTGTTTCTAAATCTACTTTAGCATTAGGAAGCTCCTTGAGTCCTTCATTCCATATAATTATATCATTCGGCAGTAAACCTTTGTTAAATGAATCATAAACCGCACGATCTGTTGAAATACAGAGTACCTTTAATCTGTGTTCTCTCATCGCAGCAACAGAGCCACTTTTATCAGAAAGCATATAAGGCGTAGTAGACAGGCCCAAGTTGCAATTTTTTAAAATATTAGAAATATCGTCAGCCTTTAACCACCCATAATTTTCATATTCTAGATTCTCTTTTTCTAATATTGCTATCCAATTCTTTTGCAATGCCCCATTATTTCCAAGAAAATGAAATTTTGAGTTATTGAATTCTCTTGCCTTTAACCATTCTATAAAAATTTTAAAATCATTTTTTTGTTGAATTGTTCCGAATATTGCAAAATGAAATAAACCTTCTTCAAATTTTACATTCTGCTTTTTCTTTGTTACTGGAATGTTTCCATAGAGAGGAAATAAGATTGGTTTAAAACCTAAATTTTCTAATTTTTGACGGTATAAAATAGATTGTACACTTATACAATCTGGTTGAATTTTTTTAAGCAACTGAATGATCAATAATTTCTGAACATAACCTATTAATTTATGTTTAAAAGAAACGTCCTTCACAGTTCCCAGCCAAAGCTCGTGAAACATAATATGCCATTTGTTCTTATAACCTAGCGATTTAACATTTCTCACAAAACCAAAGGGAAGACCTTTTTCACTAAAGGAATACGGTACAAATTGTAGACTAATTATATCAGGATTGAATTCTTTTAAAATAATTTGTAGCTCATTAAACCGTTCTCTTTGAGTTCGTGATTTTGGAATTCGAATAGTCTCAATAGCAATATTATTTCCCTGTTCTTCTGAAATATAGTCCATAGCATCTCTATCTCGCAGAGAAACTAACAAAACATCATAATTCCGTAAAATAAGACTCTTAGCCAATCGCCTAGTATAATCACCAACACCATCGACACCTGGCTCTAAAGAGCCACAAATAAATAAAATTCGCATTTAAAATCATTTTTTATATCCAAATGCATCAAAATCTTCCTTATAATATTTATAAGCTAAATTTAAATCTTCTTCATCGTATACTTCCTGCCAAGCTTTATGTTTTCTAGCATTTGCTCTTGGAAGATTATATGGCACGTTAATCTCTTTACAGATCTTTTTAAAATCCTCATCTATATTTTCTAAGTGCCCAATAAAATCTACAACGATTTTTCCATTTTTATCTGTCACATATGATTTTTGAGTTGGCTCATTTACATCTTCCAAATTATGTAACATTGTTTTAAATGAGCCGTAATTTTTAATTTTACTATACCAAGGGTGCTCTGGGTGAGCTAAAATATGTAAGTAAAAAGAATATAAACGCGAATAGGGATTGCGAACAAAGGCAAACTTATACAGAGAATTCAACTCTTTCTCTCCTAAAATTTTTAAAACATCCTCATATGTCGTGTGTGCATCATAAGTTCTGAAAGCATTAAGGTTGAAAATCTTATTTATTACCGGTATTAAATTTTGATTTCTTCGTGCTAAAAAATTTTTTAAACCTGGTTTTCCTCCATACGGCTCTAAAACTTGACGAATACTTGTTCCGGCTGTTTTAGGAATATGTATAAATAAGAAATTATTTGTTTTGGAATATATCATTAGTTTACTGTTGTTTTAAAATACAGTTATTTAAGTTCGTACCAATTACTTTCTATAACCAATTTTTTTCGCGGGTATGCCAGCCCATATTTCAAAGGCAGGTATAGATTTAGTTACAACGGAACCTCCAGCTACAATTGCTCCAGTATCAATTTTGACCCCTTTCAATATTAAACAGTTAGCACCAACCCAAACGTCTTCTTTAAGCTCTATACTTTTCCTAGGACAATATTGCTTGCGAATAGGATCAGAAAGATTTATACCGTGATCGTGATCCACAAATCTACTTCCTGCACCGATCAAACAATTATTACCGATTGTAACAGACTCTTTGATATTGAATTCACAATTATTACCGATAAAAACATTGTTTTTTATAATTATAGACCTATTTGATTTCCACGACCCGTCATATTTGAAATATACATTGTGCTCTATAATTGATTCATCACCGATCTCAATTTGATTTGGCCAACTTACTTCAACATGGTCCATTCTAACTTTTCTACCAATCTTCATTCCCATAAAAATTAGTAAGCTTTTTCTTATAAAAGAAACAAATCTTTTGATTACGTTAAATCGTAAATAAAAAAATAAATTATGTAAATATTTGTTCAAATTAAAATTATTTAAACAACCTCCGATACTGAGCTGTATAATTATAACTATCTGGTCTTGTAGTAATTTTCTTTGCTGGAATACCTGCAACAACATCCGCCGCCTTAACATCCTTCGTAACTATAGCACCAGCAGCTATAATTGCCCCCCTCTCTATTTTTATCCCTGGTAAAATCATTGCCCTAGTTCCAATAAACACATAGTCCTCTATAATGACAGATCGTGGTCTAGGACCAAAATTTGTAGTATTCATATCATGATCTACTGTCAATATAATTACTTCTTCTGAAATTGAAACATTATCACCAATTATTATATCACCTCGAGTATCCATCCTGCAGTGAGCATTAATTACACAGTTTTGACCTATAGTTAAACCTTTAGTTCGGTCAAATTTACAAGATAAATTGATTGTGGATCCTGCCCCAATTTCAAATTGCATTATATTCCTATAGAATAATAACCTTAACGAATGACTTGGGATTGAATTAATTATGTGATTACAAATGTAAAGACGAAGTTCTGAAATAAATATTCTCACTGTGATTAAGAGTTTATGTTGACAAGATCAGAATTCGCTTGCTATTTAATTTGCTTCAAATAATAAAATACCTTCATGAACAACTTGAAATTTTTAAAGTTAGGTATAGTGGTTAAGCCCATACCCTCCTTCATATCCAATTTACATTCGATCTTATTTCCTATTTTTGCATTTATTAAGGCACTTTCAAATGCCCATTGAGCCTCTTTGGATTTGAGAAGTCTCAAAAATGCACTTTTAACATTTTCATTTTTAAAATAGTGTTCTAAATCTTTTCTTAGAATTTTTCTTTCTTTACGCCAATTTTCTCCAGACCCGAAATTCGAAGTCGCACTATTATTATGAATTCGATAATAAACTAAATTTTCGTCTATTTGAACAGCTAACCTTATATGTATTGCCAATTTTATAAAAAACTGTAAATCGACTGCAAACTTATATTTTGAATCAGGATAATCGATTACTTTTGCTAAATCTCTTTTAAATATCGTCGCTGAGGGTAAACAGGTAAAACGTTCTAGTTGAATCCTTAGAAATTCAAGATTACTTAATACTTTATGTATTTTTAGTGGACCTGTACCTATATTATTATTACTTTCGTCAATTTTGACCCAGTTGTATTGAATTATTTCATAGGAATCTTTTTTTATATGATGATAAGCGGTTCGTAAATAATTCCAATCCCAAAAATCATCTGCATGCAACGTGGCAAAATATACCCCCCTTGAATTGCTAATAACATATTTCCAATTATCAGCTTGCCCAAGATTTACAGAATGTTTTTTATACTTTATACGAGAATCATTTAGGTAAGGTCTAACTATCTGCTCTGTGTTATCAGAAGAATTGTCATCAGAAATAATTAATTCCCAATTGTCAAAAGTCTGATTCAATACACTCGATATTGCTTTAGATATGTATTGAGCATTGTTATAGGCCATTATACCAACGCTAAAGAATATTTTGTCATCAGTTTTTACCATATAAATTTTATAAATTTCTGTAATATCTTAACTGCTAATGTATCCCGTATTATTTGGGTTCTCTCTAAAAACTTATGAATTAATTTATCAAACCAGCTCCTAGGGTCCTTACTAACAAATAATCGATCATCCCAAATTGCTAATTTTCTAAAATATTCAACTCCATATTTTTCGAAACTTTGATTGATATATTCAATATGATATATATTAACTTTATCGTTTAAATCAAAAATATTCAATTCGTCTGAAGTTAATTTCTCAATCCATTTTTCCTCAATATTTTCGGCATTTTTAATAATATTAATTAAGTCATTATATGATCTGAAAATATCTATAGCACTCTTTCTAGGGTAATCAATTGCTTCTTTAACCTGATAAAAATATTGCTTAACTCTATTTCTTCTTGTTGGAAGATATTGTAAATGTAATAAGCCTATATCATTTAGTTCTTTTATTTCAAATTCTTCTAAATTTGGGACTCGTGGAGCGTGAAAGCGCTGACTCTGCTTACTATTACCATCATCTACAAAAATAAAAGGTATTTTAGTTTTAGGTTGCCAATAGCTATTTCTGTCTAAAACATGAATCCAGGGTAAGCTGAATGCTGTTCCTTTTTTACTAGTCATAATTGTGATCCAATCTTCACTATGTAGATAGTTTGAAGTCAGTATTTCATCTGCATCAAGGACGAAAAATACTTTTCGTTTACCAGGTAAGCTTCTAGCCCTATTAAGTAATAAATTTTGGCGATAGGCTTCATCGAGTTCTTTTGACTCATTCTTTACTACAATTACTTTAGGATAATTTGCAGCTATTTTTAATGTATTATCATCAGAAAATTGATCGGCAAGAATTATAAAATCCGCCCATTTAGATGTAGCTTTTAAGAAAACATCTAAAATCCAATCTTCATTTTTGGTGGGGGTTAAACAAATTAATAATGGGGTTTCGTTTATCATATCAGAAACCCATTTTGTTTTTCACAGCAGAATACAAAGGTATACTCCTCATTAATTTATAGTTAATTTGTTTTTTTAATGAAGCTTTTTTTGCTGCATTGCTATGAGGATAAGCAACTTCAGGCCTAACTTCATTCAAAAATTCACATAAAGGATTGAAGGTAACTTTTTGAGCATCGATGTTTAACATTAGAATATCATTTGGCCTATTTTTAAAATATTCTTTTACATCCTTATGATGAGACCTATAACTTCGTAATAGCTTTTGCCTATCATATTTAAAACTATTATATGCAGCGAATTTGATTTCATCATCAACATATCCGTGCAACCATAAAATAGCCCCCTCCTCATACAACCACTTCATACTTTTTAACCATTTTTCTTCATCCCGAAAAGTGTATATGAATTTACTTCCCGGGTATTTTCGATCAAGCTCTTTATAAAATAAAGGAAACGGCAAATCCCCAAAAGCATCATTTTTTTCAAGAATGTCTTTATCAAACTTATGATTGTAGGCTTTTACTTCTCTTTTAAAATCTAAATTTTTGAAAAAACTTAGGTTTTGCTTTGAACTAAAAGTCAAATTAGAATCAATAATATTCTGATTTAAAAAAATTGCGGGCGAGAAATGAATTGTTCTATAACCTAATATTTCAAGTGCCTCACATATAGAAACGGTACCTGTTCTTGACAACCCGATACAGAATACTTTTTGTTTTTTAGACATGCCTTCTGATTATTTCAATTTAGTTGATTGAGATTCGACATGTTTCCGCCACTTGTCAAGAATCTCATTAATTAGTAATAGATGCTTCCTGTGAAAATTTCTAACCTTATTCTGTTCTTGCCAATACTCTAATAACTTATCATCCGTTTTGCTAGCATTCATTCCTCCTTTTGTTTTATTGACGGCTCCTCTAAATTTATAGTATACCGGTAAAAGAAGTCTAAATTTATCACGCTTAAAATATTCCTTTTTACTCCTTTGAAACATTTCATCTTTATTTAAATCTATTGATAACTCTTCCAAAAGAATTACAAACATTTTATAAGGAAGTTCTTCAGAATAGGTTAACCACGGTTTAACCTTAGTTACAAAGTGAAAATTTAAATTTCTATTTGCAAAATCTGATATATGTTTCTCTATTTTAAATATATCTCTATGCGCCTGAGTATTCCAGCTTTGATCAATAAGCTTGAAATCCTCATACAAAGTTACATTTAGAGCACTTTGATCGTGATGCAAACAAGCTTCGGGGAATTCAGATATATATTTCAAAGTTCTCTTTGAAATCTGATATTTTCGAAATCTCTCCAAATCCATAACCATTAGCCCCGCATTAAAATAAGGGGCCTTAGGATTCAAGCCAAGTATATCAATATTCGGACAATCATTCTCAAGGTAAGTATATGTTTTCTCTAGAGCAACTAATGCTGATTTACCTTCTAGACTAAGTTTCCATAATTCTTCGATATCCTTTAGAAATAAAATATCAGTATCTATATAAATAACTTTATCCAATACTGGAATTAAGTCCTCTAACAGAAGCCTAGCATATGTCAACTTACTTTCGAAGAAAAAGTCCGGCAAATCAGCGAATAATTTTAGATCAGGTTGCAGACGAGCCAGTTTAACATTCTGGAATCTAACAATTAAATTTGACAACTTTTGCCAAGATTTATTTGAAATCCCACCATCAATTATATAAAAACATAAAGGAGATTTGCATTTTGTATTTACAACAATACTTCCTAAGGTACCTAGAAGACCTGGGAAATATCTTTCATCACTCGCCAAGACAATATGAATAGGATTATCCATTTTTGAGATTTTTAAAACCAACGAAGGCCACAAGAATACGTGTAAATAATACGAATGCACTAGTGTACAAAGAAAACAGTAGCACATTATAGGTTGTACTCAAATTGAGTGACAATGCTGCTAAAACCTGCACTAAAATAGTACCACTAATACTTACCACAGGCATCCAACTGTAAATCCACTTTCTTGAGGATGTCATAGCCCATATTACTCCATTCAATACATTCAAACCAGAGAAAACTAAAAGCAAAACTAGTTCTGCATTAAGATGATCGTATTTCGACCCCAAAACCATAAAGAATATTTCAGGATAAAAATAGCCAATAAAGACAATACCTAATAAGAAAACTGAATATAGCAAAGTTATCATGATAAATTTACCAAGTAACCCATCAGTGCTTTGACGCGCGATGAAGGGTGCAATTAGGACTGATGCAGATAAATTTAATATTGTATACAATTGCCCTAAACGACTCAAAGCACCTACCTCTGCAATATTTTCTGTATCACCAAAAATGCTAATGATAAAGATAGTTACCTGAGCCTGTACAGTAGCAAACAAAATACCAGGTATTATGGGCTTGATATAGTTAAACATTTCCTTTCTGACCTCAGCGTCAGATTGAGAAGGTTCCTCGAGATAAGATTGTGCTTTCTTTTTAAAAGAACGCCCATTAATGATTGTCATTAAACTTGTACTTAAAACGGCAATCCAAGCATTCAAAGCATTAAAAAGATAAGGTATGTACACCAAAATAAAGCGTATTATCAGAGTGAATACACTAATTTTATAAATGCCCCTAAAACATTTATGCATCTGTAATACTGGTTTATAGTAGGATATATTTCCAGAGAAAAACAAATTGGATAAAATACCAACTAATAAGAGACAAGTTACAGGCCATGACCAATTATGATCCAGTGCAAAAAGTGGAAAAACTATGGAAATAACTACAGCTATTATTATAAAAGATCTATCCCTGTAGAACCTCCCGGCCTTAATATAATTGCCGATTATTGATTTATTATTAATTTTATTACCTACCAAAGCGATAATAGCACCACTAAAACCAAATTCTACTAATCCCTGTGCGGTAGATTGAAATGCAAAAGCCAAACTATATTGTGCATATTCCTCTACTGAAAGCCAACGTATAATTAGAAATCCAGTGACGGCCTGAAGAATTTGAACCGCTCCTTGCCCAATTAAGAATGTTGTAAGAAAAACACTCCATCTTTTAATTGCTCTTCGGTCAAAAAATAAAATAGAGTTGATACTCTTCTTTAGAGACATATTATAAAAATCAAACTTCTTCTTGTAGGATTATTTAACCAAAAACCAATGATTCAACAACTGCTCTCGGTTATACCGCATTTCTTCTTTAGTCTCCCAATCGATCACCGTTTTACCGGCATACTTACAAATGGCACTGCCGGCGGCGGTATCCCATTCCATCGTAGGCGCAAAGCGGGGATAGCAATCCGCCACACCTTCAGCAACCATACATAGTTTTAAAGAACTCCCTTTGGAGATCGTGGCCACTTCGCCGTGTTCTTGCTTTAGCGTTTCAATATACTCCACGGTTTCCGGGGATAGGTGCGATTTACTGGCAACAGCCGTATAGGGGCGCTCTGGCTGTGCCAAAGGCAATACGGCCCCTGCAGCCTGCACGTCTTTTACATCGCTTTGCGGTTTAATTCCGGTGGCCTTAAACGAACCTAGATCCTTGGCCGCATAAAACACTTCTCCCAATACCGGTACATAGATCACGCCCAGTACGGGTACCTGCTTATGCACTAACGCGATATTTACCGTAAACTCCCCGTTCTTTTTGATAAACTCCTTCGTGCCATCTATAGGATCGACGATCCACAGATACTCCCAGTCCTTTCGGGTTTCATAAGCAATTGCCTTTCCTTCTTCTGAAAGTACAGGGATGCCGCTTTGCTCCAAATACTGCATAATGATGTTGTGACTGGCGGTATCTGCCTTGGTCAGTGGCGAATCATCACTCTTAAAATCTACGTCAAAATCCTCATTATTGTAAATCTCCAAAATACGTTCGCCGGCTTTAAGGCTTGCGGTAATGGCGGTATTTAATAAATTATTTAAGTTCATTTGTTTAGTTGAAGTGGCTGGTTAATAGTGGTTGGTGGTCGGGTGATGGTAATTTGTGATTACATGAATTCTTCAGTTTGATCATAACTTAATCTTTTAGTTTGGTGCTTAAGTATTTGATGTATCCATTAATTAATCTCAAACAGGTCGAGGTTTGTTTTCTTATTTCCAGAAGTTGTTCTGATGAAATATAATTACAATGACGCGCCTCAATAGTATGGTCTAAAACTTCGGCAACTGAGCCGCGAGCAATAATCATAAATCGAATACTATCTTTTTTATGATGCCGCCCCCAACCTTCTGCAATATTTGCTGTGGTGGAACGTGCCGCTCTTAAAAGCTGGCTATATAGTTCAAACTTTTCAATTTTAGGAAGTTGAATTAAAATATCCTTCCGTACATACTCTTTTAACCGGAAACACTCCTTCCAGCATTCTAACTCTTCAAAATTTCCGTACAAAGCTATTTTTATCAATGGAACTATTGAGATTGAAAATCGAGGAAATTTGAAACATCAAATTATTCACTTTAACCACTAACCACGAACCCCCATTTACCAGTCCCCCGAAAATCAAATGATCATCCCCGCAGCAACGGTCTCATTGGTGCTTTCATCGATCAAGATAAAACTTCCGGTACCTTTATTTTGATTGTATTCGTCTACCAATAAGGGCTTGGTGGTACGCATCTTGACGCGAATGATATCGTTCATCCCAATAGTATCGTACTCCTCCTGACGATGTAGTGTATTGATGTCTACTTTATACAGCACCTGTTTGATCATCGCCCGAGCTTCTACACTCGTGTGCTTGATCGCATATTTGGCACGTGGACTCATCGTATCGTTATTCATCCAGCACAGCATGGCTTCAATATCCTGTTTGGGTTCGGGCTGATTGTGCTCGCGTACGATCATATCGCCTCTACTGATGTCGATATCATCTTCCAGGTTGATAGTCACCGATTGGGGAGGGAAGGCTTCTTCCAACTCTTCCTCGCCTAATACAATAGACTGGATCTTCGACTTAAAACCTGAAGGCAATACCATCACCTCGTCGCCTTTTTTAAAGATCCCACTGGTCACTCTACCGGCATAGCCTCGGTAATCGTGAAATTCATCGCTAAACGGACGTATCACATTTTGTACCGGAAAACGACAGTCTACCATATTGTGATCGCTGCTGATGTGGATGTTCTCTAAAGTTCCCAAAAGTGAATCTCCACTAAACCAAGGCATTTTATCAGACTTATCTACCACATTATCCCCGTTTAAGGCCGAGATCGGAATGAAACGCACGTCTTTAATCTTTAATTTGGAAGCAAAGCTTTTATACTCCTCTATGATCTCATTAAAGCGTTCCTCGCCATAGTCTACCAAATCCATTTTATTGACGCAGACCACAATATGCTGAATTTGCAAGAGCGAGGCAATAAACGAATGCCGCTTGGTTTGCTCGATCACGCCTTTACGCGCATCTACCAAGATCAGGGCCAAATTGGCGGTAGAAGCCCCTGTGATCATATTCCGTGTATACTGCACGTGCCCCGGCGTATCGGCGATGATAAACTTGCGTTTTGGGGTCGCAAAATAGCGGTAGGCCACATCTATGGTGATCCCCTGCTCGCGCTCGTCTTTTAGCCCGTCGGTTAAATGCGCCAGCTCTAAGTGACTAATTCCTTTCTTTTCTGATATCTTTTGTAAGTTGTCAATTTGATCTTCGTAAATAGACTTCGAATCAAACAGCAATCTTCCTATTAAGGTACTTTTACCATCGTCTACACTTCCTGCAGTGGTAAAGCGTAATATTTCTTTTTCTTCGTGTTGTAATCCCATTGTTTTTTTGCTTAGCTGATTAGAAATAACCTTCCTTTTTACGATCCTCCATGGCGGTTTCTGAACGTTTGTCGTCTGAACGATTTCCGCGCTCGGTCTGGCGGGCGATCGCCACTTCCTCCAAAATAAGCTCTAAGGTATCGGCATCAGATTCTGAACCTCCGGTGATGGTAATGTCTCCCAAGGTACGGAATCGTATTTTCTTGGTCACCACCTCTTCTTTAGGTCGTAGTGTAATGAATTCTGAATTGGGGATCCACGTATCCTGACGACGGATCACTTCGCGCTCATGCGCAAAATACAAAGAAGGAATGGCGATATTGTTTAAGGTTAAATACTGCCATACATCCAGCTCGGTCCAGTTGCTGATAGGGAACACTCTAAAATTCTCCCCCATATTCAGCTTGCCATTGAGCAGGTTCCACAATTCCGGACGTTGATTTTTTGGGTTCCATTGCCCAAAATCATCCCGGTGCGAAAAGAAACGTTCTTTGGCGCGGGCCTTTTCTTCATCTCTACGCCCTCCTCCTATGCAGGCATCAAACTGGTTGTCTTCGATGGCCTCCAACAGGGTGGTGGTTTGTAGTTTGTTTCGATTCGCATCGATGCCGGTCTCTTCTTTTACCGAACCGCTTTTGATCGAATCTTCTACCAGGCCTACGACCAATTTTGCGCCTAGTTGTTCCATCAACTGATCGCGAAACGCGATGGTCTCGGGAAAGTTGTGTCCGGTGTCTACGTGCAAAAAGGTAAAGGGAATCTTGGCCGGATAGAAGGCTTTACGTGCCAGTTCGGTCACCAAAATAGAATCCTTCCCTCCGGAAAACAAAATAGCCGGGTTTTCAAACTGTGCTGCAGTCTCCCGCAAGATGTATATGGCTTCCGCCTCCAGTTCCTGCAAATGCGATAATGCGTATTTTCTCATAATGTACTGGTTAGTTTAGTTTTTATGACTTCCCAGATCTGTTGTACACAGGTCTGAATGTCGTCTTCATGCGTTTTTATTTCAATATCGGGATGTTGTGGTGCCTCAAAAGGCGCCGATATGCCGGTAAAGTTAGGGATTTCTCCGGTTCTTGCCCGTGCATACAAGCCTTTTACGTCCCGGGCTTCACACACCTCGAGCGGGCAATTGACATAGATCTCTATATAATCCTCCCCCAAAATATCTTTGGCGCGCTGCCGGTCTTGCTGCATCGGGGTGATAAAGGCCGTAAGCACTACCGTGCCGGAATCGACAAACAGCTTCCCCACCTCGGCGATCCTGCGTATATTTTCAGAACGCGCTTGGGCGGTAAAGCCCAGATCTTTATTAAGCCCCATACGGATGTTATCGCCATCTAAGGTGTAGGTATCTATTTGCTGCTCGTATAAAAACTTTTCCAGTGCGTCACTTACGGTAGACTTACCACTTCCCGATAGCCCTACAAACCACAAGACTAAAGCCCGATGCCCTTTGCGCTGTGCGCGAGCACTGCGGTCTACATTATACTCTTGTTTTTTTACATTGGTACTTGCCATAGTCTAGGTATACATTATATTAAGGTAGCCCCAGATCACGCCTAAATAGATCAGGGTAAGCGGGGCACCTGCTTTAAAAAAATCTTTAAACCGGTAATCGCCGGGTGCCATGATCAACAGATTGGTCTGGTAGCCTATAGGTGTCATAAAGGCTGCAGAAGCCGCAAAAGCCACTGCCAGAAACAAAGCCTCCGCGGCAATACCGGTCGTACTACTGATCGAATAGGCTAAAGGAAATGCGATCGAAACTGCAGCGACATTGGTAATGAACGAAGTGAGTAAGGTAGTAAAGAGCATCAAGCCTAAGACCACCCCATTGAACCCGTAGGGCAATACTGCGTTGAGGATCCAGGAAGAGACCTCGTTTGCCAGCCCGGTGCTCATAAACACCTCTCCTACCAAAAGAGAAGCCACCAAGATCACAAAAAGATTGAGGCGAAATTCGTTCTTGATCTCCTGTACCGAAGTAAATCCCAGCACGACCGCCAAACTTAAGATCAAGCCGAGTGTCAAGAACAGATCTAGCTGCACTACCAGTGCAGCCGTTATAATCCCTACAAGCCCCAAGCCTAATTTGACCTTTTGAGATAAGGGTTGCTGTTCTTGCGTAACATTAGATAAAATGTAAAAATCGGCACGTAAAGCATCGGTCAAGTTGATATGCGGTACCACGATCAAAAGATCACCAGACTTCAAGTGCAGTTCTCCAATGCGCCCACTTAAATCTTCACTGTTGCGGTGTACTGCCAAAATAGTCGCCCCATAGCGCTGTCTAAAATTCGTTTCATTCACCCGTTTCCCGTCCAGAGAGGAATTGGTAGGGATGGAGATCTCTACAAATTCCACCTTGTTTTCATGTGCCAAGCGCTTTTCAGCTATAAATTCAAGTTTTCGTTCTTCGGCGTTGATCTGCATCACATCGGTGAGGCTTCCAGAGAAGATCAGGCGGTCTCCTTCCTGAAGGATCATATTGCGCGAAGCCACCACTTCAAAGCTGCGGGAACCGCGTATCAACTCAATCAACGAAACCCCTTTGTATTCTTTTAAGCCGCTTTCTGACAAAGACAAGCCAGAAAGTGTAGATACCTCAGGGATCTTAGCCTCCACAAAATACTTGCGCACAGCATCCCGCTTTTTTTTAAAATTAAAAGCCCTCTTGGGCAATAAATAGTAGCCCAAAGTCATCAGGTAAAGTACGCCTGCAATAACGACCAAACTACCGGGCAGGAGAAAATCTGTAAATCCAAACTCCGGCAAGCCGCTTCCTGCGATCAAGCCATTGAGCACCAAATTAGTAGAAGTTCCTATCAGGGTAAGCATGCCTCCTAAAATTGCCGCAAAGGAAAGCGGGATCAACAACTTAGAGGGGGCGATCTCGTATTTTTCTGCCATCTTCATCATATAAGGAATCAAGATGATGACCACCGGTGTATTGTTGAATACCGAAGAGATCAAGGCGACTAGCAGGCACAAAACCCCTAGAAACCAAATAGGCGAGCGGATACCCCCCAATACCCTATCTAAATAAAGATCTAAATTCATGTTTCTATTGATGGCTGCCGATAGCGCCACAACGATAAAAATCAGTAAAACGCTTTTAGTGATCGCGGCATTTAAAATGCTTTCCACTTGAATATAGCCACAGATCAAAAACAACAAAACAATACCTGCAAAGACATAAGAAGGATTGCGTTTCCCTCTTATAAGGGCAAACACCATCCACACGAGACTTACTCCCGTAATATACAGGTCATAGGTCTCGGTAAATGCGTAAAAGCTTTCAAGCATTTAGCTTTGGGTATACCAGTTATACATACGCTCGATTCCCTGAGGTAGTGCAACTTCGTGCCGCCATCCCAAGGCATTTAGTTTAGACACATCGGTGAGTTTCTTCATCGTTCCATCGGGTTTATCTGCATTAAAATACAACTGCCCTTGAAAACCAATAGTCTCTTTAATCAGAGCTGCGAGATCTTTAATACTAATATCTTCTCCAGTACCGATATTGATGTGGGTGTTGCGCACCTCGACTGCGCTCGGTGTGACATCCGTAAAATCCCGGTTTTCCATTATAAACACACAGGCATCAGCCATATCTTCACTCCATAAAAACTCGCGCATTGGCTTACCGCTACCCCAGATTTCGACCTTTACCTGGGGTAAAGAGTCGGCAGTTTCAGTAGACAGTGCGCATTGTATTCCATATTTAGATAAGATGCTAAGAATCTCACGTTCTGAAGCACTACCGTCTACCCCCTCAATAGGAAGTTTATTTAAATCCGCCCTCAGGCTATCCCAATCTCCATTCTCCAGTGCTTTCCCCAAATGCATTTTACGGATCAAAGCGGGCAGCACATGGGACTTTTCTAAATCAAAATTATCGTTAGGGCCATATAAATTAGTTGGCATTACCGAGATAAAATTGGTCCCGTATTGCAGATTGTAACTCTCACACATCTTGATCCCTGCGATCTTGGCGATCGCATAAGGCTCATTGGTATATTCTAAAACATCGGTCAACAGGTATTCCTCTTTCATCGGCTGCGGGCATGCTTTAGGATAGATACAGGTACTCCCCAAAAACAATAATTTTTTAACCCCATGCACATAAGCCTGATGGATCACGTTGTTCTGGATCATCAAGTTTTCATAGATAAAGTCGGCTCTATAGGTATTGTTAGCTACAATCCCCCCTACTTTTGCTGCAGCCAGAAATACATATTCCGGCTGTTCTTCCTTAAAAAACGCAGCAACCTGAGCTGCATCTCTTAGATCCAGTTCGCTACTGGTACGATACACCAGATTGGTATATCCCTTTTCTTTAAGGTTTTTAACAATAGCAGAACCTACTAATCCTCTATGCCCGGCAATATAGATCTTAGCCTCTTTATGCATCCCTTTTCTATTCAAAATAATTCATAATACGATACCCACCATCCTTTAAATACTGATCCTTTTTCATCAGTTTCAAGTCGCTTTGCATCATATCGTTTACCAGATCTTTCAGGTCGTATTCGGGCACCCAGCCCAACTTCTCTTTAGCTTTGGTCGCATCCCCGATCAACAGATCTACTTCGGTAGGACGGAAATATTTAGGATCGACTGCTAACACCTCTTTCCCGATCTCTATTTGATACTGAGGATTAGTACAGGCATTAACATATGCTTTTTCTTCAACCCCATCGCCTTTAAATTCTAATTCGATCCCGGCGTGTCCAAATGCCATACGCACAAAGTCGCGTACCGGTGTGGTTTTATTGGTCGCGATCACCCAGTCTTCTGCTTCATCAGCCTGTAGGATCATCCACATCATACGCACATAATCTTTGGCGTGCCCCCAATCCCGCTTGGCGTCCAAATTCCCTAAGTACAGTTTATCCTGTAAACCTAGTGCAATACGCGCTGCGGCACGGGTTATTTTACGCGTTACAAAGGTTTCCCCTCTTATGGGCGATTCATGATTGAATAAAATCCCATTGCAGGCATACATGCCATAGGCTTCACGATAATTGACCGTGATCCAATAGGCGTACATCTTGGCCACTGCATACGGAGAACGTGGATAAAAGGGAGTTTTTTCAGTCTGCGGCACCTCTTGTACTTTTCCGTACAATTCTGAAGTAGAGGCCTGATAGATGCGGGTCTTTTCACTCAAACCCAATAGGCGCACTGCGTCTAAAATACGCAAGGTTCCCAGCCCATCTGCATTACCGGTATACTCAGGGGTCTCAAAAGAAACCTGCACGTGGCTCATCGCTGCCAGGTTATAGATCTCATCCGGCTGAATTTCCTGGATCAAGCGTATCAGGTTAGTACTGTCTGTCATATCTCCGTAATGCAATATAAAATTACGGTGTTCTACGTGGGGGTCTTGATAGAGGTGATCAATACGATCGGTATTGAATAAAGAAGATCTGCGTTTGAGTCCATGTACCTGATATCCTTTTTTTAAAAGGAATTCACTCAAGTACGCTCCATCCTGACCGGTAACTCCGGTAATTAATGCTACTTTCATGGAAATATTAAGATATTAAATTTAGTGAGTCTTGGCACTAAGCCCTCTACCCACAAACACGTGATTAGTCATTTTTATTTAGGTAAAAAGCTATGGTTTTTTGTATGCCCGATTCAAAATTTTCCCGAGCATTCCACCCCAGCTCTTCTTCGATCTTTGAGGCATCTATCGCATATCTTCGATCGTGTCCTGCCCGATCTTCAACGAAGCTAAGTTGCTCCTTATAACTGCCTGAAGGCTTGGGTCGCGCTTCATCTAGAAGTTCACAAATGTGTGCTGCGATCTGATTGTTAGTCTTTTCATTCTTTCCACCAATATTATACACCTCCCCAGAGCGGCCTTGCTTATAAACCAAATGTATTCCTGCACAATGGTCCTTAACATACAACCAATCTCTGATGTTTTTACCGTCTCCGTATATGGGGATGGCTTCTCCGGCCAAAGCCTTTCTGATGATGGTGGGGATGAGTTTTTCTTCGTGCTGTTTGGGCCCGTAATTGTTAGAACAATTGGTAATTAAGGTATGCATCCCATACGTATGTTTATAACTGCGCACCAACATATCGGAAGCAGCCTTGCTCGCACTGTAAGGCGAGTTGGGCGCATAGGGGGTAGTTTCTGTAAACAAACCGGTTGCCCCCAGACTCCCATACACCTCATCGGTTGAAATGTGATGAAAGCGGGTGTTTTCAAAACCCGGCTTGAACTGAAAGGGTTTGTTCATCCAAAATTTATAGGCTACATCCAAGAGGGTAAAGGTTCCATTTACGTTAGTCTCCACAAAAACACCGGGATTCTGGATGCTGTTGTCTACATGAGATTCTGCAGCAAAGTGGATCACGCCATCAAAGCGATAGCGCTCAAAAAGGGCTTCTACTGCTGCCCGATCCCTAATATCCCCTTGTACAAAACTATACCGGGGATGTTCGGTTACTTCTTGAAGATGCTCAAGATCTGCCGCATAGGTCAACAGATCTAAATTAACCACCGCAAATTCCTGCTCCTGTTCCAGAAAATAAGGAATAAAATTAGACCCAATAAAACCGGCTCCCCCGGTAATCAAGATGGTTTTCATAAACTAGAGGTACTAAACTGTTGATAACAGGTCTCCAAACTCGTTTTCCAATAGGGAATTTTACAGTCAAAAAACGCTTTCAATTCGGTTTTGTCTAAAACAGCATAAGCTGGTCGTTTGGCCCGGGTAGGAAATTGGGTACTGGGAACAGGATCTATTGCTGTTTTACTTTTACTCAGCTGCATAATGGCTACTGCAAAGTCATACCAAGAAGCCACCCCCTCATTGCTATACTGAAAGACTTTAACCTCATTCGTTTTTAAGGTTAGGAGATACTTTACTATAAAACCCGCTAAATCTCCCGCATAGGTAGGACTCCCTATCTGATCGTCTACCACGTTGATCCTGGACTTGGTTTCCCCTAAACGCAACATGGTCTTAAAGAAGTTGGTATTGAATTCCGAATAGAGCCACGAGGTTCTTACAATTGCTGTATTAGAAAGTTTTAAGGCTTCTAAAGCCTGCTCCCCTGCGCGCTTAGATGCTCCATACGTATTTATAGGCCGGGGTTGCACCCTCGTGGTATAAGGCCTGCAGCCTTGCCCATCAAACACATAATCTGTAGAGATATGAATCAACCTAATAGCATACTTTTTACATACTCGTCCTAAGCGCTCAACCGCTTTATGGTTTATCGCAAAGGCTTTTTCTTGGTGTTCTTCAGCAAGATCTACGGCTGTATACGCAGCGGTATTGATGATGACCGCTATCGCATGTTCTTCAACAAACCGCGTAACCGCCTCTTCGTCTGTCAGATCTAAAGCTGCTTTATCGGGGTAAAAAAACCGATGAGGCACTTTGCGTTTTGCAGCCTCTTTTTGAATACATAAGGCCAGCTGGCCGCCTCCGCCGGTTACTAGTATATTCATAATTTAGAATACGCCTGTTGCAACTCCAAATAGGGCACCTCATCAAAGTTGGGCAGTTGCTGATCTTTAACACTGAGAATACGCTTTTCCGGAGGTATAGGCCAGTTGATAGCCAAGGTTTCATCTGCATAATTTACCCCGCCATCATAGTGAGGTGCATAGTAGTTATCACATTTATAGGCAATAACCGCCTCCTCTGAAAGCACCGCAAAACCGTGTGCAAAACCCTTAGGCACGTACAATTGGTGCTTGTTCTCAGCAGTTAATTCTGCCGTAACGTAATGTCCTAAAGTTTTGGAACCTTTACGCATATCTACTGCTACGTCCAATATGGCACCTTGAATAACCCGTATAAGCTTGGTTTGTGCAAATGGCGGTCTTTGAAAATGCAGTCCGCGTATTACTCCGTATTGAGATTTTGATTCATTATCCTGACAAAAGTTCAATGCATATCCTAAAAATTCTTCTAAGCTATCTAAACGAAAACTTTCAAAAAAATAGCCCCGGTCATCGGTGTGCACTTGGGGTTTACACAACACCACATCAGGTATTTTACAAGGTTCGTAAATCACTTTAAATTCTTTGCTGCTTTACGGATCAAATACTGCCCGTATTCATTTTTCTTAAGGGGTGCTGCGAGTTCTAGCAATTCTGTTCTGGAGATATACCCGTTATCAAAAGCGATCTCTTCGATACAGGCTACTTTTAAACCTTGCCGCTTCTCGATAGTATGTATGAAGTTTGAAGCTTCTAACATCGACTCGTGCGTCCCGGTATCTAACCAGGCATAGCCTCGCCCCAGCAATTCGACCTGCAAGCTTCCCTGCTCGCGGTACATTTCATTCAAACTGGTAATCTCTAATTCTCCACGTTCGCTAGGTGTTACCTGTGCTGCTTTTGCCACCACATCATTGGGGTAAAAATACAAACCCGTAACCGCATAATTACTTTTAGGCTGTTCTGGTTTTTCTTCAATATTCAGTACCCTACCGTCTTCATTAAAAGCCACCACCCCATAGCGTTGCGGGTCTTTGACATAATACCCAAACACCGTAGCCTTTTGCTGCGTGGTAGTTCGATCTACCGCCGTTCGCAAGGCTGCTGTAAGGCCATGGCCATAAAAAATATTGTCGCCCAGTATCATACATACATCCTCTGCTCCTATAAAATCTGCACCCAGTGTAAAGGCTTGTGCCAGCCCTTCTGGCTTGGGCTGAATTTTATACGATATACGTAATCCCAAGGCCGAACCATTCCCAAATAAAGCTTCAAATTGTGGCAGGTCTTCAGGGGTTGAAATGATCAAAATATCCCGTATACCAGCAAGCATCAAAACCGACAACGGATAATACACCATCGGCTTATCGTACACATTCAACAGCTGTTTTGAGACTGCCTTTGTTATGGGATACAAACGGGTACCAGACCCTCCTGCCAGGATGATGCCTTTCATTAAAACAGTACTGTTTTTATCATTTCAAAATTGTTGCTCTAGGAGCTAAGGTAATCGTGTACAATTAAAAACCGCTACTCGCTTCTCGACTGCGCTCGAAGTGACAACCCGTGTCAGTTCGAGTGATGTTGGAGCGCCTTAGCGTGAGAACATCGTATCGAGAACTCTTAATACTACAGAGCCCGATTAAACCAATACTTCCAATCAAAAACGCTTCTCGATACAAATTAAGCTGCGTTAGCTCTCCGCTTAATTCACTCGAAGTGACAATCTCTTATCAATTAGACGTGTCACACTGAGCTTGCCGAAGTGACACACTATCGACTAAAAGCTATCTGCTCACCCCTACTAACTCCCTATTGCATAAAAATCAAAGCCGATCTCTTCTAGGCGACTTCGGTCTAAAAGTCTTCTTCCGTCAAACAAGAATGCCGGTTTGAGCATCGACTCGTAAATGCGCTTCCATTCAAGATCCTTAAACTCATCCCACTCGGTCATTATTGCGATCGCGTGTGCATCCTCACAAGCTTCCTTTGCTGAATTGACTACCGTGATCAAGTTGCGATTTTCTTCTTCAGAACGCGTACCCAAATAATCCAGATCTGCCAGAATTTGTTCTTTGGTCACTTTAGGATCATACACCACCACTTCTGCCCGCTCTCCTAAAAGGTAATCTGCAACATAGATCGCTGCCGACTCCCGGGTATCATTGGTATCCTTTTTAAAGGCCCAACCTAAAAAGGCTATCTTCTTACCGGAAACCGTATTGTAAAGGGTCTTTACCATTTTAGCCGCAAAGCGACGCTTTTGATGATCGTTCATGATGATCACCTGCTCCCAATAATCTGCCACCTCATTCAAACCGAAAGATTTAGCGATATAGACCAAATTCAAAATATCCTTTTGAAAACAAGAACCCCCAAAACCTACAGAAGCCTGTAAGAACTTAGGACCAATACGGCTATCCATCCCAATGGCTCTGGAAACCTCTTTGATATCTGCACCGGTAACCTCGCACAATTCAGAAAGGGCATTGATACTAGATACGCGTTGCGCCAAAAAGGCATTGGCGGTCAATTTAGAAAGTTCTGAAGACCATACATTGGTTGTCAAAATATTTTCTTTAGTCACCCAATGTGCATAGACGTCAACGAGCGCCTGAACTGCTTCTCTTCCTTTTTCCGTATCCAAATCTCCCCCGATCAACACGCGGTCTGGTTTGTGCAAATCAGTCACTGCAGTTCCCTCTGCTAAAAATTCAGGATTGGATAGAATTTGAAAATTCACACCATTTCCGGTATTGTCTAAAATACTTTTTAAAGCCTCCGCCGTGCGTACCGGCAAGGTAGATTTTTCTACAATGATCTTATCATCTTTAGCTACGCTCGCAATTTGACGTGCACAAAGTTCGATCCACTTTAGATCTGCAGCCATGCCCTTCCCGATCCCGTAGGTTTTGGTAGGCGTGTTTACCGAAATAAAGATCATATCTGCTTCATCGATGGCTTTGTCTACATCTGTTGAGAAGAATAAGTTGCGACCCCGTGCTTCTGCCACTACTTCAGACAATCCCGGCTCATAGATCGGGATCTTTTCCACATCCGGGTCGTTCCAGGCCGCAATACGCTTTTCATTAATATCCACTACGGTCACGGTGATCTCCGGGGATTTTTGGGCGATGATCGCCATGGTTGGTCCGCCCACATAGCCGGCACCAATACAACAGATGTTTTTAACTTTCATTGGAAATACATTTATTTTCATTCCCTTGAAGAAGGGAATCTTTCACTTTTAAACTTTATTGATCTGTTTCCGTGAAGACGGAAACCTCAATCTTCACAACTTAAATCGATACTGATATCCCAATCCAATACCCAGCGTATTCTGGACTCGGTCACTAATGTCTACACCCAAGAACCCGGTAAAAATACCGAAAGCCGTAGGATACCCAAGTTCACCATAGGTATACCATGCGTGCTCTCTGGGCGTGTAGGGATTGCCGTAAGTGCCCAAATTGGTTACATAACTCAGCTTCCCGCGATACTGTAACTTACCAAAACTTCCAGTAGCCCCAAAATGCACTACATAACTGCGGTCATTCACATTGCGTTGTCCATAACCTCCAGGGACAATAAAAGGTAGCCCAATGATGCGATCTTGATAGCTCCATCCGGTTTGATAAATCCCATTCCAGAAATAACTATCTCCTCCACTCATACTCCCACCGTTACTCGCATCTCCATAACGCCCGCTCTGAGATACGGTCTGTACATATTCTAACACTAAAGCATCTAACCAAGAGATCCCTTCCGGCTCCAGATAGGCGCCCCATACTCCATCCGGGAAATTACTCAACTCGATACCCGAGGTATCTTCAAAAATACTTTGATGGTATAAGCGCAAATAAAAATCAGCACGCGTCATCTCATAGGCCAGCTCATATGAACCTAAACCATTCCCGAGACTGTTGATTTGATCGCCCACAAAGGCTCCCGAATCTCCCGAACCTCCCTGACCAAAAAAGATATTGATCAAATCTTTGAAATCAGCAGGCTGATCCCCTAATGTAGGGTGGGTTCCTCCAAACTGCACATAATGCGTCATACGCCCACTCAAGCGATCTCCTGGAGAAAACACTAAAGCCAATTCTAAACTTTTATGATGTACCTGGGCATTCGACACGTAACGGTCTTCTTCCAAAAAATAATGCCCAAAAGTAGCGGAAGCTTCAAACCATTTAAAGATCTTTAAAGGTTTCAACATTTTTATATAGAGTCCCGGTAAGGCCCGCGCGTTGTTGCTCCACATAATATCACCGTCTACACTGGAAATCCCACGCAACTTACGATCCCGGTGTTTCAATCCGGCATTGATCTCTAACCACTTCCAGGTATAGGTCGCATAAAGCTCATCGGCTTTAACGCCGTCATATATCCCATCATTCGCCAGCAATCCACCACCGACCTCTAAACGGTTATTTTCGTTAAAACGCTTAGCATAAGCCACCTGTACCAAGCCCAGTACGTTGGTTTCCGCATCCAGTCGCCCGTATTGGTTGCTGTACATCCAAAACGGATTCTGCTCCCCGGTAGCCGCAAAGCCCCTACCGGTAAACGCCAGACTAAAGCCATTCTGGGCTTCTTGCGCTTGCGCATGTATAGTCATAGAACTTACCACAAACAGCAAACTCCAAACAAGTTGATATAATTTATTGATATTCAAATGGTGCTTTTCTTATGCCTCTATTATTACTCACTACTTACGTTGCTCTAGATATTTTTCGAGTTGTGATTGATGTAACAGCCCGTGTCAATTAAAGCGTGTCACACTGAGCGTGTCGAAGTGCATCCTGAAAACTTTCAGGAGAGGACCTTACCTCTTATCAACTACAAGCCAAACCCTACCAAGCTCCATGGCTCCGCCGCGTCACTCCCATGTTTTGTTTTGAGAATAACCCGGTGGTTAACAAAAATGACCAAGACCTACATTAAGGCTCGATCTGTATTTTAAGGCGCCTTGCGCCCTTATTTCACTAAGTCCTTCAAGCGCGCTTCAACGATCACCCCAAGGCTTTTTATTACCATTTTAAGACGTTTACGCCCTACTTCTTGCACGATGCCTTTCTGCCCTTTAAAATGTCCGGAAGCGATCTTTACTTCTGTTCCCGGTGTATATGCGCGCACCTGCACGTCTGCCACAGCTTCATCAGATAACCAGTCTTGGATCGCAGCGATCTCTTCATCACGTACGACAGCCGGCTGCCCTAACCAAAAAAGATAGCGCACTACCCCCGGCACCGCAAATACCTGCTGGCGCTCTGTATTAGACAAACAAACAAAAACATAGGATTTAAAAAGAGGTACCTGAATTTTTTTCTTACGATCGCTCCAAACGCGCACCTCTTCTAATGTAGGACAGAAAACTTTAACCCCCATTTTATCAAGTGCTTTAGCAACTTTTTTTTCTGATTGTGGCTTAACGTAGAGCACATACCAATTCATGCAAATTGTATCTTTTAGCGTTACAAAATTTTAGGGGATTTTCTAACTTCTAGACAGGCGAAAATAAATAAAACAGTTTAGTAAACAAGGATAATTTAGCATTTAATTTTTAAGAAAAATTAAGAAAAAAGAGTTCAGACCAGGAGAAAAACGTTATCGCCAAGAACTTCAGGTCTTTGAAATTTACGGAATTAACTTTACTTAAAATTCGAAAGTAAAAAAACGAAATACGGATTAACAGCTAGCAGTCGGCAGTAGCCCGTTCGCGGTTTACTGTTTATAGCATTAAATATCCATACCCGAAAGGTCGAACGAAGTCAAACTCCCTCGGTTCAGAATAGACACGGAGTTCTGCAAATCCATTTATTGAGATTTGCAGGATCCGAACTGTAGAAACGAAATTTTCACTTCTATCCTTGATTCCTTTCTTTTGCCTTGATGCAAAAGAAACAACCTGCCTACCGGCTCTTAGGTTTGTAAAATGATTTTGAATTAATTTTCCAAAAGAAAAGGATGGGTGAACTTTCCTGCCGGCTAGAATTTGAGTTCTATTGTCTGTATTAGTCCCATCCTCAACTTTTGACGCGTC
>Ga0208450_1000135_pt1 | contig 50226 bp, 60 predicted proteins | sample MalvireepMed_908_FD_184249 | JGI IMG/M metagenome (GOLD analysis project Ga0208450, IMG submission 184249) | Marine viral communities from the Global Malaspina Expedition - Malaspina viral metaG DeepMed_908 (SPAdes) (version 2) | ecosystem: Environmental > Aquatic > Marine > Oceanic | place... | reverse complement strand
TCCAACATTAGCAACTGTTTGTGCTTGAAAGTTCATTGGTTGATAAAAGGTTAATGTATTGGAAGTATCTTCAGTAAATCGCATAAATTCAGCACCACCAGTAAAGAATCTTAATCTATCTGCAATATCTTCATTAATATAAGTATTGCCCCCACCATCAAAGAAAAGTTTCTTAGTAGCTGCTAATCTTGCATCTACAAAGAAATCAAGTGAAGTTGCACCACCATCTAATCTAAGATATTCATCATCTCCACCAGAACCATCATCACAATAAAATTTCATATCAGCATCAGTTGCTTGTGCCATAATTTTGAAGTCACCAGTCTTGCTTCTGATTATTGCTGTGTCAGCTCCACCTGCCTCAACATACATTTCTAAGTCACCACCAACGCCCATTTTAAATGTTGCTTGGTCTGCATCTCTTGGTATATGAACTACATTGTTGGTTTCATCAAGTCTTAAAAATAATTGGTTACCAACATAGAAATCCATAATATCTGTTGCACTTTCAAGTATATAAGTATCACCACCAGTATCTAAATAAAGTTTCTTCGTAGCAGTAAGATATACATCTTTAAAAATATCTATAACTTCATTAGTGCCATCTATATCCAGATAACCAGCTAATCCACCACTACCATCATCGGCTTGAAAGTGGATAGAACCATTATCAGTATTTACTCTAAAAAACATATTACCAATATTTTGGTCAAAGAAAGTGTTAGAACCATTGCTGGATATTAATGTATCTGGTGATGTTCCTAAAGCAAGTGTAACATCATCATCAAACCTTATTCTTTTTTGAGCAGTCGTATATCCAGCACTACCATCTAAAGTTAGGTAAGGTGTTACTCCACCACTTCCATCATCAGATTGTAAAATAACATCTCCATCATCAGTTGATGTTTGTATAGTTAGATTACCAGTAGCATTAGAAAAAAGTGCATTACTTCCATCGTGCGACATACTCATATTGCCACCACCACCAAGTTGTAAATTAACACTATTGTCTAATCTTAAATCTTTTGATACATTAGTTCTTGTTTGACTACCATCTAATGTTATGTAAGCAGTTGTTCCACCACTTCCATTGTCAGATGATAAAACAATATCTCCATCATCAGTTTCTGCTGTAATGTATAGATTGCCTTTCCAGTTTCTAAAATAAGCATTGCTGTCATCGTGATATAAAGCAGCATCAGAAGAATTACCAAGAGCCAACCAAATACTATCGTTTAATTGTATTTTATCATTTCTTGCATCAATATTAATAGTTGCAGTTCCAGCATCATCTCTTATATTAATTAATCCACCTGCAGCTGCTGAATAAATATCAACTGAACCAGTAGAACCACTATGCGAAAATCTTGCTACATTTCCATCTCCACTTCTATTCACATTCAATGGTCTATCAGGTGATGCAGTTCCTATTCCGACTCTACCTGATGAACCTTCAATAAACATATCATCATTTAAATTTATGTCTACATCTCCACCATCACCTAATTTTACTACATCTTGTGATGCTTCAGTTAAGTCTAATAATACTTCTCCACCTGCATAAATTCTTACTCTATCAGTATCATATTTTAAATATGTATCAGTATCACCATAGTGAATTAAGTCTCCGTGCATAATAACATCAGCAGTATATATATTTGCGTATGCATTGCCTGTAGTTAGAAATGAAAACTCATTACTTCCTTCTTGTATTCTTGCTACCCCTGCAACATTACCAATAGTAAATCCACCAGTTCCTGTTGCTTTTATTGTTCCTGCAACTTCTAATTCTTGACTTGGTGAGTTAGTTCCTATTCCAACTTCTCCAGTTCTTTTAATTGCTAAACCACCTGCACTTACCCAGTCTGCTGCACCTACTGATGCACTTGGTGTAATTTCTAAACCACCATCTATATTTTCTTGTGTTTGAATAATCCAATTATAGTGAGAGCCATTTGCTGCTGCTTCACTATGTAAAAATAATCCGTGAGATGCATATCTTCCAAATTTTGCACTACTTGATGTAGCACCACTTGTTACAGATAATAAATTTCCATCAAAAGTAAGTCCTGATTCTGCATCTAATTCTGTTGTAGTAGAACCTACTGTTACTAATTCATTTTCAGTTGCATTGTTAAGTGCAGTAATTGGACTTGATACTAAAGTAGTTCCATTTAAATCTATTACATCTGCATATACTGTACCATCAAAATAACCATTTTTAAATTGATATGAAGCAGAACCTAAATCAATATCATCGTCTGTAGTAGGTAAAATAGAACCATCATTAAATGTAAATTGAGTAGTATTTGCAATCTTAAAAGTAATAACATCAGAACCACTAAATATCATTTGAGTGTCTGTATCTCCATCTCCATATACCATATCACAACCAATTTGTCCAACATTGGTTAAATTATTATCACCAAGAGATAATGCTCCCATAGTAGAAGCACCAGAATTAACAGTAATTCCATTTGCAAATTCAACTCCACCACCATCTTTAACTGTAATTGCAGTATCTGTAGCATCAGTTCCTGAGTGATGATGCTCTATTAATACATCTCCAGTTCCAGATAATTGTAATTTTGTAGCTCTTAAAGTTGCTGTACTTGTTGTTCCTGATAAAGAAAGTCCTGCAATAGTTACTGAACCTGCACCTGAGTTTGCACTTGCATCTGTTTTAATTAAATCTGTTCCATCATAACCTTGAACAAGAAAGTCTATATTTTTATTAGAACTAGGATTTATAATTACTTGACTTGCAGTAGTTGCATTTACATTAGCTACATCTTCACCATCAATAAATTTTTGATATAATACACCTCCTGCAACAATTCTAACTTCGTTATCTTGTGAAAAATCAATATATTCAGAGTCTGATGCTCTTCCTATTGTTAAAGAAGTGTTATATATAGAAGCAATAGCTGTTTGTGCTGAATCTATTACAAAATCAATATTATCATTAGAAGTATCATAAGTAACAGCAATACCAGTTTCAGTATTACTTGATAACATATTTGTACCAACAGTATCTCTAATATATGTAGCTAAAGCAGTTCCATCAACAGTATAAGCATCAGCTTCTAAAGTTCCGTCTATATCAGCATTTCCAGATACATCTAATGTTGTTAAATCTAATTCCCCTGCTATTGTTACATTCCCATCTGCTAAAGTTATTAAGTCTGTATCACTTGTATGTCCAATGGTTGTTCCATTTATAGAAACATTATCAACTGTTAAAGCTGTAAGTGTTCCTAAGCTAGTAACATTTGTTTGTGCTGCAGTTTGAAGTGTTCCAGTTAATTGAGTTGCTGAAAGATTTCCTGAACTTGGATTATAAGTTAATCCTGTATCTGTTTCAGCTCCTTGTGTTCCTGTTGCTCCATCTACAAAGACTGGATAAACTGTTTCATCTGTACTATTATTAGCAGATGCAGTAAAACTAGTAGCAAGTGTAGCAGTATCTGAATTACCAGTTACATCTCCTGTTAAAGGACCTGCAAATGCATCTGAAGTTACTGTTCCGTCAAAGAAAGCGTCTTTAAATTCTAATGTTGATGTACCTAAATCAAGTCCAGCATCGGTTACTGGATATAACGCAGATGCATCTAAAGTTAATTCTGTAGAATTATTTATCTTAAAATCAATTTCATTTGCTGTTCCGAAATCAATAGCTGTTTGAGAATCTTCTCCCAATATTAAATCAGTAGCATAAATAGAAGTAATGCCTGTCTGTGCAGCATCTACGCTTACGGTTAATGTAGGGTCTCCTACACTTTCATTTCCACTTGTACTAACACCTGTTCCACCAAGGACTTTTATTGCAGCTTCTCCAGAAGCATCTGAAGCAAAACCACTGTCTCCAGTTAATTTAACTGCTGTAATATCTCCTACTAATGATACAATATCTGACACCGCAACTATTTTTGTTGCATTGCTAGCACTTGTATCAAAAACTATAATATTATCATCTGTTGCTGCTCCTCCACTTGCAGCGCTTAATGCTCCATAGGCAATATCAACAGCATTAGAACTTACTGTTAATGTGGAAGAACCAACGCTTAATACAGAACTTGAGGCAGCCAAACCAGAACCGGCAAACAAAGTTACCATATCTGCTAAAGCTTCTTTATTCGCATCTCCTGATGCTCCTCCATCTAAAAATAATATATAATCACCATTTGCAATAGCATCTTCATCTGCTTCTTTTAAATCTACATTAATTGTTGTTGAACTTATATCTATTAATGTTCCTGCTGTATCAAGAGTTGCGTCTAATTGTGTTTGAATATTTGAAGTAACTCCATCTACATAATTTAATTCAGCAGGAGTTGCTGTAATAACAGTGGTTGATGCTGCATTTAATAATGGAATATATCCACTTGCATTTAATAAATATTGCGTATTGTCATCATTTGTAGGGTCAATAATGGTTAATATTGTTTCATTTGCATCAGCTGAAGCTCCCTCAAATTTAATTGCATTTTCAGCTTCCATTGTTACAGTGTCTACAGTAGTAGTTGTTCCTGCAACTTCTAAATTTGGTGCTAATAAAGTTCCTGTACTTGGATTATATCTTAATGCACCAGTATCATCTAATAAACCATTTGATTCGTTGTGAAATACGACAGGAAAATTTGTGTTTGCTGAACTGTCTGCTACGCTTAAAGCTAAAGTTACATTGCCAGATAATCCTCCACCAGATAGTCCATCACCTGCTGATACAGCAGTAATATCACCGGATGAAGATGTGGAAGTTGTTTGAGTTCTAGCAGCAGCTTCTTTTTTTCCGGATTCATTATATTTAGATTCATAAACTACACCATTTCTTTTTTCTAATTTTACAAGAATTCCTTTTTCAAGAAAAGAAACAGTTTCTCCTTCTCCTAAAGTTCTTCCAGAAGGTCTTGTTTTAAAAAACGACTCAACGTGTGTTCCGTTCTTTGGCATTATGAAGCTCTCTTATATTTTTCTCTATATTCTATTACAATATCACTTATTTCTAAAGCACCTGTGCTTGCATAAAACTTAAATGACATAGATTCACAATCTGCGTTTGCTGTATAAGTTGCTACAGCATAGTTTGCACTACTAAAAGATAAATCAGAACTGTTTCCGTAGCTGGTGCTTCCATCAGAAGCTCTAGTTACAGCTAATGTAGTAGAACTACCTAAAGTTCTTGCTGTTACATAAACTTTATAAACTTTTTTAACCTTTCCAGGAGAACCAAAATCAATATCTTTGGTTATAATTGTTAACCCTCCTGTGCCTTCACTTTCTCCCATTTCTAATTTTTGAACAGCTTTAACATTAGACGAAGCAGTATTTGAGTATTCATTAACATAAATTCCATCAAAAGATTCTACAAAATTGGAAACTCCAGGAACTCCGTCGTTACTAAGAACAAATTCTCTCTTTGTTTTTGTCAAAGACTTTGTTGCAAAATCATATGACCATACATTATTTTGAGCTGCTCCACCCTCTGCTCCTGTGTCTTGTAATACTAAAATACGTTTATGTTTTCCGTCATAACCAATTGCAGGAACTTTTCCTGTTGCTGCAGATCTCCAGTCTTCATCATCTAATTTTACAGTAAGTTCTATAGGAGCAGATTCTCCTGTATATATATAAACTCCATCTTCATTCACCCAACATACTCCAAAAGGTGTTTTAGTAACAGCTTCTTGATATAGACAACCCATACCATCATATTCTCCTTCTAAATACCAACCGGCATCAGAATTAGAAGATACATTTATTACATATAATTTCTTTTGTTTAAAAGCTAATAATTTATTACCAACACTATGTAATGAAGTAAAAGAATCACCATCACTAATCCCTATATCTAAATAAAATGAATCTGGGAATGTTGCAAATCGATTTACTGGTGTATAATAAATTCTATCATCATATACTACATTATTTTTTCTTACATTCGCTACCCAAGCTCTACGAGCACAAACTGTTGCAGATTTATAACCTCCGTCACTTCCAAAATCAATTTTATCTTCTTCTTCAGTATACCCATTTATAGATTGATAAGTATCTAAGGAAGGATTTTTAGAAATTAATGCTGTAACTTCTGCATAACTATTTGTTCCTCCATCTCCATACGCATCTCCACTTCCAAGGGCCCAATCAGTAAAATCTTCAAATAAGTTTGTTCTTGCCCCTCTTTCATAGTCTGCGTCTACAAATAATCCCCATCTATCGTTACTATCTTTAATTCTTGTATATATTCTAAATCCTTTTTCTCTTTTTCTAAAAGTGGCTTCAATGTTAATTCTAACAGCTATACCTGTAAAAAAGTCTCCTGATGCCACAACAGCTGTTGTTGATTCTGCTGCGTGTGGTAAGGTTTCATCTCCAGGATAATTTACTAAAGTATGAGTAAATTCATATGTTCCTTCTGGCCATCCACCTGCACCAATTGGATCGTCGCTTGAAGATTGCAAAACTGTTCCAACTGCGTGTTCTCCAGCAGCAGTTCCAAACATTCCTCTCGATATCCCAAGAGTTAATGTTGTAGTACCTGTTAAGGAATCTATTACAACTGCCTCATTATTTAAATATACAGTTTGACCTTTAGCTAAAGCTGCCACTCCACTAATGTCAGCAGAACTACTTGCTTTAGTAACTGTCATAACCGCATCTAATTCTTCAACTACGCTTGAAGTTACTTGTATATTAACACTTCCGTGTTGTATGTTAGACATATTCGCCTGTGTAGGCGAAGAATCAAATGCTAAGTCAAAATCACCTGCATCTGCTGGAGTAGTCTGTGTTCCTGTATTTCCAATAGTTTTAAAAGTGTCTGCATCTGTAGGTCCAACTATTGTATCTCCGCTTGCAAACTCAGCTACTGCTGTTCCAAATCTTGCTTTATCAACAAATTGAATTACTTGAGGACTATCACTATTGTCTCCATCAACAACTCGTTTATCTGATATATATAAACAGCCATCTACAAAATAGTAAACAGGTTCGATTGTTGTTGTTCCAGTAAAAGCTACTTGATTGTCTGTTCCTTGATGTGTCCAATCTCCTGTATTGGCGAAAGCTCTTGTGTAAAATGTTATATTTGTTCCGGAAGGATATGCTAATATTTGTACTGGAGATTCATAATCTGATGCAGAACCACTTGTTCTGCCAATATCATTTTGTAAATTAAAATAGAATAATCCGTTACCTTTTGATGTCTTAACTAAAGAATTATCTGAATCAGCATCTTTGTCGGTAATTGATTTTGAAGTTTTTACTACTCCTGGAATACTTACAATGCAATCTAAGGTTTCTTGCAACTCATTTGGTTTGATGTCTCTAGGAGACGCTTTAGTGTTTATCCCTCCACTAAAGTCATTTAATGTTACCATTTGTTTTGGCATTATGCAGACCTTTTAACTTTTTCAAAACTACGCATTCCTCCGAGACCGAGCATACCAAGTAAGACAGTTGTTAAAGTAGTCATATCAAATGTTGGTAATACTATTTCATTACCAAACGTATATAATATAAATGTTAATAATGGTTGAAGAATAAAATGATACCCTAATGCTGTAGCACAAATCCAGCCCGTAAATGGCCTCCAGCCCGATACAAACCTTGATGTATGACCTGCTTCTACTTTATTAACTTCAAGTTGAGCTTTATTAACTTCTGCAATTAATTCAGCTTTCTCTTGTTTGTCTAAGGTAAATCTATCAACATTTTCTGCAACTTTGTTAATAATGTTACCAATCATATCTAATTTAGGCATTATTTCTTCCTATTCTTATTTACAATCATTTTCCATTTTTCATTACAATCACATTTATTTGCATACTTACACCAAGCATAATGTGATGCAACTCCTAATATAAATCCTATTACAAATCCTATCATTTATTGCCTCCTAATATATTAACCAGTTAAATCCTGTTTGTGCTTCATAGCTTTGAATATCATACATATTGATATATCTTGTTTGAACAAAGACTCCAAACTTATTAGATAATTTCCACCCTAAAACTAATCCAGCATCATAATCCATACCATATTTTGCATTATCATAATTAAAACTGTAATCACTCATCCCTTCATTATAGGGATAAGCGGTAACCCAAAGATGAAACCAATTATCATCTGTATATTTATAATAATCTGCACCTAACGATAATGCTAGTTCGTGCTGATATCCAAGTCCACGAGCAAACGTATCATTGTAATCTTCTACAATATCTCCATAAATTGTCTGATAAAACTCTTCGTCACTTGTTGCAACTAAAACTCCATCCTTATCTGTCCAATACCAATCCCAGTATTCATAACCAAAAGCAGTCCATTGTTTTGTCCATTCATCGTTATATGGACCATCTGCCCAACCTTCTTCATCCCAGGCGAGAAGCCAGAACGGGAGTGACTCATTAATATCAAATCCCTTTTCTTCCCAATATAAATCTATAGGTAGAAAGTCTAAATATGCTGGATGGCTTCTTGCTGCAAGTCCTGCACTAAAATCCCAGTTTCCTTTATTAATTCTGTATCGCATATCTACTGCTGCAAATTCTAAATCTTCTAATCCCATTGCATCATAGTTAGCTTTAAAGATAAATTTAGGAGCTAAGTATCGTAACATATATTCGTGATTATCAAATGATTCACCAAATTGAGTATGTTTAGAATATTCTAATACATATTCCCAACCTTTTGCCATACCATTGCCCACCATCACACTTTCGTTGATTGGAGCTTCTTTCCCAGTATACCATACTTCAGGTTTATTCTCATAATCAAACCGTGCTAATTTTCTAATACCAAAGGTTAGAGAACCGTGATCTTCTAACTCTTCTTGTAGTTCTTGTAACTTCCCACCAGTTACTTGATAGGTTTCATTTGTTGTTAAAGGACTAGTTAAGCTATATGCTCCATATATTGTTCCAAACTTTAAAAAGTCTTGAGCACTAAGTGAGCACATTAACATTAATCCTACTAATAGTTTCTTTATCATTGAAATCTCCTTAACATTATTTTATCTATTTCTTCTTCTATTTCTTCTTTAATATCATCTCGGTCTAGTGTAAAAGACAACCCTGCTTCAAATCTTTTAATCTCTTTTCCTTTTTCAAACATAATAATTGTTGGTACTGATTTAATATTCCATTCACTTGCTATTGCAGCACCATATTCTTTGTTGTCAATACTTGCGTGAAACCATTGACAATTATCCATATGTCCTAAATCAATAGATGAACTCTTATTCCAATCTGCATTCACCTGTACTACTACACATATATTTTGACTTAGAAACTGTACTTGTTGTAAGTTCTCAAGGGTTGACTGCCCATACAATAAGGGCGATGAGCAACATAACCCAACAAGAAATAACCATCGCATTAAGTATTTTTTCATCATAATCATTTCTCATCTATTCTCTATTATGATTCGTTCAATGTTCTTAACATCTTCTTTGATTTCTTCCACATCTTCTTGTGTATTGATAATCGTATCACGAATCATTTGGTCTTTTAAATCATATTCAGTCCGACTTACTTCGGGCTTAGGTAATTCTTTAGCTTCTTCAATATCTGATTTTAAACTAAAATAAACTCCGACCACCATTACAAGAGTTACTACAACCGAAGCAATAGTCTCCAACTTTAATGTTAATTTAGTATCTTTACCTAATTCCACTTTTTTTGCCTTTCACCTTTTTATCTTTTCTAAAAATCTTTTCCCAACGTTTTGCCCACTCTGTTGGAGAAATACCCATTCTTGGTTTGTCTCCTTTTCCTGCTCCATTAGGTCCACTAAACATTATCTTAAATCGTATGGAGCTACAGCTCTTAATCCGCCTGTTTTATCATTCTTTTTCATACCATACTTTCTTACAATGTCTTGATATTGCTTTAAACATCTTTGCGATGCTTGAGCTTTAATCATAGATTTATTTGGATCTTGTTCTCTTGCAGCAGAATCCATCAATGCTTGTGCTTTTACATAATTAATTAAAGCAGGTTGTAAAGTGTTGTCTAAATCAATTGTTCCTGTTATAGAACTTAATTTATCTGGTTCTGCATCATAAGATATCGCAACGCCACTTGTAACCACATCGTGTTCGGTAATAGCTGTATCGTTATCGTGTGCAGCTGCAGTTGTATTTCTGAATCCTCTTGTAACTGTTACTGTATTTGTTGAGATGCTTTCTATTCTCATAATCTCATCATCTACTTGAATAATATCGTTTGCAGTAAATCCAGCACCATAATCAACATCCACTGCTGTTTCAGAAGCATCCAATGCTTCATCCAATAAATTGGCAGTACTTCCATCTGCTTGATATGATGCAGTTGTAGATAATTGAGGTGCTTTAAGTTTTCCTTCTCCAGTTTCTGTGGTACTTCCATCTCCTTTTGAAGTTGCAATTGCAATTCTATCTCCTTCAATCCACCATACAAATGTATCGGAAGGGTCAGTATATGTGCTAGAAATTGAAGCCATTATGCTACCTCCGTCCAACTTGTACCATCAGATTCTTCTTGATAATACTGTTTAATTTGTCCTGTAGTCAACCTAGGTATTTGTATATATTCTCCATTAGAATTTTTTATAGAACATCTGAATACTTTATTAATAGTTATTCCTCTATCATCATCTAAATTATACCATAATTGATTATGTTTTAAATCTGTCTTAGCGTGTTCTACTTTCAAAGAATATCTTCCCATATCAACCAATGCTTCATTAATTAAGTTTAATACATAATTCTCTGAAATACCAGGAACTGCTTGAATAACTCTACTATATATTTCTTTTGCTGAAAATTCTATTGCTGCCATTATAATGTTCCTTTTAATATTTCTATTTGTTCTTTATATCTTGCATCAGCCATTTGATATTGTTTTTCATACCAAGAATATTTAGTAGTATCTACAGCTAATCTTCCTTGCATTTCTTGTAAATATCCTGAAGCAATACCAATTTTACTTTGTAATTCTGTTGCAAATCCTTGAGCAGCTGAAATATATCTTGCTGCAACCTGTCCTTGTGCTCCAACCTGTGCTAATCTTTGTTGAACTTCTACACCATAAGAACTTAACTCGCTTGCCGATGCGGTTGCTTCCCCTATAAAACCGCTACCTGCGTTTACGTGAGAAGAAGCTAATTCTATATCTTCTGCTGCGTTTGCTGTAACTGCACTATCAAGTTGTGTGTTTGCTAAACCTACTGCTGTATTAATTCTTCCAGCTGCAGTTGTCATTGCACTTAATGCAGTATCTACAGCAGTATCTACAGTGGTAACTGTTTCTAATATCTCTGCTACAGCAGAATCTACATTTGTATTAATTGCATCACATACTAATAGAGTTTCATCTAATTCTGTATTGGCTGCATCTAAAGCAGTGGTAATGTCAGTATTAGATATTAAATTAGTCATTAATCTTTGTAAATAATTTCTCGAGGCATATGATACTACAGCACTTTCTGCTTCATCTGGAAAGTTAGCTATCGCACTATCTCCAAACGCTACAGTAATACCAGAATTAACATAAACAACCCTACTATCATTAGATGCAACACTCTGTGGATATGTATTTAAAACATCATTATGAACTATATATGCAGGATCACTAGTACTTGCATATTCCATATAATTAGAATCTAAAACTTTTCCCATTGAATTTGGAGTTAGTCCTCTACAGGGCATATATCTATTGCTATTATTTGCATCTTTTCTGGTAACAGCTAATATTTTTTTACCTTCAACATCTAATGAATCTGTAAAATTTGTATTGCTTGCTATTCTTTGTAACTTTGTTGGACTTAAAACATCTAATACCGTTCTAGCCCCAGCAGTTAACCAATCACTCATAGCTGCTGTATCTACGCTTGATCCTCCTGCTAAATCTTCTAATTGTACTTGAAATGTTGCCATTATCTATCTTCCTTGTCCACTACTATTGTGTGGTTTTTTATAATATTTTTTACTAACTGGTGTCCCAAACTTTGTATTCTTACTTTGTCCTTGTCTTGTTTTTTTTGCACCATTAGTTTTTCTTACTTGTTCTCTTAATCCACGCATTATTTCTTCTTGCCTTTCTTCTTACCTTTTTTGCGTTTCTTCTTCTTTTTAGGTCTTCCTACTTTTTTTCCATATGTTCCTGGTCCGTACGGCATATTAACCTCCTTTTACTTTTGCAAAATCACCTGTACCCACTTTTGGAGTAAGGTTTTTCTTTTTCAATTCTTTTATATGCTCGCCCATATTTTTTGTGCCAAAATCTATCTGGTCAGTTCTAATTGCTCTTGCCCAAGAATTATTTTCTCTCACAACAAACTGTTGAGTGAACTTAGGCTTTGAAGCCCTTTCTCCACACGAAGGACAATTAAAATATCCTTCAGGATTAGGTTCATTGCAATGTTGACAATTCATTCTTAAGTATATAAAATTATATAAGCTACTCTTGAACGGTCAAGTTTTACAACCGAAATATCTAATATTGCTTCACTTGTACTATCTAAAGCATTTACTGCTGCTTTAATATCTGCGGCTAAAGAGCCTGATACTGTATCAGCTGATGCACTTATATCATTAATAACTATTTTTACGTTAGCATTATATGCTGCCATTTTATTCTCCTATATTTTAAAATCTTTTTGGATTTCGGGGTTGCACCTTTGTACGAACAACCCCACAGTTCCAATACTGCTAACCCTCACGGGTTATTTTATGATGTATGAATACCTGCGTTAATACCACTAAGTGCAGTAGCTACATACTCTCCGCCCCAAAACATTATATCTACAACATCACCACGTTGAGCAGTTGTGTCTAAAATAATGTTTGAAACTTGAGTACCAGCAGTTGAAGCTGCAGCGTCTCCGCCAGCATCTTTGTGCACCAAGCTAACAATTGCACTACCAGCAGCGATTGTAATATCAGCCGTTGGGGTTTCTTCCCAAACGATGAATTTATAATGCACTCCATCTAAGCCTGTTGAGGCTGTAGGTAATGTAATTGAAAACGCACCGTCTGCAGATGAACACATATATACTTTACCACTGTCGTTATTCGTTAGAGTAACGGCTGCTGTTAAGTGTTCTACGTGTTTTCTGAAGTCGCCTTCTCCACTATTCACTTCTAAATATGCACTTCTCATTTTATATTCCCTCCACGTTGTATAGAGCGTGAACTTCTGGTAATGTGATTTCAAGACCTGCTTCTGTAAGAATCATATCTTTTCTTAAATCCTCATCTGCACTTTGTACATTTGTTTGGATTTGAGTATCACGATTAACACCGTTCCCAACTAGTGGTCTATATGCTAAGTTTGACATATCTGCCATAAGCATCATTCCGCTAGCCATTCCTCTAAATAATGGTTCTTTCACAAGATATAAACTTCCGTGAACAGTATTAATTTGACTTAATTCGTGTCCGAAAGCACCCTGTGCTTTTTCCATATTGTATCTGTAAGGACTATTTGAGTAGCCTTGGGTAGCGTCGACAAAAGCGCCGTCACCCATTTTATTAAAGAAGGTAATAACTGGCAAGGAAGCTAGAACAAGTCTTTCACCTGCTCCGCCTCGTGCTGGGTCAAATATAACTTCCATATCTCCGAGAAGTCTATCGTAAGTTAACTCAGCTTGAGCTACACTTCTGTAGTATGCACTACCAGAAGAGTAACTTAATGCTGAATCGTCAGCCGTTGGGTTGACATTTTTTACGATGTGTCCTACGAGACCTTCAGTATATTGTACTCCTTGTACACGTGCTCGTTGACCGAAGAGCATAGCTCTTTCGATATCGATTTTGTGTTCGCGGAGTTTTTGAGCCCAAACTCTGTCAAATTCGTTGGCATAGCCACGATGACGAGTTGCAATAGCTGTATTAGTTAGTTCACAAGCTGTTTTGAAGATTTGAGTGTACCCAAAATCGTCATCTAATGTATCTGAAAATGTATCAGGTGAACCTGTTCCTTCAGCAAATGATGTACCAACGATTTGGCAAGCATCATTATTTGCTAGAACATTATAACCTGAAACATTAGCATTTGATACATCAATAATTCTACCGCTAAATACGGTAGAAGATGAACCAATTGTAGGTGCGGATTCAACTCTTACAAGGGCTTGTGCCCAACCTGCTGTTGAGTCGACTGTGTTAACTGCAACTACCATTCCTTTGGTAAGGAAAGATATTGCGCCACTTGAGCCGTCGTCAACAGTTACATCATATGTACTGCCAGCTGATACTGCTGAACCACCATTTACTGCTGCTGCTAAATTAAAATTACGTGAAGTCCAATTAGTAACCGTTCTATTTTCCAAAAATCGGAATATAGAATCGTCTGTTGGATTCTTTGCAACTTTATTTAGGTAGACGAAAAAAGGTGACTCCTCTGGCATAAGTTCTGCAACTCTGTCAGAAAAGTCATATAATCTTCTTTGGTCTGGAGCCGTTCCGACTCCTGCACTAGTAGCGGCTGCTGTAATATCAGATGACTTTAGTGTATTCTGATTGTAAGCCATTTTTAGTTTTCTCCTAAGCTAATTGTATTATTTTACTAATTTGCTACGGTTACCAACACTCATAATTCTATCCCAAACTTGATCTGGTTCGCTCTTCTGGGGTAGTTCCCCACCTTGAAGAACTCCAGCCGCCTTTGGAATTGACTGAGCTTTTTCAACTGCTTTCTTATTAGGATTTTCTTTAACTCCTGAGCCTTCTCTCCACACTTTTACCAAGGTATCTAGAGGGAGATCACCACGAGGAGTCGTAGCAAATCTAAGAAATTCTTCAGCATCGTTATCAGACATTTTATGTTTTGCCTTTAGCTCATTCTTAAGATTGTTGACTGCCATAGCCTCCTGTAGTTTTCCGAGTTCACGATCTACAGTCTCGTGTACAAGTTTTTGCTCATTCGTCACCCTCATTTTATAGGATGGTGAATCTTTCTTGTAATAGGCATCCCAAGGGTCGAAAGATTCAGAGGAAACTTCCTCTTTACTTTCAACAGATTCTCCAGACAATGTTTTCTCCATTGCTTCAACCAATTCTGGTTTTTCATTCAAAAGCTGCTTTAATTCGACCATATCTTTAGAATCTCTACTGAGATTCTCATAGTCGACAGTCTTTCTATCATACATTGATTGGAACTTTTTAGATTCAGCTTCCCAATCTACTACTTCAGATGCTTCAACACCTTCTGCTTGTTCCGGTTCTATAGAAACAATAGGTTCCGCTTCTATAACTCCTTCAGTAATTGGGTCTTGTCCTTCAACCTGTTCATTCTTATTAGCCATTTTTTCTCTCCTTTCCCGATTTCACGTGAGTGCATAACCGAGTGCTTTTCTGTTTACTTATTGTCTTCCTCAGATCCGAGCTTCATAGAATCAATTGCAGCTCCTAATTCTAACAACTTTTTATCTCCTTTAGTTTTTTCCATTTGAAGAACTTCATTTAACTGAGTTTTGAATTTCTCTGTTTCTACTCTTTTACGAGCTCCAACAGTTTCTCTCTCAGATGTTTGAAGATCTCCACTTAGTTTCTTCACTTGGTCTTCAAGTTGTTGTATATAGTTCTGCATTTGAGCCATAACGCTCTTTCTTTGGAGAACACCTTCTTTGTCAAAGATTTCACTTTTCTTTAAAACCTCGACATCGTCTACCAGGCCAAGTTTGTAAGCTTCTAAGTACATATTGTATTCTGCCACTTTGTTACTCGGTAAAGTTGAACCTGATATTATTCTAATATCGTGCTGACCCAAAGTTAAATCATTTTGAATCGACACCAATTCTTTTGTTTTATCATCATACAACCTATTGTTAACTGTAAACTCAGTTAAATCATTATTCGGTTGTACTACTCTAAAGGTTTTTTGATAATCATAATGTTTTTTAGCAAGATTATAAATCACTTGACCAATTTGAGCCAAACTTGATTCAATATCTCTTAGTTTAGATTTTCCTCTTGATTCGCCCATTTCAGATAGAAGCATCGTACCTCTTACTGATTCAGGAGCAGACTCTTTAAACCCTTGTAATAATTCTGGAATACCAAAATTTAAATCTATATATTTTTCCACTCTATCTATAAGAAAATAAAACTCGCTTGTTAAAGGAGCTGGTTGTGGATAATGTGGCTCACCAAATTCCGGATTATATTGAATAACCGCATTTGGGTTTGCCCAATCTTTTTCTAACTGATTAACGCTATCTACACTTCCCTCTGGAATTAAAAGTTTTAATCCAGCAGCAGACTGAGCGTGTGACAAGGTTAAAGAGAATAACTTATTTAAAAGCCTTTGCGAGTCTTTAACCTTGTTCACATCTGACTTCGGATAGGGAGTGTTAGTCCAAATATTCGCAAATGGAACAATTGGGTAGATATCAGTGTCTAAAACACGCTCAAATAATAAAACATTTCCTATGGTAGAACATTGTGCAATTCTTTCTTGCATAATTTCTACTATTTCAATAGCTCCAGTTTCTATAGCAATCTGAGTTTCTTCATCTTGCATTACTATAGAATATGTTTCCTGGTCTAAAATCTTTTCGCTGTCGCTTGAAGTATCAAAAAGCCTATAAAAAGGAACTCTAATTTTATAAAACCTATCTAATATCTGATACTTCTGATTGGTATTATAATCTAAATTTTTTGCCTCTGCTGGAGTAATAATACTATTTGTATTTTTCCTATTCGAAGTTGGATAATCTTCTCCATACAAAGAATTATCTCCAACCTCTACACTATCAATTGATTCTTCCAATTGAGGATATAAATTAAGTATTTGCTCTTTTGTTAAAAAGGTAGAAAGAATAATCCCAGAAGCATCTTGAAAAAATCTATCTCTTGATGCAGGGTCTACATATACACGAAAAGGATCAATGTGTGTATATTTTACTTCTCCTTTACCAAAATCTGCTTCAGGATCTATATAAGCATACATATATCCAAGACCACATACAGCATAATCGTGCACTACCTGTTTAAAAGTAACATCTCCTTTAGATATATCCCAAATATATTCTAAAAGAGTTTTCCAAACATTTGATAATTTATTATCAGAATCTTCTCTTCCTATCGCACTAAATCTTGCTGGCTTTGCGGTTAATAAAGATTTTAATTTATCAACAGCAGCATAAACTCTATCAATAACAAAATCTGCTTGACCAACTGCTTGTAAAGCGCTAGATTCATCAGCTGTATAATGATTCCCTAAAACAAAATCTACAGCGTCTCTGGCTTCAGTATCCCAAGTCGTTCTAGCGTCGCTCCATCTTCTAAACAATTCTTTATTTATCTGAGCTTTGCTCTTATTTTCGTCAGTGTGTGCTATGGTATTCTCCCAAATTAATTTTTATACTAAAAATAATACTTTTAACTTATCTATGTCAACACTTTTCTAATCTTTTTGACCTGTAATCCAAGAAATAGTCTGTGAAACAAAGCTTTTATCTTCTTTTAATCCAATATCGTCAAAATCTGAGATTTCTATAGCAGAACTTCTAGGTGGTTTAGCAGTTGTGACTGCATACCATAAACCATCTAGGACATCATCATTTCTACCTTTAGGAAACTGAAACATTTCTTCTACTAAGTCAACGTGTTCCTTTCTTATAAATAACTTTCTTCTATTAACAATAGGACAAAGCAATGCTTCTATTCTATCTTCTTTTTTAATGCCTGATGGAGGTCTTACTCCTTGTGCTAACCCAGGAGCTAGTCTTCTATCTGAACCAATTAATTGATTTACATAATCTTTGATTACCCCTTGCGCACCCACCTTTTCAACATTAACCCTTCTAACCGGACTGTATTGTCTTGCTATCTCTACTATTCTCTTAGGCATATCATACAAGGGAGATCTTTGTCTATAATAATCTATAACATATATATTTCTACTTTTATCAATTCCTATTACCATTATAACCTGATAATCACTCTTAGAGTTTGCTTCATATGCTAAATCTACTCCAACATATACATTTACAGGAATTGCTGATTGATCTACTAACATATAGTTAAAATTGTTTCTAGACTCTACAGTTCCATCATAATAGTTTATTCTATCTATCATAAATTTTGCAGAATCTAAATCTCTTGCTTCGTTTAAATATTCTTGTGCAAATTTATGAACAAGCCCCATATCAGAGAACCTTCTCTTAATATCACTTAATTTTTCTTTACTAAAATAACTTGGCCATAAAGGAATTCCGTCTGTAATTGCTTTTTTAAACATAACTTTCCAAGCATATTTTCTTTCATTCTTTCTTGCAGACTCATACCCATCATAAACACTTTGTAAAAAAGAATCATAATGAACAATAGTTCCAATCAACCATATAGATCCTTCTTGCTCTTTAGAATTTTCTAAAGCAGGTTCTACTGTAGACATAACCCATTCTTTAATTTCTCTTCTCCTATCAGGAGTTTTTGTATTTAGTTCTGATTCAAAGTCGTCAAGAACAATATTGGTATATCTTAAACCTAATTGAGAACGACCACGTAATCTTTGAGTAGTTCCTTTAGCAATAATCCTATCTCCTCTTGCAGTAGTAAATTCTTTTTCAGTCCATTTTTCTCCTTTTAAATCTCCAAAGTAATATTGTAAAGCAGGATTAATATCAATATGGTTTTGAATATATTTAATATGGTCTGTTGCCTGAGACTGTTCTTCAGATACCCAAGCAATAAATTCTCTTCTATCGGGTGGATTAAAATATAACCTATGTAATAATGCTGTTTTTGCTAAGGTTGATTTTGCGTGTCCTCTAGGTAAGATTAAACAAACTCTTTTTTCGTCACCTAAAAGAATTTTACTTAATTCGTACTGATAAGGCGCTGGGGAAGATTTCATAAAATCTTCGGGTAGAAACATTTGACCAAATGTAATGATATCTCTTTTTGCAAGCTCTAATGCTTTTTCCTTTGCTGCAAGATCTGGTGGAATAATGTTAAAATTCTGAGGCTTGTCTTTCATAGTCATCAACTCTATTCATCATCATTAGTGTTTTAGAAGACAACCAATCCCCGTCAGGAACCTCTGTAAATGTTTTTGAGTTTTCCCAAAGTAACGGCCCTGCTACATATATCCAAGCTTTTTCCGTTTTTCCATTATCTAGATTAACATCAGTTGTAGTTCTTATATATAAACCGCCATCAATATTCTCATAACTATCAAAGTATGATAAGTCTTCATTATTAACATCCATCATTTCAACCACAGCTCCTTCTCCTTTTTTATTTTTTATTAAAGCAGGAAAAGAAAGTTCACCAGGAAACACTAAACTAAATCCCTCTACTTTCCCAGTGTAGGGAGAACCTCTTCTTAATGTTCCGTATACTGCTAGTCTCATTATGCATACCCAGCTATATGTGGAATTCCTAAAGTAATAATCTCAAAATTTGGATCATATATAGTCAAACAATAAATACATTTTATAGCTGTGACATCTCTCTGTTTTGGACTTAAAATATAAACACCTGTTTTTTTAAGTCTTCTATTGCATATATAACATCTATTATTTCTCTGAAGACTTTTTAACTTCAAGTAATTTTTTGTTTTTCGATTTTTGAATTGCATTCAATTGCTCCTGTGAAAATCCCTGAAATAATGTTAAAGATTCTATTTTCTTATCTGTATCCATCATCCCTGAGATTTTAATTAATGTATTAAGCGCTGAAAGTTTATCTCTATCTGAACTATCTCTTTTATCAACAATGTTTCTCATTTCTGATAAAAGATAAGAAGGAGTAATATCAGCTTCGTCTAAGTATTTATCTATTTCTTCTCTGATCAAATTTCTAACCCTATCTGTTTTAAGCAACATTTTTGCTTGTCCTGATGCATATTTTTCATTATTTGTTGGAAACACTTTCATATATGCTTCTACAACATCATCTCCTTTTGCAACATACTTTGCAAACAAAAATTCTGCGTTATTTGCTTTCTCTTTTTCTTTTCTTCTAACAGAAGGTGATTTCCCATCAGATGAAAAAGTGTGCATATTCGTTCTCATTGGTCCTTTTATTAAAACATTTTTTTCACAAATAAAAGAACCTATAACAGTTCGAATAAACGTATATGTCTTTCTTTTGTCATTATCCTTATTTAGCATTCCTAAATGTAATACTTGACAAACCTGACCATCATCAGTTAAAACCCAATTACCTATAGAAGAATGTCGCCAATCTGAGACCAGAGCGACACTATCGTGATAGTCTCGGAACTCGGCAACATCTTCATATAAATAATGAGTGACTCCTTTTATTTCACGAGTCTTCATTAATTTATCTATTTTTCTTCTTTGTCGTCAACATCTTTGTTGTCATCAAGTTCATTGACAACAAAAGAAACATAGTTATTAACAATAAAACGTTTTTCATTCAATACTTGTTCTAATTGCACAACTTCTGATGCAAGTTGATTCGCTCTAACATATTGCGATTTTGCTTCATTGCTTAAGTCATCCATATAGAATTTGATTTCATTTCCGTCTCTGTTAATAACCTGTTCTTGACCTTTATCTTTTTTGGTCATTTCTATCCTCACTGCTTTTTTTATTTATTTGTCTATAGATATTATCACTTACTAATTCTGCAGCTACTTGTGCAAAATGATTATCATCATCAGATCCAGTTACTCCATAACCTTCTAATGCATTTAGAATAATATCCATCTCTTTATTTCCTATATTTAAATAATACATTCATTTCTCCTTAAATTGGGTTAACGTTTGGTGCAGCATATTCTTCAAGTTTGCGATGCAGTTTTTCTAAGATTACAACATCTGCAACATTGTGATCATAGATATACTTCATTGACTTTTCATCGCCCCATCTTGCTTTTGCCCAATGTTCGGGCAATACTCTTGTTTTACCTCCAATCCCAAAGAATTCGGTTGCAGCCATTAACGAAGAACGATGTAGTTTTAATTTAGATTTTACCACATAATATAAATCCTTATGCGATTTTTGTCTATACATCGGGAAATAAGTTTTATGATGCAATGCTCTAGTTCTTATAAATGGAATATCAAACCTCGTTCCATAGTAAGTAAAGATTACATCATACTTATTCATTTCGTCTACAAGCTGTTCAACAATGCGAGCATCTTGATTTTCAGACATTAGCTCTTCTCTTGTTATGGAAGCACCAGCTACTTCTTTTTCTCCCCTTCCCTTAATACACCAGGACAACATAATGTCTATATTTGCACTAAATCCTGTGGATTCAATGTCTAAATACCCAATAGTCATTTCGTGTCCGGTAGTATATCGAGTTGGTTTTCTAAGTCCCAAAGACTCAATTTTTCTTGAAACTGCTTTATACGTTCTATTATATCCAGCTTTTCTTATTTCTTGATATAATACAAACGCTGACTTAGCGGTTCTTTCATATTGATCTATGATTCTAACTTCGTCTTCTGTCCATTTTATCGCGGCCATAATTACTTCCAACCACGTGAAAAGAACTTTTTCCAACCAAGTGCTACTCTTTGCCAAAAATCTAACTTTTTAGCTACTTTTTTACTCTTTGCTTTCTTTGCCATTATTTACTCCATTTTCCTGATTTGACGATTAATGCCATTACACAATAGATTGCTACATCTAAGAACGCATCTTCAATCGGCTCATTTTGTGCCTTGAAGTCGTGTTTGGTGGCTAAATTAACCAGTCTGTTAACTTTATCATTTAATCTCACTATAATCCCTAATAAGGACATACTGATTTCTTTGTCATTGCTTAATAAGGTTCCCATTGCAATGTTGTTTGGACCGTAATCATATTGTTTACTACAAAAGGTTAAATACATATTGTTTAACTCTTTTTGAAACATTTCTTCGGTTTCGGGGTAATTCTCTTTAATATACCCTACAATATCTTCAATTAAAATTGTTTTAGTCATTTAGTATTCTTCTTCTTTCCAAATACCATTTTTCAGATGCTTTTGATCTTTTCATCTCATTATATAGGTCCATAACTTGATTATATGCTAATCTATAGTCTCTCCAAAACCTACTATCTTCTTTTTTAAATTCTTTTTTTAATTTTCTTTGACTTGGTCCCATATATAGTCTCCTATTCCTAATTGAAAAAACCCGTTCGATATCGCTTCTATCAGTGGTTCTTTATGTTGTTGTCCTGTATTGTATAGAATTGCGTGAATTACTTCGTGGATCAGTGTTTCTTTTTTTCTTGATTCTACAATGTCTTTATTTAAGTAAATGATGTTTGCATCTACCATATGTCTTCCATATAACGTCTTATCGTCGTCCTCGTGTACCAGCTCTTTTAAAAGAATACTATACTCGTGTCCTCCAATAGTTATATTCCCTAATAAATCCATTCTTTTCTCCCTATTTGTTAAATGTGTATGCAAATTAATACTAAATAGGTACACACGTCAACACCTTTTTTAAAAAAATTAAAGATAAATAATAGTTGACAACAATAAAAGGAAAGCATTACCTTTAATACTCGGTGCTCTTAAAAAAAACAATCTATTAAATCTATTTATTTAATAATACTCGGTGCTCGGAGAGATCTTTATCCCGAAAAATTTTTTTTTATAAGTTTTTTACCCCATATTAGAGTATTCCCGCAAAATTTTACAAAAAAGTTGAAAAAAACAGTCCAGTATCAAAAAATAGGGCGAGATTGTGTGTCGTTCTTCAATTCACAAAGGGGGCCGGGTCTAAAAAGAGTGCAGTTTGAAAGATTACGTTGAAAATTTGAAAAATCAAATAGTGATTATTGCAGCTGGATAGAGATTTAGAAAACAAAAGGACTAAATCTAATTTATCCAGCTGCAACCCCCAGTCAAGTCTTCTAACTCCACATATTGCTGGACTTACAGCATAGGGTAACAGCACCCACTTTTACCTAATATAAGGTATCCATTACCCACCGCTTTTAAGCACACTTTGAGCACATTTCTAAGTCCACATATTGTTGAAGTTACAAAGAGCTGCTTTCCCAGGTTGATCGTTACCGTTATGGCCATTACCCACTTTTGATTTATTGATGATGTCAACCTTATTCGTGTGCCTGGTCAAAGGTTTTTCGTGGTTTGGCTTGATAGAGAGTCCTATTATTACAATTATTACAGCCGAATAGAGAATTATATAAACAAAAATAATAATTCTAATTTATTCGGCTGCAACCCCCAAGCAAGTTTATTAGAAAAATAGCCGAATATTTAATTAGAGTATTTTGATTAAAGTCAAGTATAATCAACATCCGGTGATCATCTTTTTTTTGGCTTGGCTTGATAGCGACTAATATTATTATAGATATTATGGTTATTATGGCCGAATAGAGAACTGAAATTTCTATTCGGCCATTCCCCAAGTCAAGTTTTTCAATTTAGGCAAAAAAAAAGCCCTAAATTTCGCTTAGGGCTTTTTCTTATCTAATCGACTATTAGATTAACTGCTTTTTTCTACCACCTTTTTGTCTTTTGCTTTTGTTATTGTTTGTCCCAATAACTTATGATTACCAACTTTTGCAGTAGGGCGTTTACCAATAAAGCCAAACTGAGCTTGTCCACTGAAACGCCTTTGGACTATGTCGCCATTATCCAAAGTTTCCTTTTCAACCCATTCCGCCTTAAAATTAGCGTCTTTATCTGCGTAGGCTTGAACGACTTTCAAGAACTTTTCGCCTTGTTCAAATAGTTCCGGATTACAAAGTTTCATCTTCGTATTCCACCAACTTGAACGCGTTCCCTTAGCTCTTGAAATTGCATTTAATCGTTCAACATTTGAACTAAAAGTAACAACTGAGCCATTAGATAACGCCAAATCTTCGGGCGTAACATAAGAAATGTTAGCACTCTTGATTTGTTCCTTTGATAGCGACTTAAAAACGCCATTATCGATGTTTTCGTTCATCTTGTCATCAGCTTCTGCTTTTGCTAAAAGCGTAGCGTAATGTTGAGTCGCGGAAGTTTCAGGAAGTTTAATTCCCTTACTTGCACAATCTTGAAACTTAATCTTAATTACATTCATTAGATTAATTCCTTTTATTTTGTCCCTTATCATTAACAGATAAGCCGAACTATAAAGAATACAAATAAATAAGATAAATACAAATAAATAAAATCATTCTGCAAAATTGGCGTTATCTCAAAAAAACACCTAAAACGCTTTAAAACGCAAGATAGAGAGGTATTTTAATTCTAATCGCCTAATAGAGAACTATCAAAACTTAGGCGATTAGAAATACATAAGCATTCATTTTTAAATAATTTTGTTTTTTAATCAAAAATGACTATATTGAATGGGTTTTATATCCAAAATGAGAAACTAACTCTACAAAGGAATAAGAGATAAATGATAATAGAAAATAAAGATATCTGCATTACCGAAACTACTAAATGTCCTTGCTGTAAGCAGTGGGTAGATAAAAAGGTTCCGGTAGAAGATATAGAAATATCTATTAGATTTACAATAGAGAGAGTTGCGAATTCACAATATAATGTTATAGCAGAACTAGTCCATCTATTAAACGATGAACATAAAATGTTAGTAGCTAAGTTAAAAGAAGTAGACTCTTATGATGATTACTACAGACAAACTACTGGCTACGATACAATTAGAGAAGCTATATCAGGTGTTAGAAAACTTGCAACGACTCTTGGTAAATCAGGGACTTATTACTCTTTAGAAAGTAAAGACAAGAACTTTGAGATACACAGCAGAACAGACAGCACAGATATCTACTCAAAGACAGAAATCTTAGTAGACAAGTATGAACTTGAAGATAAAGCGATTACTCCTACTGAAAGATTGTCTAATGAAGTTAATGAGAAAACAAAGTTATTTCTAAAGATTAAGAGACAAACTATATAGTAGATAATAACTATTAGATATATTACTAATAATAGAATTAGTTTTGATTTGTAGCCACGAATTCCTAATAGCAGGATAGTGAGCTATAATTGAATTAACATAGATAACTCGGGAGGGTTAGATAAAATGAAAGTAAGAAAAAGCAATAATTACAGAGATGGTATTTGTTCTCTTACTACTCTTGTAGAAAGAGTAGATAAGAATGGAGATAATTACTATACAGTAAAATTTCCAAGACAAATATGGTTTCTGTTTAAAAACAAGAGCTACAAAGAACTTGTGACGAAATGGAACAAGAACGAAACGGTTCTTACAAGTAAACAAGAGACTGTAGAAGTCAGAAAAATCTACAAAGGTATTCACTCTATTCCAGTGTATCACATACATAGGGATAATAGAAAAATAGGAAGTGTTCTCTTACATTATGATAAGAGAGATGAACCGTTCTTATTTATACCAAGAGTTAAGTCTAATATGTATAGGCCGACACTGATTGCTAAGAATTACTATATCTTTAGCAATAGTTTAAAGTCGAACTTAGACATAGTAGATGGAGCTGACTTATGGTTTCAAATACAAGGGAGAATATTTACTCCCTAAAGGAGTCAAGATGTTAGTAGATACTATTAGAATTACTAATGCGACTGTAACACAGGAACAATTCAACGAGTTTGTAGAAGTGCAAGAAGGAGGAGAATATAATATGATGTCTCCTGAAGCTCGTATGCAGACAACTTTGAACAAGAAGGAGTGGTTAGATGTTATAAAAAATTATGACAAATATGCTTCTATGTACAAAGATCGTTGTGGTTGTTCATCTTGTTAGGAGAGTATTATGAACGAAAGAGAAGTAATACTTGAAAGAAGAAGAATAGAGAAGTTGTTCAAGAGAGTTAATAAGGATTATAAAGAACTCAAAAGTTCTATATATATGATGTATAGAGAAGTTGGAGTTCCTATGAAAATAAAGAAGAAACTAAAAGCACAAGTAGGTTTTACTTTATTCAATATCCAGTTAGACTATGACACTTTCTCTAAAACAGTTGTTGATGTTCTAACTTATTTAGGACAAACTGATAACTAACTGATGAAGTCTGCAAGGTATAGCAGACAGAAACACCCTGTCTATTAGATAGGGTGTCTTAGGTAATATACCTAACAATAATGTAACAAGAACTATAAGGAGAAAAACTTATGTGTGGAATATATGGTATGGCTAAACAACCTAACCAACAGAGCAAGAGACAGCTTAAGAAAGCACAGAGAGTTCTCAGAGAACTTGCTATTTATAGCGAGGATAGAGGACAAGATAGCTCTGGACTTGCAGTAATTGGAGAAGTTGAAAGCCAAATACATAAATCCCTCCTAGAGTCTTCTAAGTTCGTCACTTCTAGAGAGTGGGCAAACTCTATGAAATGTTTACCTGACAGGCATATATATCTTGGACATACAAGATTTGCTACTCAGGGAGATATTTCTACTAAGAATGCTCACCCATTTAAAGTTGGTAGAACAATAGGTGCTCATAATGGGTGCCTAACTAATATGCATAGTCTAAAAACTAAACTTGATAAAGTTTGTGAAGTAGATAGCCAGTTAATATTTAAGGCTATTGACTCAACAGAAAATATACAAGAAGCAGTAGACTATCTAAAAGGAGACTTTGCTTTAAGTTTTGTCAAAGATACCTATAATACTCTCTACTTATGTAGGGAGTCTAATAGGCCTCTCAGTGTTGCTTATTGGAAAGAAGCAAGAATTCTATTCTATGCTTCTAAAGATGAATATATAGAGAAAGCACTGCTTCAAGCAGGTGTATTTAACTCTATAACTATCGAATTAGAAAGTAATAGGCTCTATGCCTTTAATATTCTAAAATTCGATGAAATCAAGACGAATGTCGATAAGTCTGATTTTAACTTCGAGAGTCAAACATACTATAACTTCGGTTGTGGAGTTAACTATTATAGTGGTTACACAAAAAACTATAACAGTAAAGTTCTTGCATCTAAGTATGGTAACGGTTCTACGACTCAATATTCACAACAAGGTAGTATTTGGGAGACTAATAATGTTTCAGATGATGATTATGGAGAAAGAAGTATTATAGATAGTCACCTATTACAAGAAAGATACTATCAGGACTACGATGACAAAAATTGGTTTTATGACACTCTACAGGAGGACTGGTTCTACATAAATGTAGATAAGAAAGTTCTCTCAGAAGAGGAATTTATAAAGTTAAAAATCAATTCTCCAGTCTATTGTAGATATTGTGGTGTTGATATGGATTTTGAAGATTGTGATTGTTATAAACAAGCACTTAATCTAGAAAAAGAAGTAGAACTAGAAGACAAAATCGAAGGAGGACTACTATGAATCCAACAATAGATATAAGTTCTTTACAGAGCAATGTAAAGCATAGATATAATTACTTAGTTACTGATTTCTTTCAGAAAAAAGAGAAGTATGAGAATCTCTCAGAGATACCTCAAGAAGACTTCCTTGATAGTGGCTTAGCTAGTTATTATGCCAACTACGATGTAGCAATAGAATCTACTTTTAGATTTTGGGCTATATCTCAGGCTACACTCGGAGAACTTATAGAGTTGATAGAAGACATAGACAACCTTGAAATCTGCGATGATTGTCATATGCAGTTAAAAGACTACCCTGAATTAGACTATGATGTTAATAGTCGAGCAAGAGCAGTCTGTAGTAAATGTTTTGAAGAAAACTATACTAGCTGTGAAGGTTGTGAGTGCACTACTCATATAGATAATGTGGCTACTAATGCCGATGGCGACTCATTTTGTGGAGATTGCTACTATGAACAGTATGCTCACTGTGATCATTGTGGAGTAGAAATGTTACAAGAAGATGCTATCTGGGAAGACTATAATGAAGTCTATCATTGTCATAACTGTTATCGTCACTCATCAGAAGAGGCTTGTGATAATTGGGAAGTAATTGATAGTGTAGAAGTTCTTAATTATGCACTTAATCAAGAATCTCAATATCAGTCTTATATGTCTGAACCTCAAGGGAGGGTTTCTTTTAAGAAATTTAAAGAGAAACCTAATTTTGAAGAAAATACTTCAAGACGATTTATGGGGTTAGAGATAGAAGTGCATAACTATGCTAGTAGCTATGGAGAAATAGAAAGTGCTCTTTGTCGCTCTCTTCAAAAGAGAGTGTGTGAAGAAAACTTACCTAAACACCTACAAGAGTTTGTAGACAGAAATGGTTCTCTAACTGCTAGTGATTTAGGATTCAAAATTGTCTCTGATGGTAGCATAAATGGTATAGATGATGATGATATAACAAGTGGAGAGATAGTTCTAGATCCTAGACAAGGCTCATATCTACTAGATGATTCTCGTATTGTGACAGATGCTCTGAAACAATACTTTGATAGTTTTGTGACAAGCAGAACAGGGCTTCATCTACATATAGATAGTAGAGACTTTGATTGGTATCATAGAGCAGTATTATCTCTATTCACTAAGATGTTTGAACCTCATCTATACTCTTGGTTAGCACCTTCGAGAATTAAAGGAACCTACAGTAGGCCTATGTCTCAAACTTTGGAATCATTCACAAACATAACAGATAAAGAAACATTTCTTGAGTTTTGGTATGATACACATCGTTATGATAGAGATAGACACTGTTCAGGCAAGAGATATCACTCTCTAAATATGCACCCTTCGTTCTGTAGTAATAAGACTGGGAGTATAGAGTTGAGATATCATCAAGGAACTCTTAATGCAAACAAGATAAAACACTGGGCAATCCTTTGGGGTTGTATCTTTGACAAGTGCAAAGAGATGGGAGATACTCTCTACTCTTTGAGAGGAGATGATTGCATTAAGTGGACTGTGTCTGAGTTGTTAGATATTCCATTGAATATTGAACATACAGATATTTTAAATGAGGATATGAAGAAACTTGTAGAAAATGAAGAAGTATTTAATACTCTTAGAACAAACTACAAGTCATATTATAATCCTTGTATAGATATCCATAATCTGTTTGATGTTATGGAAGTTCCAATGAGAACAAGAATGTTCTATACAGGTATGTTAGATTTCAGACTAAGAAATTCTCAAACACCTACACAACACTATACAAATTGTTTTTTCAACAATACTGGGGTTGTCTATTGGGATAGAGATGCTCTTAAGTTTAGAAATAAGGACTTTGAAATAGACACTATAAGTAGTAGAGATGCTATGAGTAGTCCTCTTGGTCAAAGTAGTGTTAATTTCTATCCAATGAAGATACAGATATCTGACAAACATATAGAAAATTCCTTGCTTTCAAACTTATTAGTAAAAGGGAATTTATTAAGTAAGGATATTATAGGAAAAACCTATAAGATGTCTGAATTTAGTAAAAAGTGTCATCTGAATAAAGCCTTTAAGTATAGGGTGAATTCAGATGAAGTTGAAGAAGAGATATCTGTTAAACCTAGTCAAGTTGTATTTGAAGAAGCTACAATTGATAGTGTAGTTGATGGGCTCTCTAGAACATCTTTAGATACTACCTTTAATACAAATCAGAGTGAATATCATAGATATCTTAATGAAGACGATATGTTATGGAACACTGAAGCTAATAGATACGAGCTTGAAAACGAAGAATAACTAAATAGAATAGTGCGAGTGTAGAGATAAAGCAATTTATCTCTGTGCTCACACTTTTCTCTAAAAATTTTTTGATCAAGAAATGGGGTGTAATTGCCGGATAGAGATGCCGGATAGAGAGGAAAAAAAATAAAAAAAATGTAAAAAAAGGTTGACATAACCAAAGAAAATTAGTAAATTCTTTTTGGCGAAGAGTTTTGCCAAAAAAGATTTTTGACAGGGTTAAATAATTTAATTTAACGGTGTAGAAGGACACCTTTTACTCTATATTTATGTTATTGTAGTTAAATTGATAAGAGTTATTTAAACATAGACGGTTGGCGTTTACCTGTCAAAAAATTTTATAAACAAATACACTAAGGGAGTGTTATAATATGAATAAAAATAATATAGTTAATGAAAAACAAGTAAAAGAACACTTTGTAGATAGAAAAATTATCCCTGTTCTGTTTATGGATATTTATAGTCTTCTAAATGATTTAGAAGATAGTCACATAACAGAGGAGACAATTGCTCAACTTATGAGTGTTAGAGAAGAAGATGTGCCAGAACAGGTAAGACTAGTAATGTCTGATGCTATAGGATTCTTCGATAAAGAAATAAATATGTTACGTGATCTTCTTACTAGACACATAATAGATATGTTTCTGATACATTTGGAAGAACAAAACAGAGACCACTCTGAGTTTAGCAAAGAATATAAAGAGGCTTATGGAGATATTCTCGCAGAGAAAGAAATTCAGAAAATAGCATTGGAGGAAAAATGAAACAAGCAAAGGATATAAAACTATACAATGTTTATTACGACTATGACAATAGTATGACTTATGAAACTACAACAGATAATTTTGATAAATGGTTAGAACAACATAATGAAGAACGAGCAGAAGAATTGGCTTGTGGAATGTCATTTGGAGAAAAAGAACACAAAAATAAAGAGTGTACTTGTTATGAAAGTGCAGATGAATTTGTAGTTAAAGACGCAGGTTTAATCTTATTTGATGAGGTAAAAAATGAAACAAGCTAAAAATCACGAAATGATTAATGTTAAGACGGACTTAGCAAACTTTCTACATTTCTATTTAAGCCAAACTATGTCGCTTGAAGAAATGGACGAGTGGGCAAAGCGACTACAAAGAAAATGGGACTTAAAAAGTGAGTTATTAATGGAGGAAAAATGAAAGAAAACTTAAAATGTTCTTGTGGACAAAGTATAGATTTTAACAATTCTTACTTTGTGGACAATGATAATGCAGCAATATGTAAAGACTGCTATAGAAAAGAAAAGTGGATACAAGAAATAAACAGACATACTCCATCTGATCTAATAGAATCAGAGATTAGAGGAATATGGAAGGAGAGCGAAGTGAGTGAATCGTTTACTATGAAAAAAGAAGATGTAAAACAAATGATGAGGGACAATCTTGGAACTACCGATAAGGAATTTGAGATGTCTTGGGAAGATATGGTTAATGAAGATGTCGATGTAGATTCTGTTTGGGAAGAACTTCAAAATGTTTTAAACAAAAATTTACTACGAAATGATATATAAAGTTTTAAAGTTTTTATTGACAATGAACCTAAAAAATCACTATATTTTGGTATGAAAGACAGATTTCAAACATCATTTATAATTGATAAAAAACTTTGGATAAAGTTTAAATCAAAAACTGTAGAAGAGGGAGTATCTATGAAAGATGCCCTACATACCATAATAGATAAGTATGTTAAGGAGAAAAAAAGTGCCAGCAGTTGGTTTCATTTACCCAGATGGTAGTAGAGTCTCTTTTGATGACGTAAAGAAAGGAAAGGTAGACATAGAGAAAATGGGTATGTCTTTACCTACTTTAATAGAAATGTCAAAAGAGAGAGACCCTGAAAGAAAACCCTCAACAACAGAATTATTGGTGGGAACTTGTGAAGCTTTTTTAAAGAGAAGAAAAGATTATTATATTAATCCACAAGATAGAGCATTTTCCCTTGCAGGAACTATGCACCACGCAAGATTGGAACAACACCAAGATGAACGACACCTATTAGAAGAGAGCCTTGAAGACTTTGACATAACAGGGATAGCAGACCTTTATGATAAAGAGAACAAATTTTTGGTTGACTACAAGAATACAGGTTCTTACAAGTGCTCTCAACTACTAGGGATGAATTACCATAAAATTCCTGATCCTTCGGGTACAAAATATAAAATATCAGGTAGATGGGGAAAGAAAGGTTCTCCAAAGATGGTTAAACAGTGGTATAGAGATGAAGGATTGGCAGACTTTGGAGATTGGGGTTGGCAAATTAATTGGTATAGGTATCTATTAGAAAGAAAAGGATACGAAGTAGATAAAATGTATATACAAATTACCCTCAGAGACGGAGGGTTAATAGTAGCAAGAGATAGAGGATTAGATAAAAACATATATTTAATAACTGTTCCTAAATATGATAATAAAGAATTAGAAAATAAATTTTTAAGTGCAAGAGATGAGTTAGTTAAGGCACTAGATACCGGAAGACTACCTCAAAAATGCACAGGAGAACAGACTTGGAACGGACGTAAGTGTGAATCTTATTGTGAGGTTAGGCATTTGTGTCCATATATTAATGGGAGTATAAATGAGTAAAAAGAAAAAAGGCTTTATGCCTACAGAAAAAACTATTGTAGATATGCAAATGTCAACAGAACTTGACCATAATATCTATGATAAACATCAATATGTTTCAGAATTGAGAACTCCAATAGACCAAGTAAAAAGTAGAAGTGGATTTGATTATGTAGACGAAGGCTATATGCGCTGGTGTCTAAATAAACATTATCCAATTTGGTCTTGGGAGATAATTAAATATGAAACATTAGGAGATAAAGCAATCGTGGTTCACGGACGTCTTAGAATTATGGACGAAGGTGTTCCTCGTAGTTTTGACTCTGTCGCGGCTCATAGAATAGCCGTGTCAAGAAGCGGAAGTGGATATGTTGATTTAGGTAATGACCTAAAGGCAGCAAACTCAGACGCTTTCAAGGTAGCAGTTAACAGATTGTGTAATGTAGCAGATGATGTATATAGAAAACAATATATAGATAGATCACTTACAGACAAACAATTCGAAAAAGTTATATCTGTTATGTCTCAAATGAATACAGAGGATGCAGACAAAGTTAAAGCTGCACTTGAATATGGAACAATAAACAAAGACAATTACAATAAAGTATTGTCTAAATTAAAAGTTACTAAGGAGAATAAAAATGAGTGACATTGGACAAATGATAGATAACCTTGATGACAATCAAGCTTACTATGACCCAAACTCAGACACTTCAGGAAAAAAGAAGATAGTTATACCGGCTGGCACTTATGAAGCCACCGTATCAAGACTGTCAATAAAGAGAGATATTATTGTAAAAAATAAATATCTTTCTGATATCTTTGAAGCACACTATACTTTAAATGATAAACAACATCCTGAACTGATTGGTACAGAAGTTAAATCTAAAGGATACTTCAGATTTAAGATGCCTAACAAAGACAAATATCCTAAACTTGAAGATAATCAAGGAAACAATAAAGGTTATATGGTCTTTGCAGAAGCGTGTGGCTTCAAAATGGAAAAAGATGAACAAGGAAGATATTCTCTTCCTATGCTTACAGAGGGAGATATTAGTGGAAACCCTGTAAACATCAAAGTGGTTCACGACAAGTGGACAGATAGCTCTGGGGAAGAAAGAATTACCCCTCTCGCTATTAATGTGTTCAAATCTAATAAGGTTAATCTTAAAGAAGAGGACTTGCCATTTTAAAGAAATATCAATTCAGACTAGATAAAGATCATATAAAAGCACTGATTGAAATGATTGAAAAACATAGATGTGAAGGAGAAAATCAAATATGTATTGATTTGAGAACATCTATTAAAAATCAGTATAAAGAACAATATCAGAAAAAAGAGGAAGATTCTATTTCCGATAAAGACATTCTTGAAAATGCAGTTGCTATGTATGGACCTAGTCATTGTGATAACTGTGACTAATGAAAATTTCTAAGTGGAACCACATAATGAAGTCTTTCCAAGACTTGTTAGGTTGGAGCAAAGGAACTACAGAAGTCATAGTTACAAAAAAACTCGCCCTTGGAGATAAGGATATTCAAGATATTCAGGGGCGAGAAGAGAAGATTCTTACCTATTTGTTTAGAAAACGGTATAGACAAGAGAATAATAGGTTAAACAACAAATAACGCATAAGGGCGCTTCCAATCCAAACAATTAGATTTAGACGATACTTATATCGAAAAAATAATTTAAATGGATTTTAGAGGCATCCTCGTGAGAAATATTTTGGAAAATTATGAAAAAAAATGAATTAGTAGTGTTAAAGAGAATAAACAGGTATTTTTCTAATGATAGGCCTATTTTGTGTCCTGAAAGGTATCATAGGTTTGATGCATACAATGATAGTTATATAATTGAGATAAAATATAGGAATAAAAAGTATGATGACTATGTAATAGAGTTTGATAAATATGCTTATAACAAACTGTATTCTGAATTACATAATAAAAAGTTTTTATATGTAGTAGGAGTTGAAGATGAAACCTATGTTTTTAATATTAGTAACCTTGATAAGTCTAGATATAATTATAAGTGGGAAATGAGATCAATGCCTAAACAAACAGAATTTGATAAAAATTATAAAATAAATAAATATGTTGGTTATTTAGAATTGTGGGCAGGAAAAAAATTAGTAGACAACAATAAAGATATATAATTATATTATGGGAAGAAATAGGAAAAAATTCGGAAAAGAGAAATCTAAAGTAAGAAGAAGAATAAATAAAGAATATGCCAAACAAAGAAAAAGCAAAGGGAAACAGGTTTGAGAAAGAATGCGTCTCAATAGCCGAAGAGCACGGATTTAGTGCAAAAAGAGCTTGGGGAAGCGATGGACGTAGTTTAGGAGAAAGTCCAGAAGTAGACGTTCTTATTAAATACTTGTTATCAGAAAATATCGAAAGAAATATGAAAGTCCAATGTAAGGTAAGAAAGAACATAGCGAAATATTTATTACCTCCAGAAGATTGTGATATAACTCTTATTAAGCAAGATAGAGGTGAGATATACGCTACTATAAGATACAAAGATTTGTTGGAATTAATCCAACTTACTTTTAGATTAAATTAATAATAATAAATAGGGAGTATTATGAGAACTAATTACGACTATAAGTCAGATGAGGAAATTGCGGTTGAACGAGCAAGGTTTGAAGCGTTAAGATATTATTTCCAAGATGATGATTGGTTTGATAAGGAAACTATTGAAAGATGGGTTCATAACAAACAAAACGTACAATTCAACATTAGAGGAAAAAATATAGATAGAATATCTACTACAAGGATACCTACAAGATGCCCAAAATGTAAAAGAGCCTGGGCCATAGAACATTTAAGAGGAACCAAAAATAAATTTGGTCCAAATTGGCTTGATCCTTCAGTATATGGTAATATACCTATGATAAAAGGAGAAGCTTGCGATAAATTTCCTGATGATATAATTTGTAAGGAATATGATAATGATAGAGAGTAAAGCATTAGCTATACATAGCGAAGAATCTGAACAGGCAGTAATAGGGGCAATCCTTGTAGATGAGAACTGTTTTGATATTGTAAGAGATTGGATACCAGAGAAAGAAGTATTCTATAAATATAAACACCAGGAAATATGGGAAGCTATTTCAGAACTCAGAAGAGAGAATATTCCTGTAGACTTTGTAAATGTATCCTCAAAAATAAAAGGGATAACATATTATTTGACAGGACTTGTAGACAAAGTTCCTACTACAGCAAATATAACTTCATACGCAAGACAATTAAATGAAGATTGGCTTAGAAGAAAGCTCGTAAAACAATCTCAAATAATAGCACAACAAGCATTAGATAGTACTAATGATATTACTAAACTTCTTGAAGATGTTCACGAAACAGCAGGTTCATTAATTAATTTAGAACCAGGACAACATTTTGATATAAATGAATTACTAGAACAAACAAAAGAATCTTTATTTACAAAGAAAAATTTAACTCAGACTGGCTTTGATGCTTTAGATAATATTATCTCTGGTATGACAAAGGGAGAGATCACTATTTTTGCCGGACGACCTGGAAATGCAAAAACCACCACCGTTGCAAACATCGCCCGAAACCTTGTCTTGTCCGACAAAAAAGTGATTATCTTTAATAGAGAGATGCCTAATACAGAAATGATGAAAAAATTTATTGCTATGGAAGCAGAAGGTATAACTTATCATATGTTACGACATAATGCAGTCACAAGTAAAGAAGAAATTGATAAAAGTTTAAAAAGTATTAAAGAAAAGTATACTGACAAACTATTTATGTTTGACAACATTCGTAATTTAGAGGGAACTTTTAGAGAGATTAGGCGTATAAAGCCTGACATAGTTATTGATGACCATATTGGTCTTATTGAGTATGCTAATAACGATACAAGAGATTTAAGATTGAAAATAGGTGACACATCAAGAAGATATAAGTGGTTGTGTAAATCGGAGAATATATCAGTTATTCTTGTTTCACAACTTAATCGTAATATAGAATATAGAACAGAGAGAATACCAAAGTTAAGTGATCTTGCTGAGTGTGGTAATTTAGAACAGGATGCAGAGATTGTAGCTTTTACACACTATCCTTGGACTGTTAATTTTGAGAATGCAAAACACGGTAGGTATGGACTAGATATAGTTGTAGCTAAAAACAGATATGGATCAACTGGAAAAGCAACGGTTGGATTTTCTCCTGATACTTGCACAATTTATGATACAGTTGAAGAGGCTGAAGCAAGTGAAGGTAAAGAAATGGATGAAGTTCCTTTTTAATTATCTTTTAAACATTTCTTGCAACAACATTTTCCAATTAATTCCCTTGAAATAACCATTAATAGATTCTTTATTAAGAGTTTCTACATTTGAATCCTTTTTTTCTCTTTGCATCTCTTCTTGCATTTCTTTATGAAAATTTGGATCACTAGGATGCATTGGTGCACCATACAATTCTCCTGGTTGTCCTGTACCACGTAAAGTAGGATCTTGTGGAACTCCAGTTCTTTGTTCTTCCATAGCATCTCTAATCCAAGGCGCTGGAGCATCAGGAGTACCAGTCAATTCGTTGAAAGGCATCCCAGTTATTGGGTCTGTTTCAGGAGACACAGTTATCTCGTCGTGTGAATAAGGATTAAGAAATGAGCCTTTAGGTGTTGTTCCAGGTAAAATTAAATCGTGTCCTAACCCCATTTGAGGAGAATTCAACCAGTTAAACCTTTGTTGAAACTGTCCTAATGTATCTGGTGCAGCCTTTTCTCCAAATATCTCATTCAAAGACTGTTGACCAACATCTGATGCTTTATTAGTTGTTTGTTGTTGTCTTCCCTGATTAATTTCGTCCATCATTTTATTTATAAAACTCATAATATACTTCCTTTTTTAGTTTGCTAATTCCTTTAATTGTTTCTTGGTTAAAAATACTTTATTAAGAGTATCTAACAACCAAGGGTCATTTTTAGCCATAGATTTTAATTCTTCTATTCTAAGCTGTGCTTTTAATTGTTTATCATAATTATAATCAGGATTTCTAGTTCTCCACTTAAAATGAGCCGGTAATTTTCCTTCTGTTGTTGTAACTTTTAAATACGGTTGTTGATCGAGTATAGTTTTAAGTTTTGCAATTTCTTTATGGAGAGAATTTCTAACGGTTTCTCGATCTCCCACACCTCTTTTGTAAGATTTAAATAAATCATCAAAACTCTTCTCAAATTCATATGGATCTGCAACAACGCGACGCCCTCCACCTGCTTCTTCGAAGAACTCATTTAAAGTTTTTTCCATATCCTGCATTGATTCTGATTTTTCTAATTTAGTTTTTTCTTTAGCCGCTTTTGTAGAAAGAGCGTCTTCATATTTAGATAACTTTGCTTCTATTTCTTTTATAGTCATACCTTCGGTTTTTTTGTTTGGTTTTTTACCCATTTTATTCATAAAACTTTTGTATTGTTCCGGATCTGACTCTTTTAGTCTTTGTAATTTACTGTATAATTCTTCAGTAGCCATAGAGGATTGTATTTTACCGTAGTGAATATCCCTCTTCTTTGCTATCTCTAGTAGAGCTTTAAATTCTTCATATTTAGTAACAAGCTCTTCTGGACCCATTGAAAATTGATTAGGAACTTCTCCAGTCAAACCCATTTGATTTAACTCTTTGAGAGTTAGTTCTATTTGTTCATCAGACAGCCCTAGAGCTTTCCCCTCACTTCTAAAAAATTCCTTTAATGTCTCAGGCATCTCTCCTTTATCTATTGTGCCTTTTTGCGCTTTTTCATATAACTCTTTTTCTAATGCATCAACATCAACTCCCATTTTTTTTGCTTCTTCTGTGTGCTCAGCCCATCCTATTAACTCTTTTTCTTCATCAGTAAGCCTGCCTTTTTTTGACTCTATAAGCTCATCCATTTTATTTAAAGGATTATCAACTCCATATGCTTCATCAGTTACCTTTCTAAGGTTGTTAGGACCTTGTAAGAATAAGGCATCGTCTATATTTTCAGTAATAAAATCAAGTTCTTCTACAGTATATCCAGCATCATAATATTCTTTTAGAGCTTTTTGTCTTAATGCATCCAGAGTATCAGGGTCTCCAGTTGTGTATGGAATTTCTTGTTGAGGATTTAATCCTTGGTCTCTACCTATTGGTTTGGGCTGTCTAGGTGTACTTGTTGTGGCGGTAATATCATCTACAAACCATTTCTTTCCAAAGTCTTTTGCTCCTTTCCAAGCAGTTTGTGCCTCTGCAAGCAATGGCTTTCCTAAATATTTATATCCTTTATATGCACCTAATCCAACACCGAGAGTGGCAAGACCCCATTTTAAATCTCTTTTAAGAGTTTCCTTAGGTTCATAAGCATATTCTTTACCTATCTCCTCAATTAAATTTGTTGCAAAACCTAAAGTTCCTCCTACTCCTTTAGATGCTAACTCAAGAGGTTTTTCTATTCCATATTTTATTGCAGCTTCTGGATATCTTTTTATGACACTACCAAGAGGTTCTTCAGAAAATCTGATTATTTCTTTTTTAAATTCATCAGAAAATTTACTTTTTCCTCCAAAAAGCCTAATTAATAGAGTTGGATCTGGCATTATTTGTGTATCCCCTTAAATACATCTATTAATTCTTCATATATTTGTATTATGTTTAATTGTCCTTGCAATGATATATCTTTTTCATCAAGTTTTGAGTGTGAGCCCCATTTCACTTCTCCACTTTTAAATCTCCGCTCAGGTCCATATTCCCCAAAACTCCAGTCTGTTCCTGGATTTATTCTTCCGCCTTGTGAGTCAAAATTAGGATCCTTTAATATTTTTTGTCTATATTCAACATACTTATTTTTCATCAAATTTAACTCTTCAGTTAAATGATTCAAATAGTCTTTTTGTCCTTGAATATCCTCTGGTCTAAATAGGTTCTCAAACATATCTTTAGCTCCTTCTCTATTGACTTTGTATCCAGTAATTTCCGTAGTTCCTCCAATGTGAGGCCATTTGTGCTTAGGGTTTATATAAGTTTGTGTGAATTCTATGTTTTCAAACAAAGCATCTTTTAGGTGTTTAGTATCTTTACTTATGTAATTATCAGCGTCTCCCCAATAATAAATTTTTCCACCTTTTTCTATAGTTTGAGAATCTAAAGCAGGTTTTTTAAGCTTATAATTAAGATTTAATACATCATCAACAAAGGTATGCATTGCTCCAATTTCTTCACCATATACAGTGTTGTTCACTGACCAACCTGGAACTCTCTTTGCGGTGCCAATCATTTTAGGATCTGGACCTCTTCCACTAGTTCTTTTGAGACCTTGAATATTTGAAAACTTCCACATCTTTAATCTTTTATAACCATTTTGTTCATTCAACAAAGATGTCCTAAAGCTAATATATCTCTCTCCAGCGTCTTTCATACCTTTTTGAAAATACTCCAGTTCTCTCCATTTTCCTTGCTCTCGACCCAAGTCCTCTGTTACTTTTCTTACAGATTTTTTAGTATCGTAGCCTAGCTTGAACGTGGGGCCTGGGGCTCTACGAAAAAAGTAACCTTGAGATCCTGCATCCCACTCTCGTCCAGGGCTATCAAACTTACCTAATTTATGACCGACTCCTTGAACTACTTCAGACAAAGATTGATCAAGTCTTTTTATCATATCGTCGTGAACATTGAAAACTATCCTAGGAGCAGCTGTATATGTTTTGCTAACAGGATAACCTGATACACCCATCCAATTAAGGACATCGGGTTCAAACAATTGATTAAGAGTTGTTTTAGGAACATCAACATCACCATATGCTAACTTACTTAATGCCTCCATAGTTGCTGGCTCTGTTTTAGTACTTCCTTTGAATCCTCTTCCTTGAAATATCTTTCTAAGTAATTTTCTTAACAGAGGATTTGCTGTACCTGCCATTTGTGTTCCCATTGCTGTTTTCATAGTTGCCATAATTTATATCCTACGGTATATATTCGTATTCCTCTCTTTGTCTAATTATTTTTTTATCATAATCTTTTAATATAGCTGAAATTGAAAAATCTTCTGGTTCTATTCTTAGAGATGGATATGTTCCTGACCAAGCTTTATTATATTCATCTACAATCATTGAGGCTTCTCTTCCATTGCCTCCAATAATAGCATCTTTTGCTGCAACAATAGCATTTCTTTTCATTTGTCTAACTCTATCTTTAGTTTGTTTTTCAGTTTCAATTCTTTTTAATACTTTTTGAGGATATCCACCAACTATAGAAGAACCTGTTTTAATCGCTGCTTTTATAGGGGCACCCATACCTCCTTGAGGATAGTGTGTTTCAGTTGATTTTTGGAAAGATTGAAATGCTCTTCCTATTTTCATCATATCATCTAGTACCACAGGTTTTAAAAAGAAATTTACTGCGTTCATAGGTTCTTCATCAGATATTAATTCTCCTACCATACCAAATGCACCAACACTAGAAACACCATTTAAAAATTTATCAAACGTTACATCTCCGAATCCTTTTTCTAATAATTTTGCTCTTCTATTTCTTGTTGTAAAATGTTCTTCTCCTGTTAGAGCCTCAGTTATCCATTCTTTAGCTGCTAATACAAACTGTCCGCCACCGAAACCTGCCATACCAAGAGATAATACAGGAACAACATTTCCATTTAACCACTCTCTTTTTAATGTATCATATATTAGTTGAGGCTGTCTATACGCGAATCTCTTGAATATTAAAAAAGCCTTTGTATTAGGGTTTTGCAATAGGATAGGGTCTCTTACAAAACTTCTCTTTAACTGAGTATCTGCAGCAAATTTATGCATTATTCTTAAAACTTCAGGTTGATTATTTTTCATCCAAGCTTCTGTAGAAACCTGTCTTCCTGCTTTTCTATCAAAATATAGAATAGAGTTTTTATGTTTGGAGTCAATATTTAATCCCATTGCTCTTAATTTATCTGCAGCCCAAGCCTTTCTATGTTCTGGAGCAATCTTAGACATAGCCTTACCCCAAGCTCCTCTTTCTTTTCCACTCACAACTCTAGCCATATCTTGCATTAATTTTTCTGCTGCAGCGCCAGCAATCATAGAATTAATTTTATTTATAGCATTAAACCCTGACACAGTTCCAGTCCAATTAACAAAAGAACCTATTCTATCTCCACTTGTACCTAAAATACTGTCTACAAATTGAGATATGACACCGGTGGATTCTCTTCTATATTGAGTTGCTGCAATATCCAATCCAGTGTTTCCTCCAAAAACTTCATCTATTAATTGTAAATTATTTGTCACAGCATTAATTAATTTTCTTTTTTCAGGGTTAAGAATTAAAGAATCTTTCGCTGCACTCACAGTTCTCCAAAATCCTGCAACTTGAGCTGTTGAAATAAAAGTTTGTGTTACATTTAACAAGGCAGCATAACCTGCATTAATTTTAAACGCCATTTCAAGATTGTTTACCTTTGTCATCACCTGTGCTGGAGTACTCATATTGTTTAAACTAATCTTATTTGTCATTATGTCTGACACTAGTTTTATAGCTGATTTCTCTGTAGTGGGAGTCAATGCTTCCCAAGAGTGTCCTCCTAACCAATCCGGCATCTTTAGAGAACCTTTCAATCTTTTATCAGCGGGAATTCTACTTAACATAGAGTTTAATCTTTCTCCTCTTCTTCCCAAATATTTAGCCTGCATCATTCTTGAAGACCATTGATTAACATAATCGCTCAGAACTACCATACCATCCTGTTCATATAGAGCTTCTTGTATGTTTTTCATTCCTTGTTTCATTTGACTTGGAGCAATTGTAGCTTTTTTTGCTGCTAATTCTATATCAACCCACTCAAAAGCTCTCTTATGTTTTCCTCGTGCTCTCTCTATTGCCATCATAGGTTTAAATGTATAGTTAGAATCAGCATTTCTAAGAGCAAAAAACACATCATAGTATGACGCATCCGGATCTTTTTTTCTAAGTTGTCTTTGAACTTGTTCAACAAGAGAAACATATCCTTGTTTAACCATATCTTTTCCTGTAATCTGTTGTCCTTTTTTAAGTTTCTCTTGAATTTTTTCTCTTATTCCATTTAGATATTCTAACATAACGCCTTCAGCTTTTTCTCTAGTTGTCTCGTTTAATTTGACTGTTTTACGTTCTCCTTGAACTATTATATCGCTTTCTAAACCTCTCGCTGTAACTGCGTACTCTAATCTTTTATCTCCAGTAGATCTTACCATTTGTGCACTTATGGCTTTGTCAGCATCAGCCATAAATGAAAATATTTCTTTTCTAACTTTATTAGGAAAATAAAAATCTCGTTTTGGAGCCAAATTCTTTCTACCTAATGTTCTCTCAGATATTCCCCACATCTCATTAAGATTTGATCTAACACCTTCAATTGCCTTTTTTCTAAGGGTATGGAATTCAAATTCTTTTTTATTTATTCTAGGAACCCAAGTTGTTTTTCCTGTTTCTTTATCAAAAATCTTATCCATCTTTCTACGAGGAGCACCTTTACCGGCAGCTCTTGCCAAATCATCTACTATATCTTTATCGAAATTTTTATTTTTCATATCTTCAGAAATGGAAGTTTTTCCATATTTATGCTTTTTCCCTTTGATATAATTGTGCCAATCTTTGTTATACCAAGGACTTCCTTTTTTTAGGAGTGAATCAAAATTCAGTACACTTTTAAATTTATGACTATAATATCCAGCCATAGCATTCTGGCCTGAATCTATAACATCCCATATATTTACAGCCATTTTAGCTACAGGGTGTTCTAGGTTGTTCATATTACTTCTGAACGCTCCAAAAAACTCTGAAAGTGGACCAGAAAAAGTTGGATCAGTTAATTTTCTACTCCATAAATTCTGTCTCGTTGCTTCTGAAAAGATTAAATAATCCTGGTAACTGAATCTTTGATTTTCTAAAAGGTGTATAAATACTTCTTGTTGCTGAGGATTTAATCTATGAAATCTTTTTCTGAAAGCAGTTGGATCAATTTTAATATCACGAATACCAGGTTGATACTTAGCATCCATCAATTTAACATCAAGTTTTTCTCTTAATGGAAGTTTAATCTTTCCACCTCTGGTTTTAACAGCCGCACCACCTAAGCCTTTCATTCCTTCTAGCTGTAAAAATGCTCCTTCAATAGCAGCTGGTCCGTATGTATCAGGCCTGGAAACAGCATCATCAATTAAATCTTTTCCGATACCATTTCTAACTTTAGCAATTTCCTTGTCAAATGATGTTCCATTCTTCTTTGCTATTTTGGCTGTTGCATCATATATGTCTTGTCTATGAGTATGATACATAAACCATTTTCTAGTATTCTCTTTATCTAAGTGATATCTAACTTTAGGTTCTCTCATACTAACTAACATTTCAGTTCCACCCGCAAGTGATTCACTAAAATAAGGCATATCAGAACCTAATCTAAACATACCATAATCTACAGAAGATTGCTCCCTTGCTTTTTTCTTTGATTTAGATACATCATATGCGTATCTTCTAAAAATTGAACCTTTAGGATCTGTTTCAGTAACTCTTCCCAAATTTATTTTTGTTACGTAAATGCTATTTGCATCATCATATCCAAGATTTCTACCTTTAAAAAATGATGATTTCTTAGGATTTCCCTTCCAGCCTTTATCAATTTGTTTTCTTACTGTCTTTTCATATTCTGGATTTATTTGGTCACCTTTCAACATTTTTTGTCTTAAAAACTTCATAGGGTGTTCCTGATTAATTTCGCTTATAATTGATCTCACTAAGTGATCAACGTGTTCAACGTTTTTCATATTTGGGTCTATTTTAAGAAGTCTATTCGACTCTAACTTTAAAAGATCATCAGTCATACTTGAACCGAGAAACTGATCCCAGCTCTTGAATCCCATTTTTTTTGCTACTTCAGGGTCCATTACATCCATAGTCTTTTTAAATTCTTCTTTTGCTCTTTTGACATTTTCTCTTGCTTTACTTCCAATAGAAAATGGAGCTAATACTATTTTAGGAGCAATATTAAGTCCTCCAATAATTGCACCAGCCATTGCGTAGTCTGTAAAAGTTGGTGCTCTTCCTTCATATAGAACAGGAGATACTGTTCCAAATGCAACCACCTCATTTAACCAACCGCCTTCTGTTGTATCTTTGAAATGTTTAAGCGGATTGTATTTTCTCCCATATAAGTCTGTAAATCTTGCTCCTCTTGCAAGGCCTAATGATCCTCCAAGAATAGATCCTTTAAGACCAGCAGTTGTTCCTTTCTTTACCATTTCTTCTAAAATCTTATCCCTATCCATCTTTTCGAATTTTGAAAGAGAAATTCCTTTTTTAGCTATCTCTTTCCTTCCTTCATTCATTGCTTCATATACGCCTTCATATGATCCAAGAGCAGCTGCCGAAACCAATCCTCGTTTAGCAACACTATGTGCTATTTTATCTGCTGTCTTTTTATCAAAATTTCCACGAGTTACTAACATCTTTGATGTACGTTGAACTGTTTTTCCCATAGTAGCACCTTTTGCTGCTATACCACCAGGAATAGCAACAGTTGCAATATCAATAGGCATAAAAAAACCTAGTAAACTTGCAGTAATGTCTTTAACAAGACCAGGCTCATATGTTGGTAGGTTAAATCTTTTTTTTCCAGTTACCATTTGATGTACCATTCCGGTAATGGAGTCGTTATATGCTTTTTTTAATAGAGGAGGCAGGAAGCGATCCCACATATTTCTTTTATTTTTTTGTTCTTCGTTTTCTCCGGGGAGAAATGGGGTTCCAGATGCTCTTGCTTCTATTTGTTCTGATAATGTTGGCATCCTATTCCCTTTTAGTCATTTAAAACTTGTGATAGTGTAATCTTTGATTTTTTATAATCTTCATTGAAATCTTTTATGCGTTTTTCTAAGACCTTTCTTGTTCTTTTAATCTCATTTTTATTCCCGCCCTTAATAGCTTCTCTGTATGCAGAAAGAGGAGATAGTCCTCCAGACACAATTCTAGAATAAGCATCTCTAGCTGGTTTTGTTTTTAATCTTCTTTTTAAATCAGGGGCAAATATGAACTCCTTTTCCCTCTTAAATGAAGTTTTAGCACTAAAATATTGATTTGCTTTCTTTCTTTGCTCTTTGTTTCCTGTAACCAACCATTGATACATTTGTTGATCTCTTTCAGTTTTTATATTTCCAATACCAGCTATTTTATCTATATCATCTGAAACAACTGGAATCTCGTTAACAATATCAATTACAGTTTCAACTTCTCCTGGATCAATAGTAGGTATCTCAGCTCCTGCTGCTATAGCTTCTTCTCTTGTTTTATCTAACGCCTTTTTTAATTGAGGAGCACCAAATAATTTTCTAAAACCACTAGCTTCTTCCAATGCTTCTTCAGCGGCTTCGAAATCTTTAACTGCTTCTGCCCTCTCTATTGCTTTAATTTCATTTTTACTTAATTCGTCTCTATCTGAACTCCATTTATCATAAGCAGATCCTGGGCCTCCAAAAAGCTCCTTAACTTTTTGTTCCATTTCCTCAAAATATCCATCAGTCTTTCTATATTCTGCTAATGTCAAACCTTTAGCGTTTGCCAGTTCTATTTCTGCTTCTACCTGAGCAATTTCTTCAAGTTTATTTTTTACTGTGCTACTGCTAGCTTTTTCGAAACCAGATGCATAATCAGCTCCGATCTCGTGTCTTCTTGCTATAGCTTCACTCTGAACTGGAAGCAACATAGATTGACTTAAAATATCTCTTGTTTGATCCCGAATTTGTGTTGGGGTATAGTCCGTTTCATCATCTAGGTTTTTTTGTATTAAAGCTTCATATGTCTTTTCATATTGCTTAGCATAGTTTCCAGAATAATCTTTGTGTGCAGAATATTCTCCTATACTAGTCTTCCCAGAAAATAATCCTCTTATTGTTTCTGCATCATAATTAGCTACATCAGTAGCAAATGGTAAAAACTTAGGAAGTTTCATCTTAGGATCTAGCCATTCCTTGTCCAACCTTGCAATAAGGGCTGGGTGTATATTTTCCCTATCACTAATTTTACTAAATCTGTAATTTAAAACATCCATTTGGTCTTCTAAACCTTCATTCCTCTCCGCATCAGTAGGCGTAGAAGGTTCATCAAAGAAAGAATCAATTGCATTTTTATCTAAGGTATAGTCGTCTTTACTAGCAGCAATCTCGGCTTCTTTTGCTCCTATATCAATATCTAAATAGTTATTAGGGTTTTGTTTGACCAATAATTTGGCATATTTTATAATACCAGAAGCTTTGTTAAATTCTCCAGAGTCCATTAAGCTATCTATTTGAAACCATTGTTCACGAAGATCTCTTTTATCCCAAGCATCACGCTGCATATTGAACATTTTTACATCGTGTGCTTCTCTTCTTACCTGATTTTCTTCATCCTTCTTGTTTTTTAACAAAACAGTAAGAAGATCCATTATTCTATCTACACCCTGTTCTTCTTGACCTAAATTAATTGGAGCCATTATATGTATCCACCTCCAGAGCCTCCTTGCATATTATAACCAGAGCCTCCTATATTGTAACCTGTTCCTTGAGTAACCTGAGTATACATTTGTCTCACTTGTGCTCTTGAAGGATTCTGACTTAGACTAAGATAACTATCAAAAATATTCCTTTGTGTAGGGTCTAACAAATCTCTCAATGAGGCTATAAATGCTTCATCCGCAGCAGTATTGGAATCTGCAGCTTCTTCTGTTCCTCCTGTAGTATCTGCCTGTTTAATACCTAATGCTTGTGATGCCTGTCCTCTTAAGAAAGAACCAATAGTTCCGGCAAGTTGTCCATATTTTGAACCAATTAATTCTTCTATTCCAGTAAGACTGGATTGTCTAGCTCCTTTTGCTTGACCAATTTGTTGTAATCCGGTTTGTCCTAGCTGTTGACGATATCTATCCATTAATCCAGCACCAGAAAATCCTGATTTTGATTGTGCACCAAAGGCTTCACCCATTCTTCCCGCAGTTTTACTTTGTAAATCTTGAAATGTTTGAGAATATTGTTGTTTAACATCAGAAAGCAATCCTTGTTGTAATTGTCCTAAAGATTGTCTCGCTTCATCAAATTGACTTATGTTATAAGGAGTAAAAAATTGTGAATATGGACTTCCTTGTATATTCCCATATCCATATCCTGCTCCCGGGTCCGTTAAATCTAAGGTAGATACCCCATATTGTCCTAATATATCGTCTAAAGTTGGTATGTTAAATGGCATTATCTCTTCCTCATATTAAACATATTCCAACTACCCATATCTTGCATTAATGGTTGCAAAAATCCTGGAATAATTCCTCGTTCAAACGTATTTCTAATAAAAGGTGGCAAATTTCCTCCCATTTGACTACCTATTTGACTAGAAGTACTTAAAAGGGGAGTAGATCCTGCTCCTCTCATTGCGGCAAGATATTGTTTAGAAATGTCTCCTTCTGCAAACATTTTATTTATGTCACCATATAAAGCTGATCCAGGGTCAGGCCCAAGCATTCCAGAGCCTTGAGCTACTTCAGCTGCTTCACCTCCAGCTCCAGCTCCACCTGATAATTTAGGAAATTTACTTTTAAACCATTCAGCCACTTTACCACTGCCTTTTGTTTCAATCTCAAATGTGTTCATCAGCATAGCAGTAGTAATCGCATCGCCCACTGCTTGCATTACATATTGTTGTTGTTTTGAAGTATTTGCTTCATCAATCATAGATTGAACTTCAGATAATTCATTTTGTAATTTTTGTCTTTTCCCTTTTCCAAATAATCCTGTGCTAAAATTTGATCTAGCATCACTTAAATCTCCTCTACCACCAATAGCTGATCCTGCATAACTTCCAACTCCAGCTCCTAAAGGTCCGCCAACCAAAGCACCAAGTATAGTTCCACCTAATCTACCCCATCCTGCTCTTTTACCTTTTTTTCTATTTTCTCTTTCAATTCTTTTGATTTCTTTTTGAAGTGATAATGCGTCTTGCTTAATTGCGTGTTCTTCTTTTGCTATGGTACCACCTAAATGTTCCGCTTTAAAAGTTCTCTCTGTTTGACCAACGTCTTGTAACATTGATAATAATGCTGAATACGACATTATAATTTACCTTCTGTTAAATGAAGAAAATGCTCTACGCTTCCTGCCCCTTCTTCTGTGTTATAGTGTTCTTTCCAATATTTTGCCAACCCTTGTGGCCCATCTCCGATAGGTTCTGGTATACGCCAGTACTTAATACGACAATGAAGGATACCAGCAGCAATATTAGTGCGCAAAATCCAATCCCAATTATCAACGCTAGGGTCGATAAAGTGATAAGGATCAATGCCAAGAATATCTGCACACTTTTGCATAAGTTCAGGACGAGCTGATATAAAATTTTTGCAGTTATCCACAGCTGTTTCAGGTTCCACTTGCCAAAAGCTTTTTGCAGGACCTGGTCCAATTTGTTCAATGTACTGATACTTACTTTCCACAAGCCCAGTTGCGTAGACAATATCCAAACCTTCCTCTTTCGCATACTTCTCTCCTAACTGTACGCAAACATCTTTAATTAAACCTTTAATTTGATTTTCGTTCACGCTCATTATTTCTCCTCTTAAAACAAGGGTAAAAAGTAGCAAGAATATCTTGATGTACTTCACCAATATAAAATACTAAATTTTTATCCTCTATGTCAACATCTTTTTTATTTTTTTCTGTTCTATAAATCATCTAATTTATTGTCCTGGTCCACCATCTTCGTGTTGTCCACCTATACAATGGCTCATATGATATGGGGCACTTCCTATATCTAATCTATCTGATGCATCTGTATCTGTTCCTGCTGACGATTCTAATGGATTATTAGAACCACCAAATTTATCAAAGTTGTCTGCACTCCCACCTGCACTTTCAAAAGAAAAGGTTTTACTATCTCCTGAAACTCCAGTACATAGTCCTTTTAGACTAATGTTTGTGGTTTGATTTCCACCTGTTCCTGTATCGGTATCTTCTAATCCACACGCTTCTGATAAAGCTGCACCATTATAAGCCAATCCTACATCTGTATTACCTACTGCTGGTAATGCCATAATTAACCCTTAATTTTTTTATATTCTACAATATCTGCTTTCAATTCAGTCACTTTTGCTTCTGCAGTTGCTAATTCTGCTTCTGCTTGTGAAATTGCTGAATCAACATCTTTTGTATCTTCCCAATCCACTATTTCTACATCTGCACCTGCTGCATTTTTTACTATGCGAAGATGCTTAATTGTAACTTGCTTTGGTGAACTTTCTGAGTCTACTGCTTTTTCTGCTATATTCTTAGCCATCGTTATCTCCTGTTATATTTTAATTGGTCAAGATTGGCTTTTAGACAATCTATCTCAATTTGTTGTTCTTTTATTGCTTCTACTAAATAAGGGATTATTTCCTCATATCGTAATACTTTATATTTTTTATCATCATCTGCTCGTAATGGAAGTTTTTTCTCATCAATCAAATGTGGTAAAATCTTTTCTACTTCTTGTGCTTTAAATCCTGCACTTAATCTTTTATCATCTTTCTTCCAATTAAATGTATGTCCCTCTAATTTGTTGACTACATCTAATCCATTTTCAATCTTTTCAAAATTCTTTTTTAATCGTATATCTGAGGGAGTACTTGAAAAGGCAATCACATCTTGGTCAAAATGGACATCTTGGTCGCTTTCTATTCTCATTGCTTCAGCTGCTGCAGTATTAAAGTGCATATAATCGCCACTATGATTGTATTTAATAGCACCTCTATATCCTGCTGTTCCACCAGTTCCATCAGCAAACATTATAGAACCATTTGATGATGTTCCACTTACTATTGACATACCAGTAGCACCTGTGCCATATATTACAAAGTCATCTCCATCATTATTATAAGCACCAGGGTCAGCAGTCATTATACCTAATCCATCAGTATTTAATCTCATTCTTTCAGCACCACCAGTATTGAATGCTATTGAATTAGCAGCAACTTCGTGTAAGTAAGTATCATTACCTCCATCTAAGTAAAGTTTCTTGGTAGCTGCTAAAGTTGTATCTACTGCAATATCAACAGAATTATTATCATAACTCCATCTTGCATTGCTTGTTCCACCTGCATAGAAACTTACTGTATTAGC